>VFQN01001886.1_pt1 | contig 33852 bp, 43 predicted proteins | sample 3512371 | NCBI WGS metagenome assembly VFQN01 (sample SAMN10412370, study PRJNA504923) | tailings metagenome | isolation source: Replicate 2 from Balatoc abandoned mine | place: Philippines: Itogon, Benguet | collected 2017-08-28 | reverse complement strand
GGGGGGGGGGGGGGGGGGGGGGGGGGGGGGGGGGGGGGGGGGGGGGGGGAAAGGGCGGGTGGTGTGAACAGAAGAAGTGCACGTCGGGGCTGTGACCAGTCGGTGGAATTTGTACGACTCTGGCCAACGGTTCGTCCAATCAGTCTTACCTCCTGCCTGTACCCGTTGCCGCGCACGTGTCCTTGCCTAGGCGCTGTGGGCTGGCCGGTGGTGGCTGAGTGGATCAAGGGCCTGGAGGACCTGTACCGGCGGGCCAAGGAGCCGCTGAGGAAGGTCAAGCCCTACAGGTGGGGTGGCGGGGACAATGCGACATGGGCCAAAGGGCCAAAGGGGACTGGGCACCACGACACTGGGCGTACGTGCGTGCGCGTAATTGAACACGCACACAGCTGCGTGACACCGGCCATGCGAGCACCTGCTTGTCCCAGATGAGGGCTTTGCCCGCCATGCGTTGCGTTCCGCTCTGTTTTCCTACTCGTCGAATATATCGTATTAGCTCAGCTGTGTATGCTGTATCCCCCGTTTGGTGGCCACAGGTCCATGGTGGCTGAGGACGCGGTCCTGGTGCTCCGCCTGCGGTCCATGTTCGTCAACGCGCTGGCGGGTCTCGTGGTGGCAGCAGAGGCGGTCGGAGGCGCGGTGGAGGTGGCGGTGCGGGACCTAGCCGCCACCGGCGGGCGGTCGGGGTACGGCAGCAGCAGCGGTGCGGTGACGGCTGCGTCGGACGGCGGGCGCGGCGGGGGCGGGGGCCGCGGCGGCGCGGAGGAGGAGGTGAAGGCGGCCGGGCGCGTGGTGCGGAGGTTCCTGGACGCTATGGACCACATCACCCTGAAGATCAGGTGCGTACGCCCGTGTGACTCCTGCATAGCTCCCCGGGCAAGCAAGCCATGCACGCGCGCACGTTGGGTTTGTTGCCTCGCCTGCCCGAAGTTGCCTTGTGCGGGCAAATGCGTGAGAGTCACTGGTTTCAAGGCCCCTCACCGGGACGCCAATACTACTCTGGCCCCAGGGACGACATCGGCGCCCGGTCTGACGGTGACGTGGAGGCCACCGCGCTGCTGGACAAGTGCCGGGTGGGTCGCATCTCCGCCGTGTGCCCGCCTACCCAGGGACACATTGGAACCCGTCACAAACCCAAAGACACATGCTCAGCTCGCACGTGCCTGCCCTTGCTGTGATGTATGGCAGGATGCTCTTAGGTGTTGCAGGCCCCATGCAGGCCTGGCTGTACATGGCACACCGTGCACGTCCACACAGCCGCCGCTCGCCTCTGCCTCCGTTACAACCCCATGCAGGACGTGTGTGTGCGCATCGCACACGCCGGCGTCGAGGCCGCCAGCTCCACCGCACCCGAGCTGCTCAACGCCTCCTCGCTGGGCCCCGACGCCTTCGCGCACGAGAAGAGCAGCCAGGCCAAGCGGCTGGCCGCCATGTGGGACGAGGCCGCGCGGCAGGTGCGGGGTGGGGCGGCGACGCCGTTCGCAACTCGTTACACGTTTGTGTGGGCATACCGGACAGGGCTTCAGAGCTAACTGCGGGCAGGGCTTTCCATGTTTCCAACCTGCCCCTTCAGCAGCTTTCTCGACAGTGGCGTTGATCATACTGTGGCCGTGGTTTCTGCGCAGACGGACCGCATCTGCAAGCGCTACCCCAGCCAACGGTTGGCGCTGTACGGCGCGCTGTGCCGCGCCTTCGAGACGGCGGGCGCCCTGGCGCTGGACATGATGACGGCGCGGCAGGCGCGGCAGGCGCGGCAGCGGACGGCGAAGGCGCAGCAGGCGGGCGCGGGGGCAGCGGGCTCCGCGGCAGGTGAATTGGAGGCACATAGCGGTTGGGGCATCAGGCGTAACAGTGTCATCGTAACTCGTCTCCATGCGGTACGTGTTGCTGCTAAGCTTTAGGTGATCCTTCAAGTTGCTGTGCGCTGACCTATGTGGAGAAAATAAGATGTGTGGATACTTGTCGCAGGCGGCGACAGCAGCGGGGAGGACGGGCGCAGCTGCGACACGCGGCGCACGGCGGGCGGCAGCAGCACGCGCAGCGGCGGCGGCGCCGGCAGCCGCCGCTCCAGCTGTAGCGGGTCTAGCGCCAGTGGAAGCGGGTCGAGCGGTAGCGGCAGTGTAAGCGACAGCAGCAGCGAGGAGAGCCTGCAGCTGTCGCACTCGGACGAAGACGATGACTTGTTTGGGGACGAGGACGAGGATGAGGAGGACGACGAGGCGGGCGGCGGAGGCGGGCTGCTGGCGCTGCAGGCGACGGGCGGCGCCGGCGGCGCGCGGCCGGGCACGGGCGCGTGGGGCGGCGCCGCGGCTCGGCGGCCGCCGGTGCAGCCGCTGGCTCTTGGCGGCGGCGGTGCGGCGGCGGCAGCACTGCGGAGCGCTGCTGCACGCCAGCGGCGCGGCGGCACGGAGAATGACATCCAGGCGCAGGCCTGGGTGCCGGTGCTGCTGCAGGTGTGGCTGAGGCGCTCTCACATGCCGCACTCGACAAACTTGTGTGTAGGCAGGAACGCTTTGTCTTGCACTGCTTGTGGTGCTTCGAATGCATGCCCATGGTTAACAGCTCGTGCCGTGCACGTCTGTGTCCTGCGCCGTGTTTCAGGTGCTGCTGAACAAGGCGTCCGAGGCGCACCGCAACCTCCGCGGCGAGCTGGTGGTGGCCACGGACGCCCTTGCACGGGACGACGCGGCGGCGGAGGAGGCGCTGGCGGCGGCGGAGGCGGACTCAGAGGCGGCGGCGGAGGCGGAGGAGGACGGCGCGGGGCCTGCGACCGCGGCGGCGGCCGAGGCGATGGAGGCGGCGGAAGCTCAGGCGTCCGAGGTGGCAGATCGGAAGAACCTGGTAAGAGGAGAGGCGGCGGCGTTGACAGCTGGATGTTGGGCATCGGCGAGGAATGCGTGGACACCTGCTGTTTGTGCCTTGCTGTCGTTCGGGAGTACTCAACACCACACGCGCAGGATGCTCAACGTGCGCGTTCCCACGGAACGCTTCTTCTGCAGGTTGATGACATGATGGCCCTGCTGGACGCCATGAACGAAACGTTCACGGAGCTGTGCCTGGCCAACCTGCGGCGGACAGCGCGCCTGTGCAGGGGTAAGAGGCGGCAGCAGCAGACTCGGTAGCAGCTCCATGCAAGGGCCGCCAGCTCGTGTTGTTGACGCGGCTTATGGGGGCGATAGCGCGAGCTGCTGCTGTTTCCAGGCACACTGTGACGTGGTTTCATGCCCGTTACTGCACACTATTGCACGCGGTTGCGAGTAACTCCTCTCTACCCCATGTTGCTCGCTGCAGGCAACCGCGGCGAGCCACTGGCGGTGTGGGCGCTGGAGCTGGCGCGCGACGCGGCGGAGGCGGCCATCCGCTTCGTGCACACGTACGACCACAGCAGCATGGCGCTGGGGGAGCTGTGGGCGGTGGTGGCCACCCTGCCGGAAGACTCGCAGGTGGGGCTTTGGTTCGTTTGCTCAGCAAAAGCAACAAGCAGGAAGCCGAGTGGGGTCGCCTTGGGGCCATGACCGTGTCGGCACGTGTGGGCAGAGGCGCCCAAGCTGAGGAACGTTCCTGCTACTTGTGTTGTCGGCTGCCCCTGTTTTGCTTCTTTCCCTGACCCCCTCCCTGCTCCCCTGTGCTGCCCTTTCTTCCAGCGCTGGCTGACCCACATGTGGGAAGCCATCAAGGGCTCCACAGACCGCGTGGTCAACGCGCTTCTGTCCATACGCCGCCAGATCAATGTACGGCGCGCCGTCAGCGCTGCCGTACTCGCGCCGCCGCTGCCGCCCGCCGGCAGCGTCGCGGCGGCGCCGGGGCCGGGTGCCCCGGCCGCGGCGGCAGGGGCGGCGGGGCTGGCTGCATCTCGTGGCGGCAGCATGGGGAGCGGGGCTTCGCCTCTGCCGCGGAGCCGGGTCGCCATCACGGCAGCTGCGGCAACGGCGGGAGGCGGGGCTGCCAGGGCGCTGCCGGGGCGGGCGGTGCGCACGGGCCCCGGCGGGGCGGGCTGGGGGTATCCGCGGACGGGTCGGGGTCTCGGAGCGGCCGCCGCCGCGGCGGCGGGCGGCGGCTGGGCTGTCGCAGGGCGCGGGGGGAGGGGCGGCGCCGGGGGCAGGGGGCAGGGGCAGAGAGCTGGAGGCGGCGGGGCAGGCGGTGCAGGGCAAGGGCAGGGGCAAGCGCAAGGGCAGGGGCAGGGATGGTATAGCAAGGGCCGGCACGTGACATGGGATCAGCAGCGGCAGGCGTACCAACAGGCGCAGCAACCATGGGGCCAGCCCCCGCCGCAACAGCAGCAGCAGTCGGGTCCCCAGCCGATGACTGCCGTGGCTTCGCCCCGGGCTTATGCAGGAGCGCCCATGGCGGCCGGAGGGCTGGGGGCCGGCGATGCGGCGATGCGGCGGCAGCCCTCGCAGCCCGACACGGAGAGTATGGCACACTGGTACGACAGGGCGTACAGTGACGTACACCCGCAGCCAAGCATCTCGTCCAGCGTCCAGGAGCCAACCACCTTTTCCGCCTCGGGGGTAACTGGGCTGCTGTCACCCAACCCCAGCGGGTCTGGGCCGCCGCCGCCGCTGTCCCCATCGGGGCAGCAGCAACCACAGACCCTTGGTGACATGCCGGCGGCGGCGGCGGTGGCAGCTGGCGGCGCAAAAGGCCGTCCGGCGGTTGGCGGTTGGAAGGCAGCGCTGCTGTCGCAGCCGCCGGCGGCAACAGACGCGGCGCCGGCAACGCGGGTACTTCCACGCGCTGGTGTTGATGCGGTTCGGCAGCAGTCTGGCGCTGTGGGCCCTCAGCATGAGCAACAGCAGCAGCAGCAACAGTTGCAACCACGGCTGAGTCGGCAAGACAGCGGTGGACAGCATAGCACGGGGTCTGGTGGTAGCGGGCAGCCGCGAGCCGATCTGGGGCCGGGGCGGGGTGCTGCGGCGGGCGGCAGGGGCGGGCGCGGGAGTGCGGCGGCGGCGCGCGGCGTGCGCGGCGGGAGTAATGCGGCGGGGCGGGGCCATGCCAGGATGTACGGCAGGGGCGGAAGCCGAGGCCAGCGGGGTGGCGTGGACGCTGTGCCAGAGGAGCAGGATGAGGGCGTCGGGGGGCGAGCGGCGTCGGCGCTAACAGACAAATCTGCTTGGCCTACGTTGCCGCCGGGAAAGCCAACAACGGCGGTGGCGGTGACAGCGGCGGTGTCCTCCGCTCCTGGGTCGCCGGGGCCGGCGTCGGTCGACGGGCGGATGTCTGCCGGCGGCGGAACTGACGGCGGTGAGTCGGTTGGCGCTAGTGCCACTGGCGGCGGCGGCGGCGGTGCTGGCGCCAAGTCTTGGGCGGCAGTGGCGCGCAGTAGCGGCGGCGGCGCGCCGGCATCACCCAAAAAGGGCGGCCTAAGTACAGCGTTCCTGACAGCGGGCGCGGTTGCGGCAGCGGCGGCAGCCGCGGCAGCCGCTGCGCCGCCGGCGTCACCGTTTGCCATGCTGGCGCAGCAGCCGGCGGCCTCGCAGACGCCGTCGACGTCGTCTGCACAGCCGTCGCCGCACGTGTCGGCGCCTCCGTCACCTGGGCTTCACGCACAGCAGCAGCAGCAGCGGCAAGCCCCCGCCAGCGGCGCCGCGAGCCCTTCCGCCAAAGCAGCGGGCGGCCGCGACGGCGCCATCCCCACCCCGCCGGCGCGGCGAGATGCCAACGCATCACCAAGGGACGGGGACGCCTCTGGTGGCAGCTTGAGCGGCGGCAGCCTGCCTGGCGGCGGCTCGTTCCATTTCACCCCAGGGCGATCCACGGCGCGGCCCACGGGTCAGGCCGTGCCCGGGCACCTCACGCCCCGCATTGGCAGCCCTGTGCTGCCCAACGGCCACCTGGCGACCAGGGCGTGGGGCAAGCCTGCCGTACCCGACTCGACGGTGGCGGCCGCCGCCACAGCCGGCGGTGGCGAGACCGGCCTTGCTGCCCCGGCGATGCCGTTCGGCTCCCCGTCCATCCTTGCCGACTTCCCACCCGTCGCAACCGACGCGAAAGCGCCGCCCCCAACTGCTGCTGGCACTCCTGTTGCCGCCGGCACGGGTGCAACCGTTGCAACGCCCACCTCACCCGTCCTAACGGCGCCCGCCTCACCAGCCCACCAGCCCCTCAACCGCGTCAATTCCCTCGCCCTCGCCACGCAAGTCTCCCTCGGCCAGCCCCTCCCGCACACCACCGCCCCACACCACCACCCCTCTCCCCTCTCCCCCGCCGCCCCGTCATCCCCACCCATCCCCGCCCCTACCCCTACCCCTACGCCTACCCCAACCCCCGCGCACCCACCCGCCACCCTCACCCGGGGTCCATCTGACCACTTCCCAGCTGCCGGCAGCTCCATCGGCCATGGATTCGGAGCCCACGGACCCACGGGTCACTTGGGCCAGTGGCTGGCGGACGATCCCGAGGTGATGGCGCTGCTGCGCGCCATCGTGAACGACCCGTTCTGGGGCATCCGCTGGTCCGACCTGTCGCGCAACCTCAACGCGCTCATGGGCACCGGCAGCACGGGGCAGGTGTTTGCGGGGCTGTACCACCACGCCGAGGTGGCCATCAAGGTCATCGCCATCAACCGCGGAGACGAGTTCGACCTGCAGGTGCGGCCGCGTGCCAAGTGCAGCGACTGCGTGTGCCTTCATAGGATGCATGGCATGGGCTGCGTTGGGTGGAATGGCATGGGCTGCGTTGCTTGCACCTGTTCAGCTGGTGTTGTCGGCATGATGCTCTTGCGCCCTTCACCCGGCCGTCGAAACTCGAGCAACCCATGTCTGTCCCCAGCTGCTCACGCGGGCCCTGATGCGCGTGCGGCCACCAGGGGCCCCTCCCTGTGCTCGCCTTTCGCGCCAACCAACCGCCCCTGCTGAACCCGTCCCCCCCTTGCCCCCACTGCTTTCCCCCGCCTCCAGGCCCTGCGCGCCTTCAAGGCGGAGGTGGACCTCAACCAGCGCCTCAACCACCACCCCAACATCGTGCGCTTCCTGGGCGTGTGCGCAGAGTACATCCAGCAGGCGGCGGCAGCAGCAGGCCTGCTGGGCCCGGCAGCCGCCGCGGCGCAGGCCACGAACGGGCCACCGCACGGCGCCGCCACCACAGCAGGCGCCACCGCGGCAGGCGGCGGCGGTGCCATGCTTCCCGGCAGTGCACCCATGCTGGCTATCGTGATGGAGTGCTGCCACCTGGGCACGCTGTTCTCTATGATCGGGCAGGCCAGGAAGGTGGCGCAGCTGGTGGGCGACGGGTCGCGGGTGCCCAGCACGCTGCGCTACGGGTACGACCTGTGGAGCCGCTGGGAGCGGAGGCTCGAGGTGGGGCGGGGCCGCGGGGCGGTGGGTTGCATGATACGGCGTCATTGAGTTGGCAGCAACTGCTGGGCGGGAGCATTGCAGCTGCACGCATTGTTGCGGATGGTGAGACTGGTTTTGCTGGCTGGGTGGGGCAGGCATTGTGGGTTGGTAATATGGTTTCGTGTCGTGTCCATGTCTCCTGCGGATGCCGCAGCTCAAGTCCTTTTCCGCAACGCACTGCGTGCTGCAAGTGCTGCCGTACACCGCCCACGCGGTCCTATCTCTGTCCTGCTCACCGCACCGCACCGTGCCACACCGCATCACGCTGTGCAGGTGCTTTGCGGCGCCGCCGCGGGCCTGGAGTACATGCACGCGTGTGGCGTCATCCACCACGACTTCACTTCTTACAACCTGCTGCTGGATGAGCGCAACGGCCGCTGGACCACCAAGGTGGGACGCAATCCTGCATGGGATCCCTGTGGGTCGCGCGGTGCGTTATTGGTGTTCGAGGGCAGCTCCAGGATGCAGCAAACCACGAGCTGCTGGACGAGCGCACCGGGCCCTCGCTGGGACTGTACCGTGACGGGCCAACAGCCGGAGCAACCCTGCCATGATGAATGAGCACTGCTCCAGCGGTCAGTTGGGCGGCCTGTGCGCAAATGGGTACCGAAAGTGCTTACGTGTGCTGGTGTCAGCATGTGCAACTATCCTTCCTCCTGGGCCCTCGTTCCCGTTTCAGGTGTGCGACTTCGACCTCTCGCGCGTTGTGGGCCCCGCGCCTGCACAACAGCAACAGCATCAGCAGCAGCCAGGTGCAGGGGCAGCGCCACAGCAGCAGCAGCCACCAGGCGTACGCGGTGGTGTTGGTGGGGGTGCTGGTGGCGGCGGCGGCGGCATGTTCGCCCGGCGGGGCGTGGGCAATGGCATTACGGTTCCCAACAGCGGCAACCTCAACAGCCCCGGTTGGCAGAGCCCCGAGTACCTGGCGGGCGAGGAGTACGGCAAGGGCACGGACGTGTTCTCCTTTGGGGTGTGCATCTGGGAGGTGAGGCCCGTGGGGCTGCGAGGGTGCAGCAGATGTGTCGGTAGCTGCTGGCGGGGACGCCTGTGCGCCAAGGGGACAGCGAGAAGGATGGCACTGCCGCACTGGGTCAGGTACATGAACGCTAATACCTTAGCACCCGCAAATGCCGCAGCCTGCTCCCGTTGCGCGTCCTTCCACACACACACACACCGCACCACCAGCTAACCTTACCCTTCGCCCGCCCTCTCCTTATTCGGCCTCCTTCCCTTTCAGGTGATCACGCTGCAGAAGCCGTGGGTGTCGGAGCTGTCCCACCTGCACAACGAGTACACCGTCCTGCAGGTGGGTCTTGCGCAATGCATGGAGTGCACACGCCACTTTTGGCCGACGCTCAGCACGCATGGCCATTTCCCTCCGTCCTTACGTTGACAGGTGAGGCCCGTCTGCATGACCAACAACTCTTCACGCCCACGCACCGCAGGCCATCCAGCGGGCGGTGACCTCGGGGCAGCGGCTCACCTTCCCGCCGCTTGAGCAAGTACGGCCGGGCTCGACGGAGCTGCGGGCCGAGCTGCAGCAGGTGAGGCGGTGCGGTGGGCCTTGTGGATGAGTGCGTTTATTCATTTTGGATGGGGCAAAGTCATTACACGCCGGGAGTTCCTGTGAATCAGCTTACTGCGCCGGTGATAGCGAATCCCGATCTGATGCTCCCCAAGTCTGTTGCGCCGCGATGTGTCATGCAGCCTACCTGCGTCTGGTGCTTGACCTGGGCAGGGCGGTCGTGTGCAGGCGCGCGTGCCGGTGGGACGTTACCGAGCAGCAGCCGCTAGTGTACTTTAACCCACCTGGCGGCACCTGGTCCTAACCCGCGGTGTTCTCTTACCCCTGCAGCTGGTCAACCTGTGCCAGGCGTGCTGGGCGCACGACCCGCGGCAGCGGCCGCGCATGGCCGAGGTGGCTGAGAAGCTGCGGCAGCTGCTGGAGGTGCGTGCGCTTTGCTGCTTGTGTGTGGTTTGGGGCGCAGTGAGTGCTAGCGGTTGCGATGTGCCTGTGCGCTGAAGCATGGCTGAGACTTCGCGGCAGTGTTGGAGGTGCGTGCTAAATCTGATGTAGTGGATGGGGTAGTGGACTGGATTAGCAGGGCCGCAGGAGGTGGTAAGCTGAGGCTGGGGGAATGCATGGCAGTCCTTGATACAGCAAGGAAGCTGTGATGTGAGAATATCGGCTTCTTTAATGTATTGTGTTTTGCATATGCTCGTGCGCAGGTGGTGAGCATGAAGGAGCGAGAGGAGGACATGAAGCGGAGGGCGGCCAAGAAGGCGGCGGCGAGCGGGGCCGCGGTCGCCACCAACGCCAACGCCGCGTCGTCGGTGCATGGCCCTGCGGCAACGGTAGCTACAGGAACAGCGCCAAACTCCGCTGGCGGAGCAAGCAGCGGCGGCGGCAACGCCAGCAGCGTGACCGGGGGTGCGGCGACGGCCACGACGGCGACGGCGACGCCGTCAGGAGCGGCTGGCGGCAGCGGCACGACACTAGAAGGCTCCGCCGCCGCCACCGCCGCCGATGCGGCAGCGGGGCCTGGCTGCGGCGTCACGCTGCCGCTGGCGGACGGGCCCTCCGCGGCGACGGCGCCGTCGTCGCCGCCGTCGGCGTCAACGCCGCCCGCCACGCCGCCGCCACCAGCTGCGGCGCGCACACAGTCGCCTTTTGCCGTGTCGCCAGCGCCGACGCGAACCCAGTCGCCATTTGCGGCGTCGCCGGCGGGGCTGAGGACCCAGTCTCCTTTCGCGGCGTCGCCGGCAAACCGCGTCCAGTCGCCGTTTGCTGCGCCGGCTGCGGCCCGGGGTCCGACATCACCCTTTGCTCGCAAGACGGCAGCGGCGGTGGCGGCGGCGGCTGGGACGGCCGTTCCGCCTGTGGATGCGGCAGCGGCAGCGGCAGCGGCAACGCCATAGCGTTGTGGGTGCAGCTTTGCCCCCCGCGGGCTGCTTATTACGGGATATTGATGACGCATGTCTTGTTGTGGTGCAAAGCGGTGTGAGGCCGTTCGCACTGCTGCTTGAGTAGAATGTTGGAGTTGGAGAGGTGTGGGTGCACGTCTAATACGTGACATCGGGCAAGCGGTGTCCCGGGCAAGCGCATTGCAACATGGGGTGAGCCTCTCGTTTCAACGGCCGTGGGCCCCAGGCCGTGGCCAACTGACAGATTGTTTTCGAGCATTTCGACTTTTCGTTGCAGCCGACCTGGCACCGGTACTGACTTGCGTATGTCCCTTCTTCCTCGGGTGTAGTAGGTCGGGTGTAGTACCTTGTTCCTCGGGTGTGTTCTATGTCCGCTACCCTGGTGAAATTGGTTGGTGGTGGGCTTTTTGGACTGGGAACAAGGCCAGACACGTCACCAGACGCTGTCGTCCCTAATTTGTAGCGCACGTCAACACGTACGGTACGTCCCACGTCGAACCCAAACGCAAGTCCGATGGTCGGACAGCAGAAAGTGGTGCCAACCGCAAAGCGGTAAAACACACTGGAGATGGCGAGGTTACGGTGCCCTACATTTGGGTGTGGGGCAGCAATCTATAGGCTGCTTCCTTCAGTTGCTTTCACGTTGTTTGTTGCTGGAGGCGGGTGTAGGTGAACACGTCGTCGTCATCGTGTGGATACCATGCATGCATGGTATGCAGGTGGGCTCTTGAGGTGCTTTGGCACGCGTTGATGGGGCACGGATCTTGTGGGTCGGGCCATTGTCCTTATTCTGTCACTTACCTTACATAGCTGCACCTTCCCCGCGCTTCGGCCTCGCACACACCACGAGCAACCGAGAGAGTGTTGTTGGTTGACTCATACTGGTACCGTGGTGCTTAATTCTGCAGGTGCTGCCCTGTCAGTGTGGGCTACCCGTTTCGCCCCTTGACTTGTGGATACGAACGGCAATGATGGCTTGATTGCAGTCGTCTTGCTTGGCAGGCGGGGTCAAGAGAAGGTGTCTTGGTAAGACATATCTACGTGCTTGTGGCCGTTGCGCCTGGCACGCACCTGGGCACGCCCGGGCCAGGTGCACATGAGCGGCGTGTAACGCTGTGTGCTAGGACACCCTGTTACCAGGGTTTTCTTTGCTGTGTGGAAGCGCATCCCGCTTCTATGCACGTGCGCACTGGACACGTGGTGCCAAGGCAGCCGCCAGCGATGCTGTTAGCCAACGGTGATTGGGCAGCTGGCCAGGGCCCATGGCCCGATGAAGGGCCAGTACCTGGCCAGTACTTGCACGGGTTGCCGTTTCAGGTCATTGGCAACGCTCTCAAAAGCATGCGATCGCCCAGGATCGCCTCCTGAACACTATTGGAGCACGGCAGTGGAGCACATCTACCCTCTCCACAGGGCAGGGTAGGCCGGGCCGCTGCCCTCACCGGCTGTACGACAGCCCCCCAATGCCCCGATCTGCAAGCGGTTGGCGCCCTCACTGTGCACATACTACTATCCCATGTGCTCGTCCACCGCGTTTGCGGAGTGGGCTCAGATGTCACGTCGATAGCATCTCCGGTTCGGAACAACTGATGGGACGAACCCGAAACATGCCTAGTGTCCAACAGAAATGGTTTAAATGTGTGTCTGTAGGAGTGCGCGTGTGAAGCGGGTGTAGGGGCCAGCTGCTGTGCTCCCGGCCATTCACAAAGACAACCAGGATGGCGACACTGTTACACGTCTATGCTAAAACTGTATGGCGTGGTGGAGAGGATGCTTCCGTCAAACAAGCCGCTGCGCTGCAGCTCCTGACCGAACCCTACTGTCGGCTTTCTTTGACTCTCCTCGCGTCCGCCATTAAAAAGGAAGCCTCCGATGCCAGCCCAGAGTTTCTCACGCAAATTCTCAAGCCGGATCCTCACTTTACCGTCAACCCATCCACCGGCAACGTGCTGCTGAACTCGGCCGAGTTGCTCCAGTCGGGCAAGAGCACGCTGAAGCAGCTCGTCGACCGCGCCTGGCCCCAACACGGGGTGGACCCCCACCAGTGGGCCTGCCACCAGCTGGCTCGCTACGTGATTGAAGGACAGCAGATGGACGTGCGGACAGCCGACCTCTTCACAGCCAGACTGGAAGACGCAGGTGGGTGTGCTGACGGCAAGCCGGGGATGGCAGCTACCATACTCCCTACCCCCGGGGGGTAGTGGGACGCTGCAGTCCATTTGCGCGCCGGCTGTACCCCTCTTGTCCCTTCTATGCTCTTTGACTTGGGTGAGTTTGTCAATACATTCACCTTGACGCTTCACAAGCAGGCGTGTCTGCCGTCATTGCCCGCGTACCTGCCTGCATGCGACCCCTCTTCCTGGCCCCTACGTTGACCCCTGCAGAAAAGTTTCTGGTGGCGGCCTGGACCTGCTGCCAGCTGCGGCACACGTGCGGCAGCAGCACGGCGCTGCCGTACACATCCATCGAGAAGCTGCTGGAACATGACAGCGCCAAGCTGCTGCAGCTGTGGCCTGCTTCCGCATCTGCGGCGGGGGCAGGGATCCAGCAGCACCAGGGGGCCGCCATGATCAAACTGCTGTTCTCGAAGCTGCTCATTCTGCACCACAACAGCCCGCCGCCGCCTCAGCAGCAGCAGCAGCAGCAGCTGGGGGGCAGCACTACCAACGGCACAGGCAGCAGCAGCAGCAGCGGAGGGGATGTGCTGGGCAAGGCGGGTGCTGCGGGGGCTACGGTTGGGAAGCCCCGGAACAGCGGTGACTCAGTAGAGGCCGCCGTGGGCTCGCTGCAGGCTATGAACATCAATGGGCAGCAGCAGCAGCAACAGCAGCCGAGAGGTCAGGGCGGGCCCCAAGCGTGCTCATGGGCGGACGAGGCAGACGAGGAGCATGGGCCGTACGGTGATGCGAGCGGGGAGTACGGCAATGGGCACGAGCACGAGGACTACGGCGAGTACGACGAGGACCATGAGGAGGGCGACGAGGCGGCGGGAGGGGAGGGAGGGCAGGCGGCGGGGGGCCGCGGTTACGGCCCGCCGGGCGCCCGCAGCGGCGGAGCGAACGCCTCGGACGCAGCTGTTGGCGCGGAAGGCAGGGCGGGGGAGCCGAACGCCCGCACCCGTCTGCCCTTGCGGCCAGACCTCATGAAGTCGTACCTTTGGGCGGTGTTCGGCGCTGACGGCGGCGGCGGCGGCGGCAGCGGCCCTGGCGGCGCGAAGGACGTGCTCGCCGCCCTGGCGGCGGCAGCGCTGGTGCCCGCAGGTCTGGGCCGCGGCCGCCAGCCGCCGTCGTACGACAGCCCGGCGGCGACGGCGCTGCGCGAGCGGATGCGCGCAGAAGCGAAGGAGCGGCGTCAAGCCACACAGGGCGGGGTGCCTTTGTGGAACTTTGACCCGCTGTGTTTCAGCATGCCGCTGTCGAGGCTGGCGGCGCACCTGCAGGCGGCGGCGCAGAAGGCGCTGTCGCCGGCTGTCGGCGGCGGCGGCGCCGTGGGTGCGGTGTTGCAGGCGTTACGGGACCCGCGTCACGGCAGGGGCTGCTTCCGGGTGGTGACGCTGCCGGCGGAGGAGGGGGATGGCGGCGGGACGGTGGAGGAGGTTCTGGGGGCAGAGGAGGAGGAGGTGGCGGTGCTGGACATGGGGGTGCTGCGGGAGAGGGTGGTGGACGCGCTGCAGGTGGGTCGGAGGCGTGTGGGTGTGGGGGAGAGGTGGACGTGGGCTTGTGTCCTAAGGATGCTCGCAAGCGCCGTATGGCACCGTTAGGGACTGGGAAGCCGTTAATTCAGTTTTTGCAATCTCGGCTCGACACTCAGAAGGCGGCACGTACTAGCGGACGGCAGGGCACGTGTCGAGGAGCGGGGGTCGTGGCGCTTTGGCGCACTGGGGCCGAGCACGTACGGGCACGTGGTCCTGGCACCTCTCATTGATCAACAGGCACCGGTGCACAGGTACACGGGTGCGAAGAGTGCAGCTGAGCCAGGAGCTGGGATGGGGATAGGCCTACGAGCACGCTCGTGCGCTTGGGTGCTGTATACGGGCAATGCCGTGCGCCCGCTGCTGTTGGGGGCTATCGGGGGCTGTTGGGCGCTGCACCGCTGCGGCTGAGGGGCTCGCGGCGCGAGGACGGCAGCACGGGGCTAGCCTCAAGCGCGCCGCATGCGCTGCCCGCCTTCCTCCACACTTGCGACTTCCTCATAGCACATATCTCAAAGTGACATGCGCGCGAGCCACTACCGGGGCTGCGTACGCTGGCCCTTGGCACTGTTCCCCGCGCCCTGCTATGGTGTTCATTACGATGCAATTTTTTTCCATTTTGCTGTTGTCCCAGGTCGCAGCCAAGGCCGCCTTCAAGCCGAACGCCGGCCGTTTACCCGACGTCCTGCGCTGCCTGACGACCATGCACCTCGCCTCGTTCACCCAATCCTTCGCCGGGCGGGCGCACTGCGTCCGCCTGACCTCGCTCGCACACCACCTCGCCGAGGCGGCGCCCGCCGCCGGCTGCCGCGAGTTCGACCCCAACAGGCTGGACGGCCTTGACCGCATCCTGGCGACCACGCCCGGTGCCGTGCTGTTCACCATGGAACGCCGCATGCCGAACGGCGGCAAACCTGTGACATTGGTATCACTCAACGTCGGGCGGCTGATGGAGGCAGCAGAGCGCAATGGCTGGGTACCCGGCGGCGGCGCCGGCGGCGGAGCGGCCGCCGCCGCTGGCCGGGCGCCGCCGGCGGCGCCGGCACCCCCGGCGCCGGCTCAGGAAGCGGCAGTTCGACTGGCGGTTGCGGAGCTGTGGCCCAGTGGAGGTGCGGACGCGACGGTGAAGCGGCAGGCGGCGCTGCGGCTGCTGGCGGCGTTGCACACGCAGCCGGGGGCCCTGCTGCCGCTGGCGCGGCTGCATGACGGCCTGCGCGAGTCGCTGCCCCAGGCCACGGTGGCGCAGGCGGGGGTGCAGGAGGTGCGGCAGCTGGAGCGGCTGCTGGGGACGGAGCCGGAGGTGTTTGAGCTGCAGGTGGGTTAACGTCGCGGCGGTGTTGGTGTTGGCGGTGTGCTTCTCCGGGGTGCTGCGCCACCGTGGCCTGGGGCAGCGAGATGTCCTGCTTGCGCAAAAGGCAGCGCGTTGCTTTACGCTGTGTGCAAACGGAGTCTAGCCAGGCTGCGAATTTGCGCTGGGCGTTCTGGTACGGAACTGGGTGCCACATGCGCCGCTTGCACGTACTAGCCCTGCCACTTTAACCGTAGTGTCCGCAACTTGATTGATGAAGCTGGTTCGTTCGTGCTCCCGTGCAGACCCAGTGGTCTGGCGGCCCCTCGGCGGTGCGGCTGCGCGTGGGGTCGCTTCTGGCGAAGGTGAGGGCTGCAGGGTGCCTCCTGGGCGGGTGGTGGTGGTGGTGGTGCCGTTAATGGCTGGGCGGGTGGTGGCCTAGACTACTCCTTTGGACGGTTGCTCCAGTCACCGCGGGAGCGCGCATCAGGCCAAGTCCGGCCGGGGCTCTCAAGCCAACGTCTGCACAGTACGCATACTGCGTACGTCAAGGAGCCCAAGCGGTAGTGGCAGCACAGGAATACGCGCCTCGCAAGGGCCCGGTGGAGGCTGCAGGGTTCCTCTGTTAGCATGCATGTCTGTTTACAGCGACGACACCTGGTAACTTGCAGCTCATGACTGCGTGTACCCATAGGCGGAGGCGACAAAAGCGTCACAAGCCGAGCAGCGGCGGTCCGCCGCTGTGGGCCTTGGGGCCAGCTCGAGCTCTGGAACCTACCACAACCCCCACCACCACCAGTCGCCCGCCATGCCATCAAAACCAGCCTACAGTGCCAATGGTGCTCCCGCACTGCAGCCTCAGCAGCCGTCCCACCCCCACCCGCTGCGGCCGGGCCACCCGACGTGCCCGTACTACATGCACCACGGCACGTGCGGGTACGGCAACGCCTGCAAGTACGACCATCCCGTGCACCTAGCCGCCGGCCGTGCCGCCACGCCGCCAGCCGAAACCGCCGCTCACGCCGCCGCCGCTGCAGCCGCGGCCGCCGCCGCCGCCGCTGCGGCCGCCGTCGCGCCCCGCAGCACGCCGCAGGCCCCGCCACCGCCCCCACAGCAACCCCACCACCAGCACCAGCCCCCCGCACCTCCGCGCACCAACTCCTCCTCAGGCTCCGGCTTCCATCCCCCCTCTGCTACCACCACCACCGCTACCGCGTCCGCGTCCTCCCTGTCCCCCACCTCGTTGGAGGTCCACGTCATCACCACCGCCTGCACCCCAGACCACCTGGATATGCTGCAGCACTGCTACGCCGCGGCGCAGGTGGCCCTGTGCTGCAAGCACCAGCAGCTAACACACACCCACACCCATGCGCCCGAGGCTGGGCCCCCTGTGCTGGTGCAGCTGTACGTGCCGGCGGTGGCGTCCGGCGGGGGCGCGGGCGGCAGCAGCAGCAGCAGGGCAGGCGGCGCGGGTGTGGGGCTGGGCGGTGGGGGCGGCGGCAGTGCAGGTGGTGGTGGCAACGGTGGCGGCGGCGGCAGGGAGTGGCCTGCCACGGTGTACCTTGTGGATCCGGCGGGCGCGGGCGACCGCGGGGCGCTGCTGCTGGGCAGCCTGTGTGCGCTGCTGGAGGTGGGTTAGGGAGGGTGCGGGTGGGTGTGATGGGGGGCGTGGTGTGTAGGGCTCGAGGAGGCGCACAGGGAAGAGTTGGTGCAGACGCGGCGCATACGAAGAGTGGTTTGTAGCAGAGGGGTGCTTCGGACGCCCTGGATCTGAGGACCAGGGCTACGCGGCTGGCTTGATGAAGCTGCTGCCTCTCGCAACGCTCCTGCCAAACCCTGTCCCCGTTCGCGGCTGCCAGGTTAACTGCACGCTGCGCCGGTGCAGCACCCTGCACCTGTACACCTCGACACCAAACGCCATGCTACGCTGAAACCCTACCCGTCCTCTGAGCTGCTGGAGAACTGTTGCCCCGTTGCCCCAACACAGGACGCTGCTGTGACCAAGGTGGTGTACTGCGGCAAGGAGGTGGGTGCGCCGTACCCCTGCCCTGACGTACGCCTTCCCTCGGCCAGGAAAGAGCCCTTGTACTCGGTCCCCCTGCCCTTCCCTTGGGTTCAGAAGGTTAAGTTTACGTGTCTGGCCAGCTACGCAGCCGAAGGGAAGGCTCATACGGAGTAAGCGCACACCCACGCATGCAGAAACTCACACCCATGCACCCCCTCTGCTACCCCGCAGGTGGTCCCCTCCCTGGCCCGCGGCTGCCACGCCCGGCTGGCCCCCCTACGCGACGTCACGGTGCTCCACGCCATGACGGAGGCCATGGCGGCGGCGGTGGCGGGCGGCGGCGGCTCCGGCGGCGGCGGCGGTAGCGGCACGCCGCTGGCGACGCTGCTGCAGGCGCACGGGCTGCTGTCGGCGGCGGCGGTGCCGGCACTGACGGCGGCGCCCGGGACGTCCCCGTGAGTCCTGCGCGGCGGCATTTGGGCAGTCAACAGGTGTCAGGGGCCTTGAGCTCGGCGACGGGCGACCCTCAGCCGCATGTTAGTCAGCATGCCTTTCTTGTTCCTGCACTGGCCCTGTCACGGCCCGGCCACGAGGACCCCATAACTTCGTGTTGCCACAAGGGACTACACCCTGTGCAGAATAGTGAGCCAGCCCGTTGGAGCACACTGAGCGACGCGCACCCTGTTATGCGCTGGGCGCCAAGCTGGTGGCGGCAGGCGGTGCTGGAAGTCTCCCGTTATTGGACACCTTGCTATTATACACACTCATGCACCCCCACGCCTAGCCCGAGCGTCGCCTGGGCGCCAAGCTGGTGGCAGCGGGGCGGTGCTGGAGGTCGCCCTCTAACCCACATCCAGCTCACACACGCGCACATTCACCGCCATGCTTGCCCCTTGCAGGCTGTGGTCCGAGCGGCCGCTGGGCGCCACGCTGAGGCAGCAGGCGGTGCTGGAGGTGGCGCACCTGCCTGCGCTGTGGGCGGCGCTCATGGGCCGCCTCACGGCCCTGCCGCAGCAGCTCAGCCAGGCAGCAGGTGGGCGGAGGGGGGAGGGTGTCGTAGCGCTGATAGTATGAAAGAGTGTAGTTGTTTGTCGAACGTTGCCGAACGCCGTTGACCGTTGGTGGCAAGGCCTGGGGAGCCTTGCGTCGACCACAGCGCAGCAGCGCAGCCAGGCCACAGGGGGGAGGAGGGGGCTGGGGCGGCAGGAAGGCGGAGCAGCCGGTCGCAGTGGCGTTGGTGGAGGTGCCGCCCGCCGTTTGCGTACGCAGGGGAGGTGCGGGGCGCGGTCTGTGGGGCAGGAATTTTCGGGGTGCTGCAGCACGCGCTGGGCGGGGACGCGAGCGAAGTGATGGGTGGGGATACGTAGCGAGACACTTCGGCACTGGCGCACTGGTTATCCACGGTTGCGCAGGGTGAGCGTTGGGGTGTGGGGCACGGGTCTCGGGTGGGAGAGCAGCGGCCAAGACCGGTAAGGGAGCTGAACACGTATGGAACGGGGTGAGGGCTGCGGAGCGGGGAACCGCGTGCAGCGAGGGCGGAAGGGTGTGCAAGCTGTTGTAAGGCGAAGACGGAGGGCCTAGGTGGGGTACGGGGAGGCCGGTGGGGCCGGGGCATGGTGCCGGGAGCGAGGATCAAGTTGCGCGGGAGAGGTGAGGAAACGGCGGCCGTGCCAACCACGTGAGCGGGGTGGGGTCACACAAGGAGAGGCGGTATGGGGCTTTAGGGCACAGACAAGCTGTACAACCACCTTACACGCTATCCCTGGACGTACTGATCCTCCGCAGGCGACGCATTGGCAGCACAAGCGCGGGGGCTGCAGGACGGGGCACAGCAGCAACAGCAACAGCAGCAGCAGCAGGCTGCAAGGCCGCAAGTGCAGCAAATCGTGCTGCAGCGGCAGCAGCAACACCAGGCGCCCGTATCCCACGGCCCTCATCGCCCGGGGCAGCAGCAGCAGCACCTTCTACACCAACACCAGCACCAACAGCAGCAGGCATCTTACGGGTCTGGCGGCGGATCCTCCACGGGCGCCTCACACTACAGCACCAGCGCTTCCGGCGGCGGCGGCGGCGTCAGTGTGAGGTACGGTGCGGCTGGGGGCACCTTGGCTAGCGGCGGCGGCGGCGGCGGGCCCCTGGCCCGGTCAAGCGTGGGTCAGCCAGGGGTGGGCGTGGGGAGCGGCGTGGGCAGCAGCATGAGCACGGGCAGTGGTGACTACCGGCGAGCCGCGCCCGCCCGGGGGCCCAGTCGGTACTGAGGAGCAGTGGCGGGCTGGCAGCGGCGCACGCGTGGAGGGTGCAGTCCGGTGGGTGGATGGGGTGGGCTATGTGGATGGGCGGCGTGGCGGCAGCCCAAGGGGTGGTTGGCCTGGGGGTCGTTGGGGTGCAGACGCAGCCATTGGTCATTTGAGATGTTGCCGTTTGATACCGTGGTCCGTTTTTGTGTGTGGCTGTGACTTGCAGGTGGGCCGGGGACGGGTGTGACTTGGTGGGCGGTGATCGGCGAGGAACGCAATCGCGGGTGGGGAGTGGGCATGGGGGTTGTGGCGTTGCATTAGTACCATGCGGGTGGCGGTCAGCGAGCAGTATTTGTGTTGGGTCAGGGGGCGAGTACTGTCTGGGGGTGCAATGGAGTAACTGTAGTGGCAATGTGGCGGGTGGGGGCAGCACAGTCTTAAAGAGTACTGCCGAAGAGAAGGCGTTCAAAGGCGTCCGGGTGTGGGTGTCTGGGGGCGCGTCAGGCGAGTTTGTGGTTTCTCAGCCAATCTCGTTCACGGCCGTGTGCTCGGAGCCGGCCTCTGTAGTTTGAGCTTCGCTGCCTGGTAACGGCTGGGGCCAATTGCAGACCTGTTGGGTGTAGTGGGTGGGTAGGTGGTCGTGTTGCTGTGTGGTTTGCTGCTGGGTTGACATAGCTGATGCTTTTTTTGCGTCTCTCCTTCGACTCCACTGTGGTGGCCTAGGAGACGCCAGTTTTCTCCCGTATGCATGTCTGTGCTTCGCTGAGGATATGCATCTTTCAGTTTTACGGCGTTGGAGACTAGGGACACATGTTGGAGACGCGAGGTACGTAGTTGGAAGCAGCTGGGCCCAACCATCCAGCCTTGTTGTTCCACGCATTGCCGCGCAAGGCTAGGAATAGTATCGCAGAAAGCCTTGCTGATTCTTCAACCAATGCGACCGCGTTTGGCTTGAAGCAGGCCAGCGTCGCAGCGAGTGCAATGTACGGCAGGGACCACCTGACTGCGGCCTTTGCAGCAAGTCGCAAGAGTCCTTTAACGGCCGGAAAAGGCACAGGCTCGCCAAGGCAGGGGCGGCAGGCTCTTCATTGCTTTCGTGCTGATTATTTTGCATATGCATGTAGGATGCAACGGGAAACAACCTGGCCCCAAGCCAACGCAGCGAGCTCACAGCCGTTAGGGGCCCAGAGTGTTGTCGCGAGTCGCCTTCTTGACGCAAGATGCATCAAAATTGTAAGAAAACGTCCGCTTGGACACGGCGCCTTCAGTCATGTGTACCATGCGACGTATCAGGCGGTCGAAGGCAACCGCGATGTGGCCTTAAAGGTCCTGTCCGAACCTGCAAGCGCGCCAGACTGGCCGAAGTATGAGCTGGAAAAATATGAAGTCATGTTCCTTCGAGAAGCAGACCTCCTGTCGCGCTTGGAGCACAGGTTTGTCGAGGCGAAGGATGAACGGATGGTCACACATCTAAAACCGCCGCACGTGGCACCGACTAGCGACGTGACATGCGACAGATACTGGCCGTAGCCTTCTGTGTCAATTGTGTGGGTGAGATGAGGCAGGCCTGCCGTGTACTGTCGCGGTCCTGCGTCAGGCTGCTGCGAAGTTCTGGTGCCGGCCTGAACTTGAACGTGAACTGCTGCTAAGCGGCGATCACAGAGCTGCCACTCTGTGGGTAGTGGAGCATGATGACCTGCTATCGCACGCGCGGGGGGTGTTGCGTAGGACTCTACGGTCCGAGCGCACGGCTCCTGCCTGCCGCCAGCTACCGGCAGGGGCCTGCCCCATAGTCATCCCCTGAACTCCCAGGAAACAGTTGGTGTTTCACGCGCTTCAGTGCTCGCCTAGCACGGGAGCGGCCGTGGAAACGGCGCGGAAACAGGCGGGCCATGATCCCGTACGTGTCACTGAGTTCCCACGCAACTGCACGGACGCTGCCCTGCCTTCCCTCCACCCAGGCACCTTGTGCGCTGTCTGGGCGTGTGCCGGGTGGGGCCCGGCACCGTGCCGGGGCTGCGGCGGCCTTCCCTAGCCATGGCGCTCACGCTGTGCGAGGTGCGGGGCTTAAGGGGATCCAGGGGGGCAAGGTGCAGAGGACTTAAAGGGCAAGGGCGGGCGGAGGGGGTGGTGACAGGGAGCATACGCTTGCTGCCTCTTATAGGACCATGCTTGGAGCTACATGTACAGCTGTGCACATGACACCTTGGCCGTTCATGCCGCCCCTGCCCCTACCCCTACCCCTACCCCTACAGCCCTACTGCCTACTCCCACCCCCGGACCCCTTCCCCTCTACTTTCCTCCATCGGCACTGTGTCCCAGGCCCAGACCACCCGCAGCGTGATTGTGCGATGCATGTCGGAAGCGCGCCACGTGTACAGCACGAGTACGGCATACGACTGGCTGTTGCAGGTGGGTTGACACTGGGACAGTGCCGCATTGGGTGAAGCATGCCCAGCAGCACGGTGGACATGTAGAATTAGCCCTAAACGGGTGTTGCACACTGTCAACTATTCCTATCACGTACTTGGGATCCGGCGCGCGGCCGTGTGGACGGGGCCATTGCAGGACCACAGAGCAGCGACCAGCCTACTTGGCACTCGACTGTGCCGTACATAGGATTTTTGCACTGTTGCGCCCAGCAGTCCTAGCCTTCCATTCGTGTTTCGTTCCAAGCAGAAGATGGTTTCATCTGGCCTGTCCCTTCCCGTCTCCTTACCTGTAAACCTTTCCACAGAAAAATAAATCTGCCACAACGTACGGGTGATGCTCTGCCTGGCAAAGATTGGCGAGGTGTCCTTTTGCCGTACTGTACTGCTCTTGCACGCCCATTGCTATCGGCAGGTTGCCTCGGCGCTGGCCCACCTGCACAGCCAGCGGCCCATGGTGCTGCACCGGGACATCAAGCAGGTGGGTGGAGAAGTATGCGTGGTAGGGGCGGTAGGGGCCTCCCCTGACACACACGTCACGGATTCCTAGGCTCCTTTCGCCCTCGTGGGCCCGACGGCCTGATGCGGACGTCAAAATGAAAAGGCAGAACGAAGGGACATCGACCATTTAGCCTGCACCACCATTCAACGTCACAAACTGCATGCCGACCGCCCCCAGGAGAACATCCTGCTCTGCCGTGGCAAGGGCGGGGCTCTGGAAGCCGTGCTGTCGGACTTGGGGCTGCACGTGGTGGGTCACAACGGCGAGGTGTGGGTTAGGGTGCGTGCATCGCCGCGCATGTTGGCGTGATGTTATGGAGTATGGACCTACCACGAGTGCAAGCCAGGGCTGGTTTCTTCCGCCAAGGCAGGAGGGTCCGAAACCTGCAAAATCTGACCTCATGAGATCAATCAAATTATGTATAGACAAGAAGCATGTTGTATTAAAGAGCGAAGCGAATCGGCGCAGGACAAGTCCGGTTTTGGTCAGGGTAGGGGGGGGGGGGTCTGGGGCCTAACGGAAATTTGTCCGTGCGCTTACGACATTATTTCCCTGGGCCTGCTGGAGGCCAGAACGCAGCCCCTTGGCCGAAACATACTTCTATGCGTCATCAGCAAGCCATACAACGTGCTTACAAACACCCTGGAGGCCAGAAGTCCACGTAGCGCTGCTCCGTGCGTAACGGGACGGCCAACAGAGGGCCAGCGACACTTCACAACAGCTCACAATAATGTACTAGAATATAGAGACTGTGTTCGACCCTTGTTGCGGTGTTTCCGAGTACACCGGCGAGCATCGCCTCGAACATGGCCTGCGAAATGGACCCAACACACCCCAGACATGCGTCAATGTTTCTGCAGATATAGCTTCGGAATGATCCAAGAATACCATATGATGATTACTACGATGTTTGGTGTCCTCCTTCGCCTTCACAGTGACTTGGGGTGGCCATCGATCCCAAGCACATGTGGCCGTCCTGTGCGTTCCCGACCCGGGACCCAGGAGTTAAAGAGTCCTAGAAGATCTAAACGCATAGGAGACTTAATTATAGTGTTACCATACAGTTACACGGCTGTCGTACACGTGTTTGGGGGTGGTGGTCCTGGGGGTGTTGGGGGGCCCCGGGACCTTAGGTCACTTTTGTCACATATGGTCGGAAATTTCTTTTCTTACACCCTCCTGGCCAAGGCATTTTATCAGTTCTGATATAACCCAACGCCCAAAACTCCCAGTATTTTATGAAAGGGTCTATGCCATGCAGTGTCGCACCTGAAATTTTGGAAATATAATAAAATACCCCTCCAGCAGTCCGAACTGGGGCGGCATATCCGTCAATGAGGGTATCGCTTGTAAGCTCGAGTGCACAGGGACAGGACTACCGGTAAGCCGTACACGCGGGGTGCCATATACCGCTGGGGGCCAGCTGCTGCGTTAGCGGGGGACCGGCGGGGCGATGCTGCGCCATACCTCAGGGCTCCCTCCCGCGGCGTGCCCAAACGCAGGAGGTGTCGCACCAACGCACAGCGCTGTTGCGCCAGCGGTCCTCCGCCTTGCCGCCGCCGCAGCAACAGGGGTCGGGGCACCAGGAGCATGGCCCCGTGTCAGGGGACAGCGCGCCCGCGTTTCCGTCCACTCCCGGAACACGGCGAGCGCAGCAGAGGCGGCCCATGTCGGACATGGGTTTGTTGCCTGCAGCTGGCGGCGGAGCGGCGGCGGCGGCGGCGGCGGCACAGCGACCCTCCAGCGGCAGTGGGCATGCCTACGTTCTCGGCAGGGACAGCGGTTGGGAGTCGCCCTTCCTGACGGTCAGCCGAGCTCCAAGCAGCTCCCTGACGACCTTACAGGCTGACAGCATTGGCCGGGCTGCGGCGGTGGCGGCTTCGTCTCATTCCTCAGGGCCCCTCACAGGCAGGGCAAGGCACGGGCAACAGAGCGGCGGCGCGGCGGTGGCGGCGGTGGCGGCGGCTATCCCGGCCCCTTTACCAGGCCCCCTCTCGGTCAAGGCAAGGCACGGCCAGAAAGGTATGCCCAGGCTGCGGAGGCGTGGGTTACCAAGCAAGATTGGTGGCTCGCGGGAGCGTGCCGGCTTGCGTGGCAGCTCCACCGCCGTGCTGCACGGGGTGTGCGTGGTCCCATGGCCGTGCGGACAGCGGCGTGCACCGGTGCACGTCCCTGCAATCGTAGAACCAGCAAGGCCTTCCGCATGGCCCGAACGAGTTGTCTGCTGTGCTTATGTGGACAAGCTTACAGGTTAGCTGTTGCAACCGCCGTGATATTGAGTTTGAGGTGTTGCTGCACATGCGCACATGCCGCCAGGTCGGTCCCTGAGGGCGCGCAGCAGCTTGGCGGCCTCCGCCGTTGCTGCTGCTGCCGTCGCTGGCGGTTCCAGCGGTGTGACCGGCAGCGAAACACCCGCAGGGCTGTCGCCGCTTGGGATCTCCTCTTCGCCACCTGGCGGGTGAGTCCCACCCGATAGCGTACTGTACGATACGCCCCGCCGCTTGTTATTGTCGGTGCCAGTGAGTGGTTAGGACTCAACCCCAGCCCGTGCTCCATACCTCCTTGTACAGTACACGGCGACAGCATCGCATTATGACGGTGCTGCATCGGTGCATACAGTGCACCAGTCACGCATGTGCATGACATTCGCCTTGCATGCCCGACTCAGGGGCCTGTGCGCGGAGGCGGTGTTTGAACGGCTGAGTGCCATCATGTCGGAGGACGGAAGCACCCGCCCGCCACGTGCCGTCCTGGCGGAGGACGGGAGCACCCGGCCGAGGCGCAGCACCTCACCGCCAAGAGGCTCTGTGCTGGCGGCACAGGGCTGCAACGCTGATGGCGGCGGCGGCGGCCGCGGCGGCGGCGGCGGCGGCGGCACGGCGACGACTGTAGCTGTGGGCGGGGTGGGCGGTGCAGGGACGGGTGAGCAGCGGGCAGAGCCGGAGACGAAGGTGGAGGTGGAGGTGGAGGCTGGTTGCCGGAGCTGCCGGCCGCGCGTAGAGGTGGCCGGTGCCGGGACTGAGGCGGCGGCAGTGGCAGTTGGGGCAGTGGCCGGTGGGAAGCAGAGCAGCGGTCGTTGCGCGGAGGTCCAGAGCTTCAGCAGCAGAATTGAGGGCAGCAGCGGCTGCGGCAGCAGCACCAGTCGCAGCTGTGGCAGCGGGGACAAGTCATGGAGCAAGCGGGGAGAGATTATGGGGTCCTGCACGGTGGTGCAACCACATGTCCAGATCGTCAACGCGCGTGTGAGCAGAGATGCAGGTCTGAATGTTGAGGGAGGGCTGGAACGGGAACAGCGGCAGGCTGGGGACCAAGCGCAGCAGCTCGTGGCGGCAGCGGCAGGGGCACCGTCAACAGCAACACCAGCGGCAGCGGCGGCAGACAATGATGACGGCTCGTCCAAAGAACGGTGCCCCCTCCTGCGGCTGCAGATGCACCGCCTGCAGCACCTGCACCCCATGTCCAGCGGGGAAGGTCGCGTAGCACCTGACGCTGCCCCTGCTCCACCTCCTGCTGGCACTGCGTACAGCGGTGACGGCATTCCCGAGGCGAAGCAGCACGGTGCGCTGCTGTCACCTCGCGGCCTTTCGCCGCCCGCCTCAAGGCAACCGTCTGCGGTGCTCCTGGCATCACGTGAGTCCTCGCTGGCGGCGGCGGCGGCGGTGGTGGCGGGCGGCCTGGACCGCACCGAGACCCTCAGCGTCATCTTTGCGTAAGTAAATCCCCCAGAACCCCTGTTCCACCCTCGCCCCGCTGCACGCCCGGGCTGTGTAGCACAGCCTGCCATGTACTGTGCGTGCTCGACCCTGGTGCCCTTCCACCCTCCAGCCTCACCCTGTACCCCCTGCCGGCTGCCCGCTCCTCGCTGCGTCCCGCCACCCTCCTTCCCCAGGCGCGCCCCCAGCCTGCTGCAGCCGGTGAGCCTCCAAATAGACGCGACAACGGGGGCAGTGGCGATGCAGGAGCTAGACCACCACAACAACAACCCACAGCACCAGCAGCAGCAGCAAGAGCAGCAGCTCAGACTTGATGCGACACGTGGCCAGGAGCCGTGGGCAGTGGGGCAGCTCAAGGGCCAGGGTAGCTGCGGCGGCGGCGGGCTTTCAAGCCTGCGGCGCGTGGGCAGCCTGTTGGCGCAGCTGGGGCAGAGCGAGCTGGTGCCGCTGCAGTGGCAGGCCATCGAATGGGTGTACGGGCTGACGGGTGGGTGCGAGGTGCGGAGCTGCAGATGCCGGTAGCTTCGTTTTGCAGGTGCTTTGCCTGGTTCGCATGGCGGTTGGTTGCCGTGGCCTGGCACTCGCATGTCACAGCGCCGCTCTCTCTCCTAGCTTGGGCCCAATTTTGCAAGTACGGGTGCGTGCACATCAGCCGGTGCCACTCGGATGCATCAGCTAGTTGTGCTATGCAGCAAAAGTACGCCCCTGCCCTTGGAAGTGATATCCGACACCCAGCAGTGCCGCCCTGCCTTCCGCCCTGCCCCGTTTGGCCCCCGGCAGGCCGCGCCGGCACATTCATGTACATGGCCCCAGAGGTGTTCAGGGGACTGCCGTACAACGAAAAGGTACGGCAACAGCGTGCCGCATACCCCGGCATGAAGTTAGTGTATGCTGGTTCCCTAAGCCACGCCCGTCAAGTCCCCCTGCGCTCCCTGCCGCCAGTGAAGGCCACAACTCGTGCGCCCCAAACGCGTCCGTTGCTCCGCCCAAGCGTGCTGTTCCCCCTCGGCCCGCGCCCCCTCACCGCTGTCCCAATCCTGCCTGCTTTTCCACGATGCAGAGCGACGTGTACTCGTTCGGCGTGGTGGCCTATGAGCTGCTGTCCCGCGAGCTGCTGCTGGTGGCGGTGTTCAACACGGTGCGCGCGGCGCAGCTGGGGGTGGCGGACGCGCAGCAGTACGCAGCGCTGGTGGGTCGGCTTGGGTTGGCGGGACGGTGTGGGTTAACGGTGGTGTGAGTTAAGGGGCTACATGCACGTGCTGAGGGCGGCGCAGCTAGGCGGGCGCGAAGCAGTACGCGGCGCTGGTGTGCAGGGACGGAAGGCAACAAGCACCGTTGCACATGGTTCCTTAAAATGCAACGGGCACGACGCAGACACACGCTGTCGCACGCCAACACGCCTACTGCTGGTCACTCACGCATCGCGCCCCTGCCACACCGCCTTCCACAGGTGTCCGGCGGCTACCGCCCTCCCCGACCCGGCCGCATCTCGGACGCGGCGTGGGCGCTCATCGAGTCCTGCTGGGCGCACGACCCCTGTGAGCGTCCCACGATGGCGCAGGCCGTGGAGCGTCTGCAGGACATCGGGGGGCAGCTGCAGGAGGAGAAGGCTGCGCGGAAGGGGAGGGATAAGGGGCAGAGAGGCGGTGGCAGTGGAGGGGACGACGCGGCGGCAACGGCGGGGTGCAGCTGTGTGGTGTGCTAGCGGGCTGACCACGCTGGGTGCTGCGCGGTAAGGGTCGTGTTGGCCTGTTCGGACTTGTTTTCCGTATTGCTTAGGAGCCAATTTATACTATACATAGATTCAGCAGGCTGAGCGGTGACTTGGCCTGTTTTCTTGGCCATGTGGGAGTGCTGTTGTGAGCTGAGCGTCGTGCTTTCGAAACTATCGATACTGCATGTCTTTAGTGTGCCTGTCTTGTTGAGGGTTACGAGGAGGAGAAGAGAGCGTTGCTTGAGGTACCGTACTTCATATAGGTTGCTCGTACATAGCAATATATGTGCATGGCGTATTCATTTTATCTCTTTCACTGTACAGGCAAATGGCTGGGGGCTGCTCGTGGGACGCAACACTCACTGGAGGGGGATTTGAGGGCAAAGCTGTAGGGGTGTGTGCACGCCCTAGGGTTAGGCAAAGAGAGCTGGGGATCTAGGTGCTTTGAGGGTACACTCCTGTGCAGCGGCATCGGATTGTTCACAGCTGGGAGACAAAATTACCGTACGGAGGCCTGGCCACAATGCACTAACACTGCAGGATAGGGGGTTTGCGGTAGCAGTTGGTTAGGAGGGTGGGCGCGCGCGCGGACCAGGCGGCACTGAGGTGCTGCTGTCCAGTTCAGCCGCCAAGCCAAGGGCCGCCGGCGTAGCTCTGCTGTCGTGTTTGTCTAGCTTTCCACCGCCCTTATGGGTAGTACGCCGATGACATCTGATATTCGTTGAGGCCTTGCGAGACAGGGATGGTGAGGTTGCTAAAGCGCCCCGTTCTTACGGGGAGTAACCTGCACTCGTGCGCTAGGTGGCACCTGGTGGCACCTGTGACGGGTCAATACCTATGGGCTTCATGTGACAGCATGGCTGCCCGGCGCTGGGTCCTGGAAGGGATACACTGGTGTTGAACTGTTGATCGTGTTGGTTGTGAAGAAGAGCTGGGAATGCGTGTCGGGGCAGATCGAGTTATAGCGGCAGCGTACGTATAGCGCGCGCATGCATGTAGAGGGGTAGACCGTTGTACGGTGGTGCGGGCTGGCCAGTGCCGCCGGTAGATCATACCCAGGCATACCATATGGGGGATGAAGGATTGGCATTGTGGCTTGTGTGCGGGTGTGGGGTGAGGGGCTGCAGGCGCCCACGGCTGCCAGCACGCGATCTCCCACTCCAACCCAGTGTCCAAGCAACAGTCGTGGTGTGGAACTTGACTCTTGCTTGTGTAAGAGTGTAACAGTCTAACAGATACTACGTACTGTGCAAGCGGGACAGAACGTTGCGAATTTGTCATTAGCTTGGCGCAATACTGTGCAAGGGGCCCGCAGCGTCTGTGGTCAGGGTTAGGGAAGGTGCAATGCCGAGTGGGAACATGCTACCACGTGTCAGCACTGCGCAACTGTGCCATCGGTAAGCGGCTTCAGGCGTTGCCATTGAAAAGGGCTTTATAAATTCGACTTGCACTGCAAAGCATTCACTGTGCGCAAGGTGAATCTTGCGACAGCACGAAAAGTCGGAACTAAAGCAAAAGGTCCAGACTGGGTGCCGACCCGTCGAAGGTTCCAGCATGCCCGCTTGCGTACTGTGGAGTGTGTACACACTTGTAAATACATAGCTTTCCATTGTTCTTAGCTGTGCAATGGCCTAAGCTTGTGATCTGATGTAAGTCCTCCTTCTGGAGGGAGTCCCTTCTCGGCTCTTCGTCGTCGTGCAATCTGCAAGGCACAGCCTTCACCGTCGACTGTCTCAGCGCACTGTAGGGGAGGCGACAAACCCACTAGCGACTCGCTCATTAAGTAATTTACCAGCATATGACAGCGATCTTGCGAGGCTCCGTCCTTCACCCGAACCCGCAGAAGAGTTGCCAAGGCTGCAGACTTGCGTTGATTGTCCTAGAACGTGGCCAACATTCACGATCGTACTAAAGTATCACAAGTATTTGCAATTACACAAAGATGGCCCAGGGCAAAGCTAAAAGAAGGTTCCTCTGGTTCCTCCGGCCTGACTCTATATCGGTGACGGCATAACCACCTGGCTGGTATAGTTTTATTTACTGCCTCGCTCAGCTGGAGGTGCAAATGGCCGAGGCCTGGGCCATGCTCGCCGGTTCCAAGTCTCTGGACTATTACCAGCGTCTTGGCCTTGACCAAACAGCCTCAGACTCTGACATTCGTAATGCGTACCGTCGGCTGTTGCTGACGTCGCACCCAGATAAGCTAGGGACTCGGGCAAACTTCCAGCACGTGGCGAACTTCCAGGCGATAAAGGAGGCGTACGAAACACTATCATGCCCTGAGAAGCGCATGTTGTACGACTTCATGGGCGCTTTTGCCACTCTCGCTGAGCAATCGACGCCAGCTTTCGCGGGGCGTGAACCGTCTGCTTTCCCCTCCGGCGCATCCCACGCCCACTCCGAGCCAGCAGTGGGGCCCATCTTGCCCGCCTTTGCGTCCAGCAGCGTAAGGCATACCACAATGAGCATGTCAGCCGGGCTTGCTACGGGGTCAGGCTCCGGAAGCTTCAGCCTTTTCAGCTGCAGCACCAGCACCAACAACGGCGCAGCATACACCGCCAGCCAGAGCTTTACAGCCTACATGGCCGGCGGATGCAGCGCTGGGCGTGCGCGTTCAATCGCGGGCGCACCGGTTCTCACTGCGGCGGTCGCCGCATCCTGCTCCGGAGGCCCCACCGCTCGACAGCGCAGTGGCAGCCCCGACTTCCCAACAGGCTTCCCCACGGACTGCCAGGACGCCCACAGCCCCTTTGCTGCCGCAGCCCCTCCTCGCGCAACTGCCAGCCCTGTGGCACCGCAGCAGCCCATGGCCCAGCACCAGCACCACCCGCCGCGGCATCCCAGCCAGCTGACCATCTCCCACCCGCAACCCCACAGCGCCCAGCACCCCTCCTCCCCGCAGCCGCACGCGGCCACCTCCCCAGACTTCCCCCCTCGCGCCCCCGCCGCCCATGCAGCGCCCAGCGCCCAACCGCACCCTACTGCTGCTCCCTGCCACGCCCGGAGCCCGTGCCCCACTGGCAGTGACTGCACTGCGCCCGCCTCCGGCTTCGGCCTTGGCCCCGCCCCCAGCCCCGCCACGAAATCCCCGCTTCTGGGCAAGCGCCGCCACTGCACCCTGCTAGGCAGCGGCTGGGAAAGCGACGGCAGCGGGAGTGACGGTGACAGCAGCAGCGGCGCAGGAGTGGGCGCGTGTGCCCTGCCGCCAACGCCACGGCTGCCCCCGGCGGTGCGCCCCGCCGCTCTTCCAGCTGCGCCGGCGCCCTCTGGGGCCCTGCAGCCGGGCGGCACATGTGCTTCCGCGGCGGTCACTTGTGCGGCGGCGGCGCTGTCTGCTTGCGCACGGCCACAGGGCAACGTAACGCACCAGCTGCTGCTGACGCTTGAGGTGGGCAGGGGCAGGGCGTCGGGTACGGTTAAGGCGCGTGGGTAATTGCCAAACGGATTGCTGTCGTGGGTCTGTGTGACGTTCGAAGCCTGGATGGGGCACAGTGCCGCCAGCCTCGCCTGCACTCGAGCAAAGGGCGAAGACGTTTTGTGTTGTGCTCAAAAACACCAAGCACAGCTGCGTGCTGTAGGCTCGGTATGCCGCGGTGCCGCTCGTGGTCTGGTACGACCTGCTGACGCACGCTGGTTTGCCTCGCCCCCAACCATTTGCAGGAAATGTACAGCGGCTGCGTTAAGCAGCTGAAGCTGGCGCGGCGCGTGTACCGTCCCCCGGGAGGATGTGCCCCTGGGGCCGACGCTGACCCCGCCGCCTGGCCGTTCCCCGGGTCGGGCTCCTTTCCACCGGGGAGTCGCTGTGGCGAGTGGATGCAGCACGCGCACCCAGCCTCCCACCCGCACCACCCCGTGCACGAGGGGCTGTGCGAGGTGGAGGTGGAGGAGGTGTTCAGGGTGGTGGTGGAGCCCGGCTGGCGGGAGGGCATGCGCCTCACCTTCCCGGGTGCGTAACGGCAAGCGAGCACCAGCGCGGTCCCCTGCCCCAGTCAGCCTTGCTTTTGATGCACGGTACCACACTGCATGTGGGCGGTAGCAAGCACCACGCTGAGTAACAGCGTCTTCCCGCACCTGATGTACAGCCCCCTCCGGCCCGTGCACCCCACAGGCAAGGGCGACGAGCTGCCACCCGCCTCCCCCGGCGGCAGCGCCACGTGTCTAAGCTCCCCGTCCTCGTCCTCCTCCTCCTCCGGCGCTGCCTCCTCCTCCTGCCCGTCCGCGCCCGCGCACCATTCCCACCCCTGCACCACGGCCAGCTCCTCCGCTTCCGCCTCCGCCTCCTCCGTTTCCTCCGCCTCCTCACAGCCCCCAGCCCCGGTTGCAGGGGACATGGTGCTGGTGGTCACGCAGGCCGCACACGGCCGCTACACGCGCCGCGGGCACGATCTCCATGCGGTCGTGGCGGTGCCCCTGTCTGACGTGCTGCACGGGGGCGAGGCGAGGCTCACCACCCTGGACGGCCGTACAGTGGCGTTACGGCTGGGCCCGCACGTGCTGCGCCCGCACAGCAGTAACACGGTGGTGGTGGGCGAGGGCATGCCCATCCCACCTGGCAGCGCGGCGGCGGCGCGGCGTGCGGCGTGTGCTGCGCGGCTGGCGGAGGCGCTTGTACGGCAGCAGGGCCAGGGGGCCACGCCGGGGCTGTCGCTGCAGCAGGTGCTGGTGCACGGGGACCTGCACGTGCGCTTTGAGGTGGTGTTCCCGCCAGAGCTCAGTGAGCAGCAGAGGGAGCAGCTGCGGGGAATGGCGGCGGGCCCGGGTTCCGGAGCCGAAGCGGGCGCTGTGCAGGGGTGACGGACAGGCCGTGGCACATGTTGCCAAGTATGTTGCACGGGTCGCGTTTCGGGATGCTGTGCTTTAACGGTGTGGTGTAGCGGTGGCGCTACAGTATTCATGGGCAGGTGTGGTGGCAGGGGTGGTGTAGCCCCAGATTTTGCATACGAGAAGAGACAAGAGAGTGCATGGCACACGAGAACAGTAGCGTCTGACAGGAGGCTGGTGAGGAGCGGCTCGATAGAGAAGTGGCTTCGGTTTAACGACGGCATTCCCAGGACGTGAGCTGAGGGTGTTGAGAGAGTTATACTGGCAGTGGGGCGCCAACGGGTGTTGCACCCGGTGAACGTGAGTGCGGTGGCAAGGAGGCAGTGCTGAAGGAAGCCGAGCAGGCATAATCGGCATCGCAAAGAGCAGGGACCGCGTGAGCGGACATTGTACGTAGGAGCATGGCATGGTGCCTAGGGCCCTCGTGCCCGCAATGAGCTGCACAGGACCTGGCATACCGCGCACGCGCATGTACGCGACCCGGGACTGACGGTTTCGGTGGCTTACTACAAGTGGACCAGGAGCAGGGGTGGCGTCTACTGGGATTTGGTTTGGTTCCCTGTGACAGCAGCGAGTCTGACTGGGTCTGGCTTGCCCGAGCCTGCGTCTGTTGGCTTCGTGCAGTAAAGGGACTAACAATTTCATTCCGGGTTGTAGCTCATGCCATGTATGATTGTCGCTGTGGCGTTGTGGCGTCTGCTTTTGAAGTGGTGCTGCTCTTGTGTGATGTTCTTTCTGTTTTGCCATGAATGGATGGTGGCGGATGGTTGTTGTGGCACAGCGAGGAAGGGAAGTCGTGAATCACCGCAGCCTTTGTTCCCTGCGTGGCACGTCCGGCCGGGACGTAGGTTGGGTCACCCTCGGGCATGAGAACTCCACACCCACTTGTCGGACCCAAGCGCAACGTTGCTCGTGCGCAGCCTGGTAATCCAAAAGCAGTTGTGCAATGTTGTTGTTGGCATACGGTTGGTGTGATGCCGCATGAAAGTTGTCTTCGTAGGTGGCGCAGAAGCACGGTGGGCTAATCTGCCCCGTGGTCGCTGGTGTTCAGTGTGTAACGCCTTATCCAGTGTTCCATCCTTGTCAAGTCGTTTCAGGCCGGACGTTTGTCGGTTTGTCTGACTGGCTGTGGTAATAATAATAATGAGGGGGGGCGGTATCTGATGGTCACGGACAAGCCCCTACGG
>VFQN01001885.1_pt1 | contig 33862 bp, 45 predicted proteins | sample 3512371 | NCBI WGS metagenome assembly VFQN01 (sample SAMN10412370, study PRJNA504923) | tailings metagenome | isolation source: Replicate 2 from Balatoc abandoned mine | place: Philippines: Itogon, Benguet | collected 2017-08-28 | reverse complement strand
GTGCTTGCCAAGCACCGAATTCCTAGCCCCTGTAACCTTCTCACGAAGAAAAAAAAATCTGGCTTGAACCAGCTGTAGCCGGTCATACAGTGCTTTCCTCCTCGCCGTACTGGGAGTCCACAGCTAAGGGCCATAGATAGCCGTTACAACCGGATCCTCGCTTGGAGACGGCGAAAAATTACGCTATGGTGGTACAGGCTGACGGCTGTTTGGCGTGGCTTACCTGGCTGGCTCTGAAAACAGGCAGGGCCTGTGCCATGCAGGGGAGCTCCCCTGGCCTAGTGCTGCCCTGGTGCCATGCCTGTGCCAGGGGAGCTCCCCTGGCCTGTGCTGAGGTAGCTCACGTCAGAATGCCGGAACACCCCAGAGCACAGGCCGAGGCATACAAGCACACTACCAAACCAGTAGCATGGATATCAGGGGCCTGTCGAGCCTTTTAACAGATGTCTACATAGTTGCAGCTCGCGCCATGCTCTTGACCCGCTTCATATTTACAGCCGATCTACAATTTGAGTAATGCTAACATCCACTGATATCTAATAGTAGTTTTGCAAGCGCAAGCAGTGCCAGTACGTTCCCTGGCGCTCGACATGGACCTGCACGCCCAAGTCGAGAGGGCTATCAGGGGCTTGCGCTGGGCAAGGGACAACACCAGAAGCCATGTTACCAGCTATGCACCAATACTGGTGCGGCGGTTACCCCAGGGCTCAGCGTCGCGCCCGAAATGGAGCCTGTGTACCGGCAGCTTGGGGGAAGACGGCCAACTGGCGCACGGCGCGGTGCAAGACCCCTTGCAAGAGCGCGCTTGGGCTCTCCGACCTCGTGGGAGCGGCTTTGCAGGGCAGCGGCATTGAATCCATACAGGAGTCATACATCGTGGTCAGGTCCTGACGACGTACGGGGCCCAAGCAAGGTCAAGGGGCGCATGGCCGCCAGGCGACTTTATGGGATGGCGGGCTGGCGCCATTCCTTTTTCCGTGCAAGCCCAAGAAACTACTTCGCAAGCTCAAATAAAGGATAAAGCTGTATCTGGTAAGTAGATTGAGCTGCTGTGCACGTCATCACCAAGCAGGCAGGGAGCAGATGGCCCGTGGGTCACACGCACCGTAATCGGCTTTTGCAGGAGAATAGTACACCTAATTTTTACATCGAGAGCGTTACAGCTTCGTCTCCTTGACGATGGTGGCCGCATCATGAATTTACGGCAAGTTTTGACAGCTATCACCTCTCTTGGCCCCTACCTTGGACTGGGGCGGTGCGGCTGATAGTTCCTCGAGGCTTGGACGCAGCAATGGCCACTCTCTCGCGACACTGCCAGCCTTCGGGCCCACGGAACAGCAATAGCATCCAGATAGGAGCAGTAGGTTAGATCCCTTGTCAGGTGGAGGGCGCTAAGCCACCGTACCAAGGAGGTTCGGCGCAATCTCGTGGACCTTTCAAAGATTCCTTATCACCTCCCCCTTCGCCAACCAGCACTACAGAGCCGTTACTACACCACAGCGACACTTACTTGCCTCCATGTTGACTATGCAGCGCTAGGTGCAAATCACATAGCCGTCAGCTGTGGGCAAGACGTTGGAGCCCTCGATCAGCCGGCGCCCTTTGGCAACCCTTTGAGCTACCACACCGCAGCAAGCCATACATCCCACCTGCTCGGGTAGCCCAACGGCCAGCTAACCGTCAACCCACGTCACAGCCCAATCCTGGCTATCAGCCGGCACACACAACCATGCCACTCGGTGGAGGACGCAGCAGCGGCCCTGGGGCCTCCTATGGCGACTTGGCACCCGCGGAGCTACACCGGGCCGGCTCGTTCCCCCAATGGGCCAACACCGACCCGCCCGCCTCCCTCGCCCACCACTCCGTGCGAGCCGCCCTGCTGCGCGCCCGCCTCCCCAGCGCCCGCCAGCGCCACTCGCCCGTCCAAGCCAACGGCTCCTGCGTGTCGTCGTCTCGCGTGGGGAGCATGAGCAACACCAACAGCAGCAGCGGCAGGAGCAGCGGCAGCAGCAGCCGGGATGGCAGCGCCTCTGTGCTGCAGTACCTCATGTCGTTGGCGTGCAACACAGCGGAGGGGTCGGCGGTGGACCCGTTGGTGGGCAATGGGGCAGCAGCTGCTGCAGCAGAAGCCGCAGCGGCCCTTGGCGAAGACGGTGGTTGCGGGACAGGCGGCAAGGAGGGAGCAATGGGAGGAGGTGTGGGTGCAGCGGTACTGGAGGCGTCGGCGGGCGGCAGCAGCAACAGCGATTCAGGGGAGCTGACGCGGAGCTGCAGCAGCGACTGTGACACTGCCTTCCGACAGCTGTACGACTCGGTGGGTACGGTAATTGGGCAGTTGGGCGGTTGGGATTTGGGGGGCCGCAGTAGCACATGTGGCAATCAGGGCGTGGCGCAGCGTCGTGGATGGGTCCGTCCATGGGACCGAGCGGCAGCGCAGGAACGTGCACGTCCTGGGATTATCTCAATTATGAATAGTAGCCTGGTTGTTCCCAAGATTTTGTGTATTCTGCTCGTCACGCCAACCTGATTTTCCGCTATAACCGATGCAGGAGCTCCGCCGGTTGCGTGGCTTCCTGCAGTCCTCCCTCAGCAACCTGTGGCACCGCACCGCGCGAGCAGCAGAAGCGCTGGAGCAGCTGCAGCAACAGCTGCAGCAGGCGGCAGGTGGACAGGGCACCAGCCCCGCCGCAGCGGCTGCCGACGGCCGCCGCAGTGCGTTTGCGGACGCTGCGGGCCAGGTGGCGGCGGCGGCGGCGGCGGTGGGCGGGCAGCAGGCAGCGGCGGCAGCCTCCGAGGTGCTGCGGCTGTGCATTGAGCTACGCCGGGAGTGCGACAATATCGGTGGGTTGGAGGTTGGCAGTAAGCATGTGCGCCTTTGAGCTGATTTCAAGGGAGCTCTTGGTTGGTCTTGATGTTCGGCTTACCTGCGTGGACCACGCAGTCGCATCCGGGTGTCGTTAACCGAACCTCCAATGCTGCGCGTCCCCCCAGGCTCCCAGCTGGTGGACCTGGAGGCCTTCGAGCGGCACAGCTCGGCGCGTGAGTGAGGGACGGGGCAGGCCAGGCAGAGCGCAACGTACGTACCACAAAGCCTTACCACGCCAAGGGAATAAACACGGGCGCGGGACAGGCCCTTGGCTGTGTGTGTACTCAGCGTGTGCCCCCTGTCTACATGTCCCCAGAGCTGGCGGAGATTGGCGTCCAGTACGACCATGATCGAGCAGCCGCGACGGCGACGGTGGCCCTGGCGGCGGCGGCGGCGGCGCCGTCGAACGGCGCCATTGACGGCCCCGCTGCCGCCGCCGCCGTCGCCGCCGCTAGCCCTATCGGCAGCCCCACGGTGTGGGCTGCGGTGGCGGCAGCGGCTGCAAGCCCCGGCCCAGGGGTGCTGGGGCCAATCAGGGCGGACGGCCTGACAGGGCCCTCAGCTGCGGGGTCCCCCCAGACCCGGGCGGGAGGTGGCGGCGGCGGCGGCGGCAGCGGCGGTGGCGGAAGCAGCGCGAAGCTCCTGGCGTTGGGCACTCTTGGCGTGTACCAGGGGTGCATTCGGGTGGGTACCGCTTGCCCGGGTGGTTGCACCTTGCCGGCCACTAGGGCTTAGCGGTTGGCCTCTTACCGGCAAGCGCGCTAACCTTCGTCGCCGCCAGGCGTGCACTGCAAAGCAGTAAGCTGCGAGTTACGGTATTGGCAGGTGCGTATGCTTTGCCGCATGCCCGGACGCTTCGCGAACGCACCTCTCCGCCTGGCTCCCTGCCCTTGGGCGCTTCTGTACCGCCAGGAGTACCTGCTGTACGGCATGACGTACGATGCGGTGCTCATCGCGCTGTCCGACACGTACAGCGCCGTACGGCACGCCGCCCGCCATGCGGGCCAGGCGGTGGGCGCCGACACGGGCCTGCAGCAGCCGTGGGTGCCCCCGGACTCGTTCAAGAGGTGGGCTAACCCACACCACCACCATGCCCGCCCCCCTAGAACCTCCTACACCCGTTTAAGCGGTGACTGGGGGCCCACAGCCGCCTAGGTGCTCCCTTCATTGCTCCCAGCATCCCCTTCACACAACCCCAATCCCGCTGCTGTTCCAACATGCAAACCCGCCCCAACCAACTCTTCCAACCGTCCCCAATCGTCAACCAACCGTCCCCAGGAGCACCACCAAGTTCTGGGTGGACCCCCGCCACGTGCTGCGTGTCAAGGCCGCCATCGTACGACACCTGCCGCTGCTCATATACGGCAGGGGCGCCGCCAAACCCACCAACAAGGACAGGTGGGTGCAGCGAGCCGCAACTGCCGGTGCGGCGCCGCCGCTGCCGACGAAGCAAGCAACCCCAAGCCTCCCTGCCGCGTGGTCTGCCCTTAGTAGCCTCACGCTGCTGCGCTCTGCAGAACGGCTTTGAGTACTGGCCTCTGACCAACCACCTTACACTATGCCATAACGCGCGCAGGTGCAAAGGGACTCCCCTCACCTCCGCGAACGGAACCGCACTGGTGGTCGCCACCCCCGTCACCGAGCCTTGCAAGCCGCCACCGCCGCCAACCGCCCCAACCGCCAACCGCTACCAACCCCTCTTCAACGGCGTCCTGCCGCCCTCCATGTCCCAGCCACACATCCCACACATGACCCTACCCACACCTCCTTCTCAGCAGCTGCACCAACAGCAGCTGCCCCTGACGGCAGACGTACTTCTTACCCACGCCGCTGCCACCGCTGGTAGCAGCGCTTCCCCCGGCCCCGCGGCCCTGTACTCCGCCCCTCCTTCACCCTCGCCCGGCGCACCACCTGCTGCTGCTGCGGCGGCTCCGGCTGCGTCCAAGGACCCCGCAGCAGCGGACCTGACCTCCAGCCCAGCACCCCAGCTGCTGTCCTGCGCTTCTTGCATCACATCCGTCTACTTCGATAACCCACAGGTGAGCAGCGCACTGCCACTATTGTACAGCCGTTGGCTATGCGCAGTAGGGTCACGGCATCGCGTGCAACGCACAGTAGCCCGCGCAGATGGGTGCATATTGTTCGTGGCCAACGTGCAATATGCCGGGACCGACAAAGCGGCCGTTTGCCCGGGCTTGCTTGCGACCCCTTCATCCCTCTGTCCTCCACCGCAAACAGTAGTGACTGTTACCGTACGTGGCTTGACCGCTTTGTCACACGTTTTGGGTTTCAAACTGAGTGTTCGTGGTGTATACCACCCCTAAAACACCATGCCAGCTGGACGTCTACCACGAGCGTCTGGTGAGGGGCGACGGAGCAGCGCTGGTGCGCATCAGGTGGGACACGTGTGTGTGTGCAGGAGGCAGCTGCTGCGCACTGCCGGCCGACTTGCATGCACCCCCTCGTGCCTACGTACACCTGTTGCACCCAGCGCCATGCACTTCTCCGCCCAAGGTGGCATGACACCACGTGATACGCGTGCCACGCTTGCGGCCCTCCTACATCCCAGTCTTTGCCTGCCCTCCACTCATATGAAGCCATGATGATGCCCTAACGCAGCTAGCTTCTAGGCGTCAAGGCACACGCTCGCGCGCTCCCAGCCAGCAACCTAGACAAAGGATAATGCCTTAAGACTTGCCAAGCTTCACCACACCACAACAACCACTAGTGTCTGTAACGCCCTATGACCCCGATTTTCATCTCTTCCCGGTGGTACGGCAGCCGCCCGCCCGCCCCCAAGCAGAACCCCAACACAGTCTTCCGTCTCTTGAAACCTTGATCACTCCTCACCATAACACCATTTGCTTCCGCCTCATGACGCTCCTCCTATATGTCCAGGTGGTACGGCAGCCGCTCGCCCGCCCCCGGCCAGGGCGTGTTCGTGGAGCGTAAGCGGCACCGCGACGCGTGGACAGGCGAGTGGAGCGTCAAGGTGAGCGCACACAGATAAGGGACGGGGGCGTGGGGCAGCCCACATGTGCCCCTTGCGATGAACATTGAACCGCTGGGCATCAGCGTGTTGAGTTGCGAGCCCACCGCCTGCGCGCCTTACTTGCCTCGCATGCGCATCCTGCTGTATGTCACCTCAGGAGCGCGCCCAGATCGGTTCCAACGAGGTGCCTGCCTTCCTGGCGGGCCGACACGTGGCAGCCATGGCGCCGCCGACACGTGGCACGCCTGCCGACGCGTCGGCGGCCAAGGCGGCGGCGCTGCTGCAGGAGGTGCAGACATGGCTGGTGGGCCGGCAGCAGGTGGGCCGTCGGCACAGGATACAGATGCAACCATGCTAGAGCAACCCTCCCCCCACCCCACCTTCACAGCACAGCCCCACACAGTGCCACACAGCCACCAATACCCCCGATGCCACGTGCTAAATGTCCACGCACAGCTTCCAGATCGGGGCGCTCGCATTGCCTGACACCCACATGTGCCGCGTGTCCGCCCGCGCGCCCACCATCATGTTCCCCAGGTGCCCTTCCTGCGCACCGAGTACCTGCGCAGCGCCTTCCAGCTGGGCCACACCAACGAGGTGCGCATCAGCCTGGACACGCAGCTGGCCATGAGCAGGGAGGAGGGGGCGCCGCGGCCGCCGGGAGGGTGGTGCAGGTGAGGGCCTGCCACCAGTTCACAGCTCGCAATGAGCCGGCGCAGTACACTAGTAGTCTGGTACAGTACACACGCCTTTTCTTCTGACGCCAGGACACACACACCCTTTCTATCACTGACTTCTTGGCGCTGATTTGCTTCACTAGAACCCCACGACGGCTCCCCTTCGCTTCCAACGCTCCCCGTGTATCTCTGCTCCTGCTCCCGATGCCGGCTCTTGATGACACGTGTCTGTGCATTACTGGTAATGCATCCCATCCTGAATGCCCTGCCGTTCTCCCGCTCCTGTTTGGCACCGCCCAGGGACGGCTGCGCTGCGCCGCACCCCGACGACGTGGTGCGCTTCCCCTACGCCGTGCTGGAGATCAAGCTGCAGGACGAGGACAGCGTGCCGGAGTGGGTGCTGGTGAGTGACCCCTAGCATGCGTTATAACCGACAACAGCTCTGTACGTTTAGGATGGTTCTGTGCTAGTTGGTGTGGACTGGGAGCAGGAGTAGGCGCTGATGAGCCTGGGCACATGTCCTGAATGGCTATCACCTATCAGCACGCACGTGTCCCAAGGGTTGGTATGCTACTGCTGTGGACAGAATGCAGGTCTGGGCCAGATTTGCAAACATGTGATGACAACAATAAGCATTCTCATGCATATTTCCTATCTAGCCACCCTCACCCTCGCACCACACCACAGGCCCTGCGCCAGTCCGGGCTGCTGGTCGAGGCGCCCAAGTTCAGCAAGTTCCTACACGGCATGGCGCTGCTGTACCCCCACCGCCTGCGCAACACGCCGCACTGGTTCCTACCCGAGCCCGACTCCGAGGACAAAGGGGAGCCCGAGGCGGGGCCAGCGGACGACACGGCGGCCGGGACGGGCGGTGCGGCAGCAGTCGGCGGGTGGCTGGCGCGGCGCGGGGGCAGCAGGTGGAGGGGCGGGGCGGCGTCGCGCCTGCTGGCTCCGAAGCGGCTGGGCGCCCTGGGCCGGCTGCCGCCCCGCATGAGCCCCGCCACCCTGGAGGAGCTGGCCGACCCGTGGGACAAGTACGAGCAGGTGGGTACAGCGTGTCGTACTGCCGTACTGCTGCACGGTCCGCAGTACACCTGGGCCATGTGCAAGGAACGGAGTGCGCGTAAACACGAGCAGGTGGGTAAATGGTGGGTTGGCCACGGTTACCGAGGTTTGTTTTCTCTCCTTTCGGTCCACCAACTAGTGCCCTACTGCTCCCGTGTCCTTTGTGTATTGCTGCTGCTGCTGCTGCAGGAGGTTCCCCGCTGGCTGTTCCCGCCCACCATCCGTGCCGACCAGGCGGCCGACATCACGCCAGACGAAGACGCAGCCATCTTCACAGACCACTCGGGGGAGCACCACCACCACCACAGCCAAGACACAGAGAGAGGGGTGCACAGCAAAAAGGTGGGAGCCCCTTAGCACAACGCGTTCGCACATGCACGGGTAACATGGCGTAACTGCAGTTGTGCCGATGTCGTGCACGCCATGATATTGGTGGGTGGAATGCCATCAAGGCTTCCCGACTGACCGGTGCCGGCACGGCGCCCCCCAACCCCACCCGACAGAGCGGCAGCGAGAGCGACAGCAGCCGGCGCAGCAGCGTGCGCAGCAGCCTCGTACCAACCGTCATAACCGTCCAGTCCGCCGGCCCAACCGTCAACGGCTCAACCGACCTGGCGGGCGCCGCCAGCCTGTCCCTGGCGGCGCGCGGCCTGCAGGGCTCTCAGGGCTCCTTCCGCCCCCCGGGCCTGGGGCCCACCATGTCTTTGTCATCACAGCCGCGTGTGCCAAGCCCCACAGACACCAACAATACGGCTAAGGGTGCTACCAGCAGCACTAGCAGCACCAACGGTAGCGACAATGGGGGCAAGGGGGGCAAGGGCGGTGCGCTGTCAGGTGCCCCGGGGCCCGGCAAGGCGCCTGTTGCTACCATGGATATCCTGGTGGGCAGGGAGGGGGATGTCACCAGCAGTACGACACCCAGTGTGGATGCGGCGGCGGCGCGGGGGTGCGGCGGCGGCGGCGGCGGTCGTGTGGTGGCGGCGATGGCGGCGGCGGGGGCTGTGGTGGCGGCGGCGACGGCGACGGGGGCGCGTGCCGCGTGGGTTAAGGCACGTGGCGCGGCGGGCTACGTGGCACGTGTGGTGGACCTCAAGCAGCCCGGCGCCGAGGCCGCGCCGACCGGGTAGGTCTTTTCAAACGTAACAATCAGGGCAACGCAGCACGGTGTGACACGTGTATCTCCTAGGTTAACACTCAACCGGCCAGGGGAACAAGCAACAGGCAGTCCAAGCTGCAGCTGTAGCTTGATGATGTGTGCTACCTTTTTTGTGACAGGCAGCCCAAACTACAGCTGGTCCGCTGGGCCTCCGACGCCACCTCCGCCGTCCTCGTCAAGGGCTTCAACAGCAGCAGTGACGCCGCCAGCCTCGCCGCCGCCAGCTCCGGCGGCATAGGCGCCGGCGGCGGCGGGATGGGGGGCGGCGGCGGCGGCGGCGGTCCTCCGCCGTACAGGGACGTGGAGAGCGGCGGCGGGCAGAAGGCGGCGGGGCCGCTGCCGCGGGCCGCCGCGTTGGTTCGCACACGTGTCGAGCCCAAGACCTTCTTCGCAGGTGGGGATGCAACGCTTCTGTCCGTTCCCACCCGTACAGTCGGCCAGCTCCGCGCAGTCATCGTATTTTGTGTGTGCTGCACCATGGATGTGGGGCCCAGTATCAACCTGCCGTCCAGGCCGTCCATTGCCGAGTGTACCCTGTGCGCCACAGCGCGCCAACGCCGCTCCTGGGTGCCCCCTGCTTGTCTGCCACCTTGCTAACGGTTACCTTTCACACCCAATGCGCCCTCTTCTGCGTCCTATCCCTGCTGCAGCCGAGCGGACCTTCGTGTCGTGGCTTAACATCGCGGTGCTGGTCATGTTCACGTCGCTGTCCCTAATGGCCACCAACGGCCCCGGCTTTGGCGGCGGCCGCCAGAACGGCATTCCGCAGCTGCCGGACGCAACCACTGCCGGCGGCGCGGCGGCGGCGGCCGCAGCGGCGGCGACGGGGGCGCCGTCGCTGGCCCCGCCTGGCGTGACCACCGCTGGCCTTGTCGTGTTCGACCCCTGCCCCCCAGGCAGCATGTGCCACTCCAGCCAGGTGGGCAATGGTCAACGGTTTGGTCGGAATCACACCGTCTTGTGTGACCACGTGTGAGGACATGACACGACGGCTCATCCCTTCATGTCATGAAAAGCACTTCCTCTCCAAGCGAAGCACCATGCGCCGGTGCTGGACATGTACACTACGGTACTAGGTTGCGAGCGCTTGCCATTCATTGCACAGCGCAATCAAGGAGGAAGCGGTAGCGCTTGGAAAGTTCTTTGACACAATCTCCGTCTGTGCCGTACTTTGTCCCGTCCGTGCAACAGATCGCCGGCCTGACCATGGCCCCCGTGGCGCTGCTCTTCATGCTGTACGCGCTGTACATGTACCGCAAGCGCAGCGCGCAGATCCTGCGCCGCGAGGCCGTACGGTACGACGACCAGCGCGGCCCGCTTGTACTGACGGCCATGCTCGTTGTCGTACTGATGGTGTCGTACGCGCTGGCGATGAGGGCAGCCATGCGGTAGAAGGTCACGTGTGTCACGTCACACGTGGGGGTAGCTGTGCTAAGGTCTGAAAACATGCTTTGCCATATTGCTGCTAGGAAAGCATGGGGTACGTCAGGGGCATTGCGGGTAATCGAGTGTTTGCAAGTCTATTTGCCACTTGCAGGACGGTCTGCGTCACAGCCTGCTGGTTAAGTAGCAAGTGGGTCATAGGGACGCATGTTTAAGCGGCGGGGATGTCGGGCAGCGGGTGAGTCGTGGGCGAGAGGGAATGGCCTAGGGCGGATGTCAGGTAATGATATCGGATGACGTTGGGGTAAATTGCAGTCGGCATTGGCAGTGTTGGTGGATACGGTAGGCGATGGAACGGGGGCATATGTGGGGCCCTTTGCGCAAGTGCGGCTGCAACGGCTACACTGGCGGCCATCATTTGGAGGGAGGACCACCTGGACATGAAAATAGGCATGCGTGGCATCGTTTGCACCATGCAACCGCCTGGCCGTGTGCTAGGGGCGGTAGGCTCCAGGGGGAGCCCCTGGGCGGTTCCGTCGATGGGCTGTCGTGCCTTGAAGGACCTTGCACCAGGAAGGACCTTTGTACGGTCCAACGTGTGGTAGGTAGGTCACAGCGTGATACGATAGGGGCGTGTGCGGACGACGGGTTGCGGACATGCCCGTGGGAGGTTCACTGGGGTTCAAGGGGCGTGTGTATGGGGCCGTGGCCAGGGTTCCACTGAGGTGTCCAATTGAAGATGGAGCGGGCAGCGTTCCTGCCTGTTTCTGACATCTTGGTATACTAGCACACCTTGCCCGCCTTGCCATTGCGCGTGACTAGTTAGTGTGTTCGTCCTAGGTAGAGGTTGCCTGAAGGGAGTGAGGTACTTTGAATCTTTGTCCGGGTACGTAGCATAGGATAGGCGGACAGCTGGTAGGGTTGCGCGGTGTGCCGCACATGGCCATGTGGCTAAGGTGGAGCAGGAGAGTACTATTGCATTTGTACCTGCGCGGCATTCTTTACGTTGTGTTGCCCTTCCAAAGTTGCTTTCATGTGTAGTGTAGGATGTGCAAGAATTGAGCGGCGGTACGTAGCGTAGTGGTGACGGTTAGTTGGCACAGGCGGATACCGGTTGTTCACTACGGTATCAGACACCAAGGAAGCGGTGGGCGCCGCAGCGGTTGGCGGTTGGCGGCTCGCAGAGGGCACTTGTGTGCGCATGTAGTGGCATGCCGGTAGTGCTCTGCCTGAGTACCGCGCCTGTGTACATGTAGCTGGCGTACACACTGCATGCAATCTGAACGCAATCAAGAGCACAGGCCTGCGGACAGCCTTGCACCGCCGGTTCTAGCTACGGTACCGTACCATGCCAGACGGGTGCAGTTGCAGGCATGTGTGGCAAAGATGTGTCTGTACGGGCAACGGCTCATGGCGAGCCCTACCTACTGGTAACTGTGCCGTCTGCGCTGTGCATGCGCGCGCTGAGGCCTCTCTGCCAACCTTGACGCAAGATCCACCAGGGAAATGCACGGGCAGCGGCAATGTGCCGTCCACTGGTGCCGACCAGGCGAGCTTGCTTCCCTGCCCTTGCTTCCCTGTTGGCACCAGGGCAATCCCTGGTGCCAACATGGCAACCCAGGTACCCAGCCGTACGGTAGGGGTCCAGCCAGGGTACCCAGCCATGCTCTCTCCCTTGTGCTGCCTTGCAGCAGTAACGCCCGAACGCTATGCTTCGTTTGGCAGTGGAGCGTGGTGCCACTGAGGTGGGGCGGGGTGCTCATGCGTGCAGCCATGGCGACGGCTGCTGAGGATGTTCACACAGTACCTGTCGCTGTAAAGGGCTCACAGCGCCGTGTTGTGCCCAGCTCTTGTTAACAGGCACGCCGTTACTGCCCCGTGCAGGGCCAAAGCACACGACTGAGAGCAAAAGCCTCCAATCCCTAAGCAGCAGCTCCGTAACAGGCGGCCCTTTGGGGGATGGAGGGCTCAGGGTGGAAGGATGTAGACAATATCCCGGGGGGTGACCAGGGGAGGTGACGTGCTCAGGGCCAAGGTCACCGCGCCAGGTCATTGTAGGAAGGGACACCCGTAGGTTACCGTAGGGAGGGGCACCCCTGGGAGCAGAAGGCACTCCTTCTGCGTCGGAGTAATTCAGGTACCGTCAATATGGGTTCTGCGACAGGGCTGGGCTTGGGCTGGCGGGTAGGGGGGCCGAGGTGTGGGAGCTCGGGAGCTCCCCTGTGCGAGGGTGACCTCCCTGGCGGCAGCCAGCGGCAGGTGGGCAGCTCGAGCCCTGCGTGTCATTCAATTCAACCACAAAAGAAGTCTGCAGCACCATACTGTACATGACTTGATTAGCGTTTGGCTGCGCGTCTTGCCGCTGAGAACCTTACGTGCACGCACCATAAAGGCCCCTCTCCTACCTTCCGGCACCTGCGACGGATATGAGTAATAATTTACAACAGTAACCAGTACTATATACACCATAGCAACGTTTGGACATCGTGAAATGCGGCAACTTTACTAAACCCGGCTTGGCAATTGCCAACGATTACACCGCGAGCTGCCCGAGCGCCTCCAAGCCGAAGATAAACTACGCAAATACGTGAGCATGGGAGCGCCGCAGACAATCAGCAGGCTGTTCAGCCAGCCAGCGACGCACGCGCGGCTGTTTGAGGACAAGGTGTGGTGGTTCTGTGGGTCTGTGAGGGTCCGTTGCTGGCGTGGCGTGACAGCGAATGACCCGCCGACCCGCCGCCGGACACAGGCGTTTTGGACCTCTGGCGACACAAATTATAAGCACTTTGCAGCCTCCGGGTTACGACACGTTTCGGCTGCACGTACACACCGCTTGCAGGGGAGCAGTTGCCTGTCACCGCACTGTTTTCCCCTCCTGGCAGATGCCTCTTCCTAGCCTCCCATCCTCCCACCACCACTGCAAACTTTCTCCTGTATTTCCTGTTAATGTCCAGGTGTACAGCCATGACGACTGGAAGCGCCACCGCAACGCGGCGTGGCGGCACAGGGTGGAGCCAGTGGTGTTGTGAGTGGGGTGCCTCCGTGCCCCTCCGTGCCGTTAGTCATCAGGGATGTCATTGCATGGCACCTGGTGCTTGCATGGGGACTGCGCGGATCCAGGGCGGTGACTCCTGTCAGCCAGAGGGCGACGCACTTGCCTACAGCATGTGTGGGATTAGGACCCCGCATGCAGTTGGGGGAGTGGTGCGAAGCGGTGCCGTGCCCTTCCGTTGTGTCACTGGGGACGGCTCTCAAGTGCTTGGGATCCCTCTGGGCTGGCACCATCGATAGAGGGGCCGCACTGCGCATAGCATGGGAATGGGTTTCGTGGATGCAGGCAGCGGCATTATAGGATAGCGCACCATGCGCTGCACATCCCCCGTCCTGATGCTTGATGTTTGCACGTGGCGTACGTCACCCCTGCTACGAAAGCTGGCGCGTTCAGCTGCAAGCCTCCGAGCTGCCTATGCCTCTTGACCACCTTACCCTGAGTCGGTTTGCCTGCCGTACATTCACTTATCGTACAACATGCACCGTATGCCGTACACCCCGCAGCGCCCGTGTTGCCGCGGGGTTCGTGTGGCAGCTGGCGGCGGTGGTGCTGGTGTCTGTGGTGGTGGGGATAGTACACACCTTGTGGGTGAGTGCTGGGGCGGACCTAAGGAGAGGGGCCGGCGGTCGCCATGCATCACGATTGCCAACCGTGCCACACGGATGGCTGCTGATCTTCGTTCTGTGAAGTTGATCCTCAACAATGTGTTTGCGGCTCTGGAACCCACGAACCCATCTACGGTAATCAGTGCTGTTGTTGCCTTCGCTGCGCGGGTGTGTGCTGCAGCCAATCGCCAGGGGCCCTCGCCAAGACCCCGCCCCGGTACCACACCGCTGGCCCGCCATGCGTTGCCACCAGCTCACCCGTGTTTTAAGCTGTACAACTGATCCATCCGGCAGCGCTGTGGGTTGCGCTTGCTGTGCCGCACAGATGCCCCCCGCAAACGGCTGGCAGTGGTGCTCACCCGCCCCACCGGCTCCATCCCCTGTGCCCTGTCATGCTCGCAGCCCCAACACGAACATTTCCTGTCGGCCAACCGCCTCTCCGTGCCGTACACGTGAGTACTGAGGCGGCTGCCGTACGTCTGTGCTTGCCGTACCGATGCAAGATACGAGTCGCACCTAGTCGCACTTGTTCCCCCCCAAGCCCCGCCCCACACCACACCACCCCCTCCTGTCCTACCCTGCCCTGCCCTGGTCCCGGACCTGCCCGCAGCATGATCACCTTTGCGCTGTCGCTGCTGCTGGTGTTCAAAACCAACTCGTCGTACAGCCGTTGGTGGGAGGGGCGCATCATCTGGGGGCAGGTGCGGGTGTGTCTTAGGTCTTAGGTGTGTCTTAGTAAGTGTACGGCAGTGCACGGTGGTGCATATAGTGGGAGGGGCGCATCATCTGGGGGCAGGTGAGCTGGCGGCGCGGTGCGGAGCATGGGTGTGCGTGAAGCAGGAACGCGACCAACAGGAAGGAGTGCACGAAGGCAAACAGCATGACAAAACTGGGACTAGGTGCGTGCATGCACGGGTTATGTGCCGTGAGGCTGTGCACCGCGTTTGTGTGTTTACGTGTCCGCACTGCAACAGTGTTACAGCTGAGGCGTCCGATGCGGCAGGAGGGTGCGCATTCCGTCCTAGGAGCATCGCACTCAAAGCTGCCGCGCCTGGCCCACACCACCCCCGCCGCGCCCTTGTCCCCTTGCCTCGTCCCCTGCCGCGACAGATTGTCAACTTCGGACGCAATTACGCACGTCAGGTGAGAGTGTGGGCAATCCTGGTTCTGTTTTCAGCTTTTTGTTACCAGAGCGGTCTGCTACCTGGTGAGACTCAGGGTCACGTGGCCCTGGCAGGGGGCTCGGGCCGCGGTGCCGAAACATCGTGTGACTCAGTACGGTAACAAGTACGGCGTGGTGACCAAGAAGTGATGTCTGCTATTCGCCAGGGACATCGCATCATACCTGCTGAAGGATAACTGAACCATGGTGGCGCGTGTGCAGTACAGGGGAACCAAAGATGTCACAAGGCGGGGTGGCACTGATGGATTTGTGGGGGAGGGATGCAGCTCGTGACAGGTGCATTCGATGGGTCTGGTGACTCTGTGTACAGTCACCCCGTGGATATGTCAGCCCGTCTCCATGGACCAGCGCGGTCCCTAAGCGGGAAGGGTAGCACCCTTTAGGACCTCGCGAAACCCCTGCCACCGCTCCAACCACCTGCCCATGCCCATGCCCTCGCAGGCTCTGATGTGGTTCCCGCGGGACCGGCCGGAGCTGCGTGCCGCCGCCGTGCGGTGGGCCTGCGCGTCGCCACGTGTGCTGCTGGCACACATCCGGGAGGGCGTCGACGTGCGGGCGGAGGTGGCGGGGGTGCTGCTGCCGCACGAGGTGGGCCGTGCTGTGTGACGTTGTTAATACACACGCACTGTGTGTTGTGGGCAGCAGCCCTGGCGCGCAGGCCAGCGGATGGCAGGGGACGGCAGGACGAGGGAGCTGCTTGCTGCAGGTTGAACCAAACAGCCGCATGGAGCCAAGGGGCATGTGGCACGGCAGGTGTTACGGCACGAAACGTGCCGTACTGCATTCCCGTGCCGCTACGTGTGGCCGGTTGTCCTGAAGGTCGCTCCCTTCGTTCCGTGCTTTGCTGTCCCCCAGCCATCTGACTCTTTTCGGACCGAGGCCGCCTTTGTTGTTGTCAGCCGCCCCAGACAAAGAAAGGCACTCTGCTGCACCTGATGGTGGTACCCCTCCCCCAGATCGAGTGGTTGTGCGGTTGGTCCAACGGCCCCATGGGCGCGGGCACGGCTCTGGGGCAGTTGGTGGTGGAGGCGGGGCTGCCGCCGCAGCTGCAGGCGGAGCTGCAGCGGCAGGTGCGTGTGTGTTAAGGGCTAGCACACACCCGGTGCAGCGGCAAATACCCACTGTGTGCACAGATGAGCGCGCTTTCATTGCAGGGGACTATGACTAACAGCGCACTGCCAATTGCTAAGCAGTACAGCGGGTACAGGGCCTACATCTACCAGGCGACCGGTACGGTCGCACACTGCTGCCGTACATAGGTACATTCATGCAGGGAGGTGGCCCCACGTGCACGGCTGCACACCGTACCGGTACTGTGGCTTGCATGAGCATACCCGACCTCTTCCTGCACTGTACGGCAGGTCGAGCTGTACACCAACATGGCGGGCGGCTGCGAGCGCATCTTCAAGACGCCCATCCCGCCCGCCTACGCGAGGTGGGTGGCACAGCTTTCTCTATATATGCCGCGAAGCGGGCCCCAAAGCGGGCCCGAGTAAAAAAATAATACTTTGCGTAGTTAAACGGATAAGTTGTATTCCAAGAGCTAAGAAGTGTGTACTTTGAATCCATTGAGCGGGCCTGGTGCGGGACCCGTTGAACAGACGTGCGTGGCCGAGAGAGAGCTGTCATTTGAGTGCTGCTGGGCCTGCCCTCCCACCGAGCTCCTTTGCTGCCCTCATCGCTGTACAGTCCTGATGCTGAAACACCGCCTGATGTTGCTACTCCGCCTGGCCTCCGCCCCAGGCACACCTCCCGCTTCCTCATGCTGTACGTGGTGACCTCCCCTGTGCTGCTGTGGCCCAGCACCGGGTGGTTCACGCCGCTGGTGGCCACCATCATCGCGTTCCTGCTGCTAGGGGTGAGCTAATACACACCACACGCTTAATACACATCTCACATCTCCCCACACCCAGCACCGGGTGGTTCACGCCGCTGGTGGCCACCATCATAGCGTTCCTGCTGCTGGGGTTGAGCTAATACACACCGTAGCCTTTATACCTCACCCACAGCTCCCGATGCCCAGTTGTCTAGCGGCTCACACTCCTGGTGGCCACGACAGTTGCATTCCTGCTGCAGGGCCCCTTGCCAGTGCAGCTGTGGGCATTGGGGCGGCGTTGCGCAGTGCTGGCCGTCCGGTGCCGGCTCGTGATCAGTCGCTGGGCCTTGCGCGCTGTGCGTTCCCCATCAGCCTCATGCATACCTTGCAGCACACCACATGCTAAGCCAGTCTCACATATCGCGTGAACCCGTTGAACCCGTAGCAATCCCTCCTGTTGTGTGCCATGTAATGTATGCAGGTGGAGAACATCGGTGTTCAGGTGGGTGTCTGGCAGCACACGGGGACAAACCCTAGAGCTTGAAGGCTGATTGCATGTTTGCCGCTCTGTTGGGCCCCGCCAGGGTAGGTTTAGGAGGTGCTAAGCCCCAGCATCTGTGTATGTGCCGCCCGCTGCCCCTCCCCTGCTGACCCCCACTCGCCCCCTTGCTCACCCGTTCGCCTGCATGCGTGCTGCTGGGTGGCCCTCTCTTCCGGCCTGGTGCTGGGTGTGCGTTGCGCCACAGCGTACAACTTGAAGCACAGCTATGCACAACACAGCGCAACGCAACATCAGTTCACCGTAAATGCGTCACATTCTGCTGCCCCCACAGGTGGAGGAGCCCTTTCACGTGTTGCCTCTCAGCGACATCTGCAGGTGCGCCCGGATGGCTTTAGGGTGGGGTCAGCGCTGACAGCAGAGCGGGAAGGCAACAAGGGCAGCTTTGGATGGGGAACGTGGCGATAGTGGGTGTGGGTTTGAAACAGACGGCTAGCCACCGTGCAGCGCCTTGAGATAGGCGATGGCTACATCTGCGAGATTGTACCACTTGCCAGGGCGAATGGGGCCGCTTTTACTGGAGGGTTACAGGGAAGATGGCTGGGTCCCACTGCTTTACCGACCAATTCTGTGCCACATGACCACATCCGTGCGGCTCGTGGTTTGACGTCCTAATCACCTGGGTCCCCGGACCTCTCGGTAATGCACACAGGGCGATAGAGTGCAACGTTCGGGAGTTGGAGCGCCTCTTTGCAGAGCCGCTGGCGATTGGCGGCGGTGGTGGTGGCGATGGTTCCCGCTCGGTTCGCGGCAGCATGCACGGCGGCGCAGCCGCAGCTGGAACAACCACAACCACCCCAACCGCCAACGACTCCCTACTGGCCTCCATCCTGACCGCCAACGGTTCAACGCACAACGGTACGGCAAACTACAACGAAGCAAGCGTACGGAAAAGGGGGCACGAGACGCAGCACCAACACCAACAACGGAGCAGCTATACGGGAGGGGGAGGGGGCGGTGGAGGGGTGGACGGGGAGGGCGCCAGGGAAGGGCACGTGCGGGCGGGGCGGGCGGCGAGTATTGGAGTGGACGGTCTGCCCGTGTGAGCAGGCGTGCCTAGGACACCAGCTGTAACCACACAGACGGCAGGAGTAATTGGCACACGTGTGGCTTGCTCATCAGGGCCAGGCGTACGTGTGCGGCGGTGTGCTGTGGGATTGCGGGGTTAAGGTGTGGTCACTAAGGCACGGTCATCAACGAACGAAACGAGATGTGAGGCGGGGTATCTGCGTTCTCAGCACCGTGTGGGCCTGCCAACAGGTGACAATGGCGTGGTACTTGGGGAGAGCTGAACGCGAAGCAAGAACGGCGATGTAGTGTTAGTACGGCTAGTACATTCGTGTGGGTGTTTGCAAACGGGCTCAGCATGCATTGCGGCTATCAGCTGGTGTGTGCTGCATTAGACAGGCCGCCAATTGCTACCGTGTGGAAGCATTCCTTGCGCGGCGTTCGGCCAGCATGCCACCGGCGGAGACGTGACCACCTACGCACCGTGAATGCGGGTTAATGCATAAGTGAATTTTCTGCGCCTATGGAAGGTAGTGTCACGCAGGGCCACAGCTGGGAGCATCTGCGCATGGCTGTGCGGGGTAGTGTGGTCGTGTCGCTGCGGACGGGTGCATATGGGGTCTGCACTCTGACTTGGGAGGCAGCACGCAGGCAGAGGTACCAGAGCCAGGGAAGCCTTTGCTTCAGGGTGCGTCACGCGTGTCGGGAAAGGCCGATGACAATTGTGCGGAGAGCACGCGCCGCTACAGGGTATCCCAGTACCGCAACTCCATGCAACTCCATAGCAGCACCTCATGGCCCTATTATTGCTCCTGCTTTAGGTCCCCAGACGTGCTACAAACGCCAGCAAGTCGCCAAGTCCGCTTCCAATCTTGTTACGTCAAGTACACGTGCCAACTGCCAAGTACCTACCCAATGGGCAGTGGAACACCAGGGGAGAAGCAGAAGCATCGATGCAACAGCCACAACCCAAATGTATGGGAAGCACCAGCCCTTGCTGGTCGTGCCGCATGCTTCCATGCTTTTAATGCTGCTGAAAAGGAAATAAGGCCTGAATACCATGGTCTACTGGCCGCGCCGAAACCAAGCCAGCTCGTCTCCTTCCTTGCCTGCCCACCATCCACGCCACCCTACTGGGGCAACTCTTGCGGCCAGGAGAGCGCTTGCGGCCGCACCGCACGCGCCGCCAGCAGAGCCGCCATGCTCTCCTCGGTCCTCTGCCTCAGCGTGCCGATCTCCTCCTCGCTCAGCTGCTCCACCTGCGGCTCCCACACGTGCCCCGCCCACGGCACGCGGGCCAGCAGCTCCGCCGCCCGCTCCTTCACCCGCACCACTCGCTCCTCCTCACTCCCCGCCTTGGACCTCGGCACCTCCTTCCTCGCAAGCCACTCGCACGCGAGCTCCGTGTGCGTCACCAGGGCCACCAGCACCGCCCACCTGCCTGGAGCCTTGACCTTGCCCTCCAGGGCAGGCTGTAGCCAAAAGATCTTGTCGAAGGACTTCCGGGCTTGCAGCACGATTGCACCGTCCATCGCCAAAAGGGCCAGCAGCCGGCGCAGGGCCACGAGGGCGGGAGCAATGGACCGCACGTACGCCTCCTTGGCTGCCATGTTGGGTGTGTTGCGCAGGTGCGTGGGCAGCACCAGGGGGTGGCGCATGGCCCCCGGGGGCCGGCGCAGGTCGGCCATCAGGGAGGCCTCGTCCAGCTGGGGGTGTGAGTGAGGGGTGGAGGTGGGCGGGGAGGAGAGGCGCGGGGTGTCAAAGAGATCGTAGAGGACAACGCGGCCTTGCAAGCGTCGAAGGGCTATGGCACAACAGTAAACGCAGATAACACTTCAGCACCCGGCACCCAAGAGCGAAGCAAGTGATGACATCAGTCATAACACCTTGCCACAGCATTCGCAAATCCCGTTAGCGGTCAGGTCATACACCCATAGGCAGAGGGTTAACTTGAGCTTCGAACGCCTACCTTCGCGTGAGCGCTTACTCCACAACTCTGGCATACACGGACAAGGCCCAAGGCTGTTGTGCTACCTGCAGGCATCGCTCTCACACAAACCCTGAAGCCGCCCCTGCCTCCCGCCCACGCACCTTGTACGGCGAGGTAAGCAGCGCCAGGTCGTCCCAGTGCGTCACGCCGTCGGGCAGGGGAGGGTACTGGTTGAGGACGAGGGTCGCGAGGGCCCAGTTGACCTTGTCCACAACGTTGAGGTAGACGGTGTACAGGAAGCCGTAGCTGGTGTGGTTCTTGGGGGCGCTGATGATGATGGGCCCCGCGGCGCCCATGTTGAGGTCTAGCATCTTGAAGGCAGCCTCCGTTTCCTTGGCAAGATTCGGCGCTGCCAGCACCTCCAAGGCGAGTGCATTCCGGAGGGAAGTGAGCGACTCAAGCCACAACGCTGCCACCTGCAGTTGTGGGACGTTCGCAGGGTGCCGGCACAGCGGTAAAGGAAGCATGTCAGATCCGCGAACAACCACTGCACACTGGACACTGGACAAACAGCAGCATGGCAGCTGAATCCTTTGCCGTGTCTGCCTGGTTGGCCCACGCTGGCGGACGAGGGAGCTGCTAATCTGCCTCATTGCAGGAAGGTCCAGCCCTGAACCACCACCATGCGCACCAGGATGAGCACCAGGAAACCCCCATGTGCTTAAGATATTAGGTTGACGCATCACGGTACTCACCGCAAATGTCCGCCTCTCCAGCGCCTTGGCGGCCTCCTCGTCCAGCCCCGTCTCGCCCCTGCGTCGCTCGCAGTCCAGCGCTAGACCCATGACCAGCGCCAGCTGCAACAGGTGTAGCGACTTGACCCCGTGCACCCCATGCCGTACCACTTCCTCCAAAGGCGCCCCCACGACCTTGCGCAGCAGCCCTGCAGTTGGCATGGCTGGCTCCAGCACGGCTTTGCGGCACTCGTGGTAGAGCACAGCGTTTGTGGAGAGCGCCAAAGCTAGCTGGAACGCATTGGGTGCAGTCAGCAGGTACGGCCCGTGGCGGCTGCTGGCGCGCTGCTGGCTCCCCTTGCTGTACTGCGCCACCAGCAGCTGCCAGAACGACGGCGCTGCAGGGCCGTCCTGGGCGTCGACCTTGAGGCCGCCCGCGCCGATGCCGGGCTCCGCGCAGCCTATGCATCCAGAGGGCGGGGGGCCAGACCGTGGCGTATGCCTGTAAATCGCCAGCTATGGCAATGCACGACCCCTTCCTGCAGTTTACCGCAGTGGCACCGTGCGCCCGCAACCGCTGCGAACAGAAAACGCCCACGGGCAGCACATTGAGTCGAGCCTTGGTCCATGTATGGCCAGGTCCCACAACAAGGGTCACCCGTACCCCTCACCGAACGCAAAAGCCAACTCCAGAATGCTGCAGACGCGGCTGCCCTCGTCGCTGTCACTGTCGCTGCCCGCCATGCTCTCCGCACAGGCAGGGTCATGCGGCTGGCTGTCCGCGCCCCGGACCTGCACGCTGTCCACAACCGCATGCAGGCTTTCCAGTAGCTCCGGCGGGTGCTCACGCAGCGCCTCCAGCTGCTGACGCAGGAGGACCACCATCTGCAACACGACCAGCACACCGTCTCCGTCACGCTCCAGCTGCATGCCGCCCTGCTGCCGCGCTGCCTCCGCCAGCCCCCGAAGCACCTCCACAACGTAGTTCGCCAGGGGCGTGTCGGCGCCGCGCTCCTGCCCGCCAGCTGCTTCACCGGCCGCCGTGCATGCTCCTCCCTCGTCGCTCCCCACAGGCTCCCGGATGCCGCAAGCAACAAGGCCCTCCAGGTCGCCCAGTAGCTCCTGTGCGGTGCGGTGGCGTAATGCGTCGCCAGCTGCCATGGTCTGCACCATGGACCTCGCAGCCCGGCGCACAAGGTCAGGGCTTGCGCCGCAGCGGTGCACCAGGCAGCTGGCGCGCATGGGGGAGATGCTTGCCTCCTGGTGCTCCGCCAGCTTGTCCACCAGGGCACCAGCAAGTGCGTCCGGCAGGCCCACGCCGCGGTCCTGCCCCTCCGCCAGGCCGTACTGTACGGCACGCAGCACGTGCTCTGACGGGAGCTGCGCGATGACGCCCTTGCAGCTGAACAGCCGCACCAGGGCAGCCGCTGCGATGCGAGGCAGCGCGTGTGTGCCACCTGCCCCTATGATGGCTGACGCCAGGGCGCACAGCTCTTCCTCTGAGCACGCTGTGGCCAAGCTGTCTCCCGCACCCTCTACCCGCTCGAGCAGCGGGGTCAGGATGTCCAGTGCGGCAACACTTTTGTGAGACAGCGCCATCAGCACCCGCACCGCCTGCAGCAGTAAGCCAGGGGCGGGGCAGGGCCGGGGACGGGGGGCAGGCAGGCGAATAGCGCTTGAAGACCATGCAAGGAACAGTGACGGCAGCACGGCACATTAGCGCCAGTAGTATGACGATGACGGAAGTGGGACATTAGGTAGGCATCGCAGGCGCTGACGCGGCATACCCCAGATTACGGAAGGGATTCAAGAGTCAGAAGCCGACATGTCCCGCCCAATGAGCAAAGCGTCACCAAAACAAACTCAGCCTTAATGATGGCAGGCAGGTGAACACTGGGAGGTATGCAGTGGAAGCCGTTTTAGTACATAGCAAGGGCCAGCTGCAAAGTGCGCGCACTACGAAGGTTCGACTGCTACTGTTGAGCTCGCAGCTGTGCCCCACACCTACCGTTGCAGTCTCCCGCAGGCTTAAGGACCCCGCTCCAGCACCTTCGCCCCCGCCTTTGGTGCTTGCTGACGGATTGGCCGCAGGCACCGCAATAGCTCCAACCACCCCACGCAGCTGTCCCAGGGACAGGGTAGGGGCGGGGGTGCTGCCAAGCGCGCTCTGAAGCCCCTCCACCGTGCTAGCCCACGTCGCCACGTCTGCAGCGGACAACCCGCTGACGCGACCACCGAAGGTGGCAGCGCCTGCGCTGCTGCCTAACTCGAAAAACGACAGCGACTGGGACAGCAGCTTGCTGCAGCCGCCTCCCAGCTCCTCAGCCGGCAGGTACGCCAACGCCCTGATAGCGGCAAGCCCCGTCAGCAGGTCCGCATCGCTGCCGGCTGCAGCACCCGCACCAGCACGGGCCTGTGGCCTTGCGCCCAGCGCGCCCAGCACTCGCGCAACGTAGCCGTCCGGCGTAAGTGGCAGCTGCAGCCCGTCCGCCGCCGCCGCCGCCCGCAGCTCCACCAGCTGCGCCAGCTGGAACGGCAGCAGCAACTGCAGCTGGTCATCCGTGGCGGCGTGCACGGCAGCCCACACGCCGGGGGGCACCAGGGACAGGGAGCCCAGGCGGTGTGCCACCCACAGCACGTACAGCGCCTGCAGCAAAGTCATGCCAGGCCCCTCGCTGCCGCCAGCGTCCATCTGTCGCAGCTGACCCTCAAGCCACGTCCGCACCGTGCTCCCCTCCCCCATCCCCGCTACGCTGCAACCTGCCACCTTCAATGCATACCAGATCGCGGCACAGCCTGCTGCAGCGGAAGCGTCACCCCTTGCCCCCAACAGCGCCTCACCGCGCGCCTGGACCTCCGCCCCCACTCGCTCCCACATCCGCTGCGTGCCCAGCCCCGACTGTGTGGCGTACGTGCACAGCAGCGCGAGCTGCCGGGGGCTGCACGCCTGTAGCAGCTTAGGATCCGCCAGCAGCCCGGGCAGCAGCCCACCGATGGGGACCCAGGGAAGCGCAGGCATTAGCGCCAACTCTATCGCCTCCTCAAGGGTCCCCACTGCGCTGCTCAGCTGCTCCTTCGAGGCGCTGTTTGACCTAACGGTGCCGTATATCTTCTCTGCAAGTGAGGCAGCGTACTTCTGTAGGACGTCGCCTTCGGGTCTAACACCAGCGGCCAGGGCCGTGCGCAGCAGCAGCGGCCAGTCAACGTCGTCCGTGGCTGCGGCAGCTAGGTCCGAAAGGGACTGCTGCACGTAGCCCAGCAGCAGCTCCCGAGCGCGGCCCTCTTCCCCACTGCTACTTTGGGTCTGGTCCGCCGCCGCCATCGCCGCACTGCCCCCTTCCTCCTTGCCGCCCAGCACTCTTGTGCCCAGGCGCAGCAGGTCCACCAGCAGGGCGGGGGGCGGGGGCAGGGCGCCGGGCGTGCCGCACTGCGGCAGAGCGCCAAGGAGGCCGGACAGCCAGGGCGCATCCACCACCGTTGCGCCCCCAGCGGGCCGGTCTATCACAGACGCCACTACGCTGCCTGCTACCATGCCAGCCTGTGCGTGCGTGTACGTGGGCAGCACGTCGAGGCAGTGCGGCAGGAAGGTGGCTTGGGCACGGCCCCACACCTCGTGCGCTTGGACCGACATGGCGCCTGCCTGGAGCCTGTGCACGCCGCCCAGAAGCAGGCCCAGCTCACTCGGGTCGTACGACGCCATGTCGTACTTGCCCGCCTGGGTGAGCAGGGCGTCGAGGAAGGGTGCAGGCGCGGCTGCCCCCAGCAGCGCCAGGCTCTCCGCCGCATATGCAAGGCCCCTGGCGGAAAGCTGTGGTATGAGGTCATGTGTGAGGGTGACAAGCTGCTGCACCCACTGCTCCGCCGGCCGGGCGCCCTGTACGACAAGCTGCCGTACAGCGCCCACCAGCAGGTCCGGCTCGGCCGCCAGCGAGGCAAGTGCCGGCTCCTGCAGCGTGCATTGCGCCACCTCCAGAAGCAAGTCATGGCGGGCGGCTAGGTAAGTTCGGTCACTGCTCGCCTGGGGTGCAAGCTGGGGCGCTGACAAGGCGCTAAGCAGCTGCAGCAACACGTCGGCGTCAGAGGCGCCAGGTGCCCGCAGCGCCTTGGCCGCCGCGGCGTGGTGCTCCGCCAGCCACCGGTCGTCCGGCCGCCAGCCCGCCGCCACGCAGCCCGCCAGGAGCTGGGCGTACGACAGGGGGCGGGCGCCCGCCATGTGCGGCTGGGCCATGTCTAGCATGCGCTTGAGGAGGACGTGGTCAGGGCTGGGGCGGGGCTTGCCGTACAGGGCGGCAACGGCGCTGGCGAGGTTGTTGATGGTTGGCTTCATGGACAGCAGCTGGGTGGCCGCCGGCACAAGAAACCGTGGCGTGCTTGAAGGAATGCCATGTAGTTCCTGGTGTTTGGGCAACGAACAGTTACAGGGATGGAGGGGTAAGTGCTTGGGAGCGAGCGTGACTAGTGTGTGGGCCGTGCTTTCCGAAGTAAATTGGCTGGTATCAGGAGAAAAGCGGGCAGTTGTCCTTTCTGTATACATCTAGGTGCTGTTTGCCGGTAGTTGAATATGCTGGGAGCAACATCGCTCGTGCGGCGGATTCAGTTGTCGTGCTACGACCATCGCCATGCTGTCCCATCACTCCTGTGCTCAAGGTATCTTCCAGCAAAGCTGCCGCTGCCACTCACTCACCGTTAAACCTCCCCTACAGAATTCAATGCTGTTGCCCAAGTGAGTAGGGCATGGATTCAATAGTGTTCAGCGTGGCAGTGCCGAGCATAAGCGCAACATGCCGGAGACACAAGTCGCTACCCGTTGTCAATCAGACTGTCCAAGCCAGGCCAGCTTTTCTTGCCCCGGCGCGGCTTTAAGACTTACCAGCGGTAAGGTCGCTTCCACGGCCCTCGATGCGACCAGCAGTATGCGTGCTAGCTCTTCACAAGTCGCGAGCTGCAGCCGCAGTGCAGCCTCAGCCAGGGCCTCCACCACCTGTGGCAAGCAAATGCGCATGTGATACGGTAGGTGAACCGTACTGCGCCATGTTGGCTTTAAGGCGCGACAGCAAGAGTAAAACTTGCTGCTATGCACAGGCTACGCCTGACATCCCGCCAGTCTGCATGAGGGCTCAATGGCCCATCGTTCTACATGATGCATGCTCCGGTAGCGCCTGACAACCCACCTTGTGCAGCTGGGGCGTGGGCTGCCAGCTGTGCCCTCGCGCCGCCCACCCCAGCAGCAGGGCGGCCGTGTCGGGGTCCAGGCCCGGGAAGGGCTTGGAGGCCCGGCCCCGCCACTCCTCCAGCGCACACACAAACAGGTCGGGCTGCGGTAGTGGACAGGCCGGTGCAGCGCCAGGCAGGGCGCAGGGACACAGGATGGAGCTCATGAACGGACACCATATGGGGACGGCGTGAATAGGAACAGGTGGGCATGGGCACGGGCACAGTGGATACCGGAGGTGCGTGGCGGCGACGAGACATGGAGGTGCGATCTGTCAAACCGACACGGCGTAACAGCTCTGCCACAGCCACCGCCTTGTGAAGGCTGCGTAGGACCTCCAAAGAGCCAAGAACCGGTATGCCGCAACGCAGGGTCATGTTCAACGCACCTTGGTAAAGGACAGGCCTCGCCGCACGACAGGTAAGACAACGTCACACAGCAGCTGCCGCCGCAGCGCCCCAACGCCGTTGGCCGCCGCGGGCGCCCCCTGCCCAAGTCCTGCACCGCCAGCTGCAGCCGCCCCGCCCCTGCCTTCCAGCCTGCGCATCAGCTCCTGCTCCAGCCCCCCAAGCCACCCTTGGTCCAGGGGCACGTGCCACCGGGCCGCTGCGCCCACAACGGCAACTATCAGCTCCGTGGGCGCGGAGCCCAGCCCGCCACGGCTGTCTGAGAGCGCTTCTTCGAGGGCTGTCAGAAAGCCGGCAGCTAGGGGCTCGGGGGCCTGCTCGCCGGGACCCGACAGCGCACTGAGCACGTCCAGCTGCTGGCTGTGGCTTAGCTCGCCCAGGTGAGGTGTCAGGGCCTCGAGTACAGCGTTGACCGTCTTTGGGTTCAGCGTGTGGCGCGTTGCTTCCACGATAGCCAGCGCCTGTGCAAAAACGGACGGAGCGAGCAGGTCCGTGACGACACGGCAGGGGCACAGTACAAGCTCTCATGCAAACGGCTCATTCGGGCAGCTTGTCCCCTGTCTACGGCTTGTGCCGTCCCAATGTTTTATTGGCTCTCGCACCCTGCTCACCTGCACCAGTTGCGTCGGATGCAGCTCCGGCAGCCTCCCCAGGAACAGGCCCTCAAGCGCCGCACCCATGCCCACGCCCACGGCCACCCCCACGCCCCTGCCCGCGCCGCCTGAGGCCACAGCCGCCTCCGCCCCCTCCGCCACCTCCCCCGCCAGCTGCAACAAGGCACCCATGTCCAGCTGCAGCCGCAGACCCACGACACCCAACGCCAGCAGCTCACTCTTTTTGTCCTCCACCACTGCCGCGGCGTCGTTCACCATTTGCTTACAGTACGTGCAAAGCTCCTCCGCCTCCGCCAGCGTCGCATCCTCCGCGCCCTCCTCCCCACTCTGCTGCTCTTCCGCCGGCTTGCCAGCCGCCTTGGCCTTCTTCCGTTTAGGAACCTGCTGCTGCTGCACCTGCGCTTGCAGCGCACGGCGATCCCTGTCAGCGTCCTCCAGGTCCCGCTCAGCCTCTGCCAGCTGCCTCTGCGCTGAGGCCACACCCTCCACTAGCTCACTCCAGCTGTCCTGCTTGCTCGGCTGGTGAGACCGCAGCAACACCGCCGTGGTCTCAGCCAGCCACGCCGCCTCCGCACCCCCAGGGTCCTTGGTCTTCTTGTCCCCACCACCAGTGGCCTGCTCCACCTCCCTCCTGGCGATGACGTCACGGCTCATTGCCCTCACAATGCCCGCCAGCGGTCGCGCATCGAGCAGCTCTGCGACGCAGCTGCTTAGCCCTTTCGTTGCCTCCGCTGCGGTCACGCCCCCTGCCGCTGGCCCCTCGCGTGCCGCTCCTACCAGCTCGTCTACTCGCTGCCGGACAGCGTCCCAGAAGGACGACGGCACGTCCAGAATGCCTGGCGGTAGGGCGAGGCGGTACTGTACGGCAACCTGCACGGCAGCGTGCAGGTCCTCCATGCGCACGTGCCCCAGCTGCCTGGCCAGGCGCGGCGCGCACAGCACGGTGCGGGACAGGAACCCGTAGAGGGCTACGGCGGCCCTGGCGCCCTCTGGGGTGAGGTTGCCGGGCTGTTGGGGTTGTGGGTCGGTGTGGGTTAGCTGCAGCAGCTGCAGCATGGAGCTGTAGGCCTCGCACACGGGGGCCAGGACTGCTGGCAGCGAGTGCTTGGAGACGGCGTCCGATGCGAGCTTGGGGAGGGTGGCCGCGAGGTCGTGCACCTGATCAAGGCTGCAGATGTGCTGATGGTGCTCGCTCTGTGCTGTTTGCCCGTTTTGATCCTCGCTTGCCGTATCTGTTGCACCCTCCTCCTGCCATGCCTCCCTGCCATGCTCCCCCAGCATCGGCAGCAGCATCACCAAGCTGGAAGTTACAGCTGACAGCTGCTCGAGTGTCAAAGTGTCTGAGATGTCATGCAGCTCCAAGACAAGGGACCGGACGAAGACCTGCGGTAGCAGCGGCGGGAACTGTTTCGGGCAAGGAAGGCGTAGGCGGTAATGTGTTGTGCTCCCGTCGTCCGCGAAGCTGTCCCCGCGCATGTGTCGTCCGGCCCAAACACATTACTGCCTACACCTTCCTTGGGTAGCAGGCTGCAAGGAATCATAATCCCGACAGTGCACGCGAGAGGACCTACCATAACTCAGACCACAAATCAGACCGTCTGCCACCCCGCACGCACCTGCACCTCCGCCCACTCGTGTGGCGACAGCTTGGCACCCGGGCCCAGCACCCGGGTTAGCACTTGCAGTGCCGCCGTGCCAACCACCGCCGCCGCGTTGCTCTGCTGCCACGCAGGCGTGGCCTCACGCCACTCCCGCATCTCCTTCAGGACGATCGTGGCACAACTTGACCGCACTAGCCTCTTTAGCAGCTCCTGAACTTCTGGGCTGGACGCGTGGACCTGGGGTGCTGCTTCCCGCTGGTGCTGCTGCCTATTGCGAGAAACGGCAGCTGGCAGCTGTGGGGCGTTGTTGCTGACAGTTCCCCATTGAAGACTTGGCCGAGGGATCGTGTTGGAGGGCAGAAGGGCACTGAAGGGCACTTCCCCGTGCCTGGGCGACAACCGTGAGCGGGACGGGGCGAGTCGCCCGTGGGCGCAGCCCTGGCGTGAGTAGGCCAGGGGACCTGCTCCGCTCGATAGTCCAAGGACCGAGCGTTTCTGGAGCAGCGCCTCATGTCGATGCATGTCGTCAATAGGCCCACTGCATAGGAAAGTGAGGCCAGAGAACCGACGAGCTTGCGGAGATATCGAGAACGGGATGCTTCCCAACGCGATGCTGCTCTGTTCAAGCTACGACTGTACTTGATAAGGCCTTTGTATTATATATCGCAAGAAAAGCGGGGGACTTCTCGCCATGCAGCAGCGCGCCAACTGTCGGGCTCCCACGTGGGGAATGGATCCTACCGTAGCTCTGCGTCAGGAGGTGTTTTGCTCTGTGTAGTAATGATGTAATACAATTTCACAGTTTGTTCTCCTTTCAGGACCCAGCCCCGTCCCAGCCGGGAAATAGGGCCGGTCTCGGAAAATAGGGACAAGGGGTTTCTGACCCCTCTCGTGTAAATACCGGCAGCGAACAGTTGACGTGCACCATAACGGCGTGGCAGTGCTTGCATCCGTAGCCGCGACCAAACGGTGCAAGCGAGCGTCCAACGCTACAATACCAAATGATAAACAACCTGCAGGCCGACTCCAGTACACTTTGCAACTCAACAACAGTACACACGCTGTGTTGCGTTAGGCCAGAGCATGTACAATCAGCACGCATTCAGCACGCACGTCCCCTACGCGCTTTTCTTCATGCCGCACCGTGCTGCACTCCTACAGCGGCCACACGCCAAACCTCCCTGCCCACAACACAGCTGCCGCGCTCATGTCCGCGCACAACGGCTCAGAAGGGCACGCACGCCACGGCCCCTGCCCCACATCACAACCCGCCAATCCGTGGCGTCCAACGCTCCAACCTCGTTCCCATCCGCTCCACCCCTGCCCTCAGCATTAAGTACCAATGCGGGGCCAACGTGCCCCAGCCCCAACCTTCAGTACGGTCAGCTACAAGCGTACGTTCGAAAACGCCACATGCGGCCCTGACACCCCATAACCAACCCCATACAGAAACACCTTGCCCTTGCTGCGTAATATGCATGCCCGTCAGCCCACGCAACTGCCAATTTACGAGTGCAAAGGCGCGCGCGCTGCTCAACACGCCCCGCAACGGATGCATGCACACCAACCGCTCGCTTTCCTGGAGCAGCCCCATCCGTGCACGTCTGCGGCAAATGTAATTTACATGACACAGGCCTGAATCCCAATGTACACATGCGCGTCACATGCGCTTGCCGGTGTAGCCCCCCAGCAGCCGCTTCAGCGCGCGCTCGTTCTCGCACTCGTACCCCGCCACGAAGAACGAGCCAAAGCCACCTGCAAGGAAATGACGCAAGGAAGGGCGCAGGAAGGATGCGTGGCAGAACGCATATGTGTATGCATACACCTTGCACCTTGCGTGTATAGTGAAGCGATGTGCAAGCAGGTGCGCAAGCCGCGTTGGGCGATGGCAGGACAGGGCGGAACAGCCAGTTCACGGCAGCAGGGGAAGAGGGAGTCGGACAGCGGCATACGTGCGTAGGGCCACTGCAGTAATGGTCCAGACCCCAAGCTTGCATCGGCCTCTCCAAGCCTGTGCCCCGTCGCTTCCACCCCCTCACTTACCCCGTGGCCCGCAGGCCTTCCCCCCACCCGCCAATCTCCCGTCCGTTGTCATGCCTTCCTACCGCCAAACCCCCACCCGCCTCTGCCAGCCCTGCCCTGCTCACCCGCACCCAGCCCGCCCACCCCACCCACCTCCGAACACGCCCCCCATCTCCTTCCCTGCCTGCCCCCCAGCCCTCCACCCCCTCCCAATCCTACCAACGCGCTTCACGCCGTCCCCACGCACCTCCGAACACGCCGCCCATCTCCTCCTCCGCCACGCCGCCCGCGCCCCTGCCGTCCTCTCCACCGTACCCGTACTCGCACTCGTGCACCAGCCTGTCCGTGCTCTGCCCCGACACGGGGCACACCACCAGCTCGCTGTCGGCGTCCACCACGCCCTCCGTGCACTCGTCCCCGCACACGTGCACCCAGCCCGTCTCGTTGCAGGCGTACACGGGCGGCTGCTGCCCGGGGTTCACCTGCGGGGCGGGACATGTGGTGCAGCACGGTAAGGTTTATCCTGGAAGCACGGCTGTCCAGGAAATGCCACATGCGGAAGAGTGTGGCTGCGCACGGGCTGCTGCTGCCCGGGGTTCATGCACCTGGAGGAGCGACGAAGGAGTGACGATGGAGAGGAAAGCGGGAAGGGCAGGAAAGGGGCGAGTAGGTAGGTACATGCAAGCTGCATGCGCCCCCCTTGACCCCCAGCACAGAGACACACTATCTCCTTTCCCCCCGCCCTCCTCACCCGCGTGAACGTGAGCGCGGACCTGCCCCGCTTGCTGAGGTCGGGTCGTGGGGCGGTATTGTGCACCAGCGGGTGGTGCCCCAGGGAGGATGAGACGGGGGCCACCGCTCCGGAGCCGCGGGAGCCCGTGGAGGATGAGACACCTGTGGCGGGACGGCTGCCAGCTGGCCCTGCCGCAGCTGCTGGTAGTGTTGTTTTTAATGATGAGGGCCCTGCTGCGGCTCCGGATGGCCCTGCGGCGGTGGGCTCTCCGCCGGTGGGCGCCGGGGCGGGGGCGGAAGCGTGCGCCGAGGAATTGGCGGCGGCGGCGGCGGCGGCTGACCCCGGGTCGGCGAAGCCGCGAGACTTGCGCCACGCTGCTACCTGGGGGTAACCGCAGCGCGGCAAAGGAGCAGATACGGTAACGTTCAGCCACCTTGGGGATGCAGTTGGCACGGTGTGGCGAGAGTTGCGGGGGGTGGGGTTCAGGGCCAGCAGGTAACGTGCTTCGTCGCATCTCGCACGCGGCCGATGGGTGGACGCAGCGCAGCGCTTTCCAGCCTCCCCTCTCCTGCACCCTCGACAACCTGCCAAACAGAGGACCCACCTTTCGCTTTCCTTGGCACTGCGAGCCACCTTCACCTTCGGTATGCCCTTTCAGTTTACTGTCCCAAACGTGCATCCGGTACAGCAACATATGGTGCTAGGCACACACAACCCCGCCGCCCGCCTGCGCCGGCATGTCTCACTTTCAGCGGCATCTGGCCACCCATCCTCCCCCTCCTTCTTGTCCACATCCCCTAACACTTACACGCTCCAAAAGCCGTTAGTACACAGGATCAGGTCCTCAGACCTGGAGGCATATACCGCCATATATCGCTGCTTAAGGTTCTAGGCTGCTGGCCTTTGTGAGGCACGCATCTCACTGACTGGATGGACGCGGCTAGTAAGCAACAGCTGGTGGCCTTCAAGGCGCTGAAGGCCTTCAACGCCGAGGTAAAAAACCTCAAGATATCAGGACTTGCAAGCGCTCTGGGACGGCGACTACAGGACCAGGCATGAGAGGCCGAGGTGTAGCCGTCGTGCCAAAGCGCTTGCGGGTCCTGATCTTTTGAGTTCTGTACCTCTGCATTGAGGTCCCTCAGCGTCTTCACCAGCTGTTGCTTACTAGCCGCGTCCATCCAGCCAGTTGGATGCGTGCCTCACAAAGGTCAGCAGCCTACGACGACAGCAAACGATATCATGCGACATACACCTCATGGACTGAGGACCTCATCCCCACCCACAACCCCCTCCCTCTCACACACACGCGCACCAACGCCCGCTAACACACATGCCCCTCCCCTCCTCCCACCTGCGCCGCCAGGTCCCCCTCCACCGGCATCAGGTCGTCCAGCCGTCTCCTGTCCAGCGCAGTGCCCCGCTTGGCCCGCAGCATGTCCAGGAACGGACCCACCATCGCGTCATCGTCCTCGTCATGCCGCCCCTCCCCCTCCCGCCCACCCCCGCCCGCTCCGGAACCCCTGCCCCCGCGGCTCCCGCCTGACCCACATAGGGACGTGCGCCCGCCGCCGCCGCTGCCGCCTTTTCCGCTGCTGCAGCTGCTGCCTCCGCCGCCTCTGCCGCTGCTTCCTGCCCTGCCCCCTCCCCCTCCTCCCCCTCCGCCTCCACCTGCCCCGCAGCCCACCAGGTACGCCAGGCTGTTGCCCCCCGAGGCACGGCTGAGGGTGGCGGTCCACTCCTCGCTGTCAGCGTCTAGGTAGGCGCGCTGCGGGAGGGGAGGGTAAACAAGGCAGATGGAGGGGAGGAGCGAATGATCGAATGGGGCCCGGAGAAAGAACACATTCCGTAGGTTGAAGCCGTGCGGCAAAGGCTGGCGCGGGAGATGCTGCAGCATGCGTAGCACACCACGTAGTTCACCCCACGGATGATAGCAAGAACATGCCGCGGCATCGGCGGTCCTGGGCCTGTGGATGTAGCAGCACATGCACGGGCAGCTGCGCGCAGCTTCCTGCTGGCTGGCTGGCGCTCCACGTCACTCACCCGCCACTGCGTGTTGGCCCTCGGGCGGGTGGGCTTGCCCCACCTGTAGGCGGGCACGGACGAAATGCGGCGAGACGGGGAGGTCACTAACGTGAAACTCGCACAGCAAGACATTCATGCGGGCGGGGGGGGGGGGGGGGGGGGGGGGGGTAACGCGTGAAACGCGGGAGGGTTTCTGAGGGGGGGGGGGGGGGGGCGGCGGGAGGG
>VFQN01001884.1_pt1 | contig 33862 bp, 54 predicted proteins | sample 3512371 | NCBI WGS metagenome assembly VFQN01 (sample SAMN10412370, study PRJNA504923) | tailings metagenome | isolation source: Replicate 2 from Balatoc abandoned mine | place: Philippines: Itogon, Benguet | collected 2017-08-28 | reverse complement strand
TCATCCTACCCGAGTGGCCTCCGCTCCGCCACCTCGTAGGTGGTCGCGTCCCGCTCGAGCAGCCAGCTGCGCGTGATGCCCAGCCGCCTGGCCACGGTGTGCGCACCCGTCGCGTACGACATCTGCATGTACTGCTGCTGCTCCATGTACTGCTCCATGAGGGACTGACTCAGCGGCGGGGGCTGCTGCTGCAGCTGCTGGGGGCTGGCGGCGGGGGAGGCTGCCAGGGCGGCCGCAGGGTCGCTGGCGGGGCGGCTGCGGCACTGCATGCCAGGGTCCAGGTACGACACCAGGGGCGGCAGCGCGTCGTACCTGTACGGCAGCATGGGGAAGCACACGCGTACATTTTTGGAAAACACATCTCCCTTGCAACTCGTTTACTGCAGCACTGCAGCGTGCAGCAGGCGCACAGACTATGTGGACTGGGCGAATACGCATCGCGGCTTGGGTTGTGGCCCTTCGGAACATGTAAACGTCAGTTCACATACCGGTACCATGAGCTGCGGAACCAGGTGGCTTCGGCTCCGACAGGAACCCCTCACGCGCGTCCCCGCGCCCCACCTCTGGCACAGCCGCGCCAGCTCCCACTCCCCCACGGGCGCCTCCCCCGCCATGGCCGTGGCCTGCCGCTCACCGCGCTCCACCGCCTCCACCAGCGTAGAGGGCGTGGAGCCGCTGGCGTTGTCAGCTGGGGCCGTACAGGGGTTGGCAAGCAGTAAGTGGGTTGCGTGTGTGCACAAGTGCGGGCGGACACGAGCGTGTTGGCGCAGGCATGTAATGGCATGTCAGGCGCAGGGGCGTGCGGGTCCTCTCAAATGTCAGGACGTGCGACCGATCCACCCAGCAACAGCACAGCGTTCGACCCTGCGCAGTCGTAAGTCATTCATGTATGCCCCTGCGGTACCCCGTGGCTGGAACCAACGCACACCGGTTCCCTGCTCACCCACTATGGACATGCCCAGCCGCTTGGCGGCCAGGGCGGTCATCGCCCCCAGCGCCGCCTCGCGCTGCCGCACCGCCAGCAGCCGCGGCGGCCGGTGGCAGCGAGAGAACACGGCGAAGGGGCCCTCGGGCGTGGGCACCGCGCCGGGGCCGCCGAAGCCTCCGAAGCCGTCCCCCAGCAGGTCCGCGCCCTGGCCGCCGCCAGCGGGGTCCCCGCCCGCCCCAGGCCCTGCCTCGCCCGGGGCCTGCCCCGCGGGGCCGGGCAGTGCCTCCCGGGCGAGAGGTGCAAACGCCACGGAGCCCATCTGGCAGTAGTCAATGCGGTGCGTCGGCGTGCCTGCAGGCGAGGGAGTCCGTGACCGCGGTGTTACTTCGCTTGCGGCGGGATGGTAGTAGCACCGAAGTGTTGCGGGGCCGTGGGGCTCATCGCCTGGGTGCGGATGCAGGGAGGCTCCGCCCTCGACTGCAATGGCACCTTGTGCGCAAGGACATGGAGTCAAGGAGCGGTGGCGCCTTGCTGCGCCCCTACAAAGCACGTGCTTTTACGACGGCGCCTCCGGCAACTGCCTACAACGACCTCACCGAGCGCCTCTGTCCCAACGCCTTGCGCTACCCCAGCCGATGGCACACCCATGCGCCGCTAGTCAGGGCATCCCGCAACCTACATCCGCCAACGGTGAACCGCCTCACCCTGCTCGTCCACCAGCTCCAGGCCGTACGCCGTGACCCGCAGCTGCGTGGCCACCCAGCGCCCCGCTGACCACTCAAAGCAGGGAAAGTGGTCGGGGGAGCTGCAGGCAAGGCAGGGCGAGCAGGGCGGTCGGACAATCAAATGTGGGAAACAGCTCCGGCGACACAAACACCATCGGCGCCATACAATTCCGGTATGGCTGCGTGCCCCTAAGGCAAATCTTAGCATCATGGGGCATGAAGTGCCCGCATGGTTGCCCTTCATAAGGGCGCGTAACACCTGCCGGTGGTTGGGCAGCATGTGAGGGGTGGCGCCACCAACCCTGCACCCACCCGATCAGCCGCTGCGCTGCGGGGCACCTCCCCCGCGCCGCCGCCCCTGCAATGGCCTGGTACAGGTCCGTCAGCAGGCGGGAGCGGTGGTGCGATGAGAACTTGATGGGCTTGAATTTGGACTGGGAGGGGGAGGGGCAGGGTGGAGGCAAGCATGGAGGGAGAGGAGGTGGGGAGTCAGGGGCGCTTGGGTCTGATTGGACCGGGAGGCCTGAGAAGGTTGGGACTGTACCGGGCAGGGCCGGCGGGCGGCGCGCTGGTAGAAGAGGTGCGGGCGGGAACGTGCTCATCGTGCACTCGTCATGATGGGAGGGATGCAGGGCATCAGGTTCAGAGCGATGAGCTAGGCCTCAAATGCTCTGTCACCCGCTTTACGTAGCCAGGCATTTGGGGAGATGCGGAAACTTGATGACGTCCAGTGCAGTCCGCTGGAGCCATGGTTATTAGCCCGCATGCCGAGGTTTGTTGCTTCCCTGCCACACTTGCGTGTCGGGGTGCCCGTGTCACGTGGTTGACCCAGCCCCCTACGGACACGACTCCTTCCCGCACGCACCTTCTTGTCCTGTCGACACGAAATTGTGAATTCCCCCTCATCGTTGTTCCCTGGGCCAACCGTTATGGCATCTATGTCGGAGTCTCCCGTAAACGCGTAAGTGTTGGTAAGGGCCATCCCGTGTCCCGGGTCTTGGGTGACGATCGCCTCTGGCGTGATGCACAGAACGCGACGATAGGTACCACGCCATGCGCTATGCTTGTTGACCACATAGCGGGCCAAGCACAGCGCCGGCTTGGATTCGGGCTTAGGTTTCCTCAAGAGATCCATGCTCGCAAGCTAAAAGTCGTGCTCGCTAACACGGCTGCAGTTTGTTAATCCGTACATCCATCATGAACGGGTATGCTACAAGGGGCGTTCCAGGCTTGGAACGCCCAACGGGCTATGTATTTCGCTGTCTATTGCGCTGGCACCTTGCGCGTCACATTGGCAAGGAATTCATAATAAGCGTTGACAAGATTATGGGCGTTCTTCATTAGTGCTTTACACTCAGACACCTGAAACCTGGTTCTGGAGCGGTCCCTAACCGCTGCATTCTAGCCCGAACGCCGCCTGAACTCAGACCAACGGACATTTAAGCAAGGACGGCGCGCAGCTCCAGGCTATCCATAGCACTGTACATTTTCCCCACTGCTAGGCAACAAGCTGCACCCTGCCTCAGTTCTAAAACCAGACCCAGGTAGACCCAGGTACGACGTGCCCAAGTCCCCAGCCCTCCAAAAAGCGCTACGTGATACTAGCACCACCACAACCTCGACACGGTCCTCCAGACTTTGCATCCAGTCCCTTGACATTTTCCGCAGGTTGAAAGGCACCTTCAACGCCTCCGTCTAGCCCTTCTGGCACCTACAGCACCGTACCCTCTGCCCTTGCCCTGCGTGGCCCTTACGCGGCGATCTGCGCCACCTCACGGCTCTGCAGCATCTGCGGCTTGGCGATGATGGCATCAATCAGGCCGTACTCGATGGCCTCCTGCGGCGACATGAAGAAGTCGCGGTCCGTGTCCTTGGTGATGGTCTCCATGGACTGGCCGGAGAATTGGGCCTGTGGGCAAGGCGGCGGAAGGCAGGAGTCAGGGCAGGTCAGCGCGGGGCCAGCTAAACGTGACAGGCAGCCTCACCCACATTCTGCACCACTTGAGGGATCAGGGTGAACGAGCTCTGCTCGTACGCTCTCGGGAGGTGCTTGCTGGCCCAGGAACTGACGGACATACAACCGCGTGCACCTCCAACCCCTTAGCCAAGCAACGGCTCGGCAGCCCCAATTCTTGCGACATTGCGCATGCCCTACAAGTTGCCCCTTTCCCACGCACCAGGTAGCCGTTAAGCGTGAGCTTGTGGTGCAGAATCTCGTTGGCCTGGATCTCGATATCCGTGGCCTGGCCCTGGGCGCCACCCAGGGGCTGGTGGATCATGATGCGGCTGTTGGGCAGCGAGTAGCGCTTGCCCGCCTGGCCGGACGCCAGGATGAAGGCACCCATGGAGGCGGCCAGGCCGATGCAGCAGGTGGACACGTCGGGGCGGATGTGGCGCATGGTGTCGAACACGGCCATACCTTGGGGGTACAGCGGCATGAGGCGATGAGTATGTTGCAACGGCATGGCAACATGTGCGCGCAGAGTGTGCGGGATAAGAAGGATAAAGAGTGGCGCTTTGTGTTCAAGACTGCGTTTGGGGCATTTGGGCATGGGCGTGCACTGAAGCGCAAGGGTGGCATATCCACAAGCAATGCAGGGCAAGAGCAGTGTGTCTGCATGCAGGTCGGCCTTCATGCAATAAGATGTCGAACTGGCTGGCCTGAAAGCCTGCTGCCTCAGCACGGGATCAACTACCCATTGCAGAGATGCACATATGAGCAGGTACACTGATCATGTCGGCGCCCCAGGCTCGTGTAGCTTTGCAACGATCACTCTGAAGGCCTGGCCGTGTTGGCTTGTGCCGTAAGTGCAACTAAGCATCCTCATTTCCACTAGCGGTCGGCAACAGCCCTCGGTGATATCTTACAGCAGTGCAGCAGCCTGCCAAAGCGTGCCGCAAGCCTCATGGCCTTAACCCACGACCCCGACACCCCTGCAGCCCAGGCAGCAGCCTGCCGGTGCAGTACATAGCTCACCAGCAGTCACGGAGCCACCAGGAGAGTTGACATACATGGTAATGTCACGCTTAGGGTCCACGGAGTCAAGGTACAGCAGCTGGGCCACCAGCAGGTTGGCCATGTCATCGTCCACGGCACCACCCAGGCGCACAATGCGCTGCATGGAGGGGAAACAGTGCAGGTCGAATACGGATGGACATGGGGCGAATGTACGGCGCATCCAGCAGGCCCCGCGCAGTGTCGCTGAACCTCGAGTGTTGTTGCACAGGTGCGGGAGCAGCTCACCTGCTGGAACAGCTGAGAGACGACGCCCTGGAAACGCTCAATCACCAGAGGGTTGGGGGGAGGTGGCCCCTGGCACACCACAGGTGGGTGAGGGTCGCGGGAGTTCACCGCGAGCCTGCAGTGATGCCGATGGCAGGGTTCGGGAAGGCGTGAGCAGCCCGCAAGTAACTGGAAATAGGTTTGCAATTCCATACACTAGTGATTGGTGCGCAAGACCTATACGCTACGCCTTCGCGCAAGCCGCCCGCTCGGGAAAGAGCCACCACCAGACACCAGAGCCCCGGCACGCGGTCCCATGTCGCAGCGTGCCATATACGAGTCTGCGGGTTTGTATTTTCAACTTGTCAGTATTGCTGAGCTTACTTGACCTCGGACGAAGGCACCCACAGCTGGGACCTCGCCACCACCCGGCTCCTGCTGCTTGCAGTCGGCCGCGCAGCTGAGCCCGCAGAGCACTTGTTTTGGAGCATGATCTGGGCCATTTCAGCGCGCTAGCGCTTGTTCAGCAGCTGAGGCTGAAGGGTTTGGTGAACGCCGGCACAAGGGAGACGAGACACTATAGGATCCTAACCCGGGAGAATCCTACGCTAAATCCCTTCAATTACTTACGCTGCGGGCAAAGTGGGCCAAATGGCGTTGGTGTTAGGTCGGGGCCTGCATGAGAGGACTCCTCTGCTTTCGTGTGAATTCATGACGCTTGGATCACCGGTCTGCTGCAGCAGTTCGCGCACAACTCTTTTTATAACACCTATCAAAGCGCCAATCCAGCCCTCCTACTCAAAGAAGCCAAACCTGGCGGAGTCAGAATAAGAACAGCGCTGTGCAGCCTTTCGAGCACTCTGTGACTTTAGATAGTGTGATCAAGAGGTGCTTACGCTTATCCTGTGTAGAACAGTTCCTGCCGGCCCGGGACACAGCAGCGGCGAGCCTGTAGGGGCGGGCGCGGCGCCATGGAAAAGCACCACTTGCTACGCCGTGATCCAAACTGGCATCCAAACGGATGCAACCTGTGCGGTCAGGTACGCTTGGGGCCTCGCTACTCCCTGCCGAGCCCGTGTCGACGTACCCTAGTCGGGGACGAACCAGCGGGACCCCCCAGCCTTGTGACACATTATGGGCCCTGGGCGCACCATCCTGTCATGCGCCCCCGTGGACACGGTTAATCGCATGGGGGCCTCATGCGTAAGCAACATGCATGCATTGCATTCTCCTGTGCAACAAACTCTCCCCGCCCTTCACCTCGCCCCTTTGACCCCCGTTACCCCCTGTCGACCTGTCCTTACACTTCCACCTCCCTACAGCTTGGGCACCAGGCCGCCAACTGCCCCAACGGCACTATCAATTGGCGGCAAATATACGGAGATGATGCCTTCATCTTGCGCCAGCCCGTCTACTATTCGGACATTGCCGCGCGCGAGGCGGTAAAGGAGGCGGGCATGAAGGACCTGGAGGCGCGAGCACAGGCGTACGCCAAGGTGCAGAAGATGTGAAAGGGAGACGTGTTGCACAGTTCGCTAGTTGCTATTCCATAGTGCCTACTCAGGGGTTTGTGTTGTTTGGCTGACAAGTACAGGGGTCCGGCACCCGCGGGGCTGCCACGAGGGTTGGGGCCCGCGTGCCGGCAGGGGCGCGGCGGCTTACATCATGACTGGCCCACATATGAGCTCTTGGAAGGATAGCGGTAGTTGAGAGCCAAGGGGTACAGCAGCTATACCTTATGGGCCGGAGGCCCTCCAGAACTGGGCCGGGCTGTAGCCTTGGCGGTCTGTGTTCCGCGGCTTGGCACGAGACGCCGTCGTGGTGCTGGCACCTGCATCGCCCCATGCGCACCTGGCGTACGCCAGCATCTGTTCGCAGCGCCGCCCTTGCGGGCCTGGCGGGATGCGCTGTGTCCAGCTCCACACCACGTCTTCCATGGATGGAGCAAATGCTGATTGTCAGACCGGTGACCCCCTAGTGGCCCTGTGCAAACTGCTGCATGGGTGATGCCCCAGGCCAAGGCTGAGGAGCTGGGGCTCAGCTGGGACGCCATCCTGGCCAAAGCGGAGGAGCTCCGGAACAAGGACCCGTCGGAGGTCATCCCCAAGGCAGCGGCAGGTAGGAAGCGGTCCCAGGAGCCATGGGAGTGTGCAGGGGGCACACGGGCCGTCGCACCGCCCTGCAGCAAGCCATGGTGAACGCATGATCCGTTGGTCCACCAGTGCATATGGATATCGCGTGTCCGCTTTGGCACCGGCCAAGAAAGTGGCAGGGGTAAGAAGCGTGTCTACAGTGCTGCGTTTCGTACTGCTGACTAGCGATGACCCTGCTGCTGCTGCCCGGGCTATCACCACAGCTTCCACGGATGAGCTGCCTCCTGGCTGGGCGGTGGCCACGGACCCCTCGGGGCGGACCTACTTCTGGCACCGCAAGACGCAGAAGGTGCAGTGGGAGCGGCCCACAGAGGACACGCCCATCAACTGAGGAGGCGCGGCGGGGCCACCAGGCAGCCGGGGTCCATGCGGGGACGTGGCAAAGCGCGGGCCGTACAGGACGGGGTGACAGGAGGTCGTGTGGCTGTGGTTAAGGGACTGGGACTGTCCTCGAGGCGGTGGCACGGGGGCGGGAGGGTACCGGGGCGTTGTGCACTGTTAGCAAGGCATGTGCGTTCCGGCTGAAGCCGATACTAGCACCTTTACGATGTGTGATATGTTGGGGACGTACCAAAGGGAATGGGTGACTTGATACCTTGTCGTATCGCTTGTTGGGCGTACTGACTCCGTTTGTGCCACCTGATGTGGACCATGTTGATCACTCACGCCACACGGAGCACATGTACATGACGTTGGGGAAATACCACGCACGCTGCCCTGCTGGTTCAGCTGCTGCGTGGGATGTGGCTTTTGTTGCTGCTTTGAAGTGCACGCGTTCCAGTAGCCCGGGCATGCGTTTGTGCTGACCTGTCCAGAGACGGCGCGTGGTTCGCATGTGGGGCGCCGTTGGGTGGTCGTGTTGGTAGACAGACAAACAACGCGGCTGGGCACATTATAACTGGGTCCCGTGTTTAACCGCTCTGACGTTGTTGTTTGACACCTAAAATGCGCACTGCTACAGTGCGTCCGCGGAAACTATGGAGAGTTGGATACCAAATGTAACTGAGAGGCAGTGCCTCGGGCGGCCTGTGGTGGCTGGTGCCCTGCGAAGCCATGACGCATGCTGGTACAGTGGCTGGGCCTCACACCAGAGCTAAAGCAATGGAACGTGGTCAACAGTACCTCAGTACTGGGCTTCCATGGAGGTTTGGGTGTCCGGAGTCACCCGGAGTGGGTGCCGGTTTGGTGGGGACTCTGCTGGGGCTTGGCGGGGGTCCGGCAGATGGTGCTCCCATGAGTCGCTCCCCGGTCGCTCCACAGATGCGTGCTGAAGGAATTGCAGTTTGCCTCCCACGACGGCGTCTTCGCCTTTATAACAAGTTGTACGCGTACAGTGCTTCGGTCCAGTTCCTTACCACGGTGTTGCTCCTTTTGCAGTTCCCTGACCTACTCTCTTACAGTTTTGGAAGACGCCCGACTCAACTCCCTTCAATAATAAAATTTAATGTTGATACGCACCATCGGGCATGCAACAAGCTATGTAACAGGCTAAAGCGCTGAGTTTGCTGTCCCATACGTCATAGACCAGTCCACGCTGCACCAGACAATCATGGCGGAGAGCGAGAGCGATGTTTCACTACCCAGGAGTATGTATCAGGGCCTCACACCCGCTGCGGCGCAGACTGTTGAGGTGCAACCGCATTGCTCAATTGCGCCAGCCCTGGTGACTGCCTGCAGCGACGCTGCAAAAAATGATAAAGGATCTGCTTCCTCCGGATATGAGGGTGGCCAACGACACCACGGAGACCGTTATCAACTGCTGCACGGGTGGGTGTGGGGTTAGTGGGCTTGAGCGTGCGGAAGCCGGCAACGACCAACAGAACCCACCGGCACTGCGTTGGCATGCCACGGCCTGGGGTTCCTCTAGCTGCTTCCGTGTGCACAGGCCTGTGCCCCGGCGCTGCAGTGCAGGGTAACTGGGTACAGCATCCTGAATGGCGGCATCCACGTCCCTGCCTGGTTGCAGAGTTCATCCAGCTGCTGTCGTCTGAGTCGAACGAGGTAGCCACGCGCGAGGGCCGCTCCATCATCCACCCCGACCACGTGCTGCGGGCGCTGGCGGGCCTGGGCTTCGGGTCCTTCGTGGGGGAGGTGCAGGCGGCGTGGGACACATTTAAGGAGGAGACCAAGAGTAAGGGGGCACGGGGTGGGGCCCGCAGTGTACAAGCATGAGCCTATCCTTGTGTGCGAAGGCGTGGCATGTGGATTTGAGCATGCGATGTGAAGAGGATTCACATGCGGGGCAGGGTTTGCGCAGGCTGCTGGGGGTGAACAGTCAGGGGTGCTCCATTTGGTGCTGCTGACACTGTGTTGGGTTTCGGAGTTCAAAAGGAGCCCATTGCGTGACAGCTTAAGCCGGGGACGTGAGCTGGGGCCCTACGCTTGCTTGCATCTCAAAAGCTGTCCTCACAACTCCTGCGTGTGTAATCCCCGTGCGCAGCTGCCCACTCGCGCAAGGCGGACCTCCGCAAGACGGGCGCCGAGCAGGCGGGGCTAACAGAGGAGGAGCAGGTGGGTTGACAGTGCACTGGCATCAGCCTGGCTGTCGCAGCTGTCGTGGGCGTGTGTCCTAGCAGCATTTTATGGCATCGCGCGTAAATTGCATACGGGTGAGGCGCCTTCGAAGGTTCAGGCACATGCCAGTGCGTCCATGCCTCATAAACCTGCACCGAACGCTTGCGTGGTTATGTCACCAAGGATGGACGAGGGCACAGAAAGGCCTTTACCGGCAACAGCGCTTAGAGGCAGGCTGAGCCATGACTCTTAGCATGCTGTCTGTTACTGCCTCATCCTTTCTGATACGCTGGTAGGCACTTGCGCCGCCACATGGATCCCACCCTTACCTCGTCCCTCTCCCCCCTCCCCCACTCTCCCGTTGCAGATTGCGTTGCAGCAACAGATGTTTGCTGCTGCACGCGCGCAGTCGCTGACCACCACGGAGTCGGCGGCGGCCATGCAGGCGGCGTACGAGCAGGCCCTGGCGCAGCAGCAGCAGCATCAGGCGGCGCTCGTAATGCAGCAGCAGCCGCAGCAGCAGCAGCAAGGAGCAGGAGACATGCACTAGCACTGGGTGACACGAGGGTGTGGCGAGCAGCTGGATTGGCAAGACCTAGAAGGCGGCAGCCGTGGTCTGGGCGAGTTTTCGCTTCGGCGGCATGTGGCAATGGGATGGGCATACTTGCTGACTGCTAGGCTGGGTACTGAATGCATGGTGTACCGCGATGCAGGAGTACGGGATGCAGGAGGTCGTCGTTAGTATCGGGCAAGGAGTGGACCCTGTAGACTTTTGCTGCGTGCATCAATCGCGCTCGCATGTTGCTTGCGGCGGAGAGCTCGACTGGTGGCTCGCAACTTGGGCGGACAGTTTGCTTGAGATGGGCTTCAATGGCCACCATGGAGCGTGTCCAGTATTGGCCCGGACTTGTGTTTGGCATGTCCGAACGGGCACGACGGTGTGCGAGTCGTCTGATGGTACTTCGACGTACGGCTGACTTCGGGCACTCCTATTTAGACGCTGGCTTCCACTGTAAGGTGCTGAAAGCGAGTTCACTTTACTATCATAAAATAATATCCCGTTCTGTTGTATCTCTGTTCTGCGGGACGCTTTGTCGTTGGCAGCTCGCCTCGTCGCTCACCCTGGCAGCTATGCCCTGCTCCTGCGGCTGCAAATGCACCACCGACTACCGTTCTTCGTTCATGAAGAAGTATCCTGACGGCTGGCCGAACCACGACGGCAAGTACAAGTGCGCGGAGTGCGACAAGCTGTTTCCCCGTGGGGGCGTGGACGTGGACCACATCGTGCCTAAGAAGGCAGGCGGCCTCAACTGCCTCAAGAACCTGCAGCCACTGTGCATCCATTGCAACCGCAGCGCGCAGGCGCAGTACGGCATGAAGGACCGTATTAAGGCCAAGCTGCCTCCAGGGTGGCGGAAACTCTACAACCGACACTTCTAAGCACCTCTGCACACCTCCAAACAGCTCGTCCCTCAGGCGCCCGCGCTATCCTTGACGCCAAAGGGTTGGTCGTGGCTCTGGCAGCAGGATGCGGTACAGGGAAGAATTACTGGTGCATTGCAATGGCAACTTGGCAGGTAGCAGGAAGGATCCGCATGCGCGCTTATGGGTAGGGCGGTGGGCTCACGCATCAGACGCAAGTACACATGCACGATACCGGTAGCGTGGACTGAGGGGTGTGGTACTGTGTGATGGTGATACGTCCATCAGGTTTGAGGCCCACTCAGCATGTGTTGGAGACCGTAGTGCCGAATGCGCGTGCGAGCATCCATATTGACATGTTCATGTCTCTGTCAGAAGCTGCCGTGTGATGACGAACTTATAAAATTCATCAGGCGTGCGTGGCCATTGTGCATTTGAGCACTTTTTGCCCTAGCAGGGGTCTCAGTGCCCCAGAAGGCATGCTGCCCCGTAACCGGGAAAGGGTGCACGCATGAGGCATGACCAAGTGCATGGCAGTTGGCAAAGCGTACGCAAGGCAAGCCACGTTTAACAGACCCCGCCGCTGAGTATGGCAATGGGGTAGGGTGTCCAAACCATGACTAGCGGTCATGGCTGTGTATAGTGTCCCCTTCGTCCCTTGAACCTGTGCTACCCGTCCAGCGCGCACCACCGAGAAGGCAGGCGTAGTGCCAGAGCTCGCACCAGTGCAGGTTGCACGAGATGTCACCTGCGGTCCCAGCGCACCCTAGCAGCTACAGCACGAGCGTACAACACCATGGCGAGGATGCACAACAACCAAGTCATCATCCATGGATCTGCTTGCAGCTTAAAAGCTACCAGCGCCCGAGCGCCACCAGCGTCCCATCGTTGCTGCTAAACGCCTCCTTGACACGCCCTGTCCGGCCGCCTCACCGTCAGACCTCATCCTGCGCCCCCTGTCAAATCGCACCCAACAATCGCACGACCCCTTCCCAGGGCATAACCCATCCCGGTAACACGCCCCCTGCTATTACGACTCCATGCTGTTGCTGTACCTCAGCCGTAACCGCATGGGCCCCTGCAGCTTCTTGTCGTTTAGCGTCAGCAGCGCCCCCCCTGCGCCCGCCTCCTCCACCGGCACCAGCTCCGCCATGCGCCGGCCCAGGTTGGGCCGCGTCTCCGCCTCGAAGATGCCGTGCGCGTACAGCTGCACGGCGCCGTACGACACGGAGGGCGCCGCCAGGTGCTTGCCCAGCACGGGGTCGGCGCGGATCTTGTCGATGAACTGCGCGGCGGGCACGTGCAACAAAAGGAGGGGTGCTTAGCCACAAGGGCACGGCCCATAGACTTGTGACTGGTGCGGACCCTACCCATAAGATTGGAAGCATGGTGCGTAGGACTGTGGGTGCTGCGGACCCCACCCCGGCCACCCGTAAGGTATAACACGCCCCTTGCCATCCCATGAGAATCCACGACGGCGCCCTGTGTCTCCGCATCCTGCCACACCCCAATGTCCCGTGCCCCGTGTCCCCACCTCCTGCAGCGTGGCCTCCGGGTCCGCCTCCACCGGCACCCCCGGGCTGCAGATGGGGCAGCCAGGGTCGCGCTCGTACTTGACGGTGTGCGTGTACAGGCCCGTGCTGCCCATATACCTGGTGCAGGGGGGTGGCGTGAAGGGAGTAACGGCAGTGCACAGCGACAAGGGAACGTAGTTCGAGGGCAGAGAGGTTGATGGCGAGGTAGCGGAGCGGGAAACGCGTGGGCACGCCAAGGTGCGCTCTGCCCCCGATAACTGTGCCGTGCTGTGACAAGGTGTGCCTCCACGTGCACCAACATATGCTGTGATCGTGACAGGCCGAGTGGTGGAGGCAACCTGGTGCAGGCCCTACGTGACGCCCGCAAGCGACCTACGACAGCAACAAAGTAAGCGGCAGCCTAATGTGCCCCTTTCTCACATCATGTAGTTGTTCAGCCCCGTGGAGCACATGGTGAGCGTCTTGAGCGCCTCCAGCACGCACTGCGCGGAGATGATGGCGTTGGTGGAGGCGATGGCGGGGATAATGTTCTTGACCACGCCCTGGGTCAGCTGGAAGGTCACGCCCTGGGGGTTGGTGGTGGTGGTGGTGGGGGGGGGTTTTGAAGTAAGGTGCGGGCGTGGTCGACATGAGCCGAGGTTCAGCTGGGCGTGCCGTGCTCTACGTCTGTCGCGCCCTAAGCTGACATCCAGGCCTTTCATGGTACCATGTCACCACAGTCTTGTTCAATCTTGGCCGTACAAGGTGTGCCTCTGTGTGCACCGAGGCACCAACCCTGCAAGCCGTAGGCGGAACAGCTCAGGCGCCGGGTCCACATGCCCACACCTGTGTGCCCCCTCCCAACCCGTGCCGTACTCCGCACCTGGATGCCATACTGTTTGGCCCGCTCCAGCGCGTGCTCGTACACCCACTTCATGTGCTCCTCGTTGTCGGTGTCGAACTCCTCGCCCGGCCGCACCTGGCCCCACAGGATGAGGTGCGCGTACTCGATGCAGTGCGCGGGGGAGCTGCGGGCGCGGAAGCAAAGAACCAGGGACCCTTAATGAAGTAACCTTTGCACTGAGGACGAGGGGTTCATAGTCATGGGCGCTTTGCGGAATAACGGTCAGCAGCATGCAGTCAGTGGGCATACTGCCAGCAGGCGCCTTCCTTTGTTCAAAGAGGCACGTGCACGATGCGTACATGGCAGTACATGGCAGTACAGCGTCCGGCCCCCTCCGCGCGCAACCAGGCCTCGCCCCTGCCCCCTACCGCGGCGTCTCCGCCAGCGTGCACAGCGGGAACTTGGTCTGCGGCGGGAACAGCCACAGCGTGCACTCGAAGCAGGGCGTGAAGCCCGGCAGGATGACGCGCGCGTGGCCCTTGAAGCCCTCCGTGCCGCCGTCCACCATGGGCTTGATGGTGGACACGTCCGGGTCGCCGTCCTCGTCGTACTCTGCAGGGATGCAGGCGTACAGCGGTAGGAAGGCGCACAAGAGGGAGCATGCGTGCATGCTGCGGAACCATGTTGGTTGATAGGCCCCGTATAACGTAGAGCAGGGGGGCTCGTGCCCCAAGGACCATGACACAAGCGCAGTGCGCCGCCGTCCCGCGACGCACCTAGGAAGCCGCACACCACAGAGTTCATGTAGCGCCGGGCCTGCAGGGAAACGGACGGCCGCAGCCGGGCAGCGTTCGGGGTTTAGCCGTGGGTGCGCGGTCGAATAATAACAATCTGTGCAAGCCCTGCTCGCAGGGGTCACAGTGGCGTGCCTGGCACACGCCAAGAAGCAGGGCATGCGCGCATGCCCCTGCACATGCCACGCACGCGCTGTACAGGCACACATACGCACGCCGCGCATCCGGCGAGCTGTCACCCCGTACCCCATCAGGGCCGTAGGTACTGATTGCAGCAAAGCCCGCCCGGCTGAGCACCCAAACACCCAATGCTAGGTGGCGGCCTGTATGCGGCAGGAGCTGCCACGGCTGCTGCCAACTTGGGGCCACTTGGGGCTCGGTCGCACCCGCGGTGTAATCCTTCCAGACTCGCAGCGTACTGGCGGATTACCGGTGTGCCAGGTCTTTCCGATCCAACATGCGGCTATAGGTTGCGCCGGACATGGCGTACAGCCGCGCTGCGGACCGCCAGCGGTACCGTGGCCCGTCGGAAGCCTCCTCACGCCACGCGGCCCTGGGTCCACACCCACAGCGGACTTCCCTGCCGCCAAGGTATGTACGCCTTTCAACATTCGCACATGTTTTCCAACCTTCCTGCTGCTAGCCCTTCAATCTAAAGCGAAACAATAGCAGACCTCGGTCCTCCAGCAACCCATCAGCTCCAAACACGGGAATTGGAGTCTGGGGACCCCATCAGTACCCAGGACAGCCCCGGCCGTACGCCCGGCCGTACCTCCAGGGAGTCCAGCCCCAGGATGATGATGGAGAAGGAGCGGTACCACTCGGCGGGCTGGTCCTCGATGCGCCCAAAGTGCGGCGTGACGCGCACGCCCTGCACACGCGCGTTGATGCGCTCCGCGGCCACAGTGGCCTTGGGCTGCCCCACGTCCTTCATCCTGGCAGGCAGCGGGGAGATGGCAGCGGGTTTGGGCAGAGCAGGCGGCGCCGAGGGGATGGCTGGGAGTTCTGGAGGTGTTGTGGGTTCCCCAGGTGCGACGGGGTGCTGTGGCTGTAGCCAACGAGCGCCCAGCTCCCCCTGGTGCTTGGCGTGCTGGCTCCTGGAGAGGCGCCGCTCTGCCACATGCACTCTGATCATGGTTGCCTATGCCACGCGGTCTAGAGCGTGATTTCCAAGTCCGCGCAACTATCACGCCCCGGACGGATGACTTCCGTTTCCGCCGTGTCGTCGCGGAGTGGTTCTGGCGCCAGATCCCCAAGGGTTTTCACAGCCTCCCAGACTTAGTCATGTACCTGAAGAGGAACTGCCTATTCAAGTTGGAAACATCAATGGTGTCCATGTCGATGACGTCGATGTTTACAAAGCCCGATAGCGCCAAGTCCTTCAGGATTTCGCATCCCAGCCCGCCAGCACCAACGCAGAGCACTCGACAGTCATCGCTCTGAAGGAACTGCCTCAGCTCGGGTCCCGGTTCAAAGCCTGGCCCTACTAAGTTGCCGGGGCGCGTCAGCAGTGCATCAATGTCTCTCCATCTTTGTTCTGCTGTTTCGTCCATGGTGGCATCCATTGTCACAGGCAGTCACCGCACGCCTGTTCCGCTCTTCGCATCAGTGTTCCTTCCATCGGTGTTCCTTCCATCGTCCTCCATCGCAACCGACTTTGCAACCGACTCCTCATGCAACCGACTCCTCATGGGACTATGCGTGTCACTATGCGTGTGTCACTATGCGTATCTGGAACTGACGACGGGCTGTGAGGCAAGCGTGGGGCTGTGAGGCGCGCCAGGGACGAGATGCATGCATGGAGGCCCCGGCTTCTTGCCTCATAGATCTTGCGGGCTTTGCTTTGCAGTCTCACAGGATCACTTCAACACTATAGAGGCGCTAAAAGAGTTTCTCTTTTTTTGATAAGGAGTGTAAACAACATAGCTTGCGAGCAGGAAAAGGGGCAGCGCTATGTGGTCGCAGCGGCCGCTGCTGCACGGCGTCAGCAGCGGCACAGCGACGTCGAACTCAAATTTCCCAACATCGTGTACAGCGGCGGGTCTTCTTTCCCCTTACCAGCGATGCTCCGCCCAAGTCGCGAACTCAGCAGGGATTGCTGCGCCAGCCGTGACAGCTATAGGGCGAAGTAAAAGACGTTGTGACAGCTTATGTGCACCCAGAAGCGTTGCGCTGGCTGCGGCCAGTATGGAGAGCGGGTCTGGAACGCTTGCAGAGGTCCTGGACCCTCACAGGCTGGTGGATGGATACAGCGGGCCTGCCCTTCGACAAGGACTAGTTGATGGGAACCAACCAAATCTCATAGAATGGGACACAGCGGAGCCGCCCATGGCCCACGCCCTGAACCGAGGGCCCTTGAGCAGCGCAAAGGTCTTCACGCCGGCTGGTGCGCCATCCTCAGAAGGAGACTATCAAATGGCATCTAGCCTTGGTCGCCAGGAAGGTAACGGCAGCGTCGCGCAACTGCATGTTTGCCCCGACTCTTCTGCTGAGCCCATTATCGAGCAGGAACTACGGCCGCTCCCAGCCGACGGCGAGGTGCAGCCGGAGGCATCGACATCAGCGCACCAGACGGAGGCCACAGACCCGGGAGCCGGGAGGCGCAGCGTCCGTTTGGGTCGCCGGTCGGTGCAGGCGCACGACCCTGTCGTGTCGGACGGACAGGGGCCCTCTGCTGCGGCAAGGCAAGGGCACGAGCAGGATCCGGGGGATGAGGCGCAGCAGCACGAGCAGCAGCAACAACAGGACCAGCAACTACGGCTGCGGTCACCAGCCAGGGGTGGGTCTCGGTACCAACAGCTGCCCGGGACAGGTGCGCTGCACCAACAACCCCTGGGGCCGGCGCAGGCGCAGCAGCCACCAGCTCAACATGGAGTCTCCCCCAGTCCCGGTCCCCGCAACCAGCAGCCGGGCCAGTCACAACCGAGGACGCACCGGCAGCTGCAACCGCCATCCGTCAGCTCACGCTCATCGCAGTATCCCTCCTCGCGCCTGGAGACCGGGGCCGTGCAGGCTCCCTTACGATACGACCGCCCCCGCCTTAGGCCCTCGCCCCAGCCCACCACATGGGCTGACTTCCCCTACGCCCGCCACCCCACCGCCAGCCCCTGCAAAGCTGACGACACGGCGGCCCTGCAGCTGGAGGCCGTCTTCCAATGCGTCCTGCGCTCCCCCCGCGTGCCCCCAAAGCTCCTCCGCTTCCTCAAACGCCTCATGCCGCCGCCCTCATCCCCGTCCGCCACCACCACTCCTGCACCCCGCATTGCAACGTCATCCTTCCCAGCTAGAAGCAGCAGCAGCAGCAGCAGCAGCAGCAACAGCGGAAACAGCATCAGCAGCTCGGACGGCGTGGCAGTTCACCTGCCCGCCATCCGCGCGACGGTGGAGCGGCTCTCTGCCGTGTGCGGTCGGGAGCTTGCGCTGTACCTCATTCGGCGCAAGCCCTGGGTGGTGATGGTGCCGGCGGAGCAGGTGGGCGTGGCGTTCGAGAACCTGCGGCTGCTGCTGCGGCTGCCGGGCCCGGCGGCGGTGCTGGAGCTGCTGCGTAAGAACCCGGGGCTGCTGCGCATGGAGCGGGCCACGATGCGGGAGAGGTACCAGGCGCTGCACGCCACCACGCCCTTCAACAGCGAGCAGGTGGGGTGGCGGGAGGGAGGTCGAGCATGCGTGGCGCGGTGGACGGACAGCGTGGGTGGGAGAGGGGGACAGCGAGGGAAAAAACTACCAGGGTGCATTTGGTTGTGAGACGGTTTGGTAAAGGGGCCGGCGGCCGGGCATTCTTGTGGGACGGCCAGGCAAAGCTAGAGCCCCGGGCTGCTGGCATCGATGGTATTGGGACGGGAGGGTGGGCGCTGGGGTTGGGAACACCTTGCGGCAGCCCGGGAGCGTTGCACAGGAACTCAGCAGCATTGGACGCGCAGCGTGTGACATGGAGCACGTGAATCAGCGCCAAAGCACCAAAGAGCTTGTGCGGCTGGAATTGTAATCAACCTTCGTTGGGCTGGATGGGAAAGGGTAAAAGCCTTGCAAGCCTTGACCAAGCTGTGTTGTGGGGTACCCGTGCTGTGCAAGGGGTAGCGCCATTGGCGCCCAATGGCTATGAAGCTGCGCGGTTTGGTGCTTGGGGTGGGCTGCCTCTGCCAGGCCGGCAGGGCGCGCCACGACACCGTGACTCCCAGCACTCCATGCCAGCCCGTGGCTACCAGTTCGGTACCTAGAGCTGGTGTCCCCATGCTTGATCCAAGGAGGCTGTCCCCAACGGCACACCAACCAACCAACTTTCACGTCTCCTACCGCAGGTCCGAGCGCTGGTGCTCAAGTACCCGCTCATCCTCAACTTCCACCCCGACAGCGTGTACAACGCAGGCATGGTAGGTGCAGCTCATTGCCCAGACCCTGCCATCCAGATTACATACACAGCGGTCCAAGTGTCGTGCTGTGAGTTGGTAGGATGCGTGCTCATTTGGGGCCAGGGTCACATGGCCTGCCGGTCCTGGGTACATATGCTGCACTGGTTACGACTAACGCGTTTCACGGCGGCCCAACGTTCATCTGCTGGCCCGGTCCAGTACGGTCTTTCTTAGCTCACCCGGCCCCGTCCTTGAACGCCCTCCCGATCCGCAGGCGCTGCGCCGGCTGGCCTCCGCGCGCCCCACGTGGGCCGCCAACGTGGCCTCGCTGTCGCCCTCGCAGTTTGCGTTCTTCATGCGCGACCGCCTGCGGAGCCTGCTGCGGCTCGAGTACCTGCTCATCACCGGTGGCGGCAGCAGCTGGACGCTGAGGGAGGTCATCAAGACCAGCAACAACAAGTTCAAGAGGTGGGGCAGGGGGGATGGGGTGGGCCGGACGTTGGGCATGGAGGATGCCGGGTGCTATGCCGTTGCTGCAAGCGTGCTTGGGCGGGACACAAACGTGGGGAATCCAGTACGCACGTAAGCAGCTCTACGTCAGGAGTGCAACCCTGCCCGAAAGGTGCGTCAGGAGTGCGGCCATGTGTTTTGCTGGAAAATGCTGTCTTGGTCTCCCAGTACAGCAGCGATACATGTCGTGAATCGCAGGGAGCCGCTATTTTTGCCTCCTTTACTCACAGGGGCATCGCGAGCCCAATCGATCAGCCTCCGTTGTCCAGCACATCAAATATGACCCTCTCTGTACCCGTCGCACCCGCACTGCACCGCACCGTACTGCAGGACCTACAGCGGGTTCCAGCCCTGGGTGGACGAGCGGTTGCAGCGCCTGCGCAAGCGCCTGGCACGTGTTCGCCGCGCGGCGGTCGCCGGCGCGCTGCCCGTGGAGCGGCTTCCGCAGGTGGAGGCGGCGAAGCGGCACGCCTACGCCGTGGAGGAGAACGCCCGCCTGCACCGCGAGGTGGTGGCCCGGAAACAGGTGGAGCGGGCGACGCACGAGCGGCAGGAGCGGCAGCGGCGGCGGGCGAAGGAGCTAAGGGAGCACGAGAAGCTGCAAAAGGAGGCAGCGGCGGCAGCGGCGGCGGCGGCGGCGGCGGCGGCGCAGGGGGCGGGGGCGGCGGGGTGGAGTCCGGGGTCGTCGGGGACGGAGTCGCTGGACGAGGAGGACGAGCTGCTGCGGGTGGGGGATTGGGGGGAAGGGGCAGGCGCAGGGGGGCAGGCGGCAGCGGCAGCGGCAGCGGCGGGGGGTAGGGGCACGGCGGCGACGCCGCCGCTGAGGCTGGCGACGGGGTTGTCGGGCCCTGGAGTGAGTGGACCAGCGGGGGCCAGGGCCAGCAATGGTGATGGAATGGCTCGGGCCGGGCCGCCGGGGCCGGCGGCGGGGGCAGCGGGAGGGGAGGAGGAGGCAGGAGGGGAGGAAGAGGCAACTGCGGAGCGCGAGCAGGGTAGAGGCCAGGGGCCCAGCGCAGACGCCCTGGAGTACGTAACCCCGGGGAAAGCGTTTCGGAAGCGGGTTGGCGGCAAGAAGCGGAGGCAGCATTGGAGGCAACCGCGCGGCGCGTCGGGATCGAGGAAGCAGTAGCCGTACAGCAGGAATATAGCCAGTACTGTCTTAGTATCCGTTTGTGCGTGCTGAGGGGTGCGTTGTCCAGCTCAGGAGGTAGCGCACAGCACCATGGGTCAGTTGTGGGGAGGGGACGGTTGCTCAGGCCCGGCAGAAGTGTTGGGCGGACCAGGCTGTTTTGGGGCGCAGGGCGGCTCGCAGGATGTGTACGAGGGACTGATGTGCAGCCGCGTGGGATTTGCATGGCAATTGATAGCCGCCCGTCGTATGCGCCTCGTGCCAGCGTGTGCTTCCGTGGTGGGCGTTTGCGGGCGCAATGGTGCTTGCGTGCTTGTGTTGCCATACGGCTGACACCAGAGTGACTGTGTAGCGGTGCTGCAGGGCCGTCGGGAATCTGCACATGCCAACGCACGACGGTTGTTTTAACTTCACCCGACTGGGACATACAGCCGGCGCACCACGCTAACGGTGTCTATAGCAGCAGGTCGTTATCTGGGTGATGAGGGCTTGAGGCTTCATGTGCATGACAAGGATAGGGATGTATGGCGGGATGGCGCGGTGGTGCAAGGCCTGCAAGCGTGCAAGGCAATGGATCTGTAGGTAGATGAGACGGGCAGACCAGCATGCCAACAGCAACACAATGCAAGGGCCTGGTCACCTTCCAGCAATCTGCTTGACTGATATGGGCCTGTGAACTCAGGAAGAATGTATGCACTTGCAGGCATGCTGCATGCATAAGGCTGGTCGCTGCATCGGTACACGGTCGGTGAGGGAACATTTAAGGCTCTGCACGCTGCAGCCAGCCAGCCTGATTCCCCACACGTGCAAGCTGCTACTTGCCGGCTAGGCCGCGACCCTTCATCTAACATCTTGCGAACTGTTGCTGGCCTATACGGCAGACAAATGCACGAAGCAATGCATCCAGGGCAGGCCATGCTAGGGGGATCCTCTGGTCCAGCTTTGCTACAAGTACGCAAGCGTACCGTACGGCACAGCATGGTCAGGACAGGGCATTGGTTCAGATTGTTTTGCTTGGGCCCACGCGCACAATGGCTCTGCACCAAACCAGCTTGTCCACAGACACTGTCAGAGAACGAATGTCTTAACATGCGTGCTGCGGGAGGGCTGCCCGGTACTTCATCCCCTTCCTGAGTGCGTTACAGGTGTGCAGGGGTGCTGCAGGATTCACTTCCCAATCTCCCATTAGTAACGTGCGTGGGTTCATCCGGGGAGAGCCAGTAAACCACCAGGGGCACCTTGTGTCCACATAATTCCCATAAGGTCATTTACGTCTCTGTTGCATGTTAACTATGCCGCTGCCTGTGCGGCGATAAGCGGCTCTGTGCAAATTCACGTCCCGTACGCAAATACGGGGACATATGACAGTCCGTCACACCCACGAGGTGCGACTGCATGACACGTTAGGGGCAAAGAGGAAGTGCCAGCACCTGCGCTTGGTCTTCGAAACATGTCGCCTTGAAATCTGTCACTTTCCAACCACTCTCGAAACGCTTGGTTGCCTAGACCAGCCCTGCCTGAGACTTTTGGACTGGCTCCTGGGCATCTGCAGCTGATGCACCTAACGGAAATGTTCATGCACCTCAGGGCAGACGGTGCTGCAGTTTCGCCGCAACCTGGAGACCATAGGTAACTAAGCAAATGCGGCACGCCCGGAGGCGCCAAGCCGCAACATGACCGCTGCTGTGCGAGTGAGTATAAGCGGAATGAGCTGTGGTAATGAGCGCGACTCAACATACACGATGCACAGTGCGCTGGCTGACCATGGTCTCCTGTACCACGACTTTTCACCTGCAGCGCGTGCATATGCGAGCCCCAACCACATGGGATGGGGCTGAACATCAACAGAATGATGTAGATCAGCTTCCAGTATCTCCACCGACAGCCAAGCGCGTACGGCGTTTGGCAACTCGTCGACGGTACACTGATGAGCTGAAACTGCACCAGCTGGGGTAAGGTCCAGCGGGCTCGGCGGGGTCGAAACGGCTGCCTGCGGCACTCGGTACTGCGTGGCATGGCGAGCATAGGTCCTCGCCCACTGCAACTACCCTGCACCATCTGCGCCAGTCATGCACGTGTCTGGTCGGCGTCTCGTGGCTCTGCCTTCATAACACGAGCGTGGCCTTCGAGTGCCGTCCGTCCTTCCAGCACTTCCCGACGACAGGGGGCAGTGTTACAAGCCGCAATGAAGGATATGCCATGCAACTTGCACCTTATGCGCAGCCTGCCCTTCTGGTTGTGAGCTTCAGTGCCCTGGCGAAGGCGTAACACACGCCGGTGTGCAATCGATGACGCCTGGCAGAGGCCGGACCTGGTCCCCCTGCGGCACCGCACGCTGGCATGCACCAAAACCGCTACGGTGCCCTGTACTGCTCCCCGTTACACGTATTTCCCCTACGGGTGCCCGCAGGTACCGGCAGGTTCTGGCGCGGGACTTCCGGCTGCTGAACGCCATCGGGGTGTGCCTGTCGGTGTGCTCCCCCCTGGCCGCCTTGACACGTAAGGGAAGGGGAGGGTGTGGCGCAATCAGCAAAGCGCACAGTACCGGTGACCACGACTGGGCCCAGAATGTTTTGTGTGTGCAAAGCGCAAGGGCTGCCTTGATGCAGCTGGATGCCGCAATGTATTGTTGGGTGTGCGTTAGCGTGCAGGGAGCTGCTTTGTGACTGGTCCTGCCGCATGCATACGGTAACCTCGATTGCGCAAGCAGCCCGCATGGCAACCGCAAACAGCTTACGTGCAGGCGTGGTTTTGTGTTATTGGCCTGCTGGAATACGGTAGCCTACATCCGCCGACATCCCCTCACTGAGGTCTCACCGCCCACGCACTGCACGGCCACCTGGGCTATTGGCCGCACCCTCTGCACCCTTTCAACGGTGTGCTGCCCTCCGCACACCCCATTCGGCTCGCGTTCTACGCGTACCCCACTCGGCCTTGGGTGCCTCTCCCACAGGACTGTACGACAGCACAGTCACGGCAGGCGGTCCTGCGGTGCTGTTCTGGGCTTGGCTGCTGGCATGCCTCCTGTCCGTGTGCCTGGCCGCCAGCGTGGCCGAGGTGGCGTCCGCCCTGCCAACCGCCGGCGCCGTGCACTTTTGGTCGTACAGCCTGGCTTCCACGGGGTCACGTGCGGGCGCCTGCTGGGCGTCGGGCTGGCTGCTGCTTGCGGGCCGGGTGGCGGCGGCGGCGGCGGCGTTCCACGGCTTCGCGTACCAGCTGGCGGCGGCTGTGGCAGTGGCGAAAGGTGAGGGGGTCATGGGTCCAGGCGTCAAGTTGGCCGGTAACAAAAGGGGATGGAGACTAGAGCTGGCTGTGCATCGTATAGGTACCTGTCCAGGCAAGCTGCGCCAGAATGCGAAGTATTCTCATGGAATGCTCTGAAGAGGCTCAGTTGTGAGTAGCAGGGGCGGCCTATGCCTAGCGCGCTGTGCAGACTCCCGTATTCTACCCCAAGCAACGGCGCACGCACGGTTGACTTAGTTGCCTTGGAAAGCACCGCCCACAGCTACATCCCGCCTGCTGCTGTGTGTGCCCTGCAGATTCCGGCCCGCTGGCTCCCTGGCAGCAGCTGTGCGTGGTGCTGGGCCTGATGCTGCTGGCGGGGCTGGCCTGCTGCGCCTCCGTGCGCGCGGCCGCCGCCGCCGCCTCCCTGGCTGCGCTGTGGAACACCGTGGCGCTGGCGGCCTTCTGCACCACGTTGCTGCTGCTGACGCCGGAGCGACGGCGGCCGCAGGTACGGCGGTACGGCAGGCGCACGTGTGAGTGTGCCCGCGACACGAGGCGCGCCTTGCACCCCGCACCGGTTTGCCCCTTGGCACCTTGGCCAATCGTGTGGACAGGAAGACACTTATGACTGGCACGTCTTGTGGTACTGTGCTGCGGCTTGTAGCCCCGGCCGTGCCTCAGCCCCACATCGTAACGCTCGCCAGGGATGACCCTTTTGTGAGCAACCTGTTCTGCTGGCCTTCACCTGCCCGCCCCGCAGGCCGTCTTTGCAGAGTGGCACCACGACAAGCCAGGCGCGGTGCAGGACGCGGCTGATGTGGCGCTCCAGCTCGCAACGACACCCGCAGCAGCCGCAGCAGCATACACAACGTCCACAGGCGACACCACCTACTCCTCTAGCCCCGTGTACCAGGCCTTGCTGGTGTGCGCGCTGCCCATGGTGGCCCTGGCGGGACAGGACTCCCCTGCGCACTTCGCCGAAGAGACCCTGTTTGCCGATACTACCGTGCCGTACGGCACAGTGGCGGGCGCCGCCCTGTCGGGGGTGGGCGGTCTGGTACTCGCCATGGTGCTGGGCTTTGCGCGGTCTGCGGACGATGCGGCGGCGGAGCCGGCGGCGACGGCGGCGGCGCTGGTGGCGGCGGCGGCGAGAGCGGGCGGAGGGCTTGGGGGCCAGCGGCCAGAGATGCTGAGGCTGCTGCTGCAAATTGGCGTGGTAAGTGGGTGGGCTCACCGGTGTGTTGGGTCAAGACGTGATGTGTTTGCGTACCGCGGAGGCAGTGTGCCTTGGGTGAAGTGATGCTGAAAACGTGTTCGATTGCCGACCTTCCTGCTGCAGGCGCGATTCGGGCTCCGCGGCGGTCGGCATGCGGCGGTGGCGCTCTTCTCCATGCCGCTGCTGGCAATGGCCTGCAGCTGCGTGCAGCACCTGGCGGTGCTGTCCAGGTGGGGGCCGGTTACAGTGCACACCCGCATGTACGCCTGCCCTGCGTTCCATGCTGTCCATGGGTTCACATGGGTATGCCAGTGTGTGTCAACGGGCACCTGCATGGGTGCTTGCCCCGCGCTTCAGGGCCGGCAGGCAGGCAGCAGAGTAGCAACGCACCTGTGCCGCTGCACCCCGTGAGGTGACGGTGCGCTTTGGACCGCCACCTGCTCTCCGCATATTCTCCGCCATTGATAGCCGATGTGGTGCTCCAACATGAGCTGAATGTCGCTCCTTCTTTTGCCGCACTACCCCAGGATCGTGTTCGCTATGGGCAGGAGCGGGCTGGTGCCGCTGGCCAGCCCTGCCTGCTGCCACGTGCCCAGCCGTCGCAGCGTGCCCCTGGGCGGTACGGCAGGCGCCCTGCTGCTGGTGGGCGCGCTGGCGGCCCCCATGTGCTTCGCGCCCGCCATGGCGCCCTCCGTGACGCTGTACGGCGCCGCCGCCATCTACTTGGCTGTTGGCCTGCCGGTGCTGATCAAGTGGGTGCCATCGGCATGAAAGCATGCAGCAGCACCTTTGGGCTGCTGGACAGCAGTAGCAACCTGCGGAATCCACTGTATCGGCACACTGCTTATATGACAGTGCATGCCGATTCATCGTGAAGCAGCACCATGCGCTCTCGCTCACAACTCGTTTTGCGACAACACAAGTGCACGTCCTCTGTGCTTCCCCACAGGCTAATGCCGGTTGGCCGTGGGCCCCTGCCCATCCCGGGACCCTTCGCCGTCGGCCGCGGCCTGTCGCGCGCCAACGCCCTGGCCTCCCTGCTGTGGGTTGCGGCGGCGGTGGGCCTGGCCGTGCTGCCACGTGCACGGCCCGTCACAGGCAGCTCCTTCAACTACACTGGGCCCGTGTTGGCGGCCAGCCTTGCGGCCATCCTGTTGTGGTGGGTCTGGAATACTTAGCAATACTGTGCCCTGCCCTGTACTCCCACTTGCGTGCACACCTAGGTGCGTGCATGGGACTCGTGTGGACCGCTATAAAGGGCTGTTGGATGCTGGACATAGCACAAATGGAATGAGGACATAGCATCCAGCGATGCCTCTACAACCCGGCTAACCGTGTCTGCCCCTTGCCCCCGGTCGCATGTGGCCCCAGGTTCTATACCCCGGGTTGCGGCCAGCGGCGGTGGTTCTGGGGCCCCCACAAGACGTTGGGCAGGTTCGACGACGCGCTGCCAGCGCGGTACGTGGACACCTCCCAGCGCGGTTCCCCAGCCGACGCTGAGGACGAGGCCGCGGAAGGGGGAGCAGCAGCGTTGGCTGCAGCGGCAGCGGCGGCGGCGGAAGCAGAAAGGACCAGCGCCGTGGCCGTGAGCGCATGCGAAGCGTGGGAGGGATCCCCGACACATGTTGCTGACGAAGATGCCCTGTCAGCTCCAGGCCGGAAGCGCAGTAGTTACTGTGCTGGCAGCAAACCTGTGAGCCGCAAGTCGCTTCTTGTGCATGAGCGCATGGGCGAGGCTGGCGGCCATGGGCCACAGGGCCACGGGCAGCAGCAGCAGGGCCAGCACCACTGTCAGGACCAGCACCCGCGCACCGAGCAGCAGCAGCAGCAGGCTGCGCGGGAGCGGGCGCAGGGGCAGCTCCTGTTCCGGCCCCAGCGGCTAGAGGGCATCGAGGAGGCCTCTGGCGAGCGGCCTAGGGGCGACCCGGGCGCCCTGAGACCGGCTGGGTCGCCCCTCGGCCCCGCACGGAGGAGGGCTCAGGGCCCGCTTGGGGGCCACACTGCGGCGATGCAACCGGGCCCGCCGCCTACGGCATGGCCCGCTGCAGACAGACAGGCAGCAGACGAGCAGCAAGCAGGAGCAGGGGCAGCAGGAGCAGGGGAGCCGGTGGGGCATGGTGGGGTCATGGCCGATGCAGCAGAGCGCGAGCAGGCCACAGAACCCACAGCCACCCCGTGCAATGAGTGTCAACCAGGGCTGATTAGCCCGAGGAGCAGCGTGACGGCACACGTGGATTGCGTGCCCGCTGACAAGTGCGACAAAGGTGCCACAAGTGGCGGCGACCTCGGCGAAGACACTTCGCCCAAGCTGGTTGAGTTGGACGAGGCGATGCTGCTCCGGGCCTACCAGTCCTGCCAGGGGTCGTCGCCACCCCGCTCGGGGCCCAGCGCTGCGGGGGTAGCAACTGCAGCAAGGGCTAACACACAGTGGGGGACACATGCTCGCGCCCAGGGGCGGCGGCTGCCCAGCCCTCTGCCCCACGGCCCCAAGACCAGCTCCCCTAGCACGCTGTCGCTTGCCCTGCCGTCTCCGCTGCAGCGTCTGGCTACGGAAGACCGCGGGTTGGATGCGGGCCTCTCCAGCGCGCCCTCCCTGCTCCTGCCGTCCTACCTATCGGTGAATGGGGCAACAGGGAGGGGGCTGCAGCGTACCGTCCAACTGACCCAACACCAGCTCACCCAACAGAGCTACCACCCGCAGCAGCACCCTAGGCCCCGGCCGCTGGGGCTGGAGCACCTGGCCACGCAGGACGACATGATCGAGCTGGTGCTGCGGAGCGCGGAGGGCATGATGGGCCCCGCGCGCCAACACACCGCGGGGACGGATGAGGGCCCGCTCGCCACCCGCCGTGCGCAGCGGAACCGCCGCGGAAGCAGCGCCACAGGGTACGCCATGTCACCCCTCTCGGCGATGGCTGCGGCAGGGTCAGGGGCGGGGTCAGGGGCAGGGGTAGGGGCAGGGCTGGTACTAGGGACGTCTGTGTCTCAGCTGCTGTCCGGCACGGCTAGCTCCCGGGTGCTCAGCCCGCGGTACAGCCCGCGGCCGGGGCCGGGCGTGTCGCTGAGTCGGCAGACCAGCCGGCAGACCAGCAGGATGTTGCAGGACGGGGAGGAGGCGTCGGACAGCGGGACGCCACGGTGGGTGAGGGGTTACAGCGGTGTGGGGGCTCCGGGGCAGGGGCAGGGGCAGGGGCAGGATGGCACCGGCGGGGAGGAGGGGTTCCTGTCGCCACAAGGCAGCTGGCGGCTGCCCAAGCTGGTGGCGGGGGCCGTGGGGTGGGTGCGGCAGAGCACCAGCGGCTTCATGCCCAGCGCCTTGAGCTGAAGGCGTAGCGGTACAGCGTATTGTTGGGATTGTGAACATTGTGTTTGTGCTTTTCCGGCGGCTGTTGGGCGTTGTTGCCCGTGTGTGGAAGTGGGAGTGGTGTGCCTAAAACGGTTGCCCGCCGCGTGTGTTCAGGCGTGGGGCATCGTTTTCGTCTTCTCAAGCGTCAAGTCTGCTTTTGTAGTACGGAGCAATGCGCATGGGGGTTATTACGTGCTAACAAAAGCATCGGCTCTATACTATGCTCTGGGGCACTGCCTTACGTTGCATGTCGTGTTTTGGCCCGTTGCATTTAGTATGTCGAAGGGAAGAATTGCAAGGTGCGTATTTGGCGCGTGAGCGCAAAATGCGCAGGGTGGCGGGTCATGTGCACTAGGAGCCGACCGTGTGCATCTGGCCCCACCCGTCTCAGCCCTTCAGCAGTCGCTATGGAGTGTATGTACCAGTCTAAGGAGTACATAGAACTGCTGGTAAGTTGGCGGTGGGCTGGCCAGACTGTTGCACTTCTGAGCTGCGGCGGCAGCTGTCACTGCTGCCGTTTTACATTCATCCCGTGTGCACCTGCCGTGTTCCAAGCGAGCCACGCTGGCGGTTTGGGTAGTAACAGATAGCATTGTGGCAAAACTACGTCTGATTATGCCGCGGAGCACACCTGACGTCTGTGTGGGCGACAAGGTGTGCGGCGGAGAGTACTCTGGGGACTCGGTGTGGTTGCTTGGTAAAAGCACGAGGCGTGCGATGGTCGCAGCGTGGCATCAGATGGTGCTGGAACCGGAACTGGGGCCATGCGGAAATGGGCGGAACAATGCCAGGGGTGGGTTCTGTTTGGTAGCTAAGCTGTGTTGGTGGTGGTCAGGTTTGGCCCCTGGTATTGGCGGCTTCAGATTGTAGGCCTGGGTTCAGGTCCTACCTGCCTGGACCTGCTGACGCAGACACACCTCTGCAAGTGCGCTTGTGGAGAATATGTCAACTTGCCAGAAGCCCGACCATAAAAGCGTACAGGTCGACCCAACGACATGCCAAAACCAATAAGCCAGATGCGGGACCAGGTCTCACAACACGCACGAGACCCACCGGGACCTCTCAGCCAAGCTCACCAAGAACATGCCCGTCCGACCCCCACCCGCATGATTCCGGCTTTCCGGGCAACGTGGCACCCTCTGCTGGCATGGTTGCAGACCTACAAGCACCTCGCAACGCAAGGCAACTGGTAAGGACGGATCCATGCTTCAATACCAGTCACACATCAGCCAACACCTGATGCCGCCAGCGGACACGCATTTGGCCAGTGGGCGATAGGGTATGCCCCTCCGTTTTCCGACATCAAAAACCCTGCGCCATTTCCGGCCCCAGCAGAGTCACCAGCTTTCTTTGGGCCCATTTTGCTGCCTCCTTGGTCGGCCGAACTCCGCTGGCTGCTGCTGAACCCGGGCACCTTCTCCACGGGCCCTCCTGCAAGGGGGGCAGCTGCTGTCACCCACCGCCCTACTGCTGCTGCTGCTGTGGCCTCCCCTGCCGCTCTGGCACGTGGAAGGTGTGGAAGTCCGACGCGGCGTACACCGCCTCGGGCCGCCCGAACTCCTGTGCCGCCTCACGCACCAGCCCCGCCACGGCCCACGACTGCTGCACCGCCTCCTCTGCGTCCGCTGCACGCTGCGAGCCGCCCTGCTGCGGGGGGCGTGGTGCAGGAGACGTTTTAATTACGGGTGCGTACATGCCTTGGCCAAGCGCGATAGCCCAAAAGGCGCCAAATAGCTAAAACGAGCGCACGGGCCTGAAGCATCTCGTTACACGTCGGAAAGCAACATCGGGACAGCGTGCAGCGGTACGCAGAAAACAACAGGTGCACCAAACTTGCCCCTTCCCCTTTCAGTGGTTGCATGGTCCACAGCACAGGTGCATGCGCACCGACTGCCCCACAGCACAGTACAGACCCGATACCGGCGGCAGGCGCAGGCCCTACCTTGGGGGGCTGGTCATCCCACTCGCGGTACCGCGAGCTGAAGTGCGTCAGCACCAGCGCCCGCGCGCCCACCGCCGCCGCAAACTGGCCCGCCATCCAGCCAGTGCTGTGCTGCGCGATGCGGGCCTTCTCCTGGGGAGTACAAAGTTTGAGGTGGGTTTGACAAACATACTGAGCAAGACGGAAAGAGATATCGGTATGGACTTGGGTTGGCTTGCAGCAGGGGGCACGAACGTAGATTATGTCGAGTCGAAGAGCCGGCGGGAGCGAGCGCGCTGCGGGGTGTGTGAACGCACAAGAATCCAAGCTGCGTGGGGTAGGAAGTAGAGCGGCATGGAGACAAGGGGACAGAGCTTCAGCGCAACGTGTGCGCCGCGCCGTGCCTAGGCGCACGAGAACATCAGCCCACAGCCGGGGAGCACCCTCGTAGACGGCCTTCGCCTCGTGTGCCCACCCCCTTCACGTGCTACCCACCTCCATGCCCGACGAGAAGGTGGCCTCGTGCGCCAGGACGTCTGCCGCGGCCGCCAGGGGGGCCATGGGCCGGGAGGACACCGTGTCGCCTAGCACCACAGCCTGGGCGGGTGGGTGGGTGGGCGGGGTGGCGCAAGTAAGTGAATGGGCTGGCGAGATACGGTAGAGGTGGGGTCGGGTGGATGGCTACACGATGTACATTGAGCCCCAGGATCGCATCTTTCAGGACGCATGGGTAGCGTGGTTGTGGGTAAACTCGAGTGCGCCTTGCGTGCCAGGGGTGTCACACCGCAGGCCAGGGCAGCACAGCCTGCCTGGATGTTGCGAACAGCACCTGCATTGCCGTGATTCCTGTGCGCGGGCTGCTGAGATATTGAGATCTAGCCACAACCACGCCCCTGCCGTACCTTTCTTCGCACGGTCGACTTGCCGTACGGTACGGCCTCCCTGAACGCGTACCCCCAGCACGGCACGCGGTGCTGCAGCTGCGCCGTCCGCACCGTGACGCCCGCGCAGCCCGGCAGCTCCCACACCAGCCCGTCCTTGGCCAGGAACGGCATGCCGTTGGACCTCCTGCCGTACCCGTCCTGCCGTACGGCCGCCGTGGTGGTCAGCTGCAGATCCTCGTCGTCGTCCACGCTGCTGGACACGTCCAGCGGTTCATCGTTGTCGGTTGGGTCGAGCCAGCCGGAGCCGGTTCGCCGTTGGCGGTTGCGGTTGGCGGAGACCAGCCAGTGCGGCGGCCGCCAGATGTCTTCCACGGCGGACAGGCGGGGGGTCACGCTGTCGGCAGCGGCCTGCACAGCAACGTGGCATCAGTACACCAACCGCACCGGTAACCCACCACGCGAGTTCAAGCCATACGTGCAGGCAGCAGCAATGTGACGGCATCGCTATTGCTCACAAACTGCACTTGCGTATGCCCATGAGAGCTCCTCCCTTCACCCACATGCTCGACACGGTGCTCGGGCCCGCCGCTCACCCCGACGCGTTTCCGGAATTCCCTGACGCCTTACACGGTTTCTCGCGTTTTACACGTACCCGCGGCCCAAGCCTGAAATGATCCCACACCTGTGCCGGCTGCGTGCACCCCAGCCCCATCGCCCCACCTTGAGGTCCGGCACGTCCTCCACCTGCCTCGCCGCCAGCCGCCGCACCGCCATGGCCTCCGTGCCGCCGCGCCCGTCCGACACCTGCACCTGCCGCAGCGGGTGCGCCGCCGCCGCGCCCGCCACCAGCTCCGTCACCTCCAGCGGCAGCGCCAGCCGCCGCGCCAGGCCCGTCACCACCAGCGACGCGCGCAGCAGCTCCTGCAGGGCGCGGGGGTGCACTGGCCATGACAAGAAGACGAGAAGCCACATCCTGGCTTGCTGTTCTCCTCTATCCGCGCTCCTCGGGCTGCAGCCTGCAGAGCTCTATGCGCCGCCGGCTCCGCACACCAATACGCCCTGGCGCAATGACACAACTACCCTCCTGTCCGTCCCTAGCACACTTAACATTCGTTCTTCAGTAACGGCCGTGCCATACCCCCTTCGGCTTCAACCGGCACTCCCTGCGTACGCCAAGCCACGCCCTCTCCTCACCGCCAGCCCCGGCGGGCCGTAGATGTGGTGCCTCCTGCGCGCGGGGTCCTGCTGCTTCCGCGCCTTGGCCCCGTCCAGCAGCGCCAGCGCGGCGCCCAGGCCGAAGCAGTGGTCGCCGTGCAGGTGCGTGATGTAGATCCTGGGCGAGCCACGCCAGCAGCACGTCAGCAGGTTGACAACGTAGGAAAATGACATTCAGGCAGGGGCACGCGGACGATGTTGGACAGTCATATCTTGGGTACGGCAATTACATGTCTGCACTCAGTTGCAAACTGATGGCGTAGAGTTGAATGCATGCGCCCTGAATCAGGATTGCATGCATGCATGCCCTACAGTGGAGTTGCGTGCTTCCCAAAGTACGACTGCACGCCGTACAGGGTGCCGAAGGCTGCTCTCACCCGTCGACCTCGTGCAGCGGCGCGTTGCGCTCCCCCAGCGCCAGCAGCTGCCTGTGGGTGCCCTCCCCGCAGTCCACCATGTGTATGGAGTTCGGCAGGCGCACCAGCGTGCACGACACGTTGCGCTCCACCGTGGGGCTGCCGCTGTTGGTGCCCAGCCACGTCAGCGCCAGGCCTGGCGAGGGCGGTGGTGGTGGAGGTGGGGGAGGCGGTGAGCACGGTGGTGGTACTTTGGGTAGTGCGTCAGGGGGCTGGGCGGCGAGCGCCGGGGCACGGGCGTGTCATTACGGGTGCCCAGGACTGCAAGCGTCAGGTATGCTTTAGGGGCTAGCGGCTCTCGCACTGCAGCGTGAGTTGTAAGCTTGAGAGGTGTCCCGGCGTGGTGGCGAGGTTTTGGGGTGCGTGGCCAGGAGGCAGCTTGGTGTTGAGTGTCATCAACTGGTGCAGCCTTGGACTACCGTGGGACGCAGGTGCTGCTTGCATTGGCCCGAGCAATGCGGCCAACGCACGGAAAGTCAAAAAAATGCGGCCAACGGGCCCCACCTGTTTTGAGGCCGTGGTCACGGTCGGTCAGCGGCGATTCGCCGGCCGCCGTCCGGCCGCCAAGCCTGCCCGGCTGCAGCGGCTGCCGCTGCCGCTCTGGCGACTGCTGCCGGCCGTACCCTGCGGCTCCCTGCGGCTCCCGCCACGCACCCTCACGCATGGGGGCGATAACAGAGCCTCTGGAAGGTGGGTTGCGGGGCTGGACGGCGGGCCGGTACTGCTGCTGCTGCGGGTCCGCCCTGTGCCCTGCAAACTCCCGTGTGCCGTTCCGACTGTCGTAGTTGGACGGGGCACCTAGGACGGGTCGTGTCCTAGAGGTGTCGGCATATGGCCGGGGGGACTCAGATGCCGCTGTACGTGCATAGTTTGCGCGTGGTGTTGTTGCCTGGGGCCAGTGGGTGCATGGGTGGCGCCCGTGCGGTTAGCGTAGCGGGGTTGACAGGTAACGCTTTCGGGGTAGGGCGTAGGTGCACCCGCCTCGTCGACGTGTGCATGCGACAAGATTGATTGGAGCGATGCTATTGCGCCTTTTCATCGTATTACTGCAACATGGATGCGCTCAAATACCTGGGGCAGTTGCTCGCGCGCAACCCCGTCCACGACTGCCGGCTCCGCTCCCGGGCGCCGGAGCGCCTGCAACGGCGTAAGTCCTCTCCGAGGGCGAAGCAAACATGGAGTGTGTACAGGTTTGCATGGCGGGGAACACTCTCTTTGGCCGAGCGCCCCTGGCCTTTGTGAGGGGTAGTTGTGTTGCATTGGCCTATATGTGCCGTTGCGGCGGCGTTGAGGGATTTGGGTATATGGTTCAATCTGATGGGATTGTATTATGTACAGAAATAGAGCTCATGCAGTCCCAGGCTCGAAAGGGATGCGTCTGGCTAGTGGTGCAGCTGCTAGGGGGAGCAAGGGATGCGTTCCTTTGCGGCTTTGACCACGCCTTGCACACTTTATCATCAAAACATATAGCAATTATGCTGACTTGAGGCTTCAGTGTACTTGCAGGAAAGAATTTCCGTTGCAAGTGTCGTTG
>VFQN01001883.1_pt1 | contig 33879 bp, 56 predicted proteins | sample 3512371 | NCBI WGS metagenome assembly VFQN01 (sample SAMN10412370, study PRJNA504923) | tailings metagenome | isolation source: Replicate 2 from Balatoc abandoned mine | place: Philippines: Itogon, Benguet | collected 2017-08-28 | reverse complement strand
AGGCCAGTAAGGGTGGCAACTAACTGGCAGAGCGTGCACGCTGCGGTCCTCGGCAGCAGAGGCAGGCGCAGCACCACCGTAAGCCACTGTTCAGTCAGGGTGACATAGCATGTTCACGCAGTCCACTTATGCCTGCATGGATCCATGCTGTACAGGGCAAAACAAACTGGATGCATTGGGTCCACAGTGCTGCACCACGTGCATACGTACGGCAGTGACTCACCGTAACCGTCGGAGTTGTCGTACGGCACCAGCTCCCAGCCAGCGCCCAGAGCCACACAGTAGTCGCAAGCGTCCTGGGTGGGCAAGTAATAAGGGTTGGAGGGCGGGTGCGGGGCGGGGGTTAAGTCCGTAGGCTGAAGGCACACGGAGTGCAGGGCAGCCGCATGCATGCAGCAACTAATGTAAAACGCGTCATGCAAAACAATCTTTCAGGACGACCAGAGCACGGATGCGTCCATAGGCCGTACGGACGGCACACGTGTGCGTGCACGCACCTTCCAGGTCTTCAGCATCTTGGCGTCTGTGGTGTACATGCGGTAGTCGTAGCCGCCGTAGGTGACGCACGACACGCCGCTGTTGATGACGGGGTTGGGCACGGGGCTGGGGGACGGCACCAGCTCAGGCTTGCGGCACACGAAGCGAACCGCCTGCGAGCAATGGCAAGGGGTACAAGGGGGCGGGTGGCACACGTGGGTGGGTGATCGAGCTTGTTGGGCAAGTCGTGGCATTGCGAGGTGGAAACACGGAGCAACTGCAATGAGAGGTAGTCCTACGGACCGTAGGAAAGGGCACGGTACGTGGTCGAACGGGACTTTTTTCGCGGCGGCAACATCCGGTAAGAGAGATAAGTACGGTAGCCAGCTGAACGTACCTGGCCGCAGCCCTGCTTGAGCAGTGTGCCCTCGGCCGAGATGAGGGGGCACTGCGTCTCCCAGTCCTTCTTGCCGCCGAACCAGCACGTGTACTTGTTCTTGGAGCACAGCTCCTTGACGGCGTCTGTGGTGGTGCGTGGGGGGCGGGGGAGGTGAGAAGGGCTGAGCAAGGCGGGGCGGAGGGGCAGGGTTTGCTTTCGTACGTAATGCTGTAGCATGAAGGCGGGGCAAGCAACACAGCGCCTGCGAACGCTGCTGCTTGCCTAGCGCTACTGGCCGACGTGACACGAGACGGAACTGTGTTTTTTTTTCTGTGGAAAGGTTTACAGCTACGACGACAAGGAGACGGGAAGGGACAGGCCAGCGGGAGACCAAAGCCCAACCAGCACAGACAAGCACCAGCACCACCGAAGACCCAAACCCAGTGAACCCCAACCGCAAAAGGGCACACCTAGAGGCGAAGAGGTAGGGGCACGAGTGCACGGCACGGCACCGGTCAGCCCAGGACGGGAGCCGCCACCCCCACAGCCTGATCAGTCAAATGGCGTGCCTGTACGTGTGGATGCGGTGACTGGACTCACAAAAACCATCGGAGTTGTCGTACGGCACCAGCTCAGCGCCGTTGACGTAGCAGTACTGCGCAGCGTCCTGCAGGGGGGGTGTTGCGGACAGGCGCGCAGGGAGGCAAGGGGAGGGCATGAGTGCGTAGTAGGTGCAGGGGTGCTGATGCTGCCGTGCTGCCGCATGTAACAAGAAAGACCAGCGGGAATCACGCAAGCAGGAGCAGCCATGAGCAGCCGGGAGCCTGCCTTGCGATAAGAAGTCCGTGGTACCAGCGTCAGCGCCACATACAGCAATGCAAACAGCACTTGCGGTGGCGTCCGGAAATGAGGACGCTTGCTTGGACAATTGCCAGGTCATTCACAGACGTGCAAGGGAACACGCGGCCTCACCTGCCAAGTCTTCAACATAGTAGCGCGAGTGTCGTACATCTTGTACACGCAGCCCTTGTAGGATAGCGTCAGGATCTCGGTTGGGTTCGTGGCATCTGAGGGGACATGGTTAAGAACGGGATAAGACAGATAACGTCACGCGCCAGTGAAAGGCCATCGCTCAGCACGCTTCAAAATGGTTCGCACAGACATGCCTGCGTGTGGCATTGCGCACCTGCGTTAATACCGCTGAATGCCATATAGCCTAGGACTCTTTGCACAGCGTCGCGAACGCTGACGAGGACAGCGACAAGACAGTTGCTCTTCACCATGCTGCGACGCCGGCACAGACGGAAGCGCAGCACTTACTTGCGGGGACGAGCGACAGCAGCAGCGCAATAGCTGCGACAGAGTAGAGGGTGTTGGAGAGCGCCATTGCGCCGCAAAGGGCCGCGACTGGCTTGCGGCACGACAGTTAACAGGTAACGACCCGAGCGAAGGGCTGGAAAGTTGGGATTGACAGGCGAGATTGCTCAGTGTCCGTAGTCAGATAATCCGGTTTGAGTTTCAGGACCTTTTATAGCATCCGGAAGCCCGCGAGCTCCCGATACAGCAGCTGCCACCTCCTTTGCCTCGGCCGTACCGGCTGACGCGTTCGACAGACGGAGCGAAAGACGTGACTTAGTACAGCTACTAAGCCTTTGAGAACCGCGCTAGGACAGCGCTTAGCGTGCGCGAGGCAAGTTCAAGATATTCAGCGGGTCACAAAGAACGGGCTTAGGCAGTTTCCGCCTGCAAGCGAGGGCTCATCGGGCACCGGCCCTTGCCCAACTTCCCGTTACGATAGGGCGGTAACTGCTGACGCACGCGCTTACGCACGTCGAGAAGGCTGACGCAGGAAACGCCGGTACACCGCACCAACCCCCAACCCCTTGCCTGCAGCAGCCTGGAGGCTGCTAAGCTGGTCCCATTCGCCATGCAGCTGTCGCATGCCGCATGCCCGTGGTCAGCCCGCGCCCAGGTGCATGAGCCTACTACCCACTAGAAGGGAGCCATAGCTTCCAAGGTTCCGGAGAGGGCGTACACCTACGATTGGACGAGCGTTTCAGGGAGCTTTGCTTAGAGAGCATGAACTCGCACCAACGGGCCCAAGCGCAGCAGCACAACGCTGCTGGTTACTACCCAGAGAACGTCCTTATCGATTACCGCGTTTCACCCAGCTCAAGGCCAGGACACGGGATTCGTCCTCCAAGGTTGTCCAGTGCCGGAGCAGTCAGGCGCCACAGGTCTGGCGATGCACGCAGCTGCAGAGCATCGTGGCCCAGCCTCGCACAGCTTGCAGCCTGCCATGCTGCCACACTGCAGCACAATGTTTCCAAGGGTCACCCCGGACCACAGCCTTGCAGGCTTTCGCTTTAGCCAGTGGCATCAACAATCATACCAGCTGTTCCCAGCGCTACTCGGCACCTAGCTTTATGTGTAGGCCCAGGTAGGCCCAGATTCTGAGGCCTGCATGGCCACGCGTCCCCCACACTCAGCGCAGCTGCTGCCGCGCTTGGTCAGCCGCAATGGGCTTCCGACACATCCCACACGTCATTCTGACGCAACGGTCATCACCACAGCCGGGAGACCTGGCCATAACCCTGCCCTGCCCCTGCCTGAAAGTACCCAGCCGTCCCTCGGACATCACGACATGTGCTAATTTACTCATGCAGTGCATGCATGCTTGCCAAAGCGTCAGCCACAGCCACCGTTCCACTCGCCATTCCCCAAACTTACACGACATGAGCTGATGCCACCGCAGTGTGCATTGGCTGTTGGCGCCACAGGGTTCCTTGTAAGTGCGTTCGACAGGGGTATGTCGCGCCGAACATGACCTCAGGCCCCTCCAGCACACTGGTGAACACATAGACTTGCTACTCCGGCGCCGTACACCCCGCTCCGCCCGTCCTTGCCGACTGTAACCCCCGGCGCTTCCCCAACCATAACACTACTCCCACCCATCCCAAGCCGTCACGCGTGCGTTGACACGTTTGCCGCCCCCCGCGCCGCTGCCTCCTGCTGCTGGCTCTGCTCCGCCACGAACTTGACAAGGGAGGTAACCTCTGTGAAGGCCGCGGACTCGGGGCTGCCTGCCCAGTCCGCCCGGGCGGCAGGGTCGGAGTCCATGCCGGAGACGAACTGCAGCACCTGGGGTGGTGAGGATGGCGGCGGGGGTGTGGTATGACGATATGTGGGTGATGGGGGGGAGTGGGCGGGGTGGCAGGCATGTGTGTGGGGCTGAAAGCTCCAAGCAGAGGGCGATGAACAGCGTAGGGCATGTTGGCACGTGTACGGGGTACCATGTGGACTGTACTGGAATGGGCTCCTTTAGCCTCGCCACTTCCCGCCGCCCGTAGCGCCAGGGAAAACCCTGCCGCTACTACGGTACTGGCACAGCGGCTATGGAGGGCGAGGACTGCGACCACGCCAAAGTGCCATTCCTCAACCGCATTGCCGAGTTGCCGTACCTTCTGCATGGTCGAGTAGGTGGCGCTGGGGGCCAGGCCCACGCAGATGACGCCCAGGGCTCCACTCGTCAGGTACCTGGGGGGCGTGGAAGTGCCAGGGATGCCAGGAGTGGGTACACAGTGTTACCACCGGTAGACGGCTGGGGTTGAAGAGAAGGTGGGGCCGGGCAGGGCAGAGGTGCGCGGATGAAAGGCGCACGCCCCAAACGTGACCGGCTGGGGGCTTGCCTCAAGGGAGCGCCGCCGGCATATGATTGCAGTCTGTGTTCCGCCCTTGCGGCAATACCCAGCCGTAACCGCCGACCGTGCGCTTGGCACCATGCACCATAGGTGGGATTGTGACAACTGCGATAAAGCCCTGCCACGCGCCCGCTGCGCACCTGTCTGACAGGTTGAAGATGACGCCCTGGCGGTTGTCCACATCGAAGTGGAAGCCGCTCTGCCAGCAGTGGTAGAAGAACTTGGAGCAGGGCGTGCTGCGCACCGTGGGGTGCGTCAGCTGGTCCAGCACAAAGTAGTAGCGCAGGGACTGCAGCACGCCACCAGCGGTGTGCTGGTGGGCGGAGGCGGTGGGGGAGTGGGGCGAGAGGGCGGAGGGCTGGGAGGAGGCCTCTGGCGTGGGAGCCAGGGTGGACTCGTCGTCGGGTGTGTCTGCCTCCACCAGGTACGCGCCGGTCATGGGGTTGAAGGAGCCGGCTGTGGGTGGGTGGCACGTGGCAGCGCGGGCAGGAGCGTCAGCGCGGTGTGGACTGAGAAGGAAAGGCAGGGTTGATGGCCAACAGGTACGGTATGGGATTTGCCAGGTGAGGATGCAGGGGCTGCAATGCCATTGGGGACAGCAGGGGCAAGCCGTGCGCGGGAGGTACGGTACACGGGCGGGTGCTCAGGCAAACCAAGGTGTGGCCACGGCGTTGTGTTTGCTTACGGTACAGTATGCATTGCCCCTACCCGCCAGGAAGTCGAACAGCTGGAAGGCGTTGAGCGAGGGCGTTATCCCCGGCCGCAGGTCCACCAGCCACAGCCGCAGCGCGCCGTCCGCCTCCGCCAGCGTCACAAAGTCCACCATCACGTGGCCCACCAGCCCCGCGTCGTACGACGCCCGCCCAACCGCCATGGCGGCGTCGTACAGCGCCCGGTGCGGTACGGACGACTGCGGGAAGGTCGTACCCACGGCGCGGTAGGGGTAGCAGAAGATCTTCTCGTGCGTGGACAGCACGGTGACGTTGCCGGAGGGGTCGAGGAACAGGTTGGCGCAGGGGGAGCCAACCGCCATGTGCGGGCACGCCTCCAGCACGCCGCCGCGCCGCGCGATGGCGGACACGTACTCGCGGTACGTCGGGTACGAGTCCCGGCACGCCAGGTGTAACCGCCGCGGCAGCTGCCTGTACAGCAGCTCGTACAGCCGGAACATGGACACGCGCTGCGTCTCCGTCAGCGGTTGGTACTCACTGCCGGCAAAGCCGTCCGGCACACCTGCTGCTCCTCCTCCTCCCCCTCCTGCACTTCCCGACCCAGGGCCCAAGCCGAGCTCTATCCGCAGCGCGTCCGCTATGGACGTTTCCCGCCTCCCCGCTGCCTCGTCTGCCACCCGCTGCAGCACCTCCGCCGCCCCCTTCACAGAGGCCGTGTCAAAGAACGCGTGCCCGAAGCCCATCACCTCGTCATCAATCTTCAGCAGCCACTTGGCCACCTCAGGGTATCGCACCATCGCCTCCGCCAACGTGATCACCACGCGCTGCTCGTCTGCCTCAAACAGCGCCCGCTGCTGCTCCTGCACCACCTGCTGCTGTTGCGCAGAGGCCGCGCCGCCCCCCGTCCCTGCTCCCCTCCGTGCCCCAGGCTGCCCGCCAACCGCCCCGCCGCCGCTTGCGCCGTTCGGCTCCACTACCCGCAGCTCCCCGTCAGGCCCAAGCTCGTACTGCGTGCCCGCCCGAAGCGGTGACGTCAGCAGCACCTCCTCCACCGCGCCGTTCGCCTTCCCCCTCCCCCCGCCGTTGGCGGTTGACGGCGCCGTGCTCAGCGTGCTCGCTGCCGTACCCGGCACGCCAACCGCTCCGCGCGGCCGAATGGCGCACCCGGGGGCGATGTTGGCGGCTATGGACTTGAACAGCTCGCGCGCCGCGGACTTCTTACTGAGCGCCCGGAAGACGGACGGGCTGGGCCCGAGCAGCGGCACGCCGAGGTGTACGGCAAGCTCCACCTCCTCGTCGCCCACGTTGCCCGGTACGATGTACGACAGGCGGCCCTGTACGGCGGCGGAGATGCGCTTGAGGGCGCGTGGGGAGGCCAGCAGCTTGGCCGTGACGGACATGTGGCCGGGCAGCCGGGCGTGGTTCTCGGGGACCACGATCCTGGGAGGGGGCAGCACGGGCAGGACAGCATGGCAGAGCGTAAGTGACTCTAGACGGGAGGAAAGCTTGTCGGGGTGCATCTCGGCCACAGGCACCAAGCGGAAGCAAGGCAGCAAAGTGCCACACGCGAGGCGCTTCAAGCTCAGCGGTGCCGATGTCCACAGGCAGGCTCCGGCCCCAGCCGCCACCCCCCACACTCCCCAGGCCTCTGCGACCAGCACAGCAGGTGTTTCCTCCTTCCCCCAAGCTGCCCTCCTGCTCGCACCTGTATCGGTTGGTTGGGTCGCTGACGCCGCCCACCTCCAGCAGCTTGTTCCAGTAGCTGACCACGTCGGGGTCGGGCGGCGCGGGCAGCACCAGCAGCAGGTCCAGCAGCGGCTCCGACAGGTCGCACAGCCGCGCCAGCTGCGCCGCCTCGCGCAGCAGCATGGCCTGCAGGCAGCAGCGTCAAGAATGATTATTTATGTAGCACAGATGTGCAGCATGCACCCACTGCCGGCCACATGGCTGTCATCACCACTTCCCCGGCCTCGCTCACCTCCATCCCTCCGAAGCCCCGTACAATCCCTTCCCGCCCAGCAAGAAAACCGCCATCCCGAAGCAAACTCCCTGTCCACGTGCAACCCTACGGTGTCCTACCCCTCGACCCCCTGCCCGCACGGCACCTGCAGCATGTGCGGCTCCGGCCGCGTGGTCACGTCCCCCGCCGTGGTGGGCTGCGGCAGCAGGTTGGGCACGTGCACCACCACGTGTGCGTTGACACGCATGGCGGGCCACTGATCCGCCAGCGTGTCGCGCAGCTCCGCGAAGCGCATGTCGCGCTCCAGCCGCGCCAGCTGCATGCGCTCGCGCAGCTGCTGGCGCAGGCGGCTGGTGCGCCAGGCGTGCTGGATGCGCAGGGAGGCCTGGCCGCGCACGCTGTCGCGGCGGCGGGCCAGGTGGCCGCGGTAGTGCGCCTGGATGAGCACGGCCGCTGCGTCGGAGCCGGTGGGGCCCAGGAAGCGCCTGGGTGGGTAAGCGCAGCGTTGGGGGAGGGTGTGGGCAGGAGCGTTGAGGTCGTATGGACTGGAGCGACGGGTAGGAGTGTTGAGCGCTTTGCGCAGAGGTGCCGGAAGGTACTGAAAAGCAGATGAGCGCGAGCGCAGGCGCGGTGCCCAGGTGCCCCTTGTGTCAGAAGCATGCTGCTGTGGGCCTCACCTCCCGGGCTGCTTGAGCAGGCCCGCCACCTCCTGTATGTTGGTGAGGCACACCAGCAGGTCCTCCATGGACGGCGCGTAGCCCTGGGTGGCAACCTGGGGGGAGGGCCGGGGATGCGGGTTCAGCTAGGTGGGTGCACCTGCGGGCCGAACCCATAGCGCCACGTGGTAATGCACAACGCAACATACCAGGCGCTCACTTGATTTACCGGTTCCCCAAACCTACCTTCACGCCCTACACAGCCAGCAATGATGTACGGTATGCTTTCCGCCATGACCCCGAAACAACCACTGCCATCCTCCCACTCGGCCGCCCGGCCCACCTGTACGGCCAGCTCCGCAAGGCTCTTGCCGTTGACGATGGCCAGCGGCACCGCGTACTGCGCACACAGCGCGCCCAGGTGGCCCAGCAGCCCCTCCAGCACGCCCCACACCCCCGCAAATGAGCGCTGGTAGGACTCAAACTCGGGCGTGTCGCGCAGCATCTGCCCCTTGCGGATCATGATCTCGTGCAGCGAAAACGTGTCCATCAGCGCCTCGAAGCCACGTGCCGCCGCGCCCGCGTCCGACGCGTCGGCCGCGTTGGCGGCGCCGGCGGGGCCCTGCTCGTGTGCCAGGAGCAGGGCCCCTGTGTGCGTGTAGTCGGACTCGGGGCCTGTCCCCGGGGGGTAGGCGGAGGCCCCCGGGGCGCCGCCGGGGCGCGGCAGGGCCAGCACGCCGGAGCCTCCCACAGTGTTGACGTGGAGCATGGGCTGCATGGACCAGGGAGTGGTACGGTATAATAGGGGCCAAGTCGCAACGCAAAGGCAGCTCATTGGAGAGCAGGGTGTGGAGTGTCGCTGCGAGGTCAGGTAACACACAGTACGCCGTGACTCACCGAATCTGTGCGGCACAGCTGGCCTAGCGGAAGCCCTGACCTATGCGCTGTGCCCTAGTGCGCATTTCGTCATTGCAGCGCCAAGGCCTTACATGCGGTATAAGCGTATAACACAAAGTCCTGTAACCCACCTGCAATCGTGGTAACTCATCCGCAATTGCATCGCTACCCACCTGCTTGTTCTCCTGCTGTGGCCGCACCACGGGCGTGACCAGGTCCAGCTTGAAGTCCTGGCGGCGGGTCAGGGCGTCTTCCAGCGCGGAGGTGACGGGCCCGGGCGTGAACTGCTGCTGGTGCGGGTGCAGCGAGACGGCGCCGGCGCGGTAGGGCCCTGGGGGCAACGGGCAGGGTAGCGGGGGTGCAGGCGGGTTGGCAGGGGCTCGGACTACCGGTTTTGAGGCGTGTGGGTGCCGCAGATAGAGGTTGGTGGCAAGTGTGCTGCATTTGATGAGGCGGGCAGAGTTACGGCAGCAGCCTTGGTTGCATTTTGGCAACGCATTGCAGGAGTGACTCAGCGGTTGTACGGTTCCGCTTGTGGGGCATCCGGTCCCCATAGGATCACGCTTCAGCCTGCACCCCAGGGCGCATACGGCACAGCAAGGACCTTTCCCTTGAGTCGCAAGCGGCCTCCAGACCCTTCCCGTACCGGCCCGCCCGCATCCCTGCCCCCCTGCCGCCGTCCCCTCCCGCCCTCACCCGCCTCCCCGCACAGCGCGGGCGTGAGGTCCACCTTCCCGGGCAGCAGCCCCCTGTTGACCAGGTGCAGCAGACCCTTGTCCAGCTCCAGGTCCGTCACCTGCGTGGGGTAGGTACCGTACTGGTAATTGACCGCATTCAACGTGGTGCGTGGTAACGGAAAAGTAAGGGAGCGTGGGGACGAGTGTCAGCTGCGGTTGGCGGCCCGCTGCGCGTCGGGCAGCAGCACCCGCTGGCATGTTTCCCGTAACCAATCTGCACGCCAGCAGGCCGCTCTGCCGTTGCCTTCGGCTCTTGAGCTTAGCATAGCCTGCTCCTCGTCCGAGTTCAACAGCATACCCCTCCGCCTGCTACGTTACCTCAGACGCGTGCCTCTGGGACACCGTGCTGCCTAGCGGAGCCTTGCCAACTCAGGGACGCTCTCCTCTGCTCCCCCTGTGGCCACTGACCCCCACCGCAGCATATGCCCACCTCTGGCGGCGGCAGGCCGTGCGGGTCCTCCCGTATGTGCCGCGGCAGGATGACCCCCGGCGCCGCCAGCCCCGTGCGCCCCCGCGCCAGCTGCCCCGGCCCCGAGCCGGGGTGCAGCGAGCGCTCGGCCGACAGAATGCCGCGGGAGGAGGCGGGGACGCCGAAGCGCTCCTGCACCGCAGTAACCCCAGGTAAAGGAGCATGAGCAAAATGACGGATCTAACAGGAGCTGAGCAACGAGCGCCAGCTGGGCCTGTTTGGTCGGCCACACACCGACACGGCGTGACAGCACAATAGTTTTGCCAGCACGCCCCTTGCTGCTGCTGTCCTGTCTTGCTGCACGCCGCCACTCTACCCCACCTCCAGGTACTGTCGCGCCTGGCCCGTGGTGGGGTTGGCCAGCAGCCTCTCCCGCTGCTGCGTGAGCTGCTCGGCACGTGCAGGGGAGGTCCCCGCCGCAGCCAGCGGGCTGGGCTTGGGGCGGAAGGACACGCCCAGCGGGGGCAGCTGGGTCGGGGAGGGAGGGGCAGCGGGCTCCGAGCCCGCTGCGCTGATGATAGCCTGCAGAGTGGAAGGCGGTAGGCACGTTTGGGGTTAGGTCAGAAGCTTGGAGGGACGTGAAGCATGTAAGGGGTGACCGGTGAGTGCGCCGCGCTCGCGCCTGTGACCATGACGATGGTTACGGCCTCCTGGATGCCCTAGAAGGCGCCCAACGCCATTGCGGCACCCATTAAGTTGCCCGCACAGGCCACGTGTTCTGGCCCGCAACGGGGCCCGGCGCAGCGGGAGCTGCCAGCCCTTGCTGCCACCCAAGCCTCCGTTTGTTGGACCCATCGCACCCACATGTGCTTTATGGCGCAGGTCATCCTCAAGGCGTGCTATAGATGCTGCTACTGTTGTCTTGGTGGCAAAAGGCTGGTTCAGCTGCTTCTTAACCCGCTGAAGCTCCGACAGAGCCTGCACGCGGCAGGGAGGCAGCAGCATGAGGGGGAGCGACAGTTTGCGTACGTGCACGAGCCCATAGGGTGCGCTGCTGTCACCAGAGAGGATTGCAGGTGTGTATATCTGCTGCGTGCTTGAATTGGTCCTTGCCTGCTGGAGCACACCGGTGACCTCTGTGGGGTCCACGCCAGCCATGGCAGCCCCGCTCCTCAAGGCTGCACCCAACAGGCTGCGCTGCCCCTCGCTCCTCTACGAGTGCTACGGCGAGATTAAGGTAGAGACTTATTGTAGGCATGCCCGTTGTTCGTTCTGCTCCTGCTCCTGTCCCATGCTGTGAAGTGCATCATGTTCGCGAGCCGCGCAAGGCGGCCCGCCCGTAACAGTTGCGCAATCTCTTATCTTTAATCTCTTAAGAACTCATGTCTGGTGCTTGTAACTGTGTACGCGGGTTCCTTGTACTTACAAGTGTATGCGTTCCTAATTTTCAGCTTCTTATAATTAGATACTGCTCACTACCTGTAATCAAAGGACAAGCTTTACTCCCTCTAGCTTGTCAGTCACTATTTGCACAAAGGAGGCTCCCCTGTCAACAGCTGGGGTACGGGTCTCCTCTCTCGGGACCTTTGCCCTTCCAGTTGGTTTTGCGACCTTTGCCCTGGCCTGCTTATCACAATACCGTTATATTACCATTCCAATCAGCAACACTAACTAAGACACCATGGCGAAGGAGGGCGGTGTTGCGGACTTGGACGCTATTTTCGACAATGCCGAGGACCCTCTGCCCGAGGAGTTTAGCTACATGTCTGCTGAGGCTATTCAGCAGCGTGTGCGCCTACTAGAGAACGAACAGCGCGTCCTGAAAGACGAGGCAACGCGCCTTACGTTAGAGCAGGACAACCTAAAGGAGAAAATTAAGGAGAACAAGGAGAAGATCAAGCTCAACAACCAGCTACCATACCTTGTAGGCAATATAGTAGAAGTGCTAGATATTAAACCAGAGGAGGACGAAGAGGAGGACGGGGCGGCAGCAGATCTCGACGCACAGCGTCGCGGGAAGTGCGTGGTTCTGAAAACCTCCACCCGGCAAACCATCTTTTTGCCGGTGGTGGGCCTGGTGGACGCGAACACGCTGAAGCCGGGCGACCTGGTGGGTGTCAACAAGGACAGCTACCTGGTGCTCGACACCCTCCCGGCGGAGTATGACTCCCGGGTCAAGGCCATGGAGGTGGATGAGAAGCCCACGGAGGACTACTCGGACGTGGGCGGGCTAGACAAGCAGATCCAGGAGCTAGTGGAGGCCATTGTGCTGCCCATCCAGCACAAGGACCGCTTCACGAAGCTGGGCATCAAGCCCCCCAAGGGCGTGCTACTGTGAGTGGGCTCTAGCAGCGACAGCGGGGGACGGGCCTTTGCAGGCACCTGAGGCCTGGCGGCAGGATGCTGCAAGGCGGGGGCCTGGTTGAGGGAGGCATGTGGACGAATGGTTTTCACGGGGACGCGGACGTGTAGAGCGCTTGGCTTTATGCAACAAGACCATAGCCGCGAACCCACAGCATGCAACTGGGCTGGTGTGTGCGATGCATTGGGTCAAGCAATGGAGTCTCATATCTTCTTCATGCCAGCTCAGCGCAACTTCACGTGCTTCTTGCATGGGCTCAGCGTTTCCGCTGCTAACGGGTAGCGCCCGCCCGTACAGAACCAGAACCAGCCCCCATCGCAACGGGTTCTGGCACACCCACAGCACTCTCGCAGCACCGTCCCGGCATGCGTTGGCGCAGCCTCGCGTGTCACCACATCCGGGGTATCACCGCATCCCCGAAGCCGCACGCCCTTTTCTAGCACCAATCCCTGAGTGTCCCATGGGTCACTGTCCACCTGTCAGGGCTTAACCTTCCCTCCCCTCCCCTCCCGCCCTCCCCTAACCCCTCCCCTCCCCTCCCGCAGCTACGGCCCCCCAGGGACGGGCAAGACGCTCATCGCCCGTGCGGTGGCGGCGCAGACCAATGCCACCTTCCTCAAGCTGGCGGGGCCGCAGCTGGTGCAGATGTTCATCGGCGACGGCGCTAAGATGGTGCGCGACGCGTTCGCTCTGGCCAAGGAGAAGTCCCCCTGCATCATCTTCATCGACGAGATCGACGCCATCGGCACCAAGCGCTTCGACAGCGAGCTGTCCGGCGACCGCGAGGTGCAGCGCACCATGCTGGAGCTGCTCAACCAGCTGGACGGCTTCTCCTCAAACGACGACGTCAAAGTCATCGCGGCCACCAACCGCGCGGACATCCTGGACCCCGCGCTGATGCGCTCCGGCCGCCTGGACCGCAAGATCGAGTTCCCGCACCCCAACGAGGACGCGCGCGCCAAGATCCTGCGCATCCACTCGCGCAAGATGAACGTGTCGCCGGACGTGAACTACGAGGAGCTGGGGCGCAGCACGGACGACTTCAACGCGGCGCAGCTCAAGGCGGTGTGCGTGGAGGCGGGCATGCTGGCGCTGCGGCGAGACGGGACGGAGGTGTCGCACGAGGACTTTGTGGAGGGCATCGTGCAGGTGCAGGCCAAGAAGAAGGCCAACCTCATGTACTACGCGTAGGGGGCACGGGAAAGGGAGGAGGGAGCGCTGGGGGCCGGGGGAGGAGGAGCCGCGGGGCGTGGGTGGACGGGGCGTCGGTGTGCGGCGTTGGGGGCAACGGGAGGAGCTGGGTGTGAGGTTGTGCTGTGGGGTGGCTTAGGTGCTCGGAGAGGGAGGAACAGCGGCTGCACGGCATGAGGCTGAGGTGGCCAGGCGGAGCTTGCGGCTGACCGCTTGGATAGGAGTTAGGGTAGCATGCGGAGCTGCAGCGCTGAGAGCTGCAGGGGCACTGGGGAACGTCGGACCATGGCAACATGCTGCGTTGAGCGGTTGGTGGTTGCTGCCCTCGTGTGCGCACTGTGTGAACGGCTGGCATCCTTTGATCAGTCCGGTAGCCGTATGCTGTGCGGCACCTGGATGCGAGATGAATAGCGCAACGCTGGGCACATTTCGGGAGTCGTGTGCTTGTGATGACGCAAATGACTTGACCTTGTGGGATAGGGACTCGAGGCAGACACAAACGGACTCCCGTGCGCCCACAATGCATCCACTTTGTAAGGCCAGCGCCAGGGCCTGGCCAAGATTTGTTCTACGGGAAGGTGCCTCTTCGCAGCCGTGACACGCACGCACAGTACCGGTCATCTCGTCAGCTTCGTCTGGTACCGTAGTAGGCAATGCTGCAACTTCCCACCTGCCAGTCCCCGTTCTGCCAGGCCTGAGACCAGCTGAGACCCGCCTGAGACCTAACAAGCTTCAAGACGAAGCCGCCCTGCTGGTGTGTTGTGGCCTTGAAGGCAAACGCGTCAGACGTCACTGCAAGATTGCAGTATGTGCAAGAGTGCAACCGCTTACCAGTCACCAGTGCAACTTGGCATAAGCGCACATGTGATGAAGGCTGAAAGGCAGCATCGCAAGGAGCCTGTGGTGAAGCCCATGCCCGTGTATTAGGTACGGTTAGCCACCAGAGATCCGATCCAAACTTCTTACAGGTGCACACGACCACTGCATGAGGCCGTGCATTGGCACAGCCTACCCACACCGCCCAGAACTGTACCACAGGGCACAGCTCAGCCTCTCCTCAACCGACATGCGACCACCCTCCGCCCTCCACCTCAAGACCAGGGGCCATGCTGCGGCGCATAGGGGCCCTACATCCTCCCATTGCAAAAGCGCGCTGATGAAAGTCGACAATGGCCCTACTGCACTCCACTCTTCCCTTGGGCCCCTTGCACTTGTAGTTCACAAGCCTAGGTCCTTCCACATCCTCAACCCGGCCGGCGCATCACTGTTCAAGCTACCACCGCGCCCTGGTCGCGCACACCCCATTCCCTACACCTAACACCTCCTTTCCCGTCAACCCCCTTCCCTGTGCCCCCACTGCATGCTGCATGGCGGCGGGAACAGGCTCCCCCGTAACATGCCCCCATTCTTGTGTGCACCGGCAACACGGCTGCCCCTTGCAACGCACGCCCCCTTACTCGTCCCCGCCCTCCTGCTGCGCTTCCAACGTGATGAGGTCGTCAATGCGCAGGATGGTGATGGCCGCCTCCGTCGCAAACTGCGAGGTTGTAACACGGGTGCAAGACGCGCATAACATCACGAAGCTGAGACCGTCAGCAAGCAGCGCGTGTAGGCCACGTGCTGAGCAGCAACACGCGCCACCGCAGCGCCGAGCCAGTATCCCGCTTCCGCTCAAGCATAGCACACTTGCAAGACCTGCAGTTCAGCCGTTGCTCGATCGATGCCATGACCAAGCGCCGTGTTTTCTACGTCCAGACGGCCCCCACCAAGCGTCCCACGCGTCCCACCTGGATCATCTTGATTTTGCTCATGGCCGGCTCCAGCACGCCCTCCTCCACGTTGTTGCGCACGCGCCCCTCCACCAGGTCCAGCCCGAACTGCGCGCACACCTGCTGGTCGGGCTGCGTCTGCGCCTTGTAGTGGTACGACCGCAGCGCAGCCACCTGAGGAAGACAGGAGAAGCATGGACGCGGGTCGTCACCAAGGCCATCATTTGCTTCTATTGCAACGGCAGGGCCACTCATGCTGTTGGATGCGTGCCAGCCTGCAGGCAACTTTGTAACAAAAGAAAGGATGCAGCAATTGCAATGGGGAAAGGAGCTGGACAGTGTGGCATGACACCGGCACGCACGGTCAACTCGAGTCAATGCCTGCAGCTTCTCACCAGCTCCGTCGCGTCCTTGGCGGCGTTGACCGCAAGCGTCTTGGGCAGCACCAGCAGCGCGTTGGCGAACTCGCCGATGGCCAGCTGCTCGCGGCTCCCCAGCGACGTCGCGAACCGCTCCAGGTATATGGACAGCGCCGCCTCCACCGCACCGCCGCCTGCGCCACCGGAAAACAACACGGAGTCAACGCCGGCCGTTGCTGAGCTGCACAACAGCCATGCCACCGGTGGCCCTCGAACTGCTCCAGCACTCGGGCCACCATCCGGCCCTGCTCCCATCTCGAATGGGCTCCAGCCCCACTATGATCACACGAAGTCCTGCGCTTGCCCCGGTCACGTAACCGAAATTAGACCCACCCGGCACCGCGAGCCCGCTCGCCACGCCGTACATCTCTTGCCCTAGTCCCATACTCCGACCCCAGACCCACCTGGCACCACGGACCCGCTCTCCAGCACGCGCTTGACCACGCACAGCGAGTCGTGGATGGAGCGGTCCATCTCGTCCAGCATGTAGTCGTTGGCGCCGCGCAGCAGCAGCGTCACGGCGCGGGAGTACCTGGGGGCGGGGAGGGAGGGCGAGGTTTGGGCGAGGCACCGTGAGAACCACAGGTGGGCGCGCTTTAGGACGCGACAGCGGTCAAAGGTTGGAGGGCCCTGCCCCGCCTGTTACAACTGGCTGTCGTTGCGTCTGGCTTCCCAACTAGGCCGCTCGTGGCCTGACCCGTCCCGCCATTGCGCGGCAGCGTTTTGCCACACGACCCGGGCTCAGCTATGGACCGCAAAGGGTGCGTGCGTCGGGCCTCCGGCCGCGCAGCCGCCATCGCTTAATCAACCATCCAACCTACGCCGCTCCCGCTCCCTTCGCCCTCCTGCCCTTGCACCCACTTGCACCCCTTGACCATGATCATGTTGTCGTCCGCCACGCGCTCCTCCACCACCTCCTCCGCGCTGCCCAGGTGCGCCGGGTCGAACGTCTCGTTGCCGTCCATGTCCGCCAGCGTCAGCACCACCGTGGCGCCCGTGGCCTTGGCAATGCGCCTGGGGGTGTAGGAGGTAGAGCATAAGGGTCAGGAATGTTCATGTGCCAATGCTGCGGGGTGCGACGGTCTGCCATTGCCGGTATGAGATGTGATTGCAGCGACAGCACCACCGAGCAGGGATTGTGTACTGATACGGTGGCCCCAGATGGCTGTAGATGGTTGTGTTGGGAGGGTTGTGTTGGAGAGGCCTGCGTGCCGGATGGACCGGCTTGGGGCACGGCACGAGCACAAGTAGGCACGGGCCCGGCGACAACCGCAACCAAGCTGTGCAAGGCTGACGCTCTGGCATAGGCAAGTTACGCCCAGTTACCGGCCGTGAGATGTGTCGGCCACGTTTCACGATGTGTAGTGCGGTCCCAAATGCTAGTGCTCACTTGAGGTCGTCCTTCTCCACGCGGCGGCAGGCGATGGCGCCCGCCTCCACGAAGTATTTAAGCGCCATGTCGTCAATGCCCTGCGCGGAACGGCGCAAACATTCAATCGGTCAGTCAAGGAAGGACACCCAAGCTATCGGTAAGCAGCCATTGTGCGGCAAGTAGCCATCCCGGTCGAGCTCGTGGCCCTGCAGCGGGGCCCCGGACTACTGGGGCGCCCACAAGAAACGGGGGCGCCAACATCCCCCCATCACGCCATGGGCGTCCCCGCCCGCCCCGACCCCGCCTTGGGCCCCACCTTGGTTGTGAGGATGACGTTTGCCCCCGCGTCCAGGATCTTCTGGATGCGCTCCTTGGTGATGTCCGCCTCGCGCTCGCGGATCTTCTCCAGCTCCTTGGGGTCGTTCACGAGGACCTGTCGAGGAGAGGGGTCACGACACACAGCCATATGCGAGGGACACGAGTGAGCGGGTGGTTGGGCCTGGGGCGAGAGGTGCGGCCAAAGGGCAGCACGCTGAGACAGAATCAACATACCGGAATGTCTGCCAGCTGCTGCGCTGCTTATCCTCGTGCGTCGCTATTGCGCTTCGGCCACCTGTACGCCCATCACATCTCCTACCAAGCTACCCTCATGCTGGCTTACGCTCAGCACCCTCGGCATGCACCAATCTCTCAAGCCGCCATGCCGCCGTGCCTTACTCAAACGGCCAACACCCTTGCCCCTCATCCCCTTGAACCCGGCGTTCACGCCCGCCCATCCCAGTCCCACGTCCCCGCACCCCACCTGCACGCCCATCATCATGCGCGCCTTCTGCAGGTTCATGTCCAGGCAGGCCACCTTGGCGCCCACGATGCGCTTCGGCATGCCCTGTAGCGGCGTTCGCAGGCGGAGGAGTGCAAGCGTTCGTTGTTGCAGGCGTACGGATTATTGCGCGCGCAAATACCTGAAGAGTCGTGAACAGGTACGGGAAAGCCACTGGCAAGCTCTTGCAGCGCATTCAATATGCAACTGATTGCAGGCATGGACGGCACCCACGCGCGACGCAGCAGCATAAAGCCATCACGCCAGGACCCGGGTCCCCTTCGCCCTCCCGCACCGCCCACCTGCGCCGCGCGGCCCAGGTTGAGGGCGTAGCCGTTGAGCAGGAGCGACTCCCGCGCGCTCTTGCCGTGCGCCTTGAGCACGTTGACCGCCTTGACCGGGTACCGCACCTTGCCCGTCAGCTCGTCAGTGGTCCTGCGGGCGAGGTGCAGGTGAGCCGCGACACGTCGGTGTGCAGGTACGCTGGACAGGCCGTTAGGTAGACCGGTGTGTTCGAGTGGCAGGGTGTGGTGCCGCAGGGCAGGTGGACGGCCTTCTGCGGACGCTACACGGCCATTGCGCCAAGTCCCTCACACCGCCCCTGTCCGCCTGCAAACCCAGCGCATGTCTTTTCGCAGTTGGCAGTGGCGCTCTGCGCACTGCCGAATGCCGGTTGCATGAATGCCCCTTGGATCCGCTAGTACGCCTCACCGTCTCCGTAAGGCGGCAATGCGAAGACATCAACCTAGCATGTGCCTTCAGCGCCAGTTGCCCCTATGCCCAGCTCCCTAGCCGACCGCCCCGCCTGCCCACCCACCCGCCGTCCCTAAGGACCCTGACTGCTCGGCGCCAACGGTGTCGCCGACCGCAGTCCCTTTTCCCGTTTCGCACATGACAGCACACAAGCCCAGCCACGGGGCTGCTTTGCGGGTTAGCCCCCACCACCACCACCCCTCCTCAGCACTGTTCCCGGACCCTGCCCACTCGACTGCAAACATGTCGTCCCCCATCTTGGCGTAGGAAATCCCCATGCCCTTGCCCCCCTAGCAGCTCTCCACCCCTAAGCGACCAGTTCCACCAACCCCTTGCCGCGCGCTTCCCATCGACTCTGCTCATCATGTGACAGCGTTCATAGCCGTCCATCACTCTCTTGGCCGGAATCCCTTTCCCCGTTTGGTAGCTCTCCACCCCTACATGACTGGTCCCACGAAAACCCCTGCTGAGTGCTGTCCCCCAAATGCGCTACCCACTTGACGGCGTTCATGGCGTCCACCACCATCTTTGCGAAGAAGTCTCCCTCCGCGCCCACGATCTTTGAGGACATCGAGGTGCGCGCCGAGTTGAGCAGCGTGGTGGGGCCCAGCGACTCGGTGCTGGTGGCCATGTGCTCCTCAATGTACTTGCAGGCCTGCGAAGAGGAACAAGCGTGTAGCAGGGATAAGTCCACTGATTATCACACGAACAACAGCACTCCTCGTCGCTTCCACCGCCTTACTCCGGGCTCCAGGCCTCCTCCTCTTTCGTTCAAACCAGTCCTGTACCCGCAGCGTGCTGCTGCCGCCCTCCCCCGCATGTTTCACCGCCCTTCCAACGACGCCCGCGCACCTCCCGCATGGCCAGGCGGTACCCCGCGATGATGTTGGTGGGGTGGATCTTGTTCTTGACCAGCTCGTTGGCGCGCTTGAGCAGCTCCGCCGCCAGGATGACCACGCTGGTAGTGCCGTCGCCCACCTCGGCGTCCTGCAGCTCAGCCAGCTCCACAAGGATCTGGCGAAGGGCGGGGATGAGGGTGCAGGAGGGGGAATGTAGTGAGCATTCATGCGAGCCCCCCAGTTGTATCAAGCGCCCCCCAGGCAAGCCCTGGTCTCCCTGCAGCTCCGCAAGCGGATGGGGATGGGGGACAGTGAGCGGGGCGGCGAGCTGTGCGTGTTGGCCGTTGTCAATCAAGGAGCACGTACGGGGTGTCGTGCCATTGCAGGCAGCCCAAGAAAGAGCTGCTACGGGACCGTGGCCAAGGTAACCGCGGGTGCAGGGTCTGGTAAGGCCCCCCGGGAGGGGCCGGCAGGCAGGCAGGAGGCAGCGCTGGTATGCGGGCAGGGTGGAACAGCAGGTTTGGCAGTCCAACGGGGCAAGCACTGGTATATGGTGGCCGTACAACTGTCAGAGCCGCGGGATGCATACAACCCAAGGGCGAAACCTGAGTTACCCCAGCAACCCCTGCCCTCCCTGCCCAGCCTCAAGCCTTGATCCTGGGAACGGGCGCTCAGGCTTTAAAAGCTGTGCTACGTCTACAAATATGTGCTCTCTGCTCCGCGCATTCCACAGCACTCGCAGGCCGACCGCCTCGGGCAGCACTGTCCTTTGCCACCGCCATGCGACTGCCACTGTACGGCTAACTGCCTCTAAGGGCACAACCCTCACACGCATCTCGCGTTCTATGCGTACACCGTCCGGGGGGGCCGCTGCTCCTATCTCAGGCCTCTTCAGGCCCGTTTGGCCCCATAGGTAAAACTCCACAGCAAAGCAGAGGGGCTGGGCCAAATCAAGTGCTGGGAACGCTCGTGCAGGGCACCTGTGCGCATCTGTTTGGTTGCTTGGGTTGGCAAGCAGGGCTCCCTACGTCTGGACGGGGCATCTCCGCCAGCCTACAGTGCTGTTGCTGCAGCCGTGCACAGCCTGCACCACAGAAGCCAGCTGCTGCTGTCCGGCACCTTCCCTCCCGCTTAGGTACAGCCATGACCCCCATGGCGACATGTAACCTTATACTACTCAAGCATCGATGATCGCCCCCACGTGCACGGGGGATAGCTGCCCCGCAGCTGACCTTCGCCTCCCTCTAACCCCCTCCCCCACCGCTCAGGCTGGCAACCCCTTCACCCCAGCCCTCGGAAAGGACTGCTATCCGAGAAGGCCCACCTTGGCAGCTGGATGCTCCACCTCCAGCAACCGGAGGATAGTGGCGCCATCGTTGGTGATGGTCACGTCTCCAATATCGTCCACCAGCATCTGCCCATCAACGACCGGATACAAGTATATGCATAGCTGCAACACATCGCGTCCCTACTGCAAATAACGCTACAGCTGACCTTGTCGAGCCCCACTGGCCCCAAGCTGCTCTTGACGATGTTCGCCACCGCGGTCACCGCCGTCACGTTCTGCGTCCTGACATCCTGCCCGCTTTGCCGCTCGCCAGCAATCTGTAAACGGGGGCCTACAGCGGCCGCCATGGTGTTACACTTGGAAACCGGAAGCGCGGCAAATGTCGATCTATAAGGAGGACACCTTTGGAAGTGGTGGTAAAGGGCAACAGATCAATAGTATGTGAAGTGGTATGATCAACGCAGGAATGTTACCCAGGAGTGCGGGGCTGGTCAGTGAAGGGCCGCGCTCTGGGGTCTTCTCCCTGCATGGGGTTTTGCCGCCATGTGCGTCTCCCTTGGTTCACAACCGCGATGATTTCATGCTGTTTCAGCAAATATCCAAGATTATATCTAGCGCATGCTAAGCTGACTGGCTACTCTGGACGTGCCATACTAATAATCAACGTTCTCTCTTTACACTCCAAACGAGCAGCAACACCCTGTGCGCCACGCGGTACTGCACCTGACTGGGCCAAGCGTCTGCAGTCTATTTAGTATTTGCTTCAGTATTGGGTAGGCACAGGACGCTGTTGCTCTCGGCATCGCTGGCGAGGAAGATAGCCCTTGGAGCTGCCCCTTTATCAGGGTTGTGAACGCCGCTCGTTTACAGCTTTTGGTGCGCCCGCAAGGGCGCGCCATCAGCCCGTTTCGAGCGAGCCTGGAGACGGGCTTTTTGCCACCGGACCTTTAACGAATGTCTCTTCAGCCCTACTCATCCATGAGCGGATACGGGGAAGAGGGTGCGGGCCCCGGGCCCAGCTCGTCATTGCAGTGCCCAGCACCAGCGTCGAAAAAAGCGCAGCAGCAAGCGTCACAGCAGCAGTCACACCAGCAGCTGCAGTGCGCAAACGACCCACTACGAACATACAAGGTGTTCCTCTCGGGTGGTAAGTCCAGCGAGCCGTCGGCCGTCGCAGCGACCCGACGAGAGAGAACGGGCTGTCACGCTGGCGTCACGCTCGCACTTTCAGCTCCGTTGCGCAAAGCACATACGAGGCATCAGAGAGATGACCATGCCAATGGTTTTCCTTGCGCAGCTGCACGTTAGCAAGTCTGCCCTAATCGGCCTGCCTAACCCCTTCGACCCCTGCACCTTCTCCTTACACAACCCTTCGACTGACCTGCAGTCCCTGCGACCCCTTGCCCACGCCTGCAGCCCTCAGCGGCGCCATCAGCCGGACAGCCACCGCCCCGATCGACCGGCTGAAGATGATTCTCCAGACGCACGACGCGGCAAAAGGCCTGTCGTTGCGGCAAGGCTGGCAGCAGATGCTCGCCGAGGGTAAGCCACACACGATCATCCCCCATGGTGCGGAGTGCTCCGCCCGGCACCTTCCACCACCCCGCATTTGCCCTGGGACGCAACACCCTAGTAGCTGCGCCCAGATGCGCAATCATACAATACGGGTTGCAGGCCCGTCACTCCTTGTCGCAGCCTTCCTACCCCGGTTGCACCCTGCCACATCCGGCACCAACACCAGCATACCCTCCCTTGGAATCCGCTGCTACGCAGGCTCGCTCAAGTCCATGTTTCGCGGCAACGGCGCGAACGTGGTGAAGATCGCGCCGGAGACAGCGCTGAAGCTGACGCTCAACGACAGCATACGGTCGCTGGTGGCTGCGGACCCGGAGCACGTGCGCGTGCGGGAGCGCATGCTGTCGGGGGGTATCGCTGGAGCCATCGCGCAGGTGGGCAGCTGGGCACGAGTAAATGCAGGGGGGATCGCGGGGACTTTCAGTGGACAGTACCAGGCGGCTCGCCAGCACGGGGCGGCATGGGAGGGAACGCCAGAGGGTGGAGCCATACGCCAGCTCTCTATGCTTGTCGTGGCGTGGTACGTGTTCTCAGCTAGACAGTGCAACCCCAGCTGCCTTGCGCCCTCAATGCGGCAGGGCAGTGTTTGTCACCGTCCCGCTTGTACAGTGCGTGCAACTCTTACCATACCGTCACACCTCGCAAGGCTTCCTCACACACTCTCTTTTCCCCCACCACGCCAGGGCCTGCTATACCCGCTGGACACCATCCGCACGCGGCTGGCGGTATCTCCCCCCGGCACCTACTGGGGCATCCTGCACGCCGCCTACCGCATCCGGCGGGACGAGGGCGTGGGCGCCTTCTACCGCGGCCTCACGCCCTCCATGATCGGCATCCTGCCCTTCGCGGGGGTGGACATCGCGCTGTTCGAGGTAGGGGCGAGGCACGGGGCGTGGGGAGCGTGGGGGGAGGGAAGCCCGTGCCCAATGGAGATGGGGCCGTATGGAAGGGCGAACGGGTAAGGGCGGGTTGGAGTAGTGCGATGCCCGAGGTACGGCCGGGGTTAAGGGTCCAGCGGGATGGATTTGTCCTGGACAACAGAATGGATTTGTCCTGTTGTCGGGACCTTGGGGTGACAGCCTGGGGACGGGCAGGAGGAGTGCGGGCTGCGAGTATGACGCTCTTGACCGCCGTGCTCTTGAGCGGTGTGGGCTGGGGCGGCGGGAGAGTGCGGGTTATAACGGCGAATGGACATCGCGCTGTGCGGGCAGGGCGGCTGGAACTCCAGGGCGGCGAGGGCGGCATACGTGGTATGCACGCAGCGTGTCGCAAAGGCTCGGCAGTAGTGGTAGCGTCGAGGGCGATGGCACTGGGCGAGAACCGATGCGTCGGTGCTCGGGGAGTTGGGGTTGGATCAGGTGCTCATAATACAGCTCAGTTTACAGGCTTGGTCTGTCTTCTTGCGTCCTACTGCCGACCTCCCTCCCCTGCTGCCCCGACCCCCCAGGTGCTGATGGGCCACCTGTACGAGCGGCACGACGGGCGGCCGCCCCACATGGCCATCGTGGCGGCGGGCATGGTGTCCAGCTCCATAGCGCAGGTGGGGGCGCGGGAGGGGAGCGAAGAATTAGAGTCGTCAATGAATTGCAAGGGGAGAGCGGGGTCAGAGACGCTGTGGTGATCTTATTTTTAGTAGAAAAAATGCTAAACCCTTTTTAACGAGGACAGAGGGGCTGTTTAGTGGGTTCGCTGAGCGGCCCTGTGGTTCAAAGCGAACCGTGTCGGGATTCGTAGCCCAGGTGGAGACTGGGGAGGAAGGGAGGGAGGGCCCCAACGGGGCTGTGGGGCCAGCTTTCCAGTCGCTCTGCTGTACAAGCGGGGACACATTGAGCAACGAACTTGTACGGGGGCAAACATGTTACGTGGAGATCAGGGCCAGCCTAGCGGGTTGGCTAGCGCGCGGGGGCCCAGCTGTGCTGAATAGGCAGCCTGTCGTGATGCACTTGTAGCCACGACGCCTGAGCCATCCTTGACGCCCGCCCCCCTCCCCAGGTCGTGTCGTATCCGCTGGCGCTGGTCCGCACGCGGCTGCAGGCGCAGTCGGGCCGCAGCCACAGCCACGTGCACCGCCACCGCCCCGCGCCCGCGGCGGCGGCGGCGCACGGACCGACCCACGGGACGGTGCTGCACACCGCGGCCCACGGGTCCGCGGCCAACGCGGCGACCCACGGGTCAACGGGGTCCCATGCAGCGTCCCACAAGGGCCACGTGGGGCATGGGGAGGTTCCGGAGCTCAAGTATAAGGGCATGGTGGACGTGTTCCGCAAGACCATAGCGCGGGAGGGGGTGCGGGGGCTGTACAAGGGGTTGTTGCCCAACCTGCTGAAGATGGCGCCTGCGGCGGGCATCGGGTGGTACGTGTTTGAGGAGACCAAGGTGGCGCTCGGTGTGGACCGCCGGACGTAGCGGGACGTGGGGTCCGGGTACGCATAGAGCGTGAGGAAAAGCGGGACGGCGGTGCGTTGGCTGGGGAGGGACGGGCTGTTTGTAGTCGGAGCGGTATGCATGCGGCAGCCTGCTTTGTAGAGGTGAGAAAGGAAGAGGAAAATAACTTGTAGGCAGGTGCTGGGGCAAGGGGCTTGTGCACGGCCTGGATAGGTTTGCTGATTAGTTCGCTGCTTTGGTGTTCAGCATGGGTGCGGTGCCACTGGCATTTCTCTGACAAGGTATATAAGCTTTGTGTGATGGACATAACGGTGAAGTTGTTTATTTACGGGACCTGTTTTGTGGTGTCGTGTCCATTTGTAGGTAGTACGGTTTTGGCACGCGCATTAGACCTATGGCTTACATGTCATTGAACACGCATGGATAGGTTTGACAGCTGCCCGTTGACATGCAAGCTTGCAGTTTGGACTGTACCGATCTCCTGTTATCTCTAGCCGGGTGGATACTTAGCTTGGTCGCTTGGAGTTTGTGGTGCTGCGGACGGTGATCCCACGCCGCGCGCGGATGTGTTAGAAAAGCGATGGCGTTGTCGATCCGGACGCAACCGCGCCCGCGTCACAGCACATCGACTTGCACGGGCGCTCTGCATGGGTTGGCGGTAGATGTAGCATGCATTTGTCGTGGTGGGCACATACGTGAAGTGTGCAGCATGGATACGCGCGTGCACATTTAGCAGGGAGGTGTGGCGGTAACAGATGGGGATTGAAGGGACGCGCAATAGAGCCCCTTGGTGAGCCAATGGCTGTATTGTCTTCCCTCTTGTGATGCGCAGAAGTGCGGCTGTGTTCGTGGTTGCGCCACTGCTGCACTGCCCACTCCAGTGGGTATTCGTGGGGTGCGTTCTTGTGTACTGTTATTGGAAGCAGGTTGGCAGCGGGGAAGGCAGGTACTGTCTCCATGCCGTGCAATGGCTTGAAGGCCAGAGCGATACAACGAGACGACACCATGATAGCGGCTTGTTGCCTCGCCGCTTTTGCTGTAAGTCCGATGGTATCACAGTGCGATTTGCAGTTAAGGTGTTGCGCGTGGCGCTCGTGCGTCTCCAGCGTTAGGGTTAAGGCTCGAGGCGCCTCCTCGCCAACGACTCAGCTACCATGCCGGCCAACGACTCAGCTACCATTGCATTGACAAGCTACCGTACCGGCACCCGCATTGCTGGTCAGCAAGCTGCACGTCAAGAAGCCTACCTATCATTACCAGAAGCGCAGGTCTCTGCTTGTCAGGAACTGAAGCTTGCCTGGAAGTGTAGCAGGTGTCCCGAACCGGTTGGGGCTGCGGGGCTCAGCTCACGTGGAAACAAGACAAGACAGCCATGCTGCTGTCAGACAGGAGACAGGACCTCTCCTACAAACCTGCACCCATCTCCTGCTCGGGTTGCGTCGTACCCGCTGGCGCTGGTCCGCACACGGCTGCACACGTGCCATCCTAAATGCCGATGCTGCAAGCGGCCCGTTCCCCAACAGTAGCTTGCAAACCATTACATCCCATCCCCAGTTGCTAACCGTACAAGTACTCATTGTCGCCGTCGGCCCACGACACATGAAAGTCCATGGATACCAAGCAGTACCAAGCTGACCATGCCGCCTCACCGCACCGTCCTCAAACCCGTAGCAGCCATGCCCCGCTCCCCAGCCTACACCGCCCGACACGCCCATCTAGCTGGTCTCCAGTGCGACGCTGCCCTTCCCCGCGCTCCGCAGTGCTGCCAGCACCGCCACCTCTACTCCATTATCCGGTGGGCAGCATTTGCACGACACGCGCTTGAGCTCCGGAGCGGTGGCGCACAGCACTGCGAGCGCCGCCTCCAGGGCACCCATTGTGCAGTCCGTGCACTGCTGCAGGTCTAGTTGTATCTCCTCCAGGCTCCTGGCACCCAACAGCGCCGGGAGCGCAGCTGCTGGAAACTTAGAGCACTGGTTGCTTAGGTCCTGCGAGCGGGACGTGGGCACGGGAGCGGGTGCTGGTGCACTTGGGATGCTGGGCAGCAGGCGCTACAAGCGGGGCATAGAAGCGGGGCGGGCGCAGGAAACGGCCCATGTTCCGGATACAGTCGCTAAGTACCGTATCAAGGTCTGCGCCTAGGCTTGTGGGACAGGTACTGAGTCCGCGCCACCCCAAATGTCACATAAGGTGAGGCAATGCCCCGGGGGGAGGGACGTCGTACGGCTGGCTAGGCGAGAAGGCGCATGGGGCTGACCGGTGCACAGCTGCAGCCGTGCCCTCACCTTACGTCGGGACCCAGTGCCTGGGCCAGGCAGCACAGGTCTCCGATCGTCAGCTCAAAGCTCTGCCACTCAAGCGACCGGGTTCCCTTCAGCTCCCGCAGGTGCACCAGCCACTCCGGGTGGCCCGTGGCGCTGCCCTGTTGCGGCTGCAGCGGCTCCGGTCCGCCGTCCCAGTCCAAGCTCAGTTCGGAGTGTGTGTGCTCGGCGTCGACAGCTTGCATGGCGCCCAGGAGCTGTAACGCGGGGCCCATCGCCTCCACAGTCTCCAACGACATGCACCCTTCAGGTGCCGCGTCTGACATGCCGATGCGCAGCTTGGCTGCGCGGATTGCAGCGAGGCCCGGGGGCACCATGAGGCCGGCCAGCAGCCGTGGAGACGCTGCAGTGTCGAGCGAAAGCTCCCGCAGCATAGGAGGCAGCGGCTGCGGGCTTGCGCTGGTGGTGCCGCTAGCGCCGCTTTGGCCCGCCTCAGGCGGCGGCGGCAGGAGGCCGGCGATGCTGAGCGTGGTCAGGGCGGACAGCGTCGCCGCTTCTGAGGCGTTAAGCCGCAGCGTTGGGCAGCGCAGGTGTTGCAGCTGCGGCATGCAGCCTAGTCCCTAGGGCGGAGAGCAGGGCGGAGAGCCTCCCGCACCTCGCACCAGGCCAGGCGGTGGTCGCCGTCTTCGTGTTGCTCGTACCAGCTTTCACGTCATGCTCGTAGCAGAGGCTGAGGTCCAGCTCCAGGTGTGTTAGGGCGGTGAGGGCGGATAGGCGGGACAGGCACGTGGCTGTGGGCCGTAGCTTCCGGGGCGAGTACATGTCGGGGTGAAGCCTAGTGAGGATGCTCAGCGAGTGCACGGTAGTGAGGTGCGAGATGGAGGCAACCATGCTGTCCTCCAACTCAGGGGTGCCTGTGGGAAAGGTCCATGTTGCCATGTGGGTCAGGACTGCGGGTCAGGAAGTGTGGATTAGGACGGGCCGGGAACGCAGGGCTGAGTCATGGGGTTTTCCTCAAGTGTGCTAGGGTGGGACACCACAACGTGCGAGGTGCTGTTGCTAGAGCCGTTTCACACCCAGCCGATGTTTAACTACTGATTACCGGTATACCGGTATGACACGTCTGTGGTCGTGGTAGCCATAGCGGCGGCTTGAGCGCAACACCAAGCGAGGGAAAGCTGTAAGGCGGGGCGCACCCAGCCACGTACCCAAGGACATGTCATCCTCTTCGTCATCAGTCTGCTCCTTGAACCCAGCCTCCAGCTCCAGGGCCGTCAGTGCCGTGCAGTGGCGCAGCGCCGTGAACGTGACGCTGGGCCAGTGCTGCACACCGCCCATGAGCTGCAGGCTGTCCAGCCGAGGCCCGCACAGTATCAGCAGCTGCATCGCGCCGTAGTAGTACTCCGCCGATATTTCTGTGTCGGGGAGTCATCCGGCAGGTCGTCCTGCTCGTCCACGCACGTCACGGTGTGGGGCAACACCGTGATTGCCTTCCTTACAATGGGCTTCGAGAGGCGGGGCACTGCACGGTACAGCAGTTGCACACCCACGTGGAGAAGGTCCACTGTTGCGTCTGGTGTATCCAGCTTTAGCTGCTTGAGTAGCTTGATCAGCATGCATCAGCCGCGTATAGTGAATCACGTGCGACGGCGGGTGTAGGGCGAGCGGCGTCAGCCGCAGTACGAACCAGTCACTGGGGCAAGCCACTACATCAGGCCCTGGCCTTTTCCATATTGGCCGTGCGTGCGCTAACTGACGGTAGTAGCAGCATTAAGGACCAGGTGTGTTGGCAGGCAGTACTCCCGCTTACAAGTTCGCTTGGAGCTGGCACCCGTTGGCAAGCGTTGGCACAAGCCCATGACCGGCACGAGTGCACGACGTGCGTCGATGTCCCCATGCTCCCATACTGCGCACACTTGGTACTGCGTGTATGCATACACCTCTGCACTAATCAGTGTTGCACCTAGTGATCGGTGAAGGAGGAACGCTCCTGGCATAGCACGCACCACATCGCTATTGCCTTTGTTAGGGAAACCCGGGCAGCACAATCACAACCTAGCAGACGGAATCACGATAATGTTGTAGCTACAACACAAATCTAGCGATGGGGACCCGGAGATAACCGACGGTCCGACCTGCCGATTGCACTCATATGTGCGATACTCGGCAAGTAGCATTCGAATTAGCCATCAGAAGACACCAGTAATCACCGTGGATCAGCATGTCACCACTTAACGACATGAACCCGCAGCAGCTGAAGGCTGTCCTAGAGGACACCCAAGCCTCGCTGGCAGCTGCGCTGGGGCGCATTGAAGCTTTTCGCATCCGCGAAAAGCAGATCCTTGCAGAGCTCGCAACTCTTCGGCAACAGGTCCACGGGGGAGCTGACCCGACCAGCGCACCGCCTGCTCCCCTGGCGATTGGCGGGGCGCGACCAGCTGCAGCCTTCCCGGCGCAGCCCACATCTGCTTCACAGCCGCCACAGACACCTGCAGCAGCAGCAGCTCCTGCTGCGCCGTCTGAAGCAAAGTCCGCTGGCGTTCAGCCCGCGTGGGCCAGCCCCAGCGGACAGCCCGTGTACGTCAGCAACCTGGAAGGGGAGTACCCCGTGCACATCCTCAACGGCTCCAAAAAGGCAAGCACACCATCTTCTGAAAAATCATACTGGCGTTGACCTCGCCTGGCCAAGGAGTCAGCACGTGCTAGGGTTCTGCGTTCTGGTGCCGGGCAGGGGCCGCATGCGCTCCACACCAGTCCCTCAGCCTCCTGGGTGCTGGCTCCTCAGAGCTACGCATACTACTTTACTACATCCTGCGCGCTATTATCCCCCACCAGGTTCCTGGCAGCCTGGTTGTTACCAAGGAGCACATCGATTTTGTGGAGGTCCGGGCGCACATCCGGCAGGAGGACTTCGTGGGCATCAGCAGCGTCAAGGGCGCAGAGCCCAGCCCCCTGAAGGTGAGGCGCCGCGCGCTTGCCTGCGGGGACAGGGATATGACGCCATGTGAGGCCGCTTGCATGGCGGGTCTTAGCGCAGCCACAGCTGGACAGGCCTGCGGGTTGGGCCGGGGCTTCGTGGGGTGCACAGGGCCATGGACCAAGGGAGGCAGCTCGCACGCTAGGCGTCCGCGCAATAACACACAGCTGGATAGGCCTGCTGCACGCCTGGGCGTTTAGGGGTGGTTGGAGTTAACCAGCCCGGCAGCTCGGGGGGACTCGCGCTTTATTGGCGCACTGCATCTGGCGCACAGCAGCTGCAAAGGGCAACCCCGGTGAGACGCGCTCCGCCTGCCCGCCCGCCGCCCTCTGCCTCAGCAGGCGAGGGGCGGCATGGGGCTGCTGCTCTGTTGCGCCGCGCCGCCGCCGGCCCCTTTCAGTGACGCGGCGCCCCCTCCCGGTTCCTCCGCTTGCAAGGGTGAGGACGGCGAGGAGGTGGCGGGGGGCACCGGCGTGTGGCAGATGCTGTGGAGCCGCAACGGCGTGCCCCAGCGGCAGGCGTTCGAGGCGGCTGTATCGACGTGAGTCTGGCCAGGAAGGGGATGCAAGCAACAGGCCCATATGCCTGTTGCATTTTACTGCTGTGTACTTTGGCCGATCCCTGGTGCAACGGTCACACGTTGGTCCACGTGCCTGGTTCGCCTTTCATTCCGAGACCTCGCACACTGTATATGAGCCCGTTTCAAACCGGAAGCTGCAGAAGCTGCGAGCACGCAGAGCCCAAGCCACGCCCGTGCCTAGTGCTGCCCGTTAACGGCCCGTTGCCCCTGCTCTCACCGCTAACCCACACGCAGTCGCGAGGTGCTGCACCGGCACACACAGCGGTGGCTGGGGCAGGACCCGGGCGAGGCGGCGGGCGGCGCGGCAGGAGAGGGGCAGGCGGGCGCAGCCGTGGACGGCGAGTGAGTGGGGGCTATGCATGCCGTGCGCCGCGCATGCCGCGCGCAGCAGCTGGGTACCTAACCCCTTGACCATCGAGACAATCAGCCCGGGTGGTGATGTAGGGCTGCATGCACTGAGCTGGGTTGGGTAGGACGGGGGCGGGACAGGAAAGCCCGGCCTCATCCCGTGCTCCCACGTGTGCACGGCCTGCTGCCACCCTGAGACTGCGGCGGTACGCGAGTACGGTTAGCTATGTGCACATGCCCAGAGCCTTTTTCGTGACCCCTCACCACCATATGCCACTTGGTCGGCCCACAGCCACGTGGAGCTGGCGGTGCCCCGGGCCAAGTGCATGATGAAAGGTGGTTCCGTCTATTGGCCAGATCCCTTTGGATGATAAATTATGTATAACTTGCCACCTGGTCTGTTCGCAGCCATGTGGAGCTGGCGGTTCCCCGCAACCTCATCGCCGGCGGGGAGTTCACGCTGCGGCTGGTGGGGGAGCACTCGCTGGTGCTGCACAGCGCGGACCTGCGCGCCTGCCTGGCCTCCGCCGTGCCGCCCCTGGAGCGCATGAAGGACTGGAGCCTGTCGTACAGTACGGCAAAGCACGGCATCAGCCTGCAGACGCTGTACCGCAAGGCCGTACCGGGGCTGCCCAGCATCCTGCTCGTGCGCGACTTCGGGGGTGGGTGCGGTAGGATGACAGACTGACAGCATTTTGGGCCATGCTACAAACTGAGGCTGGTATGCCTTATTAGGCTGTAGGCCGTTTATGGAGGTCGCTACGTTTGGCACGGTCTGCTGTATGTCGGGGGCTTCCGCTTTAGCTTTGCGGGAAGGTGCTCGTGCAAATCGTCATAGGTGTAGCAAGTTCTGTGGGTACACCTGCGGAGCGTCGTCCGTTGCCCAGCTTACGTAATACCCCGCTCGCAGGCTACTCGTTCGGCTGCTACACGCCCGACAGCTGGCACGTGGCGCCCCGGTACTACGGCTCCGGCGAGACTTTCGTCTTCCAGCTCGAGGTACGGCACACTCGCTCAGTGCCGCACGCATTGCCGTACTCTGCTACCATTACCTCCAGCTGCCATGTGTCGCACAAGGAAGGCGTCTTCCTGCCACGTGCTCACAGCGTGGCCTTGACAGCGGCTGGTGCGCTTCGGCCACCCTTCACGCCGCCTTACTGCCACGTCTAAACGTCCCCTAACGGCCCTGGCATTCGTGCCCCTCCTGCTGCTGTTCCTACAGCCGTTCCGCGTGGCGTACCCGTGGCGGTCGCTCAGCAAGGAGAAGAACGACTACTTCCAGTACGGCACGCCGGAGTGCCTGGCGGTGGGCGGCCTGGGGCACTTCGCCATCTGGCTGGACTCGGAGCTGCTGCACGTGGGTGCGGGTTGTGCGGGATGGTGTGACCGCAGACGGCCAAAATGGGCGGGATGACCGCAGAGCGATTCAGTACCTGAACATAGTGGTATCTGGTGTTGCTGTGTATGTGGTCGCTTGCCCGCTATTTTCGGAGACGCTGCACGTGGGAAGGAGGCTGGGAGCTAGGCCTGGGACGAAACTCTTCTGTGCCCTCAGCTCCCTGGGCGAGGTGGGCTGACGTGGGGTCGAGCGGGGCTGTCCCAATGGCAGGGCGGCCCATGGCAAGGCGGGTAGCACGCCCAGTAGCAGCTGCCCTCGGAGCTGCCGCGCGTCCTATGGTTGGTATGGGGCCGCATTGACCAGCTCCCGCATCACCCACATTCCGCGGTAGGCTGCAACTACCCTGCCTGCGTTCCAACCAGCCCCAGGCTCAAGCAACACGTACGGCACATTGTAGCTGGTACACAGAAGAGCACAGACAACCAACAAGACCACTGTTAGAACGTGTCTTGTCTCCTGTGTCCCTATTCTCCCCGCTGACCCCGCAGGGCTCCAGCGGCACGTGCGGCACGTTCGGCAGCCCCTGCCTGGCTGCGGCGGAGGAGTTCAAGATCCAGGCGGTGGAGCTGTGGCAGGCCACCGCGTGAGGGGGCGGCGGGCAAGGGGCGAAGCGGGCGGCGGGCTGGGGAGCGGTGGCAGGCCACCGTGCGAGGAGACGGGAGGGGGCTACGGCGTGAGGAGGAGGCAAACCCCGGGGAGAGGCGAAGGGCAGTTTGAGGCATGCTGCAGGCCGCGCGGCATCAGGAGGCGGCTTGAGGGGTGCAGCGTTGGGCAGGGTAAGGAGCTGCAGCAGGGCATGTCGTGAGAGGCGGGCCCCAGGGGCGGGCGAGGAAGGGCGCTGGCTACAGCGTGGGAGTGTGGGGAGGGAGGTCGGGAGGGTGGCCTTGCATGGGTGGCGGATGCGGTTATCGCAGGAGTAGCTGTCAAGGCAACGGCATGTGGTCTGGCGCGCACCCCTAGTGGGTGCGGATTTCCCGTTGGCACCGTAGAGCGGGCACAGCAGGGGTGTCATTACCGGTACACGGCAAGGAAAGTCAGCGTTTCTTGCGTTGGATTTCGGCTGGCAATGCTTTGGCCTGAAGTATGCAAAAAGGAGGGAATTGGGCCTTAAGGGGCGATGGCATGGGGGATGGTACGGGGAGACGGGAAGCTAACCGTCGTGGCCGTGAACGGAGTGGCGGGCGACAGCAGTGAATTCGCCGTTTGAGCAGATGCCCAAAAGGAAAGCGCAGCGGCGGGGTGTGTCGTGTACATGAGTTTCGTGGTGAGAGGCATGGAGGGAGGCATGCCGGTGCCGCTTGGTGTAGTAGGATGTGCCGCTTGGTGTTGGCGTGCCCCTCCGGCTACGCCTATAGTGGTCGCAAAGCGCTAAGGTACGCCTTACTCTGGCTGCACAATTCTTGCACGGGTCATTTATATACATGTTTAAAAAAGGATGATCTATTGCAAATGATGCTGACAATGCTGGTTTGGTTGGCTGCGCGAGCCTTCGGTTCTTCGAGCCCCTATGCCCAGCGAAACGCACCTGGGCGAAGCTGACCGTATAAGGTTGGATATGCTTTATTGAAAGCGTAATGTTTCCTGCCGCGCGCTTGTCATGTACGACCCCATGCCGGCGGCTACCTGCGGGCCGCCTACATATACCTGCACTGCC
>VFQN01001882.1_pt1 | contig 33912 bp, 27 predicted proteins | sample 3512371 | NCBI WGS metagenome assembly VFQN01 (sample SAMN10412370, study PRJNA504923) | tailings metagenome | isolation source: Replicate 2 from Balatoc abandoned mine | place: Philippines: Itogon, Benguet | collected 2017-08-28 | reverse complement strand
ACGGCTTTATAACCCAAATGACGCAAAGGCATATATGCCAAATCAAAATGAACGACTTCAATAAGCACATCAGTCGAAATAACTGTCTTTTTAGTCGCAAAATCCAAAACTGCAGCATCATCACCAATACTTTTTAGTGTTGAAGCGTGTTTTACATCAAAATTCTTGGTCAAATGATCAATCAATCCAAATTCGCCAAGTTGCGACAATTGTGTTCGTTGCGGAGTTTTATCTTCTAACATACTGTTTAATTTCAGAAATGCAAAGTTACAAAGGATTTTTGGTACTAAAAATTTAATTAAAAATTAGTCAATACTTGTTATATTTGGAAATAATGTAACTTTTTACGCAAAACAACAACCAATAGCAGGAAATAATCTTTAAAAAACTATAATTACCAAAATATGAAACTTCAAATATCCAATTTAACAAAAACGTATTCCAACGGCGTTAAAGCATTAGACAATCTCAATCTTGAAATAGGAACCGGAATGTTCGGACTTCTTGGTCCAAATGGCGCCGGAAAATCATCATTAATGCGAACTATCGCCACTTTGCAAAAACCCGACTCGGGAAGCATTACTTTTGATGAAATCAATGTTTTGGAAGATCAAAATGCTTTACGAAAAGTTTTGGGTTATTTACCACAAGAATTTGGCGTTTATCCCAATATGTCTGCAGAACGTTTATTGGATTATTTTGCGCAGCTAAAAGGTATTTCGTCATCAGCTGACCGAAAAGCTATTGTAAAAGAAGTGCTTGAGGTAACCAATCTTTGGGATGTTCGCAAAAAAAGTGTTAGTGGCTATTCCGGTGGAATGAAACAACGTTTCGGGATTGCACAATTGCTTTTAAACAACCCGAAACTGATTATTGTTGACGAACCAACTGCTGGTTTGGATCCGGCAGAAAGACATCGATTTTTGAATGTTTTACGCGAAATTGGAACCAATCATACTGTAATTTTCTCTACTCATATTGTGGATGATGTAAAAGAACTTTGTAATGATTTAGCCATTCTTAACGGTGGAAAAATCCTTTATCGCGGAACGCCAGCCGATTCTACCAAAGAATTGGAAGGAAAAATTTGGATGCGAATTGTAGAACGCGACGAATTAGAAAAATTTGAGAAAGAATTCAATATCATTTCTTCCAATTACAATCAAGATAATACACTAAACATCAGAGTTTTTAGTGAAACCAAACCCGATGAAACTTTTGTTCATGCAACGCCACATTTAGAAGATGTTTATTTTGTAACCCTAAAAAAAGATAACTAATTATGTTTTCTACCATATTTTCATTTGAATTTAAAAGATGGTTTAGAAACCTTTCTTTTTATATCTACTTTGCGGTTCTTTTTGTGTTTTCATTTTTTATGATGGCTGGAGCTGTTGGTTATTTTGATAGTTTTACGGTTACAACCTCATCAAATACCATAGCAAATTCACCTTTAGCCATCAACGGAATGATTGCCGGAATGTCGCAATTGGTCTATTTTATTGTACCAACAATCATTGGAGCAACAGTTTATCGGGATTTTAAATACAATATGCATACTGTATTGTTTTCTTATCCGTTTAATAAATTAAGTTATTTATTGAGTAAGTTTTTAAGCGGATTGACGATAACAATTATCATTACGTTCTCGGTTGGATTAGGATTTTTATTTGCTACCATTTTGCCATTTGCCAATCAGGACATTTTAGGCCCAATCAATCTTTGGTCTTATTTTCAGGCATATATTATTTTCGTAGTTCCTAATATCATTTTTGCCGGAGTTATCATTTTTGCGTTGGTTACCTTAACTCGAAATGTTTATATCGGATTTATTTTTGTAATAGTTCTTTTCCTTTTACAAGCGTTGATAAGCAATCTTACCAACAACATGGAAAATTTATATGCTGCGGCGTTAATTGAACCTTTTGGTAGTGATGCCTTGAATTATGTTACCAAATATTGGACAATTGAAGAACAGAATACGCTCGATCTTCCTTTTGCAGATGTTATTATCTACAACCGATTAATTTGGCTTGGTATTTCAACATTAGTATTTATCGGATTGTATTTTGCCTTTTCGTTCACACATTCACCGCTTACTTTAGGCAAAAAGAAAAAAGCAGAACGTTTAGTAAAAAATAACTTTGGAAGTATTATCAAAATCAATTTGCCAAAAGTAAATCACGATTATTCATTTTTACAAAACCTGAAAACCTCTTGGAATTTATCCAATTTTGAATTTAAATCTATTACCAAAAACTGGGTTTTTATTTCAGTCATTGCTGTTTTAATGCTTTTTGTAATCATTTCCGGATTTACCCTAGGACAAGAACTTTATGGAACATTAACCTATCCCGTTACTTGGAAAGTCATCAATTCTATCGGTGGAAATTTTGATTTTTTCAGCAAAATATTGATTTATCTTTTTGCCGGAGTTTTGCTGCAACAATCAGCTACCAGCAGAATGAATTTATTGGTAGATTCTACGCCAATTCCAAACTGGACATTGCTTTTATCTAAGTTTTTAGCTTTAGTGAAAATGACGTTGCTGATTATGGCAATTGGTATCATTTCATGTATTTTAGTTCAAATTTACCATGGATTCTTCGATTTCGATTTCTCTCAATATTTTAAAGAATTCTTTGGTTTCAAAATGGTAATTTCCATCATTTTAATCTTTTTTGCACTATTCATTCAATCGCTATTTAAAAACTATTTGGCAGGATTTTTTGCCATCTTAGCTATTTTATTAGCATGGAACTCTTTGAGTTTTGCAGGAATCGAACAACCATTTTTCTTTTTTAATTCAGGTTCAAGTCATAGTTATTCTGATATGAATGGTTTTGGCAACATTAATAGTTTTATTGCTTATAAAATCTATTGGATATTATTTGGATTTATATTATTCGGATTAACACTTTTACTTTGGAGAAGAGGAATTTTGTCGGGAATAAAAGAACGTATTCGCAACGCATTCAGACGATTTAAAGCGCCAATCGCTATTCCGGTAATTGTATCTTTATTGGCATTTTTATTTTTAGGTTATAGTTTTTACAGAGAAAATACTAAGAAAGAAGTTTACTATTCCAGCCAAGAAAGAGAAGTTCAAAGTGCTGATTTTGAGAAAAAATACAAAAAATTCGAGCACTATCCGCAACCAAGAATTGTTGATGTCAATGTAGCAATGGAAATTTTCCCTAAAGAGCGAAACTACAAAGCAACGGTAAAATACATCATGATAAACAAAACCAATAAACCTATTGATTCGTTGTTTATAAACTATGGGAAAAACCTAAAGGAAATCAAATTTGAAGCTTCAAACAAGTTGGTTTCCAAAGATACCGTAATGGATTTTGACATTTATAAACTGGACAAACCATTACAACCCAAAGACACGTTGAAAGTTTCGTTTATTGTTCAAAATGAAGAAAACTCATTCTTGAAAGATCGTTCTCCGGTTATTGAAAACGGAACATTCTTAAACAATGGTATTTTTCCAAGTTTTGGTTATCCGGAATCGGTAGAACTTGCTGATAATGACGTTCGAAAAAAATACAATCTGAAACCTAAAGATCGAATGCCGTTGCCAAATGACAGCATTGCCAGACAAAACACCTACATTTCCAATGAAGCCGATTGGATTACATTTGAAACTGTTGTAAGCACTTCAGATGATCAAACGGCGATTGCACCGGGATATTTACAAAAACAATGGAAAAAAGACGGTAGAAACTATTTCCATTACAAAATGGATCGACCAATGTTGAACTTCTATGCGTTCAACTCGGGAAGATATGAAGTGAAAAGAGACAAATGGAACGATGTAAATCTTGAAATTTACTACCATAAAAATCACACTTATAATTTAGACAGAATGATGGATGCGATGAAAAAATCATTAGCTTATTATTCTAAAAATTTTAGTCCATACCAACATAAACAAGCCCGAATTATTGAGTTTCCAAACACAATGGGAACATTTGCACAATCGTTTGCTAATACTATTCCATTCTCTGAAGCAATCGGTTTTATTGCCAAAGTTGATGAAGAAAATCCCGATGCAGTAGATTATCCATTCTCGGTAGTTTCACATGAAATGGCACATCAATGGTGGGCGCATCAAGTCATTGGAGCGAATGTTCAAGGTGCAACATTACTTTCTGAAAGTTTATCCGAATACAGTTCGTTGAAAGTTTTGGAACATCAATATGGAAAATCACAAATGAGAAGATTTCTAAAAGATGCACTCGACGGCTATTTAAGAGGACGAACTTTTGAATGGAAAGAAGAAAAACCGTTGATGTATAATGAAAATCAACAATACATTCATTACAACAAAGGTTCGTTGGTTTTATATGCTTTAAGCGATTATATTGGCGAGCAAAACATGAATAATGCCTTGAAAAAATATGTTCAAAAAGTAGCGTTTCAAGAAGCACCATATACCAATTCTATTGAATTAGTAAACGAATTAAGAGCTGCAACGCCAGATAGCTTGAAATACATTATCAACGATATGTTTGAAACCATCACTTTATATGACAATAAAGTGACCAAAGCAACTTCCAAAAAATTACCAAACGGGAAATATGAGGTAACTATCGAATTTGATGTAACCAAATACAAAGCCAACAAAGACGGAAAACGAATCTTTGCTGATCGAAACGGAAAAACATTGAGAGCAACCAAAAAAGGTAAAAAATATGCTACTGAATCATATCCGTTGAACGATTATATCGAAATTGGCGTGTTTGCCGAAGAAACTGTAAAAGGTAAAAAACGTGACAAGGAATTGTATTTGAAAAAAATAAAAATTACCGGAATTGAAAATAAAGTCAAAGTTATTGTAAACGAAAAACCTCTTGAAGCCGGCGTTGATCCATACAACAAATTGATTGACACACAATCGGATGACAACCGAATGAAGCTTTAAAAAAGTAAGGTGAGACGAAAGTTTCACCTTTTTTTATGTTTCAAAAATCCTGCTGACAAACTGTTGTCACTTCGCCATTTTACTTTTGTCCTGTAAACAAATTAAAATCTATTTATATGACAACAACAGACCAATTAATCAGTAAAGAAAACCTTTTAAAACATTGGCAAGGACATCGTTTTTTAACCCGTCGTGTTATTGAAGCTTTTCCTGAAAAAGATTTTTTTGAATTTTCCATTGGCGGAATGCGACCTTTTTCGGCATTAACTTCTGAATTACTGTCAATAGCGGTTCCGGCATTAAAAAGCATTGCTGAAAACAACACTCAGCCTTATACTGAAGAAGGTTTTATCTTTAAAACAAAAGAAGAGTATTTAAAAAAATGGGATGAAGCTACCGAAGAAATCAATTCCTATTGGGCACAAATTCCGGAAGAAGATTTCAACAACGTTTTTAATTTATTCAATCAATACGAGTTTCCAATCATCAACAATATTTTCTATTTTATCGACAACGAAATCCATCACCGCGGACAAGGTTACGTTTACCTTCGCGCTTTAAACATTGAACCGCCATTCTTTTGGGAACGTTGGTAAAAATAAAACCTCAGATTTTCTGAGGTTTTTTTATTGTAATCGTTCACGATAACTTTCCATTAGTTCCAAAACACGGGTTTTTAATGCTTTGGGTTCCAAAATAGTTGCATAATCGGCAAACATCAAAAACCAACGTGCAATTCCGTTTTCCAAATCACGAACTAAAAACGTCATTTCGACAAGTTCTCCACTGCTTTTCTCAGAAACAAATCCGTAATGTCTTTTATCATTACTCAAATATCGACTGATTTTTCTATCAACTAATAAACGAACCTTTTGCGTAGGTTTTTCTTTTTCTTTATCCAAAAATGTTTCCAGAGGATCGTGTTCTTTAGTAAATGGAATTTCAGTTTTTTGAATTCCTTCAATCCTATCGGCACGAAACTGACGATAATCGTTTCGCAAGTGGCAAAAACCAAGCATATACCAATTTTGATTATCATGAAAAACACCAACCGGTTCAATCGTTCGTTCCGATGCTGTTTCGGCTTCTAATGCTTGATAATTCAAAACAACCTGTGTTTTATCGGCAACACTTTTAAAGAGAATCGCCATGGCATTGGGAACATTTTCATTAAATAAATTTCCTGATGAAGGCTGAACCAAAACTTTGGACTCTATGCTCGAAACCCAATCTTTATCTGAATTTTGTAATACCGATTTCAACTTAAACATCGCCGATTGATAATGTTGTCCTAATTCTTTATCAATGAATTTTTGCATTAGCTTTTCAGAGGCAATAAAACTTCCAGCTTCTTCGCGAGTGAACATAACTGGCGGCAAACGATACCCATCGACCAAAGAATAACCTATTCCGGCTTCGCCATAAATTGGCACACCTGAAGCTTCTAATGTTCGAATATCACGATAAATCGTTCGCAGACTCACCTCAAATCTTTCTGCCAATTCCTGCGCTTTTACAACACGTTTAGATTGCAACTGAATTAGAATAGCAATGATTCGGTCAAAACGTTTAGGCGATTCGTCTAGCATAAAGAATTATTTTTTCAAATATACTATTTCTGTAAAAAACAAACCCAACAACTTTCGTCATTGGGTTCTGTCTATTGTCTTTTATCTAGAAATCTAATCATTCAATTTCAAAACAGCCATAAATGCTTCTTGCGGAATTTCTACGTTTCCAACCTGGCGCATGCGTTTTTTACCCTTTTTCTGCTTTTCCAAAAGTTTACGTTTACGAGAAATATCTCCACCATAACATTTAGCAGTAACGTCTTTACGCAATGCTTTGATGGTTTCACGGGCAATGATTTTGGCACCAATTGCCGCTTGAATAGGAATATCAAACTGCTGTCTTGGGATCAATTCACGAAGCTTTTCACACATTTTTTTACCAATATTATACGCATTGTCTTCATGTATCAAAGCTGAAAGTGCATCAACCGATTGTGCATTCAATAAAACGTCTAGTTTTACCAATTTGGAAGCTCTCATACCAATTGGTGAGTAATCAAACGATGCATAACCTTTGGAAACCGTTTTTAATCTATCATAAAAATCGAATACAATTTCCGCCAAAGGCATATCAAAATTCAACTCTACTCTTTCAGTTGTCAAATAAGTTTGATTAGTAATGATTCCGCGTTTTTCGATACACAAACTCATTACGTTACCTACGAAATCCGATTTGGTAATAATCGTCGCTTTAATATAAGGTTCTTCTACTCTATCTAATTTTGAAGGTTCAGGCAAATCCGATGGATTGTTTACCACAATAGCTGTATCGGGTTCTTTTTTGGTGTAAGCCAAATAGGAAACGTTAGGAACAGTTGTAATAACCGTCATATCAAATTCACGCTCCAATCGTTCTTGAATAATTTCCAAATGCAACATTCCTAAAAATCCACAACGGAAACCAAATCCAAGCGCAGCAGAACTTTCGGCAGCAAAAACTAACGAAGCATCATTCAACTGCAATTTTTCCATCGACGCACGCAAATCTTCAAAATCTTCAGTGTCAACTGGATAAATTCCGGCAAAGACCATTGGTTTTACGTTTTCAAATCCGGTAATCATATTGGTTGTTGGTGTTTTAGCATCGGTAATTGTGTCACCAACTTTTACTTCTTTCGCTTCTTTAATACCTGAAATCAAATAGCCAACATCTCCAGTTGAAATTTTATCTTTTGGAACTTGATTTAATTTCAAAGTTCCTACTTCATCTGCAAAATATTCATTACCGGTCGCCATGAATTTAATCTTCTGACCTTTTTTAATTTCTCCGTTTTTTACTCGGAAAATAACTTCAATACCGCGAAACGGATTATAATGTGAATCAAAAATCAAAGCTTGTAATGGTTCGTCAACATCGCCTTTTGGTGCCGGAACTTTTTCAATAATCGCTTCCAAAATTTTATCCACACCAAAACCGGTTTTCCCAGAAGCATGAATAATATCTTCTAATTTACATCCTAATAAATCAATAATATCATCGCTTACTTCTTCGGGATTCGCACTTGGTAAATCCACTTTATTCAAAACCGGAATAATTTCCAAGTCGTTTTCTAAAGCCAAATACAAATTGGAAATCGTTTGCGCCTGAATGCTTTGTGCCGCATCTACAATCAAAAGCGCACCTTCACAAGCCGCAATAGAACGCGAAACTTCATAACTAAAATCCACGTGTCCGGGCGTATCAATCAAATTCAGAATATATTTTTCACCTTTATAGGTATATTCCATTTGAATGGCGTGACTTTTTATGGTAATCCCACGTTCACGCTCCAAATCCATGTTGTCAAGCAACTGTGCTTTCTCTTCACGAGCTGTTACGGTTTGTGTAGCTGCCAAAAGTCGGTCTGCAAGTGTACTTTTTCCGTGATCGATATGTGCAATGATGCAAAAATTTCTAATATTCTTCATTATTCAACTTCAATATCAAGTTCAAGATTTAACGCCAATTATAACAAGCATTTAATCGGCAAATATAGTCTAAATTCATCAGTTTCAAAGCTCAAAAAACAGTCTTTATTTTTTTGTCTTTTATCTATTGCTTTAAAAATCGTATTTTTGCCAAAATTTTTAGTCAATGCCTAAAATCGGCAACATAGAATTACCTGATTTTCCGCTATTACTTGCGCCAATGGAAGACGTGAGTGATCCGCCGTTTCGTAGATTGTGCAAACTTCACGGTGCCGATTTAATGTACTCGGAATTTATCTCTTCGGAAGGATTGATTCGTGATGCTATTAAAAGTCGACAAAAATTGGATATTTTCGACTATGAACGTCCAGTTGGTATTCAAATTTTTGGTGGTGATGAAGAAGCTATGGAAATGTCAGCAAAAATCGTTGATACGGTTCAACCTGACTTGGTTGATATCAACTTTGGCTGTCCAGTAAAAAAAGTAGTTTGTAAAGGTGCGGGTGCAGGTGTTTTAAAAGATGTCGACTTGATGGTTCGCTTAACCAAAGCGGTTATCAAAGGAACTAATTTACCCGTAACGGTAAAAACCCGATTAGGCTGGGACGAAAATTCTATCAACATTGATGAAGTTGCTGAACGTTTACAAGACGTTGGAGTACAAGCTCTAACTGTTCATGCTCGAACACGTGCACAGATGTACAAAGGTCATTCTGATTGGACACATATTGCAAGAGTTAAAAACAATCCTCGAATTACGATGCCTATTTTTGGTAACGGCGATATCGACTCTCCTGAAAAAGCATTGGAATATAAAAACAAATTTGGTCTCGACGGAATGATGATTGGTCGTGCTGCGATTGGTTATCCTTGGATTTTTAACGAAATCAAACATTATTTTAAAACCGGCGAACATTTGGCACAGCCCACGATGAAAGATCGTATTGAAGCGGCTCGAAACCACTTAATTTGGTCTATAGAATGGAAAGGCGAACGTGTAGGAATCGTGGAAATGCGTCGTCATTACACCAATTACTTCAAAGGAATTCACGGTTTTAAAGAATACAAACAACGCTTAGTGACTACTGATGATTATGATGGTTTATTCAAGATTTTTGAAGAAATAAAAGAAGCCTACGCAGATTATCAGTTTGTTTAATCCATCAATTTTTTAGTCACCCGACTACTGGCGATTAAACTTGCTAAGAAACCTAATAATACTATTGTTACAAAAACTATCAATACATTTTTAAAACCAAAAATAACAGGATAAGGCAATGTTTTGGTAATCATAATCAATTGGAATTTTTGTTGGATTACTACAACTACTATTCCTAAAATCAATCCAAAAATCCCACCTAAAACACTGAGCAAAGTTCCCTGAAGTAGAAATACTTTCTTCAAATCTTGAATTTCTGAACCCAAATTGAATAAAGTTTTCAAATTGGATTTTTTATCTAAAATCATCATAATCAAAGCGCCAATTAAATTGAACAGTGCAATGATAATTACTAAAGTAAATATCAAATAAACCGCAATATTTTCGGTATTCAACATTTTATACAACGTGGCATTTTGTTGTGCACGGTTTTTCACTTCAACTTTTCCATTAAAAATGGCATTTATTTGCTCTATGATTTTACTTTCATCAGTATCAGTCTTTATTTTCAACTCAATTGCTGAAATTTGATTTGGTTGATATTCGAGTAATTCCTGCGCTAAAGACAAATCACAAAACACATATTTACTATCTAAATCTTCACTAATCGCATAAATCCCAACCGGAATTAAGGTAGATTTATTAAAAGCATCTTCTTCACTTTCAATAACACCTTTTCCTTTCTTTGGTACATAAACCTCAAACGGATTATTGAAATCAAAAAGACCAAGTGATAATTTTTCTGAAATTCCATAACCAACAACAACCTGATATGTATCTTTTCTTAGCCATTGACCATTAAAAAGTCGTTTAGACACAAGATTTGTTTTAGTAAAATTATCATCAACACCTTTAAGATAAGTTACTTGTTCTTTTCCATCAAAATAAAAAAGTACTCTTTCCTCAACAATCTTACTAAAAGAACTTACGCCTTTAATGGTATTGATTTTTTTCTCTTGAGTAGGAGAAATATAAAACGATTTACCCGAAATAGGATTCACTTTTAAATCAGAATCAAAATCATTCGAAAAAGACAAACTAAAATCCCGCAAACCACTAAAAACAGACAAAACCACAAACAATGCCATCGTACCCACAATAATTCCCACCGAAGCAATTCCGGTGATAATATTGATTGCATTATTCTTACTCTTACTAAAAAGATAACGCTTGGCTATGTAAAACGGAAAATTCAACTTAAAATTTCTTGCGTTTGTCTAAAAGTTCGGGATTTTCAATAGGATTTTGTTCTCCTGATAATGCATTGTCAATCTTTTCAATGTAATCAAGCGAATCATCAATATAAAAAATAAGATTCGGCACGCGTCTCAATTGCTGTTTGACACGTTGAGCCAAATCATGTTTAATCAAAGGTGCATTCGTTTTCACGGCTTCCAGCAAATCCTTGGATTTTTCCTGAGGAAAAACACTCAAATACACTTTAGCAATAGATAAATCCGTCGTCACACTTACTTTTGAAACAGAAATCACCAAATTAGTAATTCCATTTTTACGCACTTCACCTTGCAGAATATCCACTAAATCCTTTTGAAGTACACTGCCAATTTTCTTCTGTCTGTTTGTTTCCATGCCGCAAAAATACAATTTTAAACTTTTATAAAGTTAAGGAGCGAAACATTTGGCATTCAAGTAATCCATTTTCCCGCTATTCGCTCTATCTCGTCCAAAAAAGACGAGATGCCGCTTCTATCGGGGCTAAAGAAAAACGATTTGAATTTTTGTTAACTTTGCTTTATAAAAAACAACACTATGCGAAAAATAGAACATATTGGAATTGCTGTAAAAAATCTTGAAACTTCCAATTTACTTTTTGAAAAACTATTTGGAAATCCACCATATAAAGAAGAAGAAGTTGCCAGCGAAGGTGTAAAAACTTCCTTTTTCATGAACGGACCAAACAAAATAGAATTGCTTGAAGCTACAAATCCCGAAAGTCCAATAGCAAAATTCATAGAAAAAAAAGGCGAAGGCATTCATCATATTGCTTTTGACGTTGAAAATATCATTTCAGAAATCGAAAGATTAAAAAATGAAGGATTTACCATTTTAAACGAAATCCCCAAAAAAGGTGCTGACAATAAGCTTGTTGCTTTCCTACACCCAAAAGGAACAAATGGTGTTTTAGTAGAACTTTGCCAAGAAATAAAAAATTAATTTTGAACGTATAAAAATATGTAGTAATATTGCATCCTCTAAACTGGTCCTATAGCTCAGTTGGTTAGAGCACCTGACTCATAATCAGGTGGTCCCTGGTTCGAGCCCAGGTGGGACCACAACAAAAAAAGACTTCAGAATATGAAGTCTTTTTTATTTTTAAAGTAATCAGTTTAAAACAATTAAATAATTTTATTAAAAAACGTAAACAACATTTACATATCAGTTTATTTTTTTAATAAATTTCGGTTTGTAAGTTTAATATTCTATTAAATTTTAAGATAATAGCATCAATTTATTTTGATGATTAGATTTTTTTTATACTTTTACGGCCTATGAGAATTGTCCCGAAGAAAACTATACTACTTTTCGCAGCTTTTTTAACGCTGCCTGTTACTGTTTTTGCTGCAGATCCGCCGCCGCCGCAAGCAACGCCACCGCCGCCGCCGGGAACACCTATTGATAGCTATATAATAGCATTAATAACAACATCAATACTATTTGGTTTATACAAAATAAACGCATCTTATAAAACAAAAGCTTCAAAATAATTGAAGCTTTTGTTATTTATGCATGGAATGAAGTTTAGCAATATACTTACCTACAACATCAAACTCTAAGTTTATTTTTGTTCCTATTTCAAAATTCTTAAAATTGGTGTGTTCAAAAGTATAAGGAATAATGGCGACGCTAAACGCATCTTCTTTTGAATTCAAAACAGTCAAACTCACACCATTAACCGTTATAGAACCTTTCTCAATTGTTATATTGTTGAGCTTTTTATCATACTGAAAAGTAAAATACCTACTACCATTTACTTCTTCAATCGCAATACAATTACCCGTTTGATCGACATGACCTTGAACAATGTGTCCGTCAAGCCTGTCTCCCAATTTCATTGCTCTTTCCAAATTAACCAAATCACCAACTTTCCAATCAGATAAATTAGTTTTTAAAATCGTCTCCTTAATCGCCGTTACTGTATATTCATCTCCAGAAACAGCAACAACCGTTAAACATACACCGTTATGGGAAACACTCTGATCAATTTTCAACTCATTGGTTATTGAGGAAGCTACAGTAATGTGAAGATTATCTTCTTCTTTTTGAATATCTTTTATAATTCCAAGGGTTTCAATAATTCCTGTAAACATTGTCTTTTATTTTACTAAATTTGCACCTCAAAATTAGCGATAAATAACTTGCCTTTCTTATGAAAAAAGCAGAAAATATAATTGTAGGGATTTCAGTTGGAGATTTAAACGGAATCGGTTGTGAAATCATTCTGAAAACATTTGAAGATTCCAGAATGCTTGAATTGTGTACGCCTATAATTTTTGCTAATGTTAAAATTGTTTCATTTATCAAAAAAAACCTTGAATTAACAACGCAACTTCACGGTATTGATAAATTGGAACAAGTAGTAATCGGAAGAATTAATGTACTAAACGTTTGGCGTGAAGGTGTTGATTTAAGCTTTGGAAAAACAGATGATAACGTTGGGAAATACGCTATAAAATCATTTACTACAGCAACAAAGGCTTTAAAAGAAGGACAAATTGACGTTTTAGTGACTGCTCCAATAAACAAATATAACATCCAATCAAATGATTTTAAATTTCCCGGACATACAGATTACTTAAATCAAGAACTTGAAGGAGATGCTTTAATGTTAATGGTTCAAGAAAATTTAAGAGTTGGATTATTAACCGATCATATTCCGGTAAATGAGGTAGAAAAAAACCTTACTGAAGATTTAATCATCAAAAAAATAAATGTCATACACCAAACCTTAATTCAGGATTTTAGCATTAACAAACCAAAAATTGCAGTTTTAGGTCTGAATCCACATGCCGGAGATAATGGTGTAATTGGAAATGAAGAGGACAAAATACTAAAACCAACCATTAAGAAACTATTCGATAATGGAAAACTGGTTTTTGGCCCTTTCCCTGCCGATGGTTTTTTTGGAAACAGTCAATATGAAAAATATGATGCTGTAATTGCAACTTATCACGATCAAGGATTAATACCTTTTAAGACTTTATCTTTTGGAAATGGCGTAAATTACACAGCAGGTTTGAATAAAATCAGAACATCACCTGATCACGGAACTGCTTTTGATATAGCAGGCAAAGGAATTGCCGACCACAATTCGTTCAGAGAAGCAGTTTATTTAGCAATTGATGTATATAACTCTCGTTTAGAGTATGCTGAAATCAGCAAAAACCCTTTAAAAACAAAGGAAAAACAATTATAAACAAAAAAATGTTGATAAGATTATTGGAATTGCAATAATTTTATATCTTTGCACTCCTATTCTGAGAAAGTTTAGAATAGAGTCAAATTGTTGTTTAGATGAAAAGTACAAATGAATATTTAATTCCTTTTATAGGATTAAAATTAGGAAAACATCAATTTGATTTTCAAATCAATAAGAAGTTCTTTGATGAATTTGGCTTTGATGAATTTGAAAGTTGTGATGTTGCTGTAAACGTTGTTTTAGAAAAAAAGACAACTATGCTGGAAATCAACTTTAAACACAAAGGCACAGTTAATGTCCCTTGTGATTTGACCGGTGAAAATTTTGATTTACCGATTAAAGGAAAATTAAAGTTAGTTGTTCAATTTGGCGATGAATTTAATAATGATAACGAAGAATTATTAATTCTGCCACATGGTGAACATCAAGTAGATTTGTCGCAATATATTTATGAAATGATTGCACTTTCTATTCCACAAAAAAGAATTCATCCCGGAGTAAAAGACGGAACATTGAAGTCTGAAGCTCTGGAAAAACTGAATGAAATTCAAGTCAAAGATCACAAAGAAGTAGAAAAAAAAGAAGAAAACATAGACCCGCGTTGGGATAAATTAAAACAACTTTTAACGGATAAATAATATAAAAAATGGCACATCCTAAGAGAAAAACCTCGAAAACCAGAAGAGATAAGAGAAGAACTCACTATAAAGCAACTGTTGCTCAAATTGCAACTTGTCCTGTTACAGGAGAAGCACATTTATACCACAGAGCTTACTGGCATGAAGGTAAAATGTATTACAGAGGACAAGTAGTTATTGATAAATCAGTAGCTGTTGCTTAATTAAAGTTTTTTACGAAACAAACTCTCACTATTTGTGGGAGTTTTTTGTTTTTATAAATTTTAACAAATATACATCTCTAAAATACAATTAAGTATAATTTTTTTTGTAATTTCCACAACTTTTCAAATTCTATAATTTGATAGTAAAATTTTATTTTTATGACTACAATTACAGCCGCAATAACCGCAGTTGGAGCTTACGTTCCGGAATTTGTACTCTCAAATCAAGTACTGGAAACCATGGTTGATACCAATGACGAATGGATTACCACTCGTACCGGAATCAAAGAAAGGAGACTTTTAAAAGAAAAAGGAAAAGGTACTTCTTATATGGCAATTAAAGCAGCTCAGGATTTAATCTCTAAAGCTAATATCAATCCGGAAGAAATAGATTTAGTAATTATGGCAACCGCAACTCCGGATATGCCTGTTGCATCTACCGGAGTTTATGTCGCAACACAAATTGGAGCAGTTAATGCTTTTGCTTACGATTTACAAGCAGCTTGTTCAAGCTTTTTATATGGAATGTCAAATGCAGCTGCTTACATTCAATCCGGCAGATACAAAAAAGTACTTTTAATTGGTGCTGATAAAATGTCTTCCATTATAGACTACACAGACAGAGCGACTTGTATTATTTTCGGAGATGGAGCAGGAGCAGTTTTATTTGAACCGAACTATGAAGGTTTAGGACTTCAAGATGAATTTTTAAGAAGTGACGGAATAGGAAGAGAATACTTAAAAATTGATGCCGGAGGATCAATTCTTCCTCCATCGGCAGAGACTGTTGAAAACGGACAACATTATGTTTTCCAAGACGGTAAAACAGTATTCAAATATGCTGTTTCAGGAATGGCTGATGTAAGCGAAAAAATTATGCAACGTAACAATCTTTCCAAAGATGATGTAAATTGGTTGATTGCGCATCAGGCAAACAAAAGAATCATCGATGCTACTGCTAATAGAATGGGCGTTGAAGAAGATAAAGTATTAGTAAACATTCAAAAATACGGAAACACAACCTCAGCGACATTACCTTTGTTACTGAGTGACTTTGAACATAAATTCAAAAAAGGAGATAATTTAATTTTTGCAGCTTTTGGTGGAGGATTCACTTGGGGTTCTATCTACTTAAAATGGGCATATAACAAACAATAAACTAATTTTAAAACTACTATTATGGATTTAAAAGAAATTCAAAACTTAATCAAATTTGTATCCAATTCTGGAGTTGCCGAAGTAAAATTGGAAACAGGCGATGTTAAAATTACTATTAGAACTACATTAGAAGGAAACACTCCTGATATTACTTATGTACAACAAGCTCCAATGCAACAAGCTATTGCTGCTCCGGTAGCACAAGCACAAGCTCCTGCTGCACCTGTTGCTCCGGCTACGCCTGCTGCACCCGCCGAAGATAATTCCAAATACATCACTATAAAATCTCCAATGATTGGAACATTTTATAGAAAACCTTCTCCGGATAAAGCTCCATTTGTTGAAGTTGGCACATCAATAGGAAAAGGTGATGTTCTTTGTGTAGTGGAAGCCATGAAATTATTCAACGAAATTGAAGCAGAGGTTTCTGGAAAAATCGTTAAGATATTGGTTGACGATATGTCACCGGTTGAATTTGACCAACCTTTATTCTTAGTTGATCCATCATAATTTAGATTATTAGATTATTAGATTTCTAGATTATTAGATTTTCCTAATAATCCATGAACGCCAAGCTAATCAGCGAAGCAATCTAAGAATCCAACAATCCAATTGTCTAACAATCTAAAACTAAAAAGATGTTTAAAAAAATATTAATTGCCAATAGAGGCGAAATTGCGCTACGTGTAATTCGTACTTGTCGTGAAATGGGTATCAAAACTGTAGCCGTTTATTCTACAGCCGATGCTGAAAGTTTACACGTAAAATTTGCCGATGAAGCAGTGTGCATTGGTCCACCGCCAAGTAATCTGTCTTATCTTAAAATGTCAAATATTATTGCTGCTGCCGAAATCACAAATGCAGATGCAATACACCCAGGATATGGCTTCCTTTCTGAAAATGCTAAATTTTCAAAGATTTGTCAAGAACACGGCATTAAATTTATCGGTGCTTCCCCTGAAATGATTGAAAAAATGGGAGATAAAGCAACTGCCAAAGCTACTATGAAAGCTGCTGGAGTTCCTTGTGTTCCGGGTTCTGACGGAATCTTAGAAGATTTTGAACAAGCCAAAAAAGTAGCCAAAGAAATTGGTTATCCAGTAATGATGAAAGCTACTGCTGGTGGCGGTGGAAAAGGAATGCGTGCTATTTGGAAAGAAGAAGAACTTCTAAAAGCTTGGGAAAGTGCTCGTCAAGAAGCCGCTGCAGCCTTTGGAAATGACGGTATGTACATGGAGAAACTTATTGAAGAACCAAGACATATCGAAATCCAAGTAGTTGGCGATTCTTATGGCAAAGCTTGCCATTTATCTGAAAGAGATTGTTCAGTACAACGTCGTCATCAAAAATTAACCGAGGAAACTCCTTCTCCATTCATGACGGATGAATTGCGTAATAAAATGGGTGAAGCTGCTGTAAAAGCTGCCGAGTTCATCAAATATGAAGGTGCAGGAACAGTTGAGTTTTTGGTTGACAAACACCGTAATTTCTATTTTATGGAAATGAATACTCGTATCCAAGTAGAACACCCAATTACTGAGCAAGTTATTGATTATGACTTAATTCGTGAGCAAATTTTAGTTGCTGCCGGAGTGCCAATTTCAGGTAAAAACTACTTACCACAATTACACTCAATTGAATGTCGTATCAATGCCGAAGATCCATATAACGATTTTCGTCCTTCACCAGGAAAAATAACTGTATTACATGCACCAGGCGGACACGGTGTTCGTCTTGATACTCACGTTTATGCCGGTTATACTATTCCGCCAAATTATGATTCTATGATTGCTAAATTGATTACTACTGCTCAAACCAGAGAAGAAGCAATTAGCAAAATGAAACGTGCTTTGGACGAATTTTATATCGAAGGAATTAAAACCACTATTCCATTCCATCGTCAACTAATGGATGAGCCGGATTATGTTGCCGGAAATTATACCACTAAATTTATGGAAACGTTTAAAATGAACGATCCAGAATAAATACAAAGCCTCACAATTGTGAGGCTTTTTTTGTATAAAATTTACTCACTTTACATGTTTGATTACACAACTTGATACACTTCTAGTTGTTTTTAAAATCCATCTGAAAGTGTTTTTTAACTGATTATCAACATATTGTTTAAACAAATTGTTTTTTTATCTCAATGGAATGATTTTGGATATGACTAATTAAAAATTGCTACAAAAGAAAGCAGTTTGACATAAAAAGAAAAATAGGTTAAGTAAGTAGTTAATGCTGTGGTTAGGGTTATCTACACGAAAAGAGGTTGTACTTGCAACCTCTTTTCATTTTATATGATTTAAAAAAAAATTAAGAAATAAATAATCTTAATGTCTTATTTTAGCAGAAAACCCATCATCACTATGAAAAAAATCTTGCTGATTGAAGACGACGTTGCTTTTTGCAAAATGATGAACCATTTTTTAACCAAAAACAATTATGTTGTTTTTAATGCTCATTCAGCAAAGGAAGCAAGAGAAATACTGAATAACGATTTTGATTTAATCCTTTGTGATTTAAGACTTCCTGATAATGACGGAATTGAATTAATGACAGAATTTTTATCTTCATTTCCCGATATTCCGGTTATATTAATGACAGGTTATGCCGATGTTACTACAGCTGTAAAAGCGATGAAAAAAGGCGCTTCCGATTATATTTCAAAACCATTTTTACCCGAAGAAGTTTTACTTGTTCTTTCGAATACATTAGAGCAAAAAAAGAGCCAAGCTATGCCAACTCCATCGGTAAAAAAAACAGAAAAAACATCATCATCTGAATTTGTGAAAGGAATTAGTCCCGAGTCGCAAACTTTGGATACACATATCAAATTAGTAAGCCCAACGAATTTATCGGTTTTAATTATTGGTGAAAGTGGCACAGGAAAAGAAGTAGTTGCCAAGGAAATTCATAATCTTAGTGAGCGAAAAGAAGCTCCGTTTATTGCTGTAGATTGTGGCGTTATTCCAAAAGAATTGGCGGCAAGTGAATTTTTTGGACATGTAAAAGGTTCGTTTACCGGAGCAATTTCAGATAAAACCGGACATTTTGAAGCGGCAAACGGCGGAACATTATTTTTGGATGAAATAGGAAATCTTTCCTATGATAATCAAATCCAATTGCTTCGCGCATTGCAAGAAAGGAAAATCAAAAAAGTAGGTAGCAGTGTTGAAATTCCCGTTGACATTCGGGTAATTGTGGCTACCAACGAAGATTTGAAAGAAGCTGTAAAAAGCGGTAATTTCAGAGAAGATTTATACCATCGATTGAATGAATTTTCGATAATGGTACCAACTTTACATCAGAGAAAACAAGATTTATTGATGTATGCCGAATATTTTCTGGAAAAAGCTAATGAGCAACTAAATAAAAATGTAATTGGTTTTTCACCCGAAGTTATTCGAATTTTTCAAAACTATTCTTGGCCGGGAAATCTTCGGGAATTGCAAAATATCATTCGAAGAGGAACTTTGCTAACGCAAGGAAAACTGATGGAAAAAGAAGTTATACCGAGAGAATTTTTTGAAATAGAAAATCAATCATCGGAAGTAGTTTTGACAAAATCAGAAAATGAAAAAGATTTGATTATAAAGGCATTGAATTTATGCAAAGGAAATAAATCGGAAGCGGCAAAAATGCTTGATATCAACAGAAAAACACTTTACAACAAGTTGAAATTATATGAGTTGGATTAAATTTCCTTTTCAATCATGTCTAAAATCAAGCTTGATTTAGGACTAATAGCTTCATAAATCATTTGAATTTCCTCCCAAGATAATTCGAGTTTAACAGCACTTTCGAGCTTTCGCAATTCGGGAACAATTTCATTGGCATCAATTTGATTCATCATTGGAATTAACCGATGTGAAACCAAAGAAACCGTATCAATATCTTGATTTTCAATAGCTTGTTGTATTTCCAAAAAACTGGCTTTGGTATTTTCTACAAAAATTAAAAGCACTTCTTTTACCGCATCGTCGTCATCCGAAAGCATTGCTTTCATTTTGGTCAAATCATATCCGTTTTGCGTATCATTTGTATTCTGCGCTATTTCCTTTGACTTTGATGTAATTGTTATTTGAAACAAATCACTTAAAACTTGTAGCAATTCGTCTGAAGAATAAGGTTTATAAAGAATTTTGGAAAACCCCTTTTGAATGTATTCTTCTTTATCAAAAGCTCGATTTCCGGTAATTGCTATAACCGGAATTGATTTGGGAACCGATTTGAGCAAGTCAAAACCATTGATTTTCGGCATTTGAATATCGGTTAAAATAACATCAAAATCATCTGGATTTAATTGTTGCAAGAATATTTCAGGATTGTTGAAACCCATTACTTGAAAATTATGCAATTTGAGAAACTCTGTTGTCAATTGAAGTAACGCAATATCATCATCAAGTACAGCAACTTTTAGTTTCTTCAAATGGGTAGAAATTGGCTGTTTCAGTTCTTCTTTGGAAGCCATTATAGGAAGTTCAAGAACAAATTGACTCCCTTGTTTGTATTCGCTCGAAACTGTGATTTTTCCGCCTAAAATCGATGCTAATTTTTGGCAAATGGTTAATCCCAAACCTGTTCCGCCATATTGTTTTTCGATAGATTCATCAGCTTGGGTAAATTCGTTGAAAATCAAATCCAGTTTATCCGATTCTATTCCAATACCGGAATCTGCAACAGTAATTGTTAGCTTTTTACCATCATAATTGGCACTTACTTTTACAAAACCTTTGTTGGTAAACTTGAATGCATTTCCTATCAAATTACTCAAAATTTGACGAATACGAAGTTTATCTGTTTCAAACAACAAACCTTTGACAGAAGTTAAATCAAGCTGTAATTCGACAGGTTTTTCTCTGTGGATGGATAAAAAACTGTTCGCCACTTCATCAATTAATTGATTCATGGAAAACGAAGTCATTTCCAAGGCGACTTTTCCGGCTTCAATTTTGGAAAAATCAAGTAAATCGTTCACTAATTGGTTAATATAAACCGACGAACTTTTTATGTTTTCCAAATAATATTTTTGCTTTTCGGAAAGTTCGGCATGACCAATCAATTCGCTAAATCCGTGAATGGTATTTAAAGGTGTTTTTAAATCGTGACTAACGGTTGCTATGAGTTGTTCTCGGGATGAAAGCAATGATTCGGTTTTTTTCTTTTCGGCTTCCAATTGTTTTCGGTAGCGTTGATTTTTGAGAAAATCATTGGTAATTAAAAGAAAAAACAATCCGGCGGTAATCAAACCGAGTATGGAAGCATTGGTTAAAACTGAAACTGTTTTTTGCTGTGCTTTTTTTCGGACAACAGCATTTTCATTGGCTTTTTTGACAACATCGGCTTCAAATGTTGCTAAAATTTCGTTTAGCTTTTGAGAAATAACCAAATCGTTACGCAAGAGCGAAATTTCCTTGGCTTTTTGAGCCATTGTTTTGTTTTCATTATCCAAACGAACCTTTTCCAATGTCTTTTTTGAAGCAACCAAAATAGAATCGACCTCTTTATCTGTTAATGAATTTGAAGCATCTTTGGGAACATTTTGATTGAGATAATCCACATAATCCTGATACACCTTTTTTTCATAAGGCGAAAGCTTGTCCGAATCGATTTTTAAACCTTCAAGCGTAATTTTTCCCATGGATTCTTCCATTTTGGTCAAATCGCGAACTGCTTTTTCAATAGGAAAATAGACATTCTTTGTTGTATTGGTTTTTTGTAATTCTTTGATATTGGAAACTTTTTGGGTTAAAATCAGTTTCAAACTATCAAGTAAAACAATTTGTTTGTTATTGATTATTTCACTTTGAAAAGCATTAATTCTATTTTTAAGCGAATCACTTTCGTTTTGATAAAGGACGAAATCATTTTGATTATTGGATTGAATGGCAATTTTTCCGAGATTATCGACGTCATAAATCTTAGAAATCAAATTACTCAATCGGATTAATCGCTGATTTTCGGCACTTGTCTGATTTTCATTGGAGGAAAAAAGTTTATTTTCTTTATACAGCATATAACCGACACCTAAAATTAGTGCGGCAATAATCAGATAACTGAGCAAAACTTTGAGTGGAAAAAATCTTGATTTTTGAACCATTCTCAAAAATAGCGATTTTGGAAAGTTTAGTGTCTTTAGGAAGTGTTAAAAAAGTAGTATTGGAATAGTAATCTATACTTAAAGACTTACTACCGCTAAAATAATTTTTGATTTATCGTACTTGTTGAATGGTAAAAAATGAGTCTTCTTTATTGCTTATTAAACCGATATTAATTAAATCCGTATAGACTATAAACCTGATTGTATCACCTACATCGAGTTTAACCAAAGTTTGAACACTTCTAATAGGAGGAGTCACATTAACACTTGTAATCCCAAGGTTTATACCAATATTTGCAAAGCCATTACGAGCTATCACTGCTTCATTTTTTAAAATTGCTACCCCAAAATTTGTAGCAACACTGCTGGCATTTGATTTTATTTGGACATTCACTGCATAAATTCCACTTGTTTTTGCCGTGAATATACTTGATGTAGTTTCAAACTCATCATTTTCGTCAAAATCTTCAAAATTGAAAGGAATTTTAACAACACCTGATGATAATGTTAAAGACAGAACAGTAGTATTGCTGAAACCGCCTTTAATGAATGTTTTCAAATGACTTTGAACAACCATTTTTGAGGAAATACGCTGAATATTTCCATAACTATCTGATACTAATATCGAATCTTTTGCGACGCTTTCTCTATTATTAGTGACTGTTGAACGCACTCTAAGTGGTCCATTAACATCCAAAGTTGTAGTCGGATTAGTAGTTCCAATTCCAACTTGTGCAGAAGCAGCAAACGAAAACAGCAGTAAAAATATTGGTATATTTTTCATAATTTCATGAATTATGGATATCATAAAATAAATAAAAAACATAGAAACTGTAGATGTTTTATCGTTGAAATGCATTATAAACACCTCATTTATAGAACATTTCCCATAATTGACATAATTGAATTCATAAAAAAAAAGACTTGAAAAATCAAGTCTTTTTTATGTTCTAATAAAGTTTACAACGTTTCTTTCAACCACTTGTAAAACTCGCGTTGCCAAACCAAAGCATTTTGCGGTTTTAAAACCCAATGGTTTTCTTCCGGAAGATATAGAAAGCGACTTTTTATACCACGTAATTGTGCGGCTTGAAATGCTTCTTGTCCTTGACCAATTGGCACTCGATAGTCTTTTCCGCCGTGGATAACCAAGATTGGTGTGTTCCATTTGTCAACTAATTTTATCGGATTGAATTTAGCATAGGTTTTTTGAGCAATCGCATTGTCTTTTTCCCAATAAGCTCCGCCATTTTCCCAATCGGTGAAGAACATTTCTTCGGTTGTCCCATACATGCTTTCCATGTTGAAAACACCACAATGAGAAATAAAGGTTTTAAAACGATTATTATGAATTCCGGCAAGATAATATACGGAATAACCTCCATAACTAGCTCCAACAGCTCCTAAACGGGATTTATCCACATAACTTTCTTTTGCCACATCATCAATTGCCGAAAGATAATCGTCCATCACTTGTCCACCCCAATCTTTTGAGATTTGTTCGTTCCATTCTTGTCCGTGACCATACATTCCACGGCGGTTTGGTGCCACGACTACATAACCTTGTGAAGCCATCAATGAGAAATTCCAACGGAAAGAATAGCTTTGCGTTAGCGGTGATTGTGGTCCGCCTTGACAATACAATAAAGCCGGATATTTTTTGTTTTTATCAAAATTTGGAGGAAGAATTACCCAAACGAGCATTTTTTTACCATCAGTGGTTGTTACATAACGTCTTTCGTATTTTGGTAAAGCTAATTTAGCATATGCTTCGTCATTGGTTTTTGTAATTTGTAACCATGTTTTTTTCTTTAAATTATAGGAATAAATTTCTGGAGCATGATTCATATCGTTTCTCATCACAATGATGTTATCTCCTGAAAAACCTATTAAATCGTTCACATCAAAATCACCCGAAGTAATTTGTCTAACTGTAACAGCAATTCTCGTCAATCCTGGAAAATTTACTTCAAATAATTGTTTTGTTCCATCAACAGCCGCTGTGAAATAAACTTTTTTTCCGTCGTTACTCCAAAGAATATTATCTACAGAACCATCCCAATTAGCGGTTAAATTAATGTCCATTCCTTTAAAACGAACGATGATGTCGTTTTTATCGGCTTCGTATCCATCGCGTTTCATTTGAAGCCAAGTTAAATTTCCTGTTGGAGAAAAAACCGGATTCATGTCGTAACCTTTGTTACTCTCTGTTAAATTGATTGTCGTTTTGGTTTCGATGTTGTATTCGTATAAATCGGTGTTGGTTGACAAAGCATAATCGGTACCAAATTTCTTTTTGCAAACGTAAATAATACTTTTGCTATCGGGTGACCAAATATAATCTTCATCGCCACCAAATGGTTTTTGTGGACTATCATACGGTTCATTTGGCATAATGTCGATTGCTTTGGCTTTTTCTTTGTTTTCAGCGTAAAAAACATGATTATGACTTCCATTATTCCATGTATCCCAATGACGATAGTCTAATCCGTTATAAACATAGGCATCGGCCTTTTTCAACTCAGGATAAATGTCTTTTCCTAGTATATTTTCGGTTTTAACTTCCTGAGAAGAAAGAATGTATTTTCCATCGGGCGAAATATTTTTGTCTTTAACTAAATCTTTAGTTTCTTTTACCTCAACAGCTGTTCCGCCATTAACCGGGATGGTATAAAATTTAGAATTGGATTTGTTTTCTTCTACCGATGGAATAGCGACTTTATAAACGATATTTTTCCCGTCAACCGAAATTCCTAATGGTGTTACTCTACCTAATTTCCAAAGTGCTTCGGGAGAAAGTACTTCTTGTGCAAATGAATTTGTACTCATTATAATTGTAGCAATTAGAACTAATTTTTTCATGAAAAATAATAATTTGTTTGAACCATAAAAGTAATGCTTTTTCATAAAAAAACGGCTATTCATTTAAGAACAGCCGTTTTTATGATTTTAGAAATCTTTTTAGTGAATTTCTATATTGTCAACATGTAAGTTGTATAATGCGTTACTTCCAACTTTTAAAGCAAATATATCGCCTGCATTTGTAGTATTTATTTGAACATCAGAAATATCTAAGGTTATTTTTACCCATTGCCCATCGGTATCAATTGCACCTGTATAAGAGTTAGTTCCATTACCAGCCGTGTTAAGAACAGCCTTACTTAAAGTTACAGGAGTTGAGCCAAGAGTACCCACGTTGAACACATCATAAGTAGTCCCTGCTGTTCCACGGTAAACATTTAAAGATAACGATTTTGCCGAAGTTCCTTTTACCCAAAAAGTGATATTAGTTGGTGATGCAGGAATTGTTCCTTTAGCAGAAGCTTTGATAGTGAATACATAATCATTAGCTGTTGGTGTTCCATTCAAATGAAGAGAGTTTCCTGCTACTGCACCTGTTCCTATACCTTGAACCGCATATGGTTTAAGTCCAAAACTATTTACAGAAGAATTAAAAGTTGTCCAGTTTTCAAAATCAGATCCTATAAATAAAAGATTAGTTGGTGGTGTTGGGTCATTTGGATTAACCGGAACAAATCTATCTTCTGTTAATTTAACATCTTCTTCCGTTCTAATCATAAATTGCCATTCACTATTGTATTTTGTCAAAACACCTCTAAGTTTTCCACTTCCTGTAGGTATTTTTTTGCCAGCAAATTTTGCATATTCACTTACTCTAACAATAATTGTATTACCAGCAACATCACGTAAAGTATGATTAGTTGCACCACCAATACTATTTAAAGAAGAATCATAGTAATTTTTACCTATTGAAGGCTCTGTTAATTGAACACCATCAAATTCTATTAACATGTTCAAGTTTTGATTATTTTTTGCTTGTGCAATTGTCAAATGTTTTACGATATCATCCTCATCAACATTATCACATGATCTGAAAATAACATTTTGATACTCAGCTCCTGATACTCTTCCAACACCTCCATTGTATGAAGAACCTAAAACTGTTGAACCATGTTGTAAGTTAAAATATCTATTTTTATCTAATTTAATAGTTACTTTTCTTCCCGGTTCAAATTCATTGTACAAGTTGTAATTGTCAACCGGCATACTGAATCCTTTTGCACCGTCTAAAGACATCATGGAGATAGTCTTGTAAAAGTTTCCACCTTCATCACTTGACGTAACGTAAGCTTCGATATAATCGGTCACATTTTCGTCAGTAGTGTACTGTTTTACCTGAGAAGTAGCAATATTAGTAATATCTGAAACCTCTTTTGTTTTAGTAATACTTACACATTCCTTTGATAAATTAGGAATGCCATAAGTATCATCGTTAACGCAACTTGCAAAAGAAGCTAAAACGATTGCTGATACGATTAATTTTAAATTTTTCATAGCTATTAATTTTTAATAATCTTAATATTATCCAGTTGCAATGTAGTTGTAATACTTGCTCTATTTCCGGTATATTTGAATGCAATTCTAACATTGTCACTATCATATCCGCTCAAATCAATATCTCCGCTACTTACAAATACATCATCTACTGTCGGAGCTGTAAAGGTAACCTGTGTCCAAGTAGCCGTAGCAATTCCTGCAGTCGTTCCATCATAATCTGTAGAAACAAAAGCCGTTAATGGATATCCTCCGGTTGTAAATCTCGTTTTAGTTACAAACGATAATTTTTCACCGGTTGATGCTGTTAAATCAATTGCTGGTGTAATCAACCATGCAGTATCAGATGTTCCTGTAGCAGAATAAAATGAAGAAAACTCTGCATAATTATTGTTTGAAAATGCTCTTGCATGCCATAAACGAGTTGCTGTTGCGTTATAATTAACCCATCCTTCTATAGCAATTGGAACTTCGTTAGATCCACTACCAATTGGTGAATTTGAGAAACCTTCATTGAAAACATAATCGTTTACCGTAGGAATTGCATAATCATCCTCACCAACACAACTTGTCAACACACTTGAAGAAAGTGCGAACAAAAATATTATTTTTAAAAATTTAATTTTCATAGTCTGTTTTTATTAGAAGTTAATGAAGAAATTAACAAAGTATGTTCTTCCATAACCATAGAAATATTTAGGACCAAACGATGGTGTACCGTTGGCATTATCTGCTACTAAATCAGGATAAGTAGCTTTTCTCGATTGCTCAAATCCTCCTGTTTTATATTCAATATCAAAAAGATTGTTTATAGTAGCAAAGAAACCTATTGTATTTCTGTTTTTGTTACTAATTCTCCATGATTTACCTCCGTTCAAGTTTACTAATGTAAAGCTATCAAATTTTTCTTGTTTCAGTATATTTTTAACAGTTTCCGGCGTTGCTCCGTCATAATTATCACCTGTTGTATTGTCAATACTAAAATTATCAGTTCTCATAATTTTTGAAACACTGATATAAGTATCCGAAAGATAATTCACGTTTGCACCAATCCACCAGAATTTAGGATCACGATATTCTAAACCAAAAGAGTAAGCTTGTTGAGGAACTCCCGGTTGATGATAATTTTTAAGGTAAACTGTTCCAAAATCTTTCAATGGACTTGACCCTTGAGACGCTAAGTTATCATCACTAGTTTGTAATTTAGCATTATTAGAATATGTATATTGACCATAAGAAGCAGCTGCTGTTGCTTTCAATGTTGATGTAATTTGGTACTCTAATCCAAGTTCAGCACCAAGATTTTGTTTTTCAAGTCCTGTTGTAATTTCAGTAACGAATGAATCTTCGTCTCCTTCTCCGTCTCCAATATTTTCTGCATAGAAGAATGCAATTTCTGTAGCATCTTTTATTTTAGAAAAGAAACCTGTTAATCTTGCTTTGAATGATGGCGTTCTTAAGATGTAACTTGCATCAGCACTTACAATATTTTCACTAGTCAAGTTTTCGGTAAATTCATTACTTCTTCTAGCATTGTAGAAGCTATTTCTCAAGTTTGGTGCTTTAGTCATGTACAAACCATTGAAATCAAAATAATGTTGACCTGTTACTTTATAAGTCAAGCCACCTTTAAATCCAAAGTTTTCAAATACTTTAGAATCTCCTTTTCCATAAGAGTTATTAGCATAATTTCCGCTTCTGTATAAACCTTCTCTTTGGTATTCACTTCTTGAGAATGTTTGTGCTAAATAAAAATCAAATTTTTTGTAATTGAATTTGAATTGGGTAAATCCATCTACTACATTAGCAAATAAGTTATAATTATAACCAAATGTTCCTCCTTCAAGAACACGTTGATCAGGATTATTTAAATCAAACTGTGCATTATCTCCTTGGAAGAAACGATCAACATTCAAGAAATAATCTCCGCCTAATAAATCAACTATAGCAGCATAGTTATGTGATTTTAATTTTCTGAAGCTAACACCTGAATTAAAACTAACATTTGTTGACAAAATACTACTTAATAACATATTAGCCGTCAATGTAGTATCATCATTACGTTGCTCAGTCAAAGCAAATGCGCTTTCGCCTGATGCTGTATTTTGATTAGCAATGTACATTGCATTCCAGTTGATTTGACTATTGTTTAGAAATTGTTGTTGAGCAAGTTCTGCATTTGGATTAATTAAACCATCAGGAGTAGTTACCCAATTAGCAGGATCGTTATAGTAATAACTTGGAAGTTTTCTGTAATACGTTGGGTCAGGATTGTTTCCAAGTGGATTCTCTAATCTTGAATTTGAAACACGACCTGTTTGGAAAGCTACATTTGTATTTAAGTTTGTATTGTCAGAAAGCTTCCAATAGTGAGACAACATTACAACCGGTTCTTCGATATCTTTATCTCTTGAGTTTCTCTTTTTACCATCTTGCCATCCCCAATAAGAATTGTAACGAATCCCCATTAAATCATTAACTTCTTTAGTATTAGGAGATGTTTTTCCTCTACTGTTTTGAGCATAAATTGAAGTGAAGTTCAAACTATGTTTATCGTTGAATTTTTTCTCAACGCTGGCAAACAATGAATTTGCACTATAATCTGTTCCTTCAAAATAACCTTCTTGAGCCCATCTTCTTGATGCCGAAACTACATAAGCCCAACCATTTTTGTTCATACCTGAAGCATGAGTTCCCATAACTCTCCAGCTATAGTTAGTGTTTGTACCCGACATTGAAATTCTCGATCCCGGACGATAGAAAGAAGCTCTTGTATTAATTTCTTGAGTTCCTAATATATTTCCAAAAGTATAATCTGATGGAGCTGAACCCATAGTAAATTCTTGATTTCTGGTAGCATCATTTAATCCTCCCCAGTTACTCCATTGTGGTCTTCCGTCATATAACTTATTCATTACGATACCATTTATCATGGTAGTTCCATACTCATTATCAAAACCTCTAATTCTGAAGCGAGATTGCCCCCAATTGAACGCCGCAGTTTGTTGATAAACATCTCTTGATGCTTGAAGTAATCCTGAAGTACTTTCTGAACCACTATTATCATCACCCAAATCATTCTCGGTAATAGTTATCAAACTCAATTGTTGTTCAATACTAATGTCTTCTTCCATAACAACAACTCCGAGATCCAACATTTTTCCTTCAACAACATCTACCGCTAAAAGCTGGTCTTTATATCCCGTACTTCTGATTTGCAACAATTGACTACCGGGATTAACATTTTTAAATTCAAACACACCTGCAATATCTGTCAAAGCAGTTAGATTTGTGTTTTGAATAGAAGCTACTACATTTTGTAATGGTCTCTGTGTTTTTGAATCTACAACTTTCCCCGAAAAACCGGTACTTGTTTGAGCAAAAACTAAAGCAGTTTGCAATACAAATAAAGCACTAATAACAAGTTTTTTCATAAATAAAAATAAGTTAATTTTTTCTCTTCGTTATATTTAATAAAAACATAACAGCCGACAAATGTACATCTTTTAATAATATTATTTACTTTTGGCTCGAAGTTTGTAATAAACTTGATATTAAATTAATATACGATTTATGAGAATTAAAGGATTTATAGGGCTTTTTATTGCTTTTTTCGCAATTTCAAGCACTAATGCACAAGCAAAAAAGTATAATATTCATACTGTTGCTTTCTACAATTTAGAGAACCTTTTTGACACTATCAAAGGTCCAAACAACGATGAAGAATGGTTACCTAACGGAGCCATGAGCTGGACAGGAAAAAAATATAAACAAAAACTTCAGAATCTTTCCAGAGTAATTTCAGAAATAGGAACTTCAGAAAATCCGGGCAATTCACCAACTATAATTGGAGTATGCGAAGTTGAAAACAGAGGTGTACTTGAAGATTTAGTAAAACAACCGCTACTTATTAATAAAGATTATGGGATTGTTCACTTTGATTCTCCCGATAAACGTGGTATTGATGTTGGGCTTTTATATCAAAAGAAACACTTCAAGCCAACAAGCTATAAAAATATTCCTTTATTGATTTACAAAAGTATGGAAGGAAAATCTGATAAAAAAGAAAAGGAAGAATCAGATGACGAAGTAGTGACCGATACAAAATCAGATCAAAGAATTTATACTCGTGACCAATTATTGGTTACCGGAGGTGAAAAGAAAAGTTCTCCGTTAAGAGAAGCTGCCGGACGATTAAACAGAAAAATTATGGATTCCATTTTTGCTATCAATCCTAATGCAAAGATTCTTACTATGGGAGATTTAAATGATGGAACTTATAATAAAAGTGTAAAAGAAGGAATTGGAGCAAAAAGAAAAAAAGAAGATGTAAAAGAAAAAGGAATCTACAATCCATTCGAAGAAATGTTTTATAAAGGACACGCAACATTATTCTGGAGAGATACAGGTGATATTTTTGACCAAATCATGGTTTCTGAACCACTGATTCGTAAAGATTATTCCTCTTTCCGCTACTGGAAAGCCGGAATTTACAACAAACCTTACATGATTCAATCCTCAGGACAATACAAAGGTTATCCACTGCGAAACACAAACGCCGGACCAGGATTTAGCGATCACTTTCCCGTGTTTGTCTATCTTATTAAGGAAATCAAATAAATTCAAATCCCGATTCTGTCGGGATTTTTTATTTTGTAACTTTACCTAAACTTTCAAATCATGGCAATCCAAAAACCTTTCAACCTCAATAAATGGGTAGATGAAAACCGTCATTTACTAAAACCACCCGTTGGAAATAAAAACCTTTACATCGATTCTGGCGATTACATCGTGATGATTGTTGCCGGACCAAATGCTCGAAAAGACTATCATTACAACGAAACCGAAGAACTTTTCTACCAACTCGAAGGCGAAATAACCGTTTATGTTCAAGATAATGGCGAGAAAAAAGCCATGAAACTTTCAGCTGGTGATATGTTTTTACTTCCGGCCAAAGTGCCACATTCACCTGTTAGAACAGAGAATTCCATCGGATTAGTAGTAGAACGAAAACGCGCCGGAAAAGACATTCCCGACGGTTTGCTTTGGTTTTGCGACAACTGTAATCACAAACTGTATGAAGTCTATTTTGAACTCCACGACATCGAAGTTGATTTCCTAAAACATTTCAACCATTTTTACAATTCCGAAGAGCTAAGAACTTGTTCCAACTGTGGAACCATCATGGAAACCGACAAAAGATTTGTAACCAAATAGTTTTTTTGGAGCTGATTCCTGCTGTCCGCTATATCTTTTTCTTTTTTTGCCAAAAAAGAAAAAGGATGTCGCTTCCATCAGGGCTAATTGACAAAAATTCAAAATAAACCACTATTTTTGCAACAACTTTAAAAAAACAAACATAAAAATCACATAATGTCAACAATTGCACAACAATTCGGCATGACCGAAGCATTAGAAATTCTTGGTGTAAAAGCCATCAACGAAGGAACATCAACAGGAAACATTCATTTTTCAAACGGAGAAATCATCGAAAGTTATTCTCCAGTTGATGGTCAATTAATCGGAAAAGTAAAAACTACAACTGCCGAAGATTACGAAAAAGTAATACAAACTGCTACCGAAGCATTCAAAACATTCAAATTAATGCCAGCTCCAAAACGTGGTGAAATCGTTCGTCAATTTGGAGAAAAACTAAGAAAATATAAAGAACCACTTGGAAAATTAGTTTCTTATGAAATGGGAAAATCATTGCAAGAAGGTTATGGCGAAGTTCAGGAAATGATTGACATCTGCGATTTTGCCGTTGGTCTTTCTCGACAATTACACGGATTAACCATGCATTCAGAACGTCCAGGACACAGAATGTATGAACAATACCATCCGCTTGGCGTTGTTGGAATCATTTCAGCATTCAACTTTCCGGTAGCCGTTTGGTCTTGGAATACTGCTTTGGCTTGGATTTGTGGTGACGTTTGCGTTTGGAAACCATCCGAAAAAACACCTTTATGTGGAATTGCTTGTCAAAATATCATCGCCGAAGTTTTAAAAGAGAACAATCTTCCGGAAGGAATTTCATGTTTAATCAACGGCGACTATAAAGTTGGCGAAATGATGACACATGATAAACGCGTTCCTTTGGTTTCAGCAACCGGTTCAACCAGAATGGGTAAAATCGTAGCACAAGCTTGTGCAGCTCGTTTAGGAAATTCACTTTTAGAATTAGGCGGAAACAACGCCATCATCGTAACTCCGGATGCTGATATCAAAATGACCGTAATCGGAGCAGTTTTTGGAGCAGTTGGAACAGCAGGACAACGTTGTACCTCAACTCGTAGATTAATCATTCACGAAAGCATTTATGATAAAGTTCGTGATGCTATTGTTGGAGCTTACGGACAATTACGTATTGGAAATCCATTAGATCAAAACAATCACGTTGGTCCACTTATCGATACACATGCAGTTGAAATGTATAACAAAGCTTTAGAAAAAGTAGTTGCCGAAGGCGGAAAAATTCTTGTTGAAGGTGGCGTTCTTTCTGGAACAGGTTATGAAAGCGGTTGTTATGTAAAACCAGCCATTGCCGAAGCACAAAATCATTTTGAAATTGTTCAACACGAAACATTTGCTCCGGTTTTATACTTATTAAAATATTCAGGTGATGTTCACGAAGCTATTGCTATTCAAAATGGCGTTGCACAAGGTTTATCATCGGCAATCATGACCAATAACCTGCGTGAAGCTGAAGCTTTCCTTTCTCATGCCGGTTCAGACTGTGGAATTGCCAATGTAAACATTGGAACTTCAGGAGCTGAAATTGGCGGTGCTTTTGGTGGTGAAAAAGAAACTGGCGGCGGAAGAGAATCAGGTTCTGATGCTTGGAAAGTATATATGAGAAGACAAACCAATACCATCAACTATACGACCAGTTTGCCATTAGCGCAAGGAATCAAATTTGATTTGTAATTATTATATACAGGAATAGCGTATAATTTTTGCGCTCCATTAAAGCCTAGAAAATCTCAAAAATATTGAATTTTCTAGGCTTTCTATTTTCAATCTTAATAATACATAGACGAAATATTACTATACATAAAATGCAAAAAATTATTATTTTTGCTAAGCTATGAAACAACTTATATTCTTTTTTCTTTCCTTATTTAGCTTTTCTTCTGTTTTTTCGCAAGGTCAAGCCGATAATTGGTATTTTGGAGATTATGTAGGCTTAAAATTTAATTCTGATGGTTCGGTTTCTGTTTTAACCGATAGTCAAATGAAAGTATCAGAAGGATGCAGTACTATTTCTGACTGTAATGGTTCTCTTCTATTTTATACTGATGGAGAAAATGTTTGGAACAAAAACCATCAAATAATGGTTAATGGAACAGGGCTTTTTGGTAGAGATACAAGTACTCAAGCAGCAAACATTATTAAAAAACCGGGATAATCTCATATCTATTATATATTTACAACGAGCATACAAA
>VFQN01001881.1_pt1 | contig 33918 bp, 49 predicted proteins | sample 3512371 | NCBI WGS metagenome assembly VFQN01 (sample SAMN10412370, study PRJNA504923) | tailings metagenome | isolation source: Replicate 2 from Balatoc abandoned mine | place: Philippines: Itogon, Benguet | collected 2017-08-28 | reverse complement strand
GGTGTATTGCCGTGTGGCCCTTCCGGTGATCTAGTTCGGTGCGTCGGGGTGTCCTTGCATGGTTTGAGGCTCCCCCAAGGGAGGGGATGTTTCTGCCCCTTAGGTACCCGCATGCAGCGGGTACCCTGGCCCCCTTGTGACTACTGCCACTTAAGCGCGGCATGTACAAGGTATAGCTTGCGTAGTGACAGTGTCAGTTGATAGGGAGACCCTATAGCTTCCTTGCAGAGCAATGGCGCAGGCCACAAGGTGAACATGGACAGTTCCGCCTCTTCCAAACCCCAAGACCCGCCTACCACAGCCGACGTAACGCGAGCGGTATCATCCGTTCTTTGGAAGGTTAGATTGCGTCCATGTGAAACCCTGCACGTCTTCGGGGCGACTGAGCCATGCGACTGAGCGCAGTTCGCCGAGCGCAGATACACGAGCTCGAGGCCACGACAGCGTCATATGATGCATCGCACGCCGACATCTTGGAGCAGCGATTGGTCCAGTACGAGAAGCTGTTGACAGCCACACGCGACTTGGTGCGACCCAGGCCCCCTGGGCAGACTGGGGAGGACTCTCCCACGGAAGAGCGGCAGAAGAACACGCTGGAGGGCCGGAAGCTACCAGAGGAGCTCATCAGGTAGGCCGGAACTCTTGGCCACCATCTGCAGCAGGACTGTGCCTCTGTCGGCTACCCACACGCGCTCCTAGCGCCCTGCCCCGCACCAGTGCGCTGGACGCGGGTGTGAACCCGGACGAGTACCTTCGGGAGACCTTCAAGGCTGCGAAGCGCGACAACCAGGTGAGGCAGCATGTAGGGCTGTCAGTGGTTGCGATCGCTTGTGTGTCGGACAACGGCCCACCTGCCGAGTTGTGTCGCCAAGGCTTCACGACACAGGCATTGGGGCGAACGGAAGAGGCCCACCCGGTGCACCAGTGCCCGGGCGCTCTGAAGTGTCGACACCCTTGCCCACATGAGTACGGCTGTGCGGCTGCCAGACCTGACATGTGCCGTACCATGCCTTCAAAGCCGCGGCCCTTGCCGTGCTTCACCGTACGTGGCCCCTCGCCCCCGGCAGGTTGCCAAGGGCAAGTGCGAGGCGCTGCGGCAGCTGGCGGCCAACGTGCTGGCGGACGCAGGGGAGGTGGTGCCGCAGGAGGCGGCGGCGTACAGGTGCGTAGGGGGCGTGCATGCGAGTGTGTGCACATGGTGAATGCATGCGTGTCTGGGGCCTAGGGGTGCCGTACAGCACTATGGTACGGTACAGTGCAGGCATGCTGTCTGTGCGCGTGGCGTGGCTCAGCAAGGCTGTGTAGGGCTACTGAAGGACACGCTTTTCCAGTTAATGGGCATGTAAAGCATGTCCAGGACTACTGGACACAGGGCCATGCAGTAGCGGGGCGTTGCCCCTTGCCTTTGAGTTTCTTGACGCCCTGGCCTGTGCCATCTCCGTACTGCAGGAAGCTGGTGGGCCTGTGACGAGGCGGCAAGACGCACGCGCTTCACTGCGGGGTGTTGCATGTGAAGTGGACATTACAGCTGTCTGGCGTGCTTGGGGTGGTCGCGTGAGCAAACAGGATATCGCCAGGCAGCGGCAAGCGTGGCTTATAATGTAGATGCTGGCAGTGGCTGTGCTGTGGCGCAGTACACCGCGGTGTCCCGTTGGCGGGAGTAGGCTGCTTGCTTCGGCCGGCATACCGTATGCCAACATGCCGGATGCGTGGCTTCATGGGTGAGTGTGGGTCTGCGGGCTCTGTGGTCCGGTTCGTGGCGTAGGTACACAGCGAGAAGCGGCTGCTCCTGGCTGCTGGTTGGGTTGATGTGCTGTTTGCTGTTTGGGATACGGCGGGGTAGGGTACCACAGGGGCCCTTGTGGTGAACTCTAGTGGCTCCTTCGGTGGTTTGGCCATGCAAGCACCCAATGAGCGGAAGCGGGTGGAGTCTGTGTAGCTCGTACACACACTGCTTGGGGCCTGGAAGGACAGGCAGTCAGGGCAGCTCAGCAGGTGCTGCGCTTACGGTACTGGTGTTGCCCTGGCTGCTGAGGATGCGGATAAGTGCATGCAGGATGCGCCTCTGGCACCTTGTATCCATCTGCAGTAGTGAAATCGTGTTACACCCCCTTGACCGCGTCATGCAGCCGGTCAAGGACGAATATATGGCATGAAATGTAAATATGCTTTTCCGCACGCTCATTGTCAGCAATGAGTCTGTCTAATTCAGGCATCTGAAATGGTGCCAGTGCTCCACGCAAGGGCCATTCAAGTTATCACAGCTGTCGTTGCTGCTGCTGTTCACGCTCCAGCTGCTCTGCAAACTCCTCGGCCGCCTGCAGCAGGGAAGGGGAGGCGGGGGGAGCGCGGCCAAGGGCAGATTGTTCACCATTGCACACGCTGCAGCAGCGCTTGCGAGCCCATGTCGTCCTAAGCAGAACCGCATGCTGCGTAGCACGCTGCTGCAGTAGGATGAGCACGGCAATTGTTCTGGACCGTACCGCTAAACCCGTGCCCCCGCCCCGCCCCCGGGTGGCACCCAGCACCTGACAGAGCCCCTTGGCGTGCACCAAGGTGTACGGACCGAACAGGCGCTGCTGCTACGGCACACGTACGGCAGTACCCCGGTCAGGCCCCGCACCTGGAAGTGCTCGCGCACGTGCGCCAGGACCGACATGCCCACGCGGTTGGTCCACCGGGTGGCCTGCGGGCGGCGGGAAGGGGCCAGGGCCGCGGCGCATCGTCACAGCAAGCTCTGGACTGGGCCTTGTCCTGAGAGGACAGCTCTGTACGCTTTCCGCCTCCCCAATCCTCAATGCACGCCCCGAGAACCCAGGGTCCTGCCGGCTTGCGCCCAGTACAAAAGTCTGTGTGAGATCTGGAGGGCTGTCGCTGCTCCCCGCCTGAAAGTCGTGCGCCCACCTGTATGTTGTTGTGCGCGGAGCCGAACGCCGCTCCGGCGAAGCTGACGTCCACCCGCCGCCACGGCAGCAGCCGCAGCCGCTGCAGCACCATGGCCACCACCTGGGGGCGGAGGAACGGGGATGGGCAGGAAAGCCGACAAAGTACCTTGACGCGATATTGGGCTTGGCTGCAGTTCTGAATACAGAGACCTATGCAGAATGAGTGAGCGCACGTGCTATGCACATGTATGACGGCGTACTGCCACGAGCCACATGGTTGCCGCCAGCTCTTTATTTTGCACCATGCGGCGTTGCAGCGAACATGTCCAAAGCATAGGTCCGCAGCACGAGCACCTACCAGCCTTGGAGCCACCACCCAGACCGCACACGCCCGGCCCCCCTCCCACCTGCTGCGGCGTTTCGGGGCACATCATCGCCGCCGCCTCCAGCACCACCTCGGGTGCCGCCCCACCCCCAACCCCACCGCTCCTAGCTTCGCCCTGTCCTCCACCCTCCCCCGGCGCCAGCAGCGGCGCGTGCCGCAGCCCCTCCATCAGCGCCGCCGTCGCCCGGGCTGCCCGGCCCTCCTCCGCGCCGCCTGCCGCACCCACTGCAGCCCCATTAGGGACCGCCCCGGCCCCCTGCGTGTTGCCTGACTGCTGTGCATCGCCATGGTCGCCCTGCCCCTGCCCCCCTTGCTTCCCCGCATGGAAGAAACCCTCCTGCAAGGGGTCCTCCCGCACCACGCCCCTGCCCCGCCGCACCACCTCCGGGTCCAAGGCAGGCAGGTGGCACGTGTCGCGCACCGTGGAGTTCTGCCAGCTCACCCTGTGCGCATGCCGGCATGGGAGTGCATGGGGCATAGACGCCATTACGTGCGCAGTATGAGGCAGGGCCCTCACATAGTCCAAACGGTACCGCACCTAGGTAGGCAAGGGCACCTAGGCCTTCCCCAGGACCCACAGCCTCCCTTCCTCACCAGTGGTCCCGCCCCACGTTGCCGTAACACGCCCGCGAGCGGAACGCCCGCAACGCAGAGAAGAAGTACTGCCCTCCACTACTGTCACCGCCGCCGCCGCCGCCACCCGCCGCCCCGCAGCAGTTGCCCCCGCACTTGGGCCCCTCCTGTGCCTGCACTTCGGGCGGCACCCCTCCTTGTGCCCCCGCCGCACCCTGATGCCCCTCGTGGTCCATGGCCAGCCGCAGCAGCAGCGGCAGCTCCCCGCTGCCGCCGTCCAGCGCCAGGAAGTGGCGGCCAGTGCCGCGGAACAGCGAGCAGGCCACGCCGCCGGCAACGGACTGCGGGGAAGGTACAGTACCAGGATACAGGACACACACATACGTAGGTAACGGGGGTAAGTGCACGCGTCTTGTGAAGGGCGCTGGCCAGGGGAGCCGCAGGCAGTGTAAACATCGTGTAATGTCGTATAGCATGGAAGACATTGTAACACTTTCAGTGCTTTCATCTTTCCTTGCTTCGGCATGTGTGGCCCCAGCCCGCTGTTTGCGTCCAGCGCTCCTGTGTCCAGTTGCCTCATGCTCCCAACGACGGCACGGCAGCTCCACGGCAGACCCCTTTCCGCAGCAACTGTTCGACAACACCTGCACCCCAGCTCACCGCACACACACCCGCCCCCGCGCCGCATCTTGCCGTCCCCCGCCCCCGTCCCCACTGCTTCAGGTGCCCACGCCTCACCGGATGCCTACCCACGCTCTCAGCCACCTGCAGCACCCGCTGCAGCGCACCTCCCATCAGCGGCACATGCCGCGCTGTAACATAATGCCATACAGGCGCTGCACCCGGGAGCAACAGCTGTCATAAATGCACCTTCCCGCTGCTTCCCGAGCCTATGCACCATTCCCGACCTGTCCTCCCCGCCATTCCTATTGTCACAGCAACTACTTCTGCCCACAACTGCACCCCAGCTTAACGCACAGCTCCCCGCTCACCGCAGGTCCACCCCGCCAGCGCCCACGCGCCTCCCCACCTGCAGCGCCCGCTGCAGCGCTCCCCCCACCAGCGGCACGTGGCCCGCCCACGCCACGAAGGGCACCTGCGCCGGGCCCTCCGCCGCCGTCAGCCCCATGTGCGGCGAGGCCAGCGTCACGAAGTGCCGCGGCGCCAGGCCGCACACCGTGCCGCTGCGGGGGTCGTACAGCACGCCCAGGGCGTAGCGCGCGATGAGCCTGGGAAGGAAGGGCCCGGGGGAAGAAGGCAAGGGAAGAGAGGGCGCAGGACGGAGGTAAGGGGCAGGGTAGCAGGCGTACGCGTGCGCAGATCAAGGGAGGACGTCGAGGGGACGGGAGCGTACGGGGCCTTCAACAGCCATACTGCAAGATGGCATTGCAGGGACCCCAACAAGGCCTGCGCGTCGTTCAACTCCGCTGTCGCCTCGTCCGTGCCTAGAGCTGAATGAAGCACGTGCCAGCGTCTCACGCTCGCAAGTTTTGATAACTGATTGTGCTCATGCCGCAGCTGCACGTCCTCTCCCGTGTCTTTCCCGCACCCCAAGCATTCGCCTTGCTCCTCCCTTGCAGAGCCCACGACCGCAGCCGCTCACCCGCCCATGGAGTGCCCGAACACGGACAGCTTGGCCAGGTGCGGGTGTCTGCCCACCAGCTCCCGCAGCTCCTCCGCCAGGCGCTGGCCGCAGCGGTCGAAGCCGTCGTAGGTGCGGAAGCGGCCGTTGACGGCCGAGGAGTGCAGCAGGTAGCGCTGCGGCGCGTGGGGCAGCTTGGACAGCTCGCGCATGCAGTTGTCCCAGGCTGCGGGAGCGGGGCGGCACGGCGGGCGTGCAGATGAGATTGTAGCAGGGTAGTTATGGGTCCTTTTCAGAAGGGCGGACTGCGTCCGCCAGTGGCGCTGGCGCGCTGAACACGTGGCAGGATGGATGGTGAGAGTAGTTGGCGGTGGTGCTGCTGTACAACGCCTGCTTGCAAAAGGTGCCTGCAACCTCCATGCTACGTGCCTGAGTGTGTGTCGTAGAGGCCGTGGACGAATAGGATCAGGTGGTCGGGTTTGGTTGGTAGGGGTATGGGGGTCGCTGGGTCAGGTCCCTCCGTGCTCCCCTGGGAGAGCCCACCAGCTTCTGCCATGGCTTTCTGACAGATGACCCAAGGAGCGAAAGCGGCCACTCCTACTTGCTATGCCATGTGGCGCATAATTGGTCCTTCGTGCCTACGTGATATAGTGCTGCGCGACTAGGTAGGCTGTTTCGCTTCGCTTCTTGGTATTGCCAGGAGTTTGCAGGCTACGCATCAACAAGAGCCAATTACAGGAGATATACTGAACCATACAACCATGTGCTTCCTGTCAGGTCCTAGTATGTGAGGCGTTACTCGGTCTGTACGCTAGCGACTGGACCAGCGAGCCCGGGCTACCTCGTACTTCGGAGCGAGACAAACGAAGAATTCTCCTTTGGTTGGCATACAGACAATACGTGGGCTGAGCACACCTGAAATACTGGCCTGAGCGGCAGTGGGGTTCGCAAAGTCGGCACGTGTCGGTTTTGCCACCGGCCAGTCACAGGTGACAGGGAGCTCCCCTGAACGGAAGTAGTGCAGCAGGTTGCAGCGGCGGACCAAGGAACCGACGGGACGCTCCCATGCATGCCTTGAATGTGCTAATGTCATCGAGCTGTTATCCACTTGTGCTTGTGCAAGCAAGTCCGTAAACGGAAGCAGCAGCACGCAGTGGAGGGTTTGTCTCAGGAGTATCCCACTCAGGCAACCCTCGGCACCCCATGCGGCCAAAGCGACCAGTGGAGATGTGAAGTGGTCACAGGTCGGTAAGTGCAATTGGAATCGGCCAGTATTACGACAAAAGCAGTTCTTGCAGAGCAATGACGCCCTGTCTGTTCTGGCCTGACCCAGCCACCTGTTCAACACCATGCGAAACAAGGGAGCTCCCCTGATCCGAAACCCTGCCCTGTACTCATTGCGTCCACCCTACACAGCGCGGCTGTCGCAGCGAAAGTGCGGGAGATCGACAACTGCATGCCATCGCCAGCTCCCGTACCGTCCACAACACAATCGACTGGACCAGATGGGGCACAAAGAAGCCAGTCTCGTTGTGGGCCCCTCCCGTCTGTTCCCGCCGCCCCCTCACTTCCCCGCCGCCCCGCCATCCTTGGCCGATGCCCGCTGCGACCTCCACACGAACGCCGACGCCATGTTGGCCGCCGCGTGCGCCGCCGCCGGCACCCAGATGTTGCCGGTGGCTACGTACGCCGCGCCGTACACCGCGCCCACCGCGCCCGCCCACACCGCGAACGCCGGGTTGCGGCCGCCCGAGTTGTGCAGCGCGCCGAAGATGACGGCGGCGACGAGCACCCCGCGCCAGTCGGGGAAGGAGGCGGGGATGAGGGCTCCCCTGAACAGCAGCTCCTCGGGGATGCCGCTGGCCAGCGCCACCAGGACCACGTCGGCAGCGGACAGCGGGGTCAGCACCTGGGAAGGAGGCAGGGAGCGACCGGTGAGGTGGTACATGGGGGAATCGCAGAAGCGTGGAAGCTCCAAACTGGTATGCCATGCTGAAAGAGGCGTTGTACCATGCCATGACCATGCCTGCGAGACATGTGCAGCGGTTGCACGGACGTTCCCCCGGCAGTCCCTCCGGGAAGTTCGTACAGCTGAACGAGAAGCACAGGCACGTAGCAAGCTACTGGCGCTGCATATGCCAACCTCGCTCCCCACCTCCCTCCAGCCGCACCTGCTGGTTGGACCGGTCCGTTGCTTCCCGCAGGTCGCTCCAAACTCCCAGCAGTAGCTGCCGCGCCGCCGTCACCCCCACCGCCGCCCCCACACAGATCCCAACGTCCGTCAGCGACTCGAAGCCTGCCGGCCACCTCAGCAGCTGCGCCACTGCCTGGGGGTCCGTGCCCATGGCTGCCGCACTGTTCATGGCGGCGTAGTTGCGGAAGAATATGGCCAGGATGGTCATCCAGAAGCCCGTCCCCAGCGCGCTGCTGAGAATGGCGTTCCGGGAGATGAATGGCAGCGGCGCCGCACCGCTGGTGCTGGGCCCCGGCTGCGCCCGCAACGCGGCGGGGTCTGCAGGTGCGCCCGCTACCCCTTGGTTCCCAACAGCCACGCCAGGATCATGGGAGGGAGCTGCTTGCGAGGCTGGCCCTGGGCCAGCTGCTGCTGCTGCTGCTGCTGCTGCTGCTGCTGCTACCGGCGCAGCCGAGGACCCTGGCCCAGATGCTGATGCAGGTGCCCCGGCCGCCGCCGCTGCCGCTGCTGCCGCCTCCGCCTGCAGCTCCGCGGCCGTCTTCATGAACCCGGTGCGCGGGTTCCACCGCGGCACGTCCGAGGCCTGCGAGCTGCTGGGCTCCTCGGAGCCGCTGTCGTCGTCGTCGTCCCACCGCCACGGCGCGCTCTGTTGGGCTGAGCCGGGCTTCGGAGCGAAGACCGGGTAGATCTCATCGGGGGAGACGGCTGCACGAGCACGGGCATGGGCGTAATGGCATCCCGAGTATAACAGCCATCATACGGGTCAATCATGCAACTATCGCCACAACAGGGTTTGAGATATTCGGGGTCCCAGATGATTGGGGTGGCCGCCGTGAGCTGTGGGCACACAGGACTGTGAAGCAACTTACTCTGGGACTTGGTGCTGGGCCGGCTGCTCGGGGACGGGGCCTTTGGGAGCTCCTCTAGTTGCTCTGTAAGACAAATGGTGCACATGAGAGCTGTGTGAATACGGCTGCTGTAGAGGAGACGTAAGCGGGGACTGGTGGCTGCGTACGAGGGCCGCAGGCAACGTACGTACCCCACTTCTATGGCTACCACGTCAGCATCAGCCACCTTGATGTTGGCTGGGCAGGCAGCACCTACGTCACTGCAACGGCTTCTGTCATAGCCGCATACAATGCCGCGGCGGGGAGCGTGGGCTTGCTTACCAAGCACTATCCGCGTGGCTGCCGCTCCGCTGACGTCCGTCTCCTGCTGGGTCTGAGCTTTACCACGGTTCTTCTTGCTCTGCTTCCGTGCGTGCGCAACCAGGCAATCCCCCTGCAGGTTTGGGCACGAGAACCTGCTCTACATGTATGTTGCGTAGGAGGCGCCTCTGGCTCGCGAATGAGAAAGCCGACAGTGTGAGTGGCAGGCGCAGGCGCCAGCCGCTTCTCACCAAGCGACGATGGCTTGCACTGTGGTAAAGGAGTCTTCGTTCTAGTGGGAGCAGGCAGGGAGCCATTGCTGCTTACGACGCTGTCACAGTGTCAGCGAACGCGGAGCTTGCCGTGCGTTCGTTCGGTTCTTCGGAATGCACTGCTAACAAAATGCTGTAAGTCACACGTCACATATTGTGAGGCTACCTTCCATACAGCCTGCAATGTTGCATGCATGGGTGCACAGCATGAGTGCATAACTCTCTAATTCCAGAAACAGAACGTCCCGTAAGGGCGCATCTAGTGCAAACGAAAAGGGACAATTTGATTTCTTCCTATGTCAACCATATTCGACACAATAAACCTTCAGTAAAAAGGCCAACCCAAAACAGAACTCCTGCTAGGGCCCGCAAACGAGTGCTCAATGCCGCCACAAGCAGTATCGGGGCCACTGAATGAGAAGGAACAAGCGGAGTTTGACAATATCAGGTGTGCAATCCGGTACCGCACTCGGCTGTCGACACACTATGGGACGCGTAGGGCAGCTTTGACGTGGCGGACGGTTTCTCTGGCTGCACAGGTTGGATGAGATCAATGCCTGCACTGATCTTAAAAAGCTCATGCGGCTGGAGAAGTATATGAGGTGAAAGGGCAGGGAATCCGCGATGTTACATATGGCGCGCCATACTCCTGTCTCTTGCCCCAAACGTAGCGGAACTCCTGTTGCGTGCTGTCTGAATTCTGCATGTGATCGACCCAGTCCCGTCACGGAATGTAGGTCCGCTGTCTTTGCGGGGCATGCCCGACAGCATGCCACTTGCCAGGACCCATGCGCAGTTCTCTGTGACCAGCTGTCATTGTCACATCAAACTGTACTTATGAACACGCAGAGATCAAGGGTTCCTGCCTACTGCCGATGCCGTCGAGGCACGACTCCGAGAGCTTGGCACCAGGGCCGCCAACGCAGAGCAGGTGGAGAGGGACCCCCAGGAAGCACGCCGGCAGGCCGAGGAGAAAGCGAAGGCTCAGGCTGATATTGTTGCCTGGACCAAGAAACAGAAGGAGCTGGATGCAGCCCTCAGCGCAAACGGGGCTCAAGGGTAAGCTTGCCGGTGGGCCTTGTGTATTAAACCACAGCCCGGAAGACGGTGTCCATCGAAGCCAGTCACGGAAAGGGCCAACTTTGAACGAGAGGTGCAGCTGCTGAGTAGCGCTAGATTCTGTCCCGCAATGCTGCACGAAGTGTGCGGCAAATGCTGGCGACGCCTGGAGCTCACCTAACCCCCTCCTGCATGTGCCGTATGGACGCAGGACGTCCCACACGACAGGGCTCCCACCTGTGAGGGCCCCCGCTGCCAACGGTTCCGCCGCTTCCCAGCAGACAGCCGCACAGCATGCGGCTGTGGGTGGCAAGCCCAAAGGGGTAAGAAAGCTGACGGGGAAAGATATCGCATCCCTTGAAGTGGAGAGCAACAAGCAGGCTTGGCGGTGTAGTTACTTCGCACATCTTACCTACACCGCATTGCACTCTTATTTCAAAGCCCTGCACGCCACGTCGTGTGCTGCCCTCCATTTCCTTCCCAGGACTCGGCCGTGGGCACTCAGGTCCGCAGCGGCCGGGAGTACTATGAGCGCTGGGATAAGAAGGTGGAGGCTGCGCTGGCGGAGGCCGACGCCGACAGCAGCGGCCCTGCCGCCTCTGCGTCCGCCACCGCCGCCTCCACCGCCGGCCTAGCCCGCAGCCCCGAGCTCACGCAGCGCCTGCTGGAGTTGAACCGCGACCTGTCTCCCGCGGAGCGCCTGGTGCTCTCCGGGCAGGAGAAAGCCAAGGGCAACGAGCACTTTCGGGCTAGAGAGTACGCGGAGGCGGTGGAGCACTACACGCTGGCGCTGGGGCTACGCGGGTCGGGCGGGGACCCCTCGCTGTTCGGCAACCGCGCGGCGGCGTACCTGAAGCTGCACCTGTGGGAGGCGGCGGAGCTGGACACCACCGCGGCGCTGGAGGCGGACCCGGGCATGGTGAAGGCGTGGCTGCGACGCGCGGGCGCGCGGTTGGAGCTGGGCAAGGTGCGAGAGGCGCTGGCGGACTGCGACAGCGCGCTGGCGCTGCAGGGGGACCTGCGGGAGGCAGCGGCGCTGCGGGAGGCGGTGCTGAAGAAGCTGGAGGCCAGCGGGGCGGGTATGAAGAAGATGGCGATCGAGGAGGTGGACGAGGAGGACGACGAGGAAGGGGAGGGGGAGGGCAGTGGGGCCGGGGTGGTGGCGGCGGTGGGGCATGGGCAAGGGCAGCAGAAGCTGGAGCAGCAGCACAGCAGGGAGCAGGAGCAGCTGAAGGCGGCGGTGGCAGCGCAGCAGCAGCAGCAGCGGCGGAAGCTTGTGGTGGTGGAGGAGTCGGACACGGACGAGGAGGAGGAGCCGCCAAAGGCGGTGGTAGGATCTGCAGCAGCAGTCCAGCAAGCTACGCCCACTCCTGCACCTGCCCCCGTCGCCGCTGCGCATGCTGCCCCCGCGGCTGCGTCCATACCCTGCGCAGGGGCACAGCCGCGTGCGCCCATCGCCAGCGAGCCGTCGGGCCCTGGCACCTCAGTGCTGGCAGCCGCCGGGCAACCTGTCGCGGCTGCTGCTCCGCTTGAACTGCCGCCGCCGCCACCAGAGCCAGCGCCCGCGACCGTGGAGCAGTTTGACGCAGCGGTGGGCGACATCCGGGTGCAGGGCAACAAAGAGTTCCGCACTGGCAACTACGTGCGCGCCGCGCAGCTGTACAGCGAGGGGCTCAAGCTGGCGCCCGACAGCTCCCTGCTGTACCTCAACAGGTGCGTGTGGTTCCCCACACGTATCGCTTACGAGGGCAGTCGACCGGATGTCAGACGGATGCAGTCTGCCCTTGACCAGGGAACTGCATGTACGTCCCGTGCGTGGACGCGGGGGCCATAAATGACAAGTGATGTACCGGGCATGAGCCCCAAGGTCCGCCAACTGCCCTGCACCCGCGTGGGTCCGTGTGATGCAGTGTGCCCTGCTGCACCGCCCCCGGCAGGTCCATGGCCCGCCTCAAGGGCCGCCGGCTGTACAGCATTCATGCATCCACGTACACACGGAGTGCCCTGTTGCACTGGCCCCCGCAGGTCCATGGCGCGCCTCAAGAGCGAGCTGGCGCCCGAGGCGCTGCGCGACGCCGCCTTCGCGGTGGCGCTGGACCCCGCCTCCTACAAGGCCGTGCACAAGCGGTCCAGGGCCAAGCAGCAGCTGCGGCTGTGGCAGGTGCGCCGTGCCGCCGACTCCGCGGAGGCCAGGAGTCGTAGCTGCGTCACGTGTACCTTCCGGTAGCTGCTCGCTCTCACAGCGCCGTAGGGTCTTGCACCAAGCTCCCTAGATTTTTGCACCATCACCCCGAGTACCAAGGGCCTTGGTAGCAGGCGTTGCATGCTATACGCACTGGTGTACCGCTTGTGCGCCAAGGCGTACCTGCGGCCACCGTTTTTTAACTCACCATCATGTGCGGCACCCTTGCCCTGAACCTGATACAGGCGGCCCGCGAGGACCTGCAGCAGTGCCTGGACCTCATGCCCCCCGCGGACGCCGCCACGGGCGCCACAAAGCGGGACCGTGAGGACGTGGAGCGCGAGGTGGCCGACATGGACAGGCAGCTGCAGGCGGCGGCGGAGAGGGCGGCGGCGCGAGCGGCTGCGGCGGCGGCGCGGCCGCAGCGCGTGACCAACTACGCTCGGGCGCGAGTGACCATCGAGGAGCACGCGGACGAGGCAGAGGAGGAGGAGCGTGAGTACATGGGACGGGCAGGGCAGGGCTGTAGTTCGGCAGGGCGCAACTGGACCGTGTCAATGGTAACAGATCGAATGGTACTGTAGGTAGCTGGAAGGGGTGCGCGTGCTTGTGGACGCTTACAAAGGGAGGCGAGTGGCGTGTCTCCATGCAGCGGCTCAACCACTAGGTAGCTTACGTCCGTCCTCGTCTCACGTGTTGGGTCCCCGCGTGTCTGCGCTCCACAGACAAGCCCCTGATCAGCGAGGAGGAGTCGGCGCGCACGGAGACCATCGCCGCGCAGCGCGTGGCGGGGCTGCGGTCCAAGGCGGCGGAGGCGCGCGCGGCCTGGCTGGCGGAGCGGGACCGTGCGGCGCGGGAGACCCACCAGCAGCAGCTGCTGTCGTGGCAGGCGGCCTGCGAGCGGGCGCAGGCCGCCGCAGCGGAGGCGCAGGCGGCGGCAGCAACGGCCGCGGTATCTGTCCAGGGGCCGACATCATCAGCAGCAGCGGGTGATGTTGCTGGGGCGGATGGGGACGACGATGGGCGGTCAGTGGACGAGCTGAAGGAGCAGGGCAACATGCACCTGCGGGGCAAGCAGTATGCCGAGGCGGAGGAGTGCTACCGCAGGGCACTGCGGCGGGACCCCCACAACCCCTTCGTGACGCTTAACATGGCGCTGTTATTGATTGATATGCGGCGGTGGGCGGAGGCCGAGACGTTTGCGGACCAGGTCCTCAAGGTGGGGCTGCGTGGCAGGTGGTTGCAGGCTTCGATGTATGTTCAACAGGCGCCTGTGCAGGCCAGTGCACCATGCCACGCTTGAAGAAGAGGCTGCAGTTGCCCCCGTAAGTCCGCAGTACCGGACCTGCCTCCGTGTGCTTACATGCCTGCAGCTATTATGCGCACCAGTTTGTGCACGAGTTGGCCAATGCGGCTTTCGCATGTTGCTCGTGTTCCCAAGCCTGGGACGGGTACAATGGCTCGTTCCAAACTGATCCCGGCGCAACACGATGCCGACCCCTCCCCTGCAGCTGGCGGACGACGTGGCCAACCCGGAGCAAGCTGCCGGCCTGCGCTTCAAGGCGGCGCACCGCCGGGCGTTGGCGCGGCGCGGCCAGGGGCGGCTGGAGGAGGCGCGGGACGACCTGCTGTGGGCCAAGCGCATGGCGGGGCAGAGCGCAGCCATAGACGCAGAGCTCGAGTCGCTCGGTTACGAGATGGCAGACGCGCGCAGGGCGCAGCAGCAGCAGCAGGCGGACCGCGGAGAGCCTACTGGCCAGCAGCCAGCCGTGCCGTCAGCGCCAGCGCCAGCAGCAGTGCCAGCGCCAGCAGCAGTGCCAGCGCAGACCACCCAGGCGCCCGCGGCAGCTGCCCCCCCAGCGGCTGCTTCCACTGCTGCCAAGCCTGCTCCCGCGCCAGTGCCCGGACCAGCAGCGGCTGGGCGGGCCGTACCGCCACCCGCCCGCCACCGTATCCAGATTGAGGAGGCAAGCGACAGCGACAGTGAGGACGAGCCGCCGCGCCCTGCTGCCAAGCCTCCCGCGCAGCAGCCCTCCACTTCCGCCCCTGCCCCTGCCGCCGCCCCCGCCGCTAGCACCCCTTCCCCCGCTGCACCTCGCAGCCCCGGTCCCTCGCAACCTCAGCAACCCGCCACCACAACTAATGAAGCTCCTGCCCGCCCTGCAGCCGCGGTGGTCACGCAACAATCTCAATCCGCGGGCGACCCGGAGGAGGCCGAGCGCCTGCGCGCCGAGGGCAACCGCCTAGTGGGTGTGGGCAACTACGTCCGTGCGCAGGACTTCTACAGCCGCAGCATCCAGGCCTGCGCACACAACCCCCAGGCCTACTGCAACCGCGCCGCCATCCACCTGCAGCTAAAGCGGCCAGGGGACGCGCTGCTGGATGCGGAGCTAGCCATTCAGCAGCACGGCGACCAGCCGTACCCCAAGGCCATGTACCGCAGGGCTGCGGCGCTGCGGGAGCTGGGGCGGTACGGCGAGGCTGCCCGGGTGTTCCGGGACCTGCTGGAGCTGAGCCCCGACGACGAAGAGCTGCTGGAGGAGGTGCAGCAGGTGCAGCGGCTGGCCATGGGGCCGGGCGGGGCATCCGGAAGTGCTGCTGGGTCAAACGGGGGCGCGAGCAGTGCGAACGGGCAACGTGGGTCGGGGGGCGAGCGCCCTTCTGGGCAGGAGGGGCCTGCGCGGCACAAGGTGCTGGTGGTGGAGGAGGTGGAGGACGAGGAGGGGTCCACCGGGGAGGAGGAGGAGGAGGAGCAGCAGCGAGCATCTGCGCCTGTTGCAAGATCCACTTCGTCCTCGTCCGCTGCATCCGCGGCCCCTGCCGCTGACGCGGCCGCCACCATCAATTCCACAGCAACAGCCTCCAGCAACGGCAAGGCCGCCGGCGGGACAGCACCCGCACCTGCTGCGCCAGCCGCAAAGGCCGCGCCCTCACAGCCCACGGCCGCCGCCGCGCCGGCGCCCAAGGTGGCCGCTGCTGCCGCTGCTCCCGCTGCTGCATCCGCAAGCCGCATCCACGAGGCCGCGTCCGCCAAGGCAGCGGCTGCGCTGGCGGCCAAGGCGCCCAAGATGCCCAAGCCGCCCAAGAACGCGCACGAGTTTGAGCACGCCATCAAGACCCTGGCCTCCCACCCCGCTGTGCTGCACGAGTTCGTGCGCACGGTGGACCCCGCGCAGTACGCCGCCATCATCAAGGCCAACCTGAGCATACGGATGGTGCAGGCGATCGTGGACGCCGCAAAGGAGGTGGTGCCGCTGCCGGAGGGCAGCGGGGAGCAGCAGGGCGGTGCGTCGGCCGAGGGCGTCGAGTTCGCGGTGCGGGCGCTGGAGAGCCTGACGCTGGTGCAGCGGTTTGAGATGACGTACGGGCTGTCGTCCAAGGCGGTAAAGGAAGATGTCAAGGCGCTGGTGGGGGCGCTGGCGGCGGCGGGGCGTGACGTGGCGCTGCTTAAGAAGTCGTACAAGCTGTAGGGCAGGAGTTGCATGAGAAGTGTATACCGTGGGGCATGCTAGGGCGGTCGTGGTTTGGGCACTGGCTGCAGCAATGCAGTGTGCCAGTTGTCGTTGGGAGCATTGAAGGCACGTGGGATTGCGGGTCAGTCGGCGAGAGTTGCATGAAGGCAGCTGTAGAGTGATGGTGTCGGGTTGTTAGGTAGGGTTGCCAGGTGTTGCCGTGCGGAGGGGTGCTGAGCGTAAGGACCCGGCAAGGGGTCTCCCCTGGACCCGGCACAAGACATGCCACGTGGCCAAGCGGCGCAGCGGGGGCCGCACGTAGGCGAACCCAGCCGAGGTGCAGTGTCCACCGTACGCACTAGCTTTTCGTCTGCCCTCCCGGGCCCCGTGGTCCCGTCCTGTGCACGGTGCCAGCCATGCTAAGTGTTAGTGCCTAACCTCTGCCGCAACCTCACAGGTAGGGAGCGACAGCCTCAGACATCGTTGAATCTAATGCCGGAAAGTACAAGCCCATGTGGCGCAGTGGAGGTCGACAAGTTGTTACCGGGTGGCTGGCCGCCTGTTTGCCACCTGCCACCTGTTGCTGTTAGATTATGCGATTGACTAGCATACTGTACCAAGCACTGCACCCCTGCACTGCACACTGCACCCCTGCACTGCACACTGGCACACTGGCAGGGCATCCGCACACTAACGGGTACAGGCTCAGTAGGGACCTCGCGACTCAGGCACACATGTTTCCAAAATATGCGCAAAATTGGACATGTTCGCACGTTAGTCTTTGGTGAAAGCAGTTTCCACTGGAGCTGCGCAAGAAAGCTGTCTGAGTCCCAGTACGGCATGTGGTCGCGAGGCCGCCGCAGAGTCACAAGTCCCGTGGGCGCGCAGTTGCAGGTCCATTTCGCCTGACGTAACTTGCGTTACTAGCAGCTTACTAGGTGCTGCGTTACAGTTGCCACTTGCGGAAATGGCCAGCATGACCTCTTCCCTGCGGGGCTCCGCCCTGGTGAGACGCACAACATATTTTCTACAGCGCATCAGTGTTACTTGAGATACAAGAGCCTTTGGGACAGACATGCATTTGTGGACCACTGACCACTTGCGCCGACGGGTTGTACACGCAGACCCGCACTCCCTTCAAGGCTGCGAAGCCTCAGGCTGTTCGTGGCCCCGCCTCGCGCACTGCGCTGGTCGTGGAGGCCAACAAGAAGGTCGCTAAGAAGACCAAGGTGCGGCTTGCACTTGTGGTGGTCGTGGTTGCCTGGGAGACACCGCATCGACAGCGAGTGCGATAGATCAAGTAGAGTGCTTTTAGTATTTTAGTTTTGTCGCTTAGAGTAATGGCGTCATGGGGCGCCGTGTCTGTCGACCCACCTCACTCGGCGATTCTCCTCTTGTTCCAGGTTATCCTGGTCAACGACATTCCCAACGTTGGCCTGGAGGGCGAGATCAAGGTGAGGGAGTAACTGCAGCCGTTGGCAGGCGCGCAGCTGACGCTCGGGGCCAGGTTATGAGCCCTCTCCACCCCCACACGCCTGGTTGCTTTGGCACCCGGAGCCTGCGCGAATGGTGGACCGTACCTTGTCCAACACGCAATACCGGCATTAGCTTATACAAATGAGCCGATGTGTGTCCGGACCCGACTGGTGTCCTGCAGACTGTCCCCGTGGGCTACTGGCGCAACTTCCTGCTGCCCAACGGCATGGCCAAGATTGCCAGCCAGGGCATCCTCGAGTGAGTGGCGTGCCATCCAAACTTGGCACACAGCTGAATCCTGGGGGGATGGGAACGGAGCAGAACTGGGGTGGTACAGGGGTGCTGTTTGACGGAGTGGGGACGAGGAAGCGCCCCCTCGTGGTGCAGGTGCAGGCGCAGCAGCAGCTTTCCATCTCAGCTCCCTCACAGTCGCAGAGCAACAGCAACTCGACAACTTGGGGGCAGCGAACCGACAGGCAGAGGGTGGAGCGCTCCGTTAAAGCGCTTGGAGTTGATGTGGGGGTTCCAGTTGGCGTCTGGCAGCGGCCAGCTGTCTCGCCATCCGATAGCACACTACAGCGTGAGCACGCTGCAGTGGGGCTCCAAGCCAGGACACAACTGCTAGACACTGCGCTCGGCGAAGCGTACCGCCCGATGGCAGTCAGCGCCTGGAAGAGAGAATGCGGCCGCCGCTTGGCTGTGGCCGTCACCGCTGCGTCCCCCATCTGGGCGCCTGAACTTTGTGCAATGCCGCGCTGCACGGCACCTCGCACGGGATCCACGTAACCCTAGCTGAGCAGCACCTCGTCCAGCCCTTCCGTGGCCCAGCAGACTGATTCGCGGTGTGCACATTGCTTTGCAGTCAAATCCGCCGCAAGAAGGAGGACGAGATCCGGAAAAAGCTGGAGGAGAAGGCCAACTCCCAGGTGGGTGCGGGAATCAGGGAAAACGTTTTGAGGGGACGGCTGGGTGCGATGGGTGCTGCCTTGGCGCCCTGAGCTGAGGAGACAGGTTGCACGTTGCAGTTGGTGGGGTGTGGGCCTGGGCCATGTTCGCTCCACGGCGAGCTAACGATCATGGAGGCCTCGGAGCTTTCTCGCTACACCCTGGCGACACGTGGCGACAGCTCAGTAGGCAGCCACAGCGTCCGATTAAGCTAGCTGCTCAGCACGCAATGCAAGACGATCGTCAGCTGCTGGTAACAGCCCTCCGTGCTTTGCCCCGCAGGCGTTCGCCAACGCCCTGGGCACCATCGGCAAGTTCATCCTGAAGAAGAAGACCGGCGAGAAGGACCAGATCTACGGCAGCGTGCAGGTGCAGGAGATCGCCGACGCCATCTACCAGCAGACCGGCCGCAACGTGTCGGACTGCGAGTTCACGGTGCCCGAGATCAAGGCCGTGGGCACCTACGAGTGCACCGTGCGCCTGCACCCCGAGGTGAGGGGCCGGATGAGGATGGAGCAGCAGGGTCAGCAACTACAGCAGGGGGAGGGAGGGAGGGAGGTAGACGTAGTCGAGACACGTAGCAGCTGCTGTTGCCGCTGCCGCATGCAGAATGAGTTGAGCTCAACTGGTACCACTTGCGGCAAGCGCCACGTTGGCAAGTGCACTGTTGTACCTCACTGCACACGGCGTGGTGCTGACCTGCACTGGCATCCTTTCCGAACCCGTTCCAGGTGGTTGCCACCTTCAGCGTGGTCATCCAGAAGGAGAAGAACACCCTCACGATTAAGACCAACGAGGGGGCCAAGAAGAAGAAGTAAAGCGACGATGTAGCAGCCTTTGGAGCTTCAGTAGGACGGCGCGTGGACGAGCACATCTGGGGTGGACGCGGGTGACAGCAGCAGCAGCCCTGGGCCACCCTCGGGGCCACTTCGTCGGTTTGTCAGCTGTCGGTGCATGCGACGGCTAGCAGACAAGCAGTGGGCCTGGGTTTGGTGACCCGCACACATGGGGACGCCGCCTCCACGACGCGGCGGTGGCCTTGGCGGCTTGTTGGTTAGGGGGCTTGCCCTTCCAGTCGCTGGGGAGGGGCCTTGGGCTGTAGGGCTGTAGAGCTGGCCTACGAGTTGGCGGTCAATAGGATAGCGTGGCTGGAACGGGCACCACTATGCGAGGTGGAGGCCTTGAGGCGCGCGTGGGCTCCAGCGATTTTGCTGCTTGGCATGCTGTACGACCGCCCTATGAGTGTGCGGGCGGCGCGCGGCTGCCTCCAGCTGGGTCTATGCGCGCTGGGGCCTTGTGCGGAGACGCCCCTTGGCATCTTAAGCTGCTGGCGGGTTATGGTGGTTATGGTTTTGGTGGAGATGCACGTTTGGCATCTGGCTACCACTGTGGTCGAGCTGGGAACACAGGGCATGAGAGGCATGGCGGTTTGTGCAATTCCTGTAACATGATGAAAGGAGAGCCGTGCCGCAGCGTCCACCCAGCGTCACAGTGGCACGAATCCACAACGACGAGGAAGCAGGGAGTTGCGCCGAAACGCACCACCGAGCACGAACCTCAACCACCCTGCTCTAAGTGCTCGTTGGACACGCCTATGCTACATCCACCGTGACAGCCTGTCGTCTGGTACGACCGCATCTGCGCATCACGTGCGGCTGTTTGATGCAGCGTTTCCCTGACCAACAAGCTGGAGCACGTCTGTTAGTTGGCGTTATAAGCCGCACACGAAAGCTGCCGGTGCAGCCACAATTCCATGGCTGCGCGGGCTTCCCCATTTAGGGTACTGCAGGGTACTGTAGCCACGAGGCTCGACTTGGCCGTTTGCTTGCACGTACACCGTCGTCCTGTCCCCCTCCCGCTTCAAGTCCTCCGCTCCACCGCACGCGCCTACCACCCGCCGGATGCGAAGCCCTGCAGCAGCCTCCCCAGCACCGGCCCCAGCGCCGCCAGCGCCCCGTCAATCCCTCCTCCGCCCTGCCCCTCCTCCTCCACGCCGTCCGCGCCCTCAGCTCCGTCAGGCAGCGGCGGCAGGCTCAGCCGCATGTAGGCGTCCCCGAAGCGGCAGCCCAGGCTCTCCTCCATCAGTAGCACGGCCAGCGCGCAGTCGGGGGCTGCCAGCACCTAGGGGGTGGACGGTGGAGGTGGAGCAGGGCGCAAGCGCAATGGGGGAGAGGGAAGGAATGGCGGGTATGAGCAGGTAAAAGGCGTAAAAGGAATTCATGTCAAGACCGGGAGGTGAGGCCTCGTGCGCGTGCCTGAGGGAACTGCACGCAAGGAGTCGCGTGGTCCCTGGTATCGCGCTGCAAGGCTTCAGCGCTTAACGGCCAAGATCGCACGCGCAAGCTGCACGAACCTCGCAGCAGAGTCTGACTGCGCACCTGGGTTCGAAGGTGCAGGCGTGCGCACGCCGTCGCCACCCGCACCAGGGACCCCAGTGAAGCGGCCTGGGTAACCTGTTGGGGGCCAGCCAATGTCACGGCGGCAACAGAGGCTTCAGGATTCGGGCTGGACAGGCAGGGGCCATGTGTACCATGTGGAAGGAAGGGCGGATACAGGAGCAGAGTTCGTGTCTTCCCAACTTGCATCAGCTCAGGCACGACTTTCGTTTAGACTGGCACTTGCATCAGCTCAGGGCCCCTTCCGTACGAGACCGTACCTGAACGCCCGACTGCCGTACGGCGACGTAGTACCGCATGAGCAGCTCCAGGGCCTCCTCCGTCAGCTGAGGGTGGGGGGACGTGGCGGCGTCTCGCCCCTCCCCACCGCCGCCGCCGCCGCCGCCGCTGGGCCCTGCCTGGTCCTGCTGCTGCTGCGCCGTGAGCTGTGCGGCGGCCGCCATGTGCTGCCGCAGGGCGCGCAGCAGGAATGGGTCCGCACCACCTGTGGAGAGGCGGGTCGAAGGCGTCAGCGATCGGCCTGGTGCAAGTCGGGGGGGCGGCAGGTGACGCGGCAGGGCAGGCCCTGATCCTTCAGGTTCCACAGGCACGGGGCACTAGCCCCCAAAGCGACGGAACGGCTGCTGCCGCTCCTCCCCACTCCTCTGCTTACATGCTACGTTTTGCACACGTGGAACCCGCCTCCCACGCACAACCCACCCGCCTCGTCAGCCTCCCCCAGCGCCGCCACCGCCACCAGGTCATCCCCCGCCACGTGGTGCAGCACGATGTCGTACTGCGACTCGTCCAGCCCGCCCCACGGCAGCGCCCGGTCCGACCCGCCGCCCGCCCCACCGCCCGCCCCCTTGCCCCAGCGCCGCCCGCTCCCACCGCCGCCGCCGCCCGCCCCGCTAAAGGCCAGCTCATCCACGCCCGCGAGGGCGTTGCCGCTGCGGGGCGCAGCTGCCCACACGGTGGTTGTGAGGGGGGTGGTAAGCTCGGGGCGGCCGGGGGCAAGGGGCAGGGAGGGGCGGCCCAGGAGCTCGTTCAGCGCGGAGCGGTGCCTGTGGCGTAGGAAAGGCGAACGGACAGGAAGTTGTCGTGCTGCGTGGCATGACTCAAGTCGCATCCCGTCTCCTACCTGTAAACCGTTCCACGGGAAAGAAGTAGGGGCCTTGCCATATCCGATTGCAGAATCGCATGTAGGGTTCTGGGATGAGGGTTGCCGTGGGCCAGTACAGGGTACATTAAAGCTGAAGCAACATCTTCCTAGGGTGCCGTTGAATGCAGTGCTTGTGACACCCACTTGTTGGTAAGCACCTCCGCCTCCACCACCGCCACGCCGCGGTTCCCCGCCGTCAGCAGCAGCGACCCATGGGCCACCCCGCTGGCGCCCGCCTGGCCGCTGCCGTCCACGCCCAGCCGCCCGCCCGCCACTAGCCGCGGCATGACAGCGGGCGGGTCGTCGTACAGTGCCGTGCCGGCGGCGCAGGCAGGCGCCAGGGCGGCGCTGAGGGGGCTGAGCAGGGCCGCGCAGCCGCGCAGCAGGCGGGGGCACAGCGGGTCGGAGGCCGGGTGGCCCACCAGAAGGCGGATGCGGCCGTCGGCCAGGGCCTGGAGGTGGGGGTGCGGGCCGCGCCTGCGAAGGGAGGGTGGAAGCGGATGGTAAATGCATCGCTGTCGAGCGCATGCCTGGTGCGACAACGGAGGGTAGGAACAGACGCGCGCTGTCAGGCACGTGCCACGGCTCCTCACCCTGCGGTCCCGAGCTCCGGCAGTGCAGCCGCCGCCGCCGCCCCCTCCACCCCCGCCTCCGCGCCCAACGCCTCCGTCGCCCCGCCCGCCGCCACAGCGCTGAGCAGCATGGCCAGCGCCGGCAGGGGCTCTATCGGCCTGCCCTGCAGCTGGCACACCAGGTCCACGAGGGTCTGCAGCGGCCGCCGGCTTCGCATAACCAAGCTTGTGGTGGTGTCAGCTGAGGTGGCGGCTGAGGTGAGGGCGGGGGCCGTGACCCTCGCAGGCGGGCCCCACATGCGGAAGGGGTGCACTGGGGCCATGGACAGGGCGTCGATGGAGGCGGTGGCGGTGGCGTAGAGGGAGGAGGAGGGGGCTGTGGAGGCGGTGGAGGCAGCGGTGGTGGAGCGGCCAGGCGGGCCCAGCAGGCGGGCCATGCCCACGACGCGCACCACGTCGCCCACCTGCACGAGTGTGCCGTACCAACGTCCAGTACGGCAGGGGTGTGCGTGTGAGCGAGGAGGTCAGACACGCATCGGTGGAGCGGTGCAGCTAGGTCCTGAAGTCCGACAAGCAGGGCAGAGCGTGGATGCACAAGGTCCCGGGATGTCCGGGTTGCCCGTTGCACCCAGATGCCGTGCTCATGGTTTCCCCCTTCAAATTCAGTTGGCGTACATTGCCGGTGCAAACTGGGATGGCTTCACCTATGGACAGGGGCAACTCCGCTGCCGACCTGTCTGCCCCACCCGCCTGCTGTGGACCCCACCCAGCACCCACCCGTGCAACCCCTGCCAGGTCGTCGCCGACAGCCACCCGCACACTGCCCGGCAGCGCGCCGAAGCCCATCGCCCCCGCCCCCATGTCGGCGTGCGCGGCCTCCCCCGCCGGCAGCGCTGAGCTCAGCCCCGCCAGCCACAGGTCCTGGCAGGGCACCATCACCCTGGGGGACAAGGGGTGGAGAGGCACGCAACGGGGGGTGCGGCGGCCTTTGACGTCTACTGGCAACGTGCTGCGTGAAAGGCGGTACAACGGTCAGGTAGTGTCCAGCCCGCTCAAGTCCCTGCCCTGAGCTACCGCCAGCTTCCCCACCTGCCCGACAGGTCCTCCTGCAGCTCCGCCACCCCCGGCCCCTCTCCGCAGCTGCACCCCGGCCACCCCGCCGCCCCGCGCTCCTCCAGCACCGCCGCCGCCTCGCCGCACCGCCCGCACGCCAGCAGCCGGCTGTGCGGCCGCAGCCCCACGCTGGATGCCGCTACCACCACCCCGTAGCAGCACGCCAGCAGCGCGTGGGGTCCCGTGTGGCCGTGGTGGTGCTCGAGGGCGTGGGCTTCGGAGCCGAAGGGGGTGGTGGGATGGTGGGTGGAGACGGAGGTCCAGGATGAGGCGCCGGGGAGGTGCGTGAGTGAGGCCATGAGGGCGGGGATGGGCTGGCATGGCACGGGCACCTGCGTGGGTGCAGGGATGCGGTGTTTGGGGACACGACTGGAACTTCATATCAAGTGCATGGACAGTACCAGCGTACCAGCGAAGGTGTGGCTGCTGCGCTTCAGGTCAATCCAGGTGCAGGTCAGGTGACGAAGGAGCCATTAGGGGGGGCAAAAAGTATCCCTATCCTGCCCTCCCGTTCGGCATCCTTACTTCTGGACCCTTTTCGAAGACCCCCCGGGCCTACTCCCCAGGCCCCCAGGCCCACCTGCGTGGGCCGCACGTACAGCCGTGGGCAGGGCGAGGCGCTGATGCCCTCCGCGTGCAGCTGATCCAGCAGCGAGTACAGGCTGCCGGCTGGCATTGCAGGGTGGTGGGGTTAACGGGGTACCGGAAAGGTGATTGCGATCAGGACACGGTACCTGGGTGCAGAGAGCAAGGTACGCCTCAGTTCTAACAGCTGACCTGGCATGCAGATTGTGTGCGCGCATTGTCAGCAGCGTTACAAGGAGGAGTAGAATGTGCATCTTGTGATGGCTGGTAACGCATTAAGCCCAAGGGCTAGGCACCACCGACCAGCAGCCACTCCCCAGTCCCCACCTGGGTCGGTGATGAGCTGCGCCCCCAGCTGGGGGTCCGACTGCACTAGGGCGCTGACGTCCACCTGGGGGCCCAGGAGTTTGTGGGTCACTGTGATCAACAACAATACCATAGACGTACGGTACCGTTCTGCCGTTTACCACGGGCAAAGGAAAGGCGCGAGGCATCGCGGACGCATGGCTGACGGACTGGAGTGACACAGTGCGTACCGGTATAGCTTGCGGTGTAATTGCTAGGCACACCCACGCCCACGCCCGGGTCGTGTCACGCTGTCGCTCGGGATGTTTGGCGCCCCCAGTGCTGTATCTACCGGTGTTTGCCCCGCCACGCCGCAATCCCGTACCCCGGTTGGCACAAAGATGGTCCATCTGCAGCAGCGAAGCTGCCCGGAGCTGCCCTGCCTGCCCACCTGCAGCGGCACCGCCCCCTCCACCAGGCGCGGCATGCCGCTGCCCTCCGCGTCCTCCACCACCCACGCGTCCAGCGCACCCACGCGGATCAGGTGCTCCAGCAGCGTGCCGCCGCCAGTGCCGCCATCAGCTCCGCCACCACCAGCACCACCCGCAGCAGCCCCTGCGCCTCCCGCAGGATCAGGGACGGCACGTATACCAGGGCGCCTTGCGCCACCAGCACCACCACCAGCACCACCGCATCGGGAGGCTGGCGGTTGTCCGTGATGTTGGAAATCATTACTAGGGTGTCTGTGGGTAAATTCAAAGGGTCTGGTGGGGTCTTCAAGGTGGACGTGAAGTGGGTCTGACCCAGGTGACCCATGGGTCGGAGGGCCCCGGGTCACGTGCTGCTCCGTCTGTTGCTGTTGCTGTTGCTGCTGTTGGTGTTGGAGTCCATGCCTGGCAGGCGGGTCCTGAGAGAATACTTCCGTGAGATGCTGCTGCTGGTGTGGTGCTCCACGAGTCTGGGTTCTGGGGCCGTGGTGGCGGCTGGGCCCATGGGCGGGGTCGGGGGCGCCCGGGTGAGGGGGCGGAGGCGCGGGGAACTGGAAGGGGTCGAAGGCGGCCGAGGCCGGAAGCCGCTGCGCCTGCGCCGGACCTCGAGCGCTTGGAGTTACGGACTCTGGTGTTACAGGATGTGCAGATGGAGTTGCGGGAGCGCCAGCGGCAGCTAGCGCTGGGGCGCCGGCCCGGTGGCGCTTCGGGCGCGGGTCCGGGCTCAGCTGCGAGCCACCCGCAAACGAAAGCTCATAATCGCCAATTTCATCGTCCATGGTAATGTGTGTAGTGACCTGTTTGAGGCTCAAGAAGAAGTCTGGCAAGACTCACAGTACCGGTAGGCATGATGCCATGCGGCGTGAATTCTGTAAAGTGCCGTAGACGTCCGACCTGGCGGTGGCATCGCAGGGGCAAAACGCCAAAGGCCAGCTTGTGTTTCCTCATACTCTTACCGTGAGACACCTACTACTTACTCGCGATACTAACTTATTGCTGTGGGCGTTTCTCGCCCAACAGCTGTGACCCCAAAACAATAAGCTAGTCAACCCCCCGAGCGCAAGCGCCCTCGGACTCTCACGCTTCAGACTACCGTACCCTTAGTCCTTGTCGCCTTTTTGTAACAGCAGCTACGGTTTACTGAGACGCAATGTTAACAACGGCGCTCGGCGCGCCGGCTTCTCCTGTCCGGCCTGGGGCTCGAGGCCACGCTCAGCCTCTGCTCTCGCCTCCTTCCTCACCTTATGTAGCGCGACCTTCACCCAGCCGCTCAGCCGCTCCTCCTCCATCCTTTTCTCCAGCGCGCGTAGCTACAGCCTCAGCTTCAACAGCGTCTCCCGCGGTTCCCTCGCTTCCCCTTCTCGGCCTTCGCATTCCGCGCATTCCCGAGTTCGATGGCAGCGACGACGCAGAAGATAGCACCCTCTCCCACCGCAATTTGGGTCTCGACGGCACCAGCCGCTGCATTGCCTTTGCCGTGCGCAGCGGCACACCCGCGGCCCGCTCCCCCCGCGGCCGAAACGATTCCTTCGATCCTCCCTTCCGCCTTCCTCACCCCAACGACGCCAACTGCCAACACGACTCCGAGCTGCCCGGCCCCAGCAACGCAGGCGACCGGCTGCTGCTGCTCGCAAGAGCGGCTGCACAACACCAGCAGCAGCAGGATCGCTACACCCGCAGCGCCGCCCGGGCCGTCAGCCCTCACCCCAAGGCTGTAGCGCTGTGCAACAGCCCGCCGTCTGACAGCGCCGACGACGCCGACCGTGAGGACAGCGCCACGCGGCCCCGCCCCCGCCGCCCCTCCTCCCGCCTGCGCCGCACCCTTCCCCGCACCCGCGGCCTCAACCCCCGCGCCCGCAGCACCTCTCCGGGCTCCGACAGCCCCAGCTCTGCGCTACCCCTGCTGGCGCACACGCCCTTGCAGCTGCCACCGCCACCGAAGACCCAGCATCCTCACCGCGGACTACAGCCCGACGGAGATGTACGGCAGTACGATGCGGACGATGGCGCCGACGGCGACGGTGAGCCCGACGGCAGCGACCGCGACGGCAGCCGCCGCCGCCGCCGCCAGCGCGCCGATGAGGCCTTCGCCCGCTGGGCAGATCAGCTACTGGCAGCCAGCGCCCTGCGCACCCGCAGCCACACCGCCGCCACACCGCCCCGCAGCGCCCAGCGCCGGCGCCACCGCCGCGCCAGCGCGCCCGTCCCCAGGTCCCCCCTTCCGCCCGACGACGATGATGACGAGCTGTTCCAGCCCGACCCACATCGCGACGAGGGCCCGTCAAGCCCTTCCGCATCCGCCGCCGCGCCCGCCGCGCCTGAGGGGCCCCCGGCAGCCCCCCTGTCACCCGTCGCCGCTGCCGCCGGCGCCATCGCCGCCGCCGCCGGCCTGGGAGCTGCCGCCGCCGCCGTGGCCGCCGCCGGCTTCGGTGGTCCGCTCCTGGCGCCCCTGCCCGCAGCACCCGCACCTGCAGCCGCTGCCGGCGGCCCTCTACCTGTTGCCGCCGTTGCTGCCCCAGGACCTATCGCGGCTGCTGCCGGGGCCGCTGGCGTTGGGGCCGCCGCCGGCCCTCACCCGGGCCTGGGCCCCGCCATGCAGTGGGGGGACCTCCTAGCCGCACTCCTAGCAGTGCTGGCGCCGCAGCCCCTAAACCACCACAACCACCAACCGCTACTGGCGCCGCTGGCGGGCGCTGCGCACGGCCCTGATCACATTCCTGGCCCGCCTGGCCCGCAGGCAGCAGCACTGCAGAACGGAGGGGGTGCAGGCGGTGAGGGACAGCAGCAGCAGCAGCAGCAGCAGCAGCAGCAGCAGCAGGGCCAGGCGGGTGGTGGCGGTGAGGGGCAGCAGCAGGAGGGGCAGGGGGAGGCGCACGACGACCCCATCGGCAGGACCGTGACCAAGGAGCGCAGCGCTGAGACTGACCTGGACCCGGCCGTGTGGGAGGTGGAGCCGGAGGCGCAGCAAGGGCAGCAGGAGGGGCAGGAGGGGCAGCAGCAGCAGGGTGGCGACAGCAGTGCGCCTAAGAAGCTCAGCGACCCCAAGCCGGTGAGCGGATGGACAAGGAGTGTGCGAACTCTTGTGTACATGAGAGTGTGCATAACAACTCCTGCACAGCAGCGGCCAACGGCTTATTGAGGTCGTGACCTCCGTGACCCACATCAGCTGTCTACAAGTTTGCACCTATGGTCAGCACCACATCCTTACACAACATGCACCTACACGCCGGCCTTCTACCTGCACTCCCTCCCCTCCCGTCCCACCCCGCCAGGTGTTCCTCCGCTCCCTGCGCAGTGCGCAGCAGGTGTCCATCACCTTCGTCAACCGCACGGCGCACCCCGCGGTGGCCATATGGCTCAACTTCTTCGGCCAGGAGGTGGCCTACGGGAAGCTGCCGCCCGGGGAGGCCAAGCTGTGAGTAGTAGGATAGGGGGTGCGCGGATAGTTACAACATGCTATGCGTAATAGCATCAGAGTGCACACCAAACGGAGACGGAAGGTGTCACACTGTCCCGCTGATGCCCTTGCGTGGTTGAGAGCTGAGTTATAGTGGCACGCGTGCAGCCCTACCCAGTCCCATGGTCCCAACTCACCCCTACTCACCGTACCACACCCTACACACCGCACTGCAGGTTCGGCACCTACGCCACGCACCCCTGGGTGTTCCGCTGCGCCGCCACCGGGGAGCGGCTGCTGGCGGGCGGCACCACCGCCTTCTTCGCAACGCACGGCGCCAAGGTGGAGGTCACGCGCCGGCCGCCGCTGCTGCACTCGGTGGGTGGATCTATGGGCGGTGCCATCAAATGCCTGAGTGGCAGCAAACCAGCACCGCGCCCCCAGGACTGCTGCCTGTGGCTCCTGCATCCGCAGTGCCTCGCCCCCGTGTCCTAGCGCCCTTCCATCCCCCTACCTGCCATGCACCCCATTCGTAAGCATCCAGGATACCGCCTTTACGCCTGTGCATCTCCAACCTCTTGCATGACCACCGCCCGCCCCAACCCTATTCCACCTTTCCCTCCAGGAGGCCACCCACGCCGCCTTCCCCGCCGACTACAGCTCCGCATGCCGCACATTGCTGCTGTCCCACCAGCGCCTGCAGCGGCCAGACCTGCAGCGGGCGGCGGCAGAGAGGGCAGCCGCCACCGCTGCCGCTGCCGCTGCGTCTGGAAGCTGGGCGGGTGGCCTGGCCGCCCCCTCCCTGGCGGGCGCCACAGCTGCGTCTTCGGCGGACGCGGCTAACTTCACCGTCGCCCGCCTGGTGGGGCGCCTGTTCAGGTGAGGCGGCGGGCATCGCAGACACGGGCTTAGGTCTTTGGCTGGGCATGAGGTTCTGTGTGCGCGCATGTTACGACCAAGAGCACCTGCAGCAAGCATTCAGCCCTACGCGCAAGCATGCCTTCAAGCTTTTGTACACCCTGCATGTACACAGCGCAACTTAGGTTCTGTCACCGCCGGTCTCCCCTTGTGCACCTATCCCGCTACCACGCTGCCATCCTGCTGCCGTACGCCCGGTGATTGAGCTACTGCACTCCGTGCCCTACTCACCGCCCAGCACGGCCTGGGTGCTCCGGGCGCTGGTGGCCCTGCTGTGCAGGAACATATACGCCTGGGCCTCGCCCGCCGTGTCCGCCGTCAACGCCGTGTGCGGCCCCGACCCCTCCGACACCAGCTCCGCCGCCACGCCCGCCGTAAGCCCCGCCAAGGGCCTCGGCGGACGGGCCCTGGCCAGGGCCGCCTCCGCCTCCACCCCCACCCCCACCCGCACCCGTCGCAGCGCCAACGGTGGCAACGGTGCCGACGCCGTGCAGCAGAGGCGCGCCGCCATGGCCCTGGGCGCGTACGACGGTACGAGTCCTTCGCCCGCCAGCCGCCGCGCCGCCGGTGCTGCTGTTCAGCCCGGCCGCCGGCCCGCATGGTGGGAGGACTTCGAGCCGCACAGCCCCTGTGCCGCCGCCGCCGCCGCCGCCAACGTCGCCATGACTACCGCCAAGAGCAGCAACACCGGTGTGCAGTCCCCGTGCGGTCCCAATGCCCACGACGTGACGACCAGCCCCCAGGAAGGCGACCGCCAGCGTCCCAAGAGCGCCGGCGTGCCTTCGCCCCACCTCGGGGACCTGCCCCTGGACTTGGTGAGTGCTGCGGCATACGGCAAAGGGCTTTGCATCACGTTATGGTGCTTGGCAAACGGATATCCGTAGCAGCAGGTTTCAGAACGTAGCACTCGTGCCTTCTAATGTTCCAGTAGCATGGTGGTACTGTCGTTTTGGCTTCGCCCTGACCTCCCAAGGTGCTGTGGCCAGCCAATGCAACTCCGCCAGCAACCGTGTCGCCCTTGTGGCCCCTACATACCGGTACTCAATCCACAAACTTGCAGCAATAGCCATGCCCCCTTGCTCCGACTTCACCGCCTCTTCCCTCCTCCCCGATGCTCACCTTGTCCTTCCCCCGGGCCCGCAGGTGCACCGCATCATCCACCTGGCCGCCCCGCCGCTGCAGCAGGACGTGGCCCTGGGGCCGCGCGGCCACCCCGACATCCCACCCGTGCTGCTGCCCTCCGACCCTGACACGTGGCACCCGCCCGGACCGCCGCCGCCGCCGCCGCCACCGCAGGCGCAGCAGCAGTAGCAGTAGCAGGGCCAGCAGCAGTAACGGCTTTGCTAAAGCGAGGGGGCTAAGAGCGAGGGGGATACGGATGGACGTGGGAGGTGCAGGAGTGCGTGCTATGAGTGGGACGAGGTTTATGCCGATGTGGTTGTGGCGGATTAGTACACCTGCTGGTACGGTTTTTCCATCTGCACTAGGTTGTGCAACGGTGTCCATGAGTGGGGTTTGAACCGGGTAACGAGGGCGGGACCTGCAGAAGTGTCGGTGCGTGGTGGAAGAGTACGGTAGGAGGGAGTGATGGAAGTATACAAGGCCGATGAAGGCGGTGTGTGGACTGTGTAGCACAACTGGAACTGTGTGGCACGACTCTTGTCCAGATCGGATGGCGGAGAGCGTGCATGCGTGCAAGTCCTTAGGACCTTTGCATTGTTCGTTTGTGTCTTTGCTCCGTTTGCTTAAAGCCGTATAAAAAATCAAGCTTCGTTGACAACATGTTGTAAGGCAAGAAGTACCTGCTGCTGCTTGTACGGGAATACGGGAATACGCCCAACGCAACGTCCTAACGAGTCCACCAGCGGCACCAGGGTCAGGGCAGACCATCTGGTTGCCCCATGCATGAACCCGAAGTTTCACTGGTAGCTACCCAGGCCTCTCCCTCACCTGCTCCTCCTCGTCCCCCGGCTCCTAAAAGCTCCTAAAAGGACTACAGAAGTCATTTCGTGGCACTTACATGGTGCGGGAGCAGATCCGGCTGCATGCGCCGGCACCTGCATCGGCACAGCGCCCAAGGATATCATACGCATGCGAGGCACGAAATTGTCTGTGCACCTCTGTTTCCTACAACGTCCAAAAGTCACGATACGCCTGCTGCCAGCTGCTGCTTGCGTCTAAGACTTGCGAGACCAGCCGTCACTCATGCATGCGACTTGTCCTGCCCTGCTCCTGCCCTCCTGCACCCAAGCTCATGAACCCAGATGCATCGGCGATACGCTTTACCCAAATTACATCCTCCCATCACTCCATCACGTCGCTGCCGCCCTCGTCTCCTTCACCCTCCCCATCCGCCTCCTCCCCTTCCTCCTCCCCCTCCTCGTCCTCCTCGTCCTCCTCCAGGTCCACCATGAGCGCCCGGCCCGCGCTGCTGCACGCCGCCGCCAGGCCCCGCGGCCCGCTGACGCACAGCGGGGGCGCCCAGCGCCCGCCGCCGCCGGGCAGTGCGGCCCGGGTGCGAGTGCCGGCCACTGGCCAGTGGGCCACAGCGCCGCTGCGGGCGCACACCTGTGCGTGTAGGAGTGCAACAGGGGTGGATACGTCAGTATACAAAAGGGTAGGCACGGGACGGCAGGACTTGTTTTCGTACAGCGGTACGCATGTAAGGGTCCTCCATTTCCGTAATTCGCGAGGGGGCGTTAAAGTCGCCCATAACGTCACTCCGAATGCGTAGCCCACCTCTGCGACAGCGCTGCATGTCGCCGCCCCGCCCGCCGCCGCCCCTGCCGCCGCCAGCACCACCTCCTGCACCTCCCGCCACGCCGCCAGCCCCTCCGTCGGCAGCAGCGCCAGCAGCCCTTCGCTCCCGCCCCCTTCCCCGCCCTCACTTCCCGCTGCCCCCCGCGCCCCTGCCCCTACCCACATTCCCCTCCCGCCCGGCGACCCGCCGCCAATGCTGCTGCTGCTCCTCCGCCTGCCCCTGCCACCCGCCTGGGCCGGGGTGCCCTGGCCTGCCCCGTGCCCGCCTCCGTGCCCTCCTGCTGCTGCGTGTCCATGCACCTCTGCCCCTCCTGCCCCTGCCGCTGCCTCCGGCGGCCCCAGCATCAGCGCCAGCTGCCCCTCCCGGTACCCCGCCATGCCCAGCACCCGCAGCCCGACGGGCAGCACCACCAGGCAGGCCTCGGCCCCCGCCGCCTCCAGGGGCCGGGAGCCCTGCGGTCGGTGGCCGGGCAAGCACGGGGGACAAAATTAGGGCCGGGGACAGCTCACCAGCAGGCGTGGCCGCGCCAAGCCACGTATGCAGGCATCCAGGTACAGGTACCCGGCGCATGGGGTATTGAGGTATGTCAGCCGCGCCCCCTTTGACCCCGCCCAACTGTCCCCAGCCGTTTCTCTGCAAACCCACATACAACGCCCGCAGCACACACCTGCGCCACGAAGCGCATCAGCAGCAGCGCCTCGCAGCCCGCGGGCCCCGTTCTGCCGCCTGCACCACCACCACCGCCCTGCCCCCGGTGCTCCAAGCCCAGGGCTGCCGCCACGGCCGGGGGCACCAGGCACGACAGCAGCGCCGCGCGGGGCCCCTCACCGTTGTGCCCTCCGCCCAGCGGCTCGGTGCGGATCTGCGGCAGCGTGATGCAGCAGGGCGCACAGGCCCACAGGCCGCTGGGGTCCCCGCCGGACCCGGGAGACACGCCGCGAGGGGGTGCCGCGAGCTCCGGCAGCAGGGGTATCTGCGAGTGGAGAGGTACCAGGGTTGGACGAGAATGCGCATGTGGCGGGGAAAGCTGCAACAGCATCCTGGTAGTGACACACGGATTAGGCAGGCCTCGGCGCCGATAACGTGTCTGGCCTCCAGCAACAGTGTGCCAGGGGAGTCTCGATGCCCCTGTCCAGCACTACCCCCCTGCCCACCCGTGCCAGCAGCTGCATCGTGGGCGACACGTCCCGCTGCAGCCGCCCGAACGCCCCGCGGCACAGGTCGCCCAGCACGCCCAGCTGCCGCTGCAGGGGGCGGTCCGGCCAGCTGCTGCCGCCGCCAGCGGCACCGCCGGTGGAGGTTGAGGTGGTGGCAGCGTTGGCCCCCTGGGCAAGCTGTGCGTCGCCGTTGGGCGGCGGCGGGAAGGGGAAGGCCACCTCCTGCAGGCGCTTTAGGTGCGGCAGCAGGTGCGGCGGGTAGTGCTGCGTGCTGGCCACAGGGAGGCCCAGCGTGGACTGGGGGAAGGGGAGGGGGGAGAAGGAGAGCAGGGCGTGGGGCGAAGTTGGGAGTGAAGGCACTGTCAAGAAGGCCGCATGCTGATGCAAACAGCTGAGCAGGCGGTCACCTCTGCCAGCGAAACGCCACTGTGGCCAAGCCACGGGTTCAGAACAAGCACCTGCCCGCCAGCCCACCTGCGAGGCGTCCAGGTCCCTGGCCAGCTGGTCCTGCTGCAGCTGGCCCTGCAGGAGGCGCAGCACCTCGGGCACCGCCACAGCCACCCCCGCCAGCGAGCCGTGCCCCCCAGGGCCCAGCGCCCCCGGGCCGTGAGGGTCGTCGCCGTCGGCCCCGCCGCGGGCCTCCTCCAGCGCCTGAGCAGGAACACGCACAGCCAAAATCCGGATGTGAAGACGAAGGATTGCAAAGCGGTCGGGAAGCGCGTGGTAAGGGAGGAACCAGGCTGCACACATGCTACTGACCAGAAACACGGCACGGCGTTCATGCTGCTGCGGCATTGCAGTGGTCATCTGGATGGGCCACCAGCAAGGAGCCTAAGCGCCCAAGTACGCCTGAGGCCTGACCGTGTCCGGCAGCCCCCCGCGGCCCCCACCTGCATGGTTTGGGACTGTGCTGGCTTGCACCCGTTGCGGGACCATAGGCACGAGGTCGCAT
>VFQN01001880.1_pt1 | contig 33937 bp, 57 predicted proteins | sample 3512371 | NCBI WGS metagenome assembly VFQN01 (sample SAMN10412370, study PRJNA504923) | tailings metagenome | isolation source: Replicate 2 from Balatoc abandoned mine | place: Philippines: Itogon, Benguet | collected 2017-08-28 | reverse complement strand
CTCCCGAGTGGGACGGGGCTGGGCCCTGGAAGGGGACCAAAACTGTAAATCCATACACTTCTCACGCATTTTGCCAAAGCGCTGCGTGTAACACAATCTGCACTGTCAACCAAGGGTCCTTCGTATCATGCGTCATGCAGCGGTTGGAGATGATCACACTCGTCTGTCGAGCCTTCCAGTAAGGACAGGCAAAGGTTACGGTACATACGGCCTCACTCTGCAACAGCGCAGTTTTGGCATTCACCACGCTAGTTGCTGGCCAAAGAAACATAAAAAGCTCGCGTGCCTGGGGCCAGCTGGGGCCTTGCCGAACTCCACCCACTACCCAGGGACGAGACGCCGCAAAAGATGTACACCTAATGACTCAGGAGTCGGGTACTGGCCTACTATGTTTAGCGCACGCAATCAGTAATCACCACTGAGTCACGAACTAGCGGCAGAGCTGCCGTGGTCACGTGTACCGCTACACCAGCAACGCCCGCAGCCGACGCTGCTCGCTCGCTGAAACCAGATGACCGTCCGTCCACGTGCAAGATACCCGTGCTAGGTGCTACCACGCACTCTGTGGTGCCACTCCCTCACTCGCACTGCGTCAGCACCAGCAGCTGCTCCTGCTGCTCCTCCATGACCAGCTGCACCTTGAGCGTGCCCTTGGCGGCCGCCAGCTCCAGCGCCTCAGGGCCCCTGCTCAGCGGCAGCTCGGCTGCCACCAGGCGGCCCAGCAGCCGCCGCACCTCCGCCCGGCTGGCCATCAGCCCCAGCGCCGCATCAAAGGGCCCGCACCTGGTGGAGGAAAGGTAGTGCGCGTGTATCAGGGGAAGGCGGGTGCGAGTCAGCTCAGGGGCGGGCGAGCTACGGCGTTTCCTTATTGCATGCGCAGCTTTCCAAGCTGCCTACACCTTCATAGGTGTACAGTAAACAGGCCGAGCGTCGTACCTAATCAGCTTCACCTATGCAGGTTACGGTTGAGCCTAGGGCGCTTCGAGGGGGCCGAACGCGTTCACGAGCGCATGCCAGCCAACTAGCACGTGGCTGTTGCTACAGGAAAACCTCTGCCCCATCGGCCCCGTCCGCCCTGCATCTCTGGGTGTTAACCTGCTGCCGCACCTGCTGCCCAGCAGCACCTTCTCGTTGACCACAATGTCGTTCGCCAGCTCCGCCCAGCAGGGGTGCGCAGCAGCCGCCCCCGCCCCCGCCCCCGTCCCCGTCCCTGCCTCGGCGGCCTGCGCAGCGTCCTGTTGCCCTGGCCTGCCGCCGGTGACCGCGCTGACCGTGGACTTGAGCACGATGGTGCCCATGGGCCGGCACAGCGCCAGGGCAGTGCGGATGCCGCCGGCTGACCCTGCGGCCCACGGACACGTGGCGGCGCGTGCGGCGGTAGCGGCGACGTCAGCACGCGGCCAGTGGGGGCGGCGCATGTGGAGGCATCGCCATCAGCACTGCTGCTGTGCTCAAGCCAACGCCACTTCCACTTCCTGGTGCTGAGTTGCAGACGCCTGTGCTGATGCATGCAGTGTGGCTGGGATCCCCACACATGAAACGCAACGGCCCACCTGAAGCCTCAACGACCAGGTCGTACTTCCCCGCTAACCGGTCGACAACCGTGGAACCGTCGCCATCGGACACCACCTGGCCACGTGCAGGGCGGCGTGTAAGGGTGGCGTGATTGCAGCAAGCTATGGTCGAATGCAGGCCACCAGTGTTGGCAACAGGTATAAGGTAATGCCGCACTGCCGAGTGTGGCTGACAGCATCACCACTGTATATCCATCCTACACGAAACCTGCCCGGCGCCCCAACAGCGCACACCACGCACAAGCTGCCCGCCGGCACAGCGCTCCCTCCTGCGTCACTTGCTGCCCCTATAGGGCACGCACTGCGCACGCGCGGTCACCCACCCGCGCCTCCACGCACATACCATCTCAGCCAGTAGAGTGGCACGCCCAGTTGCCCTCACGAGGAGCCACACTGACCCGCCCGCCCACCGAACCCACCCACCCGCTCCACGTTGTCCCCTTCCACCAGCTCCATCTTGGCCACGTGCCGCCCCACTAGCGTGACCGGAGGGCCGCCCGCCTCCCCGCAGTGGCACGCCAGCACCTGGGCCACCAGCAGGCCCAGCTTGCCGTCGCCTGCAGGGGCAGTCATGCGGGGCACACGCGTTAGCAGGAGCGGCGAGCACTGCCTCCTGGTGCTTGCGACCTACACACCAGCCACCTCCGCTCTGGTCCTGCCCTGTACGGGGCACCTTCGCTCCCGCCATGCCCAATCAGGGCTCCACGGCAAGTGCCTCCACCCTGGGTTGTTCCCCACCCCAGCAAGCCGCCGTGCGCCTACTCACCATTGACCGCAACATGGTCCTGCCATGCATAACTTTGAGACCACACCGCGCCTTCCCTGCCCCGGCCTGCGCACAGCTACCCCTGGCCACACACCCCTCTGCCCCCACACCCTGCGTTCCATACCCCTGACCTAGTGCCCCTCATCGCCCCTGGCCCACTAGGACTCACCGATGACCGCCACACGGTCTTGCCCCGGCCTGCGCGGCAGCCCCTGCTCCACCACTCGGCACGCGGCAGCCAGAGGCTCCGCGAACACAGCCTCCCGGTCGGTCAGGGGGGCGGGCGGGCCGCCGGCCGGGGCCGAGGGCGGCTGCACGTGCGGCACCGGGTGCAGGTTCTCCGCAGGCAGGGTGAGGTAGTCGGCCATGGCGCCGTCACGGTTGATGATGCCCAGCACGGACCTGGTGGTGGGAGTGTGGGCGAGAGGGGTTTCACAGGGGTTTCGCATCGTTGGTAGCAGGAAGGGATGAAGGGCTGAACTGCGGGCCTGCTTGGCTAATGGCGGTGCGACGCTGCGCGTACCGGTATGCAAAAAATGGATATGTTGTGTGTCCGTTCGTGGATGTGGAGGACTTGATAGCGTGCTTGCACGCCGGGGCACAAACCATGCGGCTGGGTGTTGCCGCTAAGTGTGCACCATGCTTACGTTGGCGGGCAGGATAAGGATATCTAGTCGTACCTTCCGGGAGCGTGGTTCCTTTGGAAGATGGCATCCGCGCAAGAGAAGTGTCCGTCGTTGCAGTTGATCTCGCCCACCACTCGCGTGCCTATGGGCAGCTGGGTGTGGCCCTCCGGCAGGGGTCGCCCAGGGTCTGGCGGGCCGTACGACACGATGGTGCCCACAAACTCGTGTCCTAGGACGCCATTGAAGCCGGAGACATAGCCTCGACATATCTCTAGGTCCTGCGGCCCAAGGGGTGCAAGGAAGAGGTGGAACGCAGCAAGGGTCGAGTGAGGCTCGTGCTGGGCTCCTCGGCGCAAGCACCAGCCGGGTGACTGTCATGCTGCCGTCTGCTGTCTGCTCCTTGCAACAATTCAGTAACTGTAACATTCTGCTGCAGTTTAGCGTGCACACCGTTGAGCAGATTCCAGCGCGTCGAACACGAATGAGCGCCTCGCCTGCTGAGGGCTGTGGCACTGGGCGCGTCTCCAGCGCGACGCGCCCAGTTTCAGCATTGTATGTCAGAGCTTGCATGCTTGTGCTGAGGCTATATAAGTCCGCGCTCGGGCCCGTATCTGCAAGAACGGAAGCGGCAGCTCCGGAACCCGACTCCAAAACGTTCTCAGCCAACATAAACGCTATGGGGCGACAACTGACGCATGCCAGCGGCATTTCGTGTTACTTCTAAAGTAGCAAGGGCCTCACAGCTCAATAGCACTGGCGCATGACCCTTGATAACCTGTTATAGGAAATACGTTGAGCGGACGCGTGCAATGCCATCACTAGGATTAATTGTGCCCAGCGCAAAACTTCCTGGCTGGCGCTGCGCTCAACCGTCCGGCTCCAGACTTGCACCCTGGCCATGCACTTTTCCGAGACGTCAAGTTGCGCGTGCAGCAGGGCGCAATATCGCGGAGGGTATGCTGTCACGGGATGCCGAGGATGGGAGCGCTGGTGAGGCGCTTGCGGCAGCAGCTAGTACTGCAGTGGTGCAAATATCGGAAGGGCTCCTGTCTCGTGCTGAGTCAGACGACGAAGCCAGCAACGCCCCTGCCTCATTAGGCCGCTCGGTTCCGGAGGGCCTGCTTTCGCGCCAGTCCGACGACGAAGGCGGCAGCAACAACAGCAGCCCAACTTCCAGGCCGCGTGTGGTGCCAGAGGGGGTGCTCTCAAGGGACGACGCTCCCCCTGCCAACGCTGGTCGGGTGGTTCCGGAGGGCATGCTTTCCCGTGAATCGGACGACGAAGGCAGTCGCAGCAGCAGCCCTGCTCAGCTGCGTGTGTTAGCAGAAGGGGTGTTGTCACAGGATGACTCGGGCCTTCCTTCAGCAGGCGGCACGGTCCCGGAGGGCCTGCTTTCACGGGAGTCGGACGACGAAGGCGGCAGGAGCAGCAACAGCAGCCCTGCTCTGAGCATGCGTGTGGTGCCAGAGGGCTTTCTGTCGCGAGAGTCAGACGAAGAGAGCAGTCCCGCGCCCTGCCTCCGCACCATCCCGGAAGGCACGCTATCCCACGACGAATCAGAACCGCCAAGCTACGTTCCCACCAGCAGCACCAGCACCACCACCAGCAGCAGCAGCGCTGGCCATGCAGCTAGGGTTGTGCCAGAGGGCGTGCTGTCCCGTGATGAGGACTGGACGGTGCGGGGAGCCCCTGCCCTGCCCGACTGCATCTTCGGTCGCGAGGAGGACGACGACTTTCCTTGCGACCCCGCCGCGCCCCTGCCGCCCGGCCTGAGCCACCTGCCTGACGGGGCGCTGTAGTTGGGGGTGGCGTCGGACTCAGAGGACGAGGCACGCGGCAAGCAGGGCGCGCGGAAATGAAGTTGTGTGGCTGCTGGTGCGTTGGGCTGGTCAGCATCTGGTTGGGATGAACGCAGCCCAGGGGTGCCGTTCCTAGCTGGTGGTGGTCGGGGTTGATGCAGCTCCAAAAGAGTTGATTGGCGCTGATATCCTGTCTTGTGGGCAAGGGACTGTGGTTACTGGGAAGGTGATCCTGTCCTCGCTATTCACAGCTGCATCAATTACAGTTGAGGGCAAAGGTGACGCTGTCAGGTGGAGCAAGCGTGTACGCCGTGTAGGGGCTGTTTGTATGCTATGCTTGCCGCGTGTGCTGAAAATGGGTGGGGATTTACTGTGCGGCACAGACTATGCACTTGTCAAGGGCATTGTGGTTGCGTCCTATGAAGTGCGAGTGCAAAATCTACAGCGGGGACTGCTGTGGTAGCTGCTGAGCAGGCTAGTTAAGACCTAGTTAAGACTCCTGGAGCAGGCATACGCAGGGGATACGCACGCATACTTACCATAGCCACCTGCGTGTGCCACCTGCATGTGACACTGTCATTTGTGGCATGCCTCATAAAGCAGTACTGCTGTAAGCAAGCGCATTGCATAGTGCGGAACAGGGCGGGCCCTGGTGGGGACGTGACATGGTTGGAGAAGTTTCGGCGCCAAGAAGGGAGTTGGACCGTCGTGGGACCTTTCGCCGCCTGGCAGCGCTGTCGCTTGCGTATTTTTCGAAGATTGATAGGCACCATAACAAGTTGTCCTCGCTAACGATCTGCGTCAAAAGGCTGAGGAAAGCCGAGACTTGTAACACAAGAGTAGGCGCAAAACTGACAGTTCCTTTACAATCCGCGCCACATTATGAACACTCCTTGTTACAAGTATACGACAAGATGATGCCTTGAACTGACTGCGCGCGTCTGTTTGGGCGGAGTCTGGTGGCGGGAGGCGTCGTCGGCAGGCGTCGTCTGCATTGTTCCATGGCCCAGCCGCATCATATGAGCAGGCAAGATACACTTGTGCGAATCCATGAATAATCTTGGCTAGCTGCCTCGCAGCCAAATTCGTGCCATTTGGTCGTGCCGGGGTGCTGGCCCCAGCGCAGCACCGAAATAAGGGACATGTAGCGCATTCATAGCATTCACTGATAAACATGCACGGGTTGGGGCCGTAAGCAGCCCAACGGCCAGGAAGAAACCAGCTGGAGTAGCACCAGCGTACTGCTCAGCCGTGCTGCCTGCCTCGTTCCCCTGATGTGTTGTGAAGTCTCACCATTGCGGCATTGCTGCCTTCGCAGGGCCGCACTCCCGCGACACGGGTGCATTACAAGTTGCAGCTGCGCCGCGTCATGCAGACACCCAGCTAGCTATCCAGCTGCCCCCCGAACACATGCGCCACAGCCAAGCAGCCTGTTGCCAGCGCCCCATAGCTGCATGCACCAGAATGCAGGCCCATCGGTTGGCAGCTTGGGGCAGGCTCACATAGCTACAAGATGCCACACGACAGGGCGAGCAGGCGTAGTCGCCGCAGCTGTCACGTCGGGCGGAATCTGCAGCCCATGCCCCAGCACGCGCCCAGGTCAGTGCAGCGGCCAGCGGCACCACCTGCGCTCCTCCGCGGTGCCCTACACACACTCCGCTGCAAGGAGAGCGTGCCGCACGGCAGCAGCGGTCGCGCATGGCTCCGCGCGCACAGCAACACCAGCAAGCGCTGGAGGCCCTGGAGGTAGCCTGCTGGCACACGGCTTCTCTGCTCCACATCCCCCTCAGCATGCCTCAGCACCAGGCCAGGGTCGTGCCCCTACTTCCAGCTGCCGGGGGCTCGCGCCCCGCCCCTGGGGCCCGCCGCACCCCCTAGGACGCCCGTCCACCGGCATCCCACACGCCATGCCGCCCCGTGGCAGCAGGCCCATCGGCGGCTCCTCGTACCCCCCCGCAGGCTCCACGCCCATCGCCACCAGGCCGCCGCCGCCGCCGCCGCCGCCGCCGCAGCAACCATCACCACCACCGCAGCCCTCAACTGCAGCGCAACCCCTGCCGTACCCCTACGCGCAGCAGCAGCAGCCGCCAAGCCAGTACTGGCAGCAAGGCGGTCCGAACCAGCAGGCACAGCCCCCGGATGACCAACAGCAGCAGCAGCAGCAGGGGCGGGGTGAGCGGGGTCACCGGGAGCTGGTGGCGGAGCTGCTGTCGCGCTGTACGCCGCAGCAGCGGGACTCCCTTGACAGCGTGCTGACCGCCGAGGAGCAGGAGGACCGGCTGCTGCAGCTGCATGACAAGCTGGAGGCGGCGGGCGTGGGCATGCCCGACACGCTGCCGCTGGACCGCTGGCTCAACGGCCTGTGCCCCTTCTGCGGCGGGGGCGCTAAGCGCGAGCAGTCCTTTGGCATCATCTTCGCACCAGGTGGGGGTGCTGGGGCTTGGGGCGGATGCGAGGTGGGGCTGCTGGGAGGTGTTGGCGATTGGGAGCTGGGGTACGGGGCAGCTAGGATTGGGGGCTGCAAGGGGTAGGGGCTGGTAAGACTTGCAATTGTAAGAACGCACGGGCAACGGGCACGCTTTGGGGGTTACCAGCACGCAGGGCGCACGCTGTGCACCCCGGTAGAGAACATTCGTCGTGTCGGTCCACGAGGAGGAGCGGCGAGGCGAGTGCAACCCGGGAGCATTGCCGTTGCCAAGTTGATCTGATGGTCCTCTTGTTTCGCCTGCGCGCAACCACAAGTGGACACTGCCTGGACGTCCGGCCTTGCCTGCAGACCTGTGCTACGCGTCCTGGAAATGCTTCCGCGCCAACAAGTGCGCCGAGAGCGGCACCGTCAAGGCCGACAACGGGTGGCGGCGGAGGGCGCCGGACGCCCCGCCGCCGCGGCCCGAGCTGCCTCCGGTGAAGACACGAGAGCCACTGGACGAAGGTGCGGCCGTGGCCATGTGAAGCCAAATGGATATGCGTGTCTGGGTTGCGGTGGGTTCGCGCCATGGGTGCACGGGACAGGGGTGGGGCGGGCGGGGGCTTGTGTGGCGCGGGTTCGCACGCAGGCGCTGTTAGGCCAGGTGTAAGCGCGACGGGCGCGACGGGGCCTGGCCTTGGGACGTGCGTGGCTGGGCGGGATACGGCTTGTGGATGGGCTAGCGGACTGTGCGGTCATGACACTGCGTGCCATGCGCGGTGCTGCTTTGCGGTAGAACGCGCTGCACCTGTGAGCTGCCTGGGTGCGGCGCAGTGTCCAACGGCTTGCCGTGGCGCTCGCACTTGCTCTTGTTTGCTTGTGGAACCCCGCCTGGTTTTCCCGACTGCGAACCGGCAGGATGCACACAGGCATGGTGACCTGCTGCGTCTCCGCCTACATCCCTCTGTACACGTGCAGATGCGCTGCAGTACTTTGAGGAACGGGGCATCAGTGCTGCCACGCTGCAGAGCGCGGGAGTATTCCAGATCCGCCGGGAGCAGCTGCAGGAACTGCAGGGGGAGCACCTCAGGCAGCAGGAGCAGCAGCACCCTCCCGCGGCTGCTACAGCAGGGTCAAGCGACGGTGCGCCGGCGGCAGGGGTGGCAGGAGAAGCGGCGTCGGGAGTGCCTGGCGCGGCAGCGGCGCCCTCCCTGGCGGCGGTTGTGGGTGCCACGCTGCCGCCGTCGGAGGGGGCGCCGGGCAAGGTGCTGGAGGGGCTGAAGCGGCTGGTGGTTTACCCGCACATGCGGCAGGGGGTCACGGTGAACGCCACCTTCCACGACCTGGAGACGGGTGAGGCGGGGCATGGGGGTGGGAAGTGGCGAAGCGATTAAGTCAGGGTCTGGGTGGGGGGCCATCGGCATGTGTTGAGACTTCAAGAAATGCTGAGAACGCAGGATCCTCATGTGCGTCCCCACCAGCACATGGGCGTTTCAGGTCTTGTTCATGCTTCTGCTGCTGCTGACGCTGCTTTTTGCTGCCACTGCGTCAACTCCGCAGGTGTGCGGTGGCAAACTCCCGGCGCAGAGCAGGTGCTGTGGGGCCTCGACGACGTCGTCTACGCCAAGCAGGCCTACGGGGCGCGTGTCGGCACCAAGAGGGAGCAGCCGCCGCAGCAGCAGGAGGGTCAGGGCAGCCAGGAGGAGGGCGAGGTGCGGCAGCAAGTCGGAGACTGGGAAGCTTGGGAGGAGGAGGAGGAGGACGAGGGGGAGTGGCAGGTCGACGATGAGTATGAGGAGTGGGTAGATGCTGGTGCGTTCGAGGACCTGCCAGAAGGGTCCGAGGAGCACCAGTTTGAGGGTAGGGCGTCGGACTTGGATGAGGCGGAGGCGTACGGAGACCAGGGTGCGTACGGTGTTGAGGGGCAGGAGCAGCTGGAGGGGGAGCAGTATGAGGGGGAGCAGTATGAGGGGGAGCAGTGCGAAGGGGAGGAGGGGGAGGCGGGTCTCTCTGTAGAGGAGGGCGAGGAGCAGGAGGAGGGCGAGGAGCAAGAGGAGGCCGAGGAGCAAGAGGAGGGGCAGGAGGAGGGGGAGGTGGGCGCCGGGCAGCCGTGGGCGCAGGGCGGGGCCGGCGACCCCGGGCGCAGCCTTGACGGGGTGCTGGTCATTGTGGAGACGGAGCTGGACCGGCTCAGCATGATGGAGGTGAGGCGTATGGGGGGCGGGAGGCAGCAGGCTGCTCGGGCTCACAGGCCAGGGTTGTTCATGCTCCACCGGTTTGCATAGCCGCTTTTTACTCCGTCAGTCCTACCGCATATGCAGCCCGCTGCAAACCACGAGCAATCCGCACGCCTGTCACGCAATGCATATGCAGGTCATCATAAATTTCACATGCTTTTACGCCCTTGTCCCTCGCCTCCCAGGCCGGCGTCCCCAATGTGCTGTCGCTGCCGCCCAACGCCGCCGCCGCCTGGGCCCGGTACAAGGCCGCCAGCGCCGCCGCCGCCGCCGCGCGCGACCCCACGCACTCGCCCTTCGCCGCCCGCGCCGAGCGCCTGCGCCGCGCCGCCAAGTGGTCCTCCGACCCCGCGCGCACCGCCCGCCTGGCCGAGGCAGTCGCCGCCACCGACCCCTACAACACGCCCCTGCTCGACATGCCGCTCAGCGCTGCCGAGTCCGCCGCCGCCGCCACTAGCGGCGCTGTTGTCGGTGCCGGCGGCGGCACCGGCGGGGACCCGGTACTGCGTGCGCAGATGGAGGCGGTGACAGCGCAGCAGCGGCGGGAACCCACCGGGTACCTGTGGGCCTGCCGTGCGGTGCTGCAGCCTGACCCGCAGCGCTGCCCGGGGCTGCCGGAGCGGGTGGTCCTGGCGCTGGGGGAGGGGCCCGACAGCGCCGAGCTCGCGCAGGTGCGGAGCTGGTGCCGACGCATGGGGCCGGTGGGCGGTGGCAGAGGCACAGGATTCGTGCCGCGGGGTAGCGGATGCATGTATGGCTTCATGAGCTGGAAATGCTCGTTATGAAGCGGCGCGATGAGTCCTTGCGTTTCATTTATGCCAAGCGGCTGCGTGTAGGTAACACGGGAGCACAGGTAGAGCGGCGGCAGCACACAGCCAACGGGCGCGCTTGGCACGTGTCCATGGCGCCACGGCGTGACGCCCCCGGCGTTTTCCCATCTCAAAGCCGGTTGCAACTCCTACACTACACCCACTGCAACCTGCTCTGCAACCCGTCAACCGCTGCGCCGCAGGAGCTGTCCCGCAAGTTCGACTCGCGTGCGGCACTGCTGCGGTGGCCGGCCACCCTGCTGGACCTCCCGCCCAACAGCACCAGCCAGGAGCACCAGCAGCGCTGGGGCAGCGGCGAGTGGGAGGTGGACGAGGGCCCAGAGTACCTGCAGGAGGAGTACTGGCAGCAGCCGGCGGACCAGCAGCAGCAGGAGAAGCAGCAGCAGCAGGAGGAGGCTGATGGGGAGGGCGGTGCGGACCGGGCGGCGGAGGCGGAGGCGGAGGCTGGGGAGGGCGAGGGCCCGCTGCGCAGCTGCGCGAACGACGTGCTGGTCAAGGACGGGCCGGAGGCGCTGCGGTGGCTGGTTGTGAACGAGTGGGAGGAGGTGCCGGAGCTGGGGCTCCTGACGCCGCGGCAGCTGAGGATGCAGGTGGGGGATGCCGGTACAGCCGATTAGGGGGGGGCATGCATTGGGGCGCGTTGGGACGGGCGTACTGATCAGGGCAGCGCGACACTGCCAACGGCAGTTCTCTGGGCGTACGCTCGGTGTGCCACACTTGCCGATGCGCTGGTGTGTTCAGCGCTTTCCGTAAGCCACTGTGCGACCGCTGATTACCTGTGTCCAGACCCTCAATACGTTTCCCATACCTTCCTCCTCTGTACTGCACCTTCCCTTACCTTCGCCGCGCCTTCCCGCAGTTGCTGGGCTACTACCTGGACGCCGACAGCCAGCCGCAGCCGTGCAGCACCGGCTGGAGGAAGCTGGACACCATATACCGTGTGGCGCCGGGGGAGCTCACGATTGTCACAGGTAGGTGCGGGTGTGCAGGTGGGGGGCGGGGGAAACTGTGGCGAATTCTCACATATCACACGCTCGTAACAGGCCTCTTGCGTTAGCCGTACCAAGTGCACTGCAGCTCCCTTGCCTGAGGCGGCAGCTCCTCCTGCCAGCCTGCGTGCGGCAATGGCGCACGCTGATAGGTTGGTATGTCCCGACCCGCACTCCAAAAGACGTGCCCAAAGCGTTTCTCTCCGTTGCCAAGCACCAGACGGCTATCTAGGTTGTCCATCCTCTCTGTATTGATGTGTTGGGGTCGTACTCTGAGCACGCGGTGCATATGAAGCCTAGCGTTTAGGCTCGTGAGGCAGCTCCTGCCAAGCAACGCATAAGCGCACACCCCCTGTCGTGCCCGTCTAGGTGTGCCCAACAGCGGCAAGTCCAACTGGCTGGACGCCCTGGCAGTCAACATGGTGGAGCAGCACGGCTGGAAGATCGCCTTCGCGTCGTTTGAAAAGTCCACCAGGCGCCACGTGCAGCACCTCATAGAGATGGTGGCAGGTGGGCGGCTAGCTGCAATGCTGCGCGTTTGTTGCTGCCCGTACCTACGGTTGCGAAGCAAGGGCATTGACGGTGCGGTTGCAGAGAGCAGGGTCTTCAAGAGGACGCTCCCTGGGGTTCAGTGCCCGTGGGGCCTCTTTTCTCAATAACTAACTTAGTTGGCACCTTGATCGTGTAACGTACATGGTGCATTCATGTTCCAAGGCCAACGTCAACTTGAAGCGCAACCCCTGGGACATGCTCTTTGCGACAAATTGCTAATGTTTCGTTCACCTTTCACGCCAAACAGGAGAGCCGCTGTTCCCCCAGACCAAGTCTTCAGACCCCAGCAAACAAGACGAGCAGGCCAAGATGGACCTCGACACCTACTTGGCCGCATTCGACTGGATCAAGGACAACATCGTGCTGATACGCCACGAGGTCATGGAGGATGACTTCATGGGCGGCGCGGCGGGCGGCGGGCGGTTGGCGCCTGGCGGCGGCGGCGAAGAGGGCCTGGTCACGCTGGGCGGTGGGGCCGGCGGCGGTGGTGGTAGCGGCGGCACGGGTGGCGCGGCGCACTACGAGCCGTGCACCATCGACTGGATCCTCAAGACCGCCACGCTTGCAGTGCGGGAGTGAGTCGGTGTGTGCTGAGATCTGTACCGTGGGATGTGGGGTGGGGCACGGCTGTACGGCCCCGGGCAGGCCAGCCCGTGGGAGTCGTGACGCGGGGGCAGCTGCAGTTCTGCAGGTGTAGACAATACCGGCAACGTCCGCCGTGTAGCGCTGCATGAGCCCGGGGCAGGGAGGTGGCGGAACGTGGTTTGCGTGTACGGCAACCAGTCGAGGGTAGCACCACTGCCGCATGCAACGCCTGATTGCACGGGTGGTCGTGTGGTGTGCGATCAAGCATCCTCAGCATTCTCAGCGTCGCCCTTGGCTTCGTGCTGCCTCCTCTGCCCGCCAGGTACAAGATCAAGGGGCTGGTCATCGACCCCTACAACGAGCTGGAGGCGCCGGCAGCTGTGCGCCACGGCCGCGTTAAGGAGACGGACTACATCAGCGCCATGCTCAGCAAGGTACGGCCTCCGACACACAGCGTTCTACACCTGCCGCGTTGCATCCAAATGTCAGCTTAAAGTCCTGGTCAGCATTATCAGAAAGCCGGCACAATGATGATAAGGAACCGGCACCATACTGCATAGCAAAGTTCCTACAGTACTTCATCATGGCCTGCCATTTTCACGCCCCAAAACTCCGAAAGCCCCATCGTCCAGTGGTCTCCCTGCGCCACACCTTTGAACCCGCAGGTCAAGCGCTGGGCCCAGCAGCATAAGGTGCACGTGTGGCTGGTCGCGCACCCGCGCGCGCTGGACGACTGGGACGGCGGGCCGCCCAACCTGTACCAGATCAGCGGCTCGGCGCACTGGGGCAACAAGGCGGACATGGTGGTGGCGGTGCACAGGTGGGTGTGTATTAGCATGTGGCGCAGGGGTGGGTGTGTATTAACATGCGGTGCACAGGTGGGCGCGTAGCAGCATGCCGTGCTGGAACGACCAAACAAGAATCCAGGCGGAAGTAGGGAGGCAAGGAGGTGGCATCGCTGGCAGCTCCAGAGGGGTGCGTGCGGAACTCGTGTAGGTTGACGCAGTTGTTGGTCTACTCGGAGCGTACAGGTTGTGATGAGAGATCTAGCGCAAACTGCCAGAAGCAGAACGATACACACATGGTCAGCCACAAAAAAACAACAGTTTGGCAGGCAGGCGGAAGATGAGGAGGTCTGCAGTGGCGGCTATGGGTCACTGATGGTGTTGCAGTACAGGTAATGTAGCCGACGCTGGAGCCGGCTGCGTGTTGTGCAGGCTGTCGTTGCTCACAGGTAGCGGTATCTTAGGAGGTAAGCACAGGTGGAGCCCCTCGTTGTGCAGTGGGTTAATGTCAGGTCAGTGGTGGTGTCGTCGTGTCGCGGTGCGCAGGTGGGTGGATGTGACGGAGATGTGGCGTGGGAGGATCTTCACCTTGGCTGAGCCGTACGGTGGTGCGGTACTTGCACGTGGTGCCCGTAGTGATGACACTACAGGACCGGGTGCTTCGGGGTGCTGGGTGCTGAGCGTGCTGTGTGTCCGAGTGCATGCATAGACGCCAATATCAATATCCGTCTCAGGCTTGTATTAGGTTTATCAATTGCCACGCTCTCGCCCCACTGTTCAGGTATACGGACGCTATCAAGGAGATGATGCGGCAGAGGGCCGTGATGGCCGTAGAGGCGGGCAGGCGCAAGACCGCCGACGTAGACATAATGTGGAAGCCCAATGAGACCCAAGTCCGTGTGCTCAAGGTGAGACGGTGGGGTGAGGGTGAGGGAGACATTCCGGTTTGTCTTTGGAGCACAAAGGGTATCGGCGGGTGTCTTGCCGGGTGTTTGGTTTCTGTATTTGGCAGCCTGCAGAAGGGGCGGTAGGTGGTTCCTTTTGTGTCGCCACGCCTCGTAGGCGCGTTTGGCCTACTTCGCACCTGTGCGCTTGTCCTCCCTTCCCTGTACCGGTATGCCGCATGGTGTCCTCGCCACACAAACACCCGGGGCCCTTTTGTTATCCCCTCGTTGACCAGGCCCGCAACAAGGCCAGCGGCGCGCAGGGCGACGTTATCCTCAAGTACTTGACCCACAGGTGCAAGTACGTCGACGATCTGGACAACGACTACGCATATTTTTGACACGGAAGGACGCATTATGCTAGACGGCGTCGGCGTTGCCGTGCGGTATGCGTACGCGGTCATAGTGCGACAGCAGAGCAGAGACGTCCACTGCCGCGTGTCGTGCGGAGGCGCGGAGCCCTGAGGAGCCCTTTTGAGTCAGGGTCGTGCAAGCCGCACACGTAGCCGGGGGGGGGGGTGTTGTTTGCGTCCTAAGAGCGCGTGCTTGTGCTTAGTCGCTCGTGCGTGTGCGCACAGCGCATTCGTGGGCCACGTTCCACGTTCCAGGTGTTGGCTTAGGGCAGGGGCAGGCATAGGAAGGATTTTTTGCGGAGCAGCTCCGTCGTCGCGGTGGCGGTGAAGGTGAAGGTGAAGGATGGTTATTACCAAGTCTTAGGCAGTTGTCTGCGCGGCCTACCGGCTGGGGCTAGCTGTGGGGTAGTAGGAAAGAGACGCTGGGGATGCCGTATGTAAGGGAGGGACTGCCACGTGCTAGCTTCTGGCTGGTCTGGTGGCGGTCGCCAGTGGCTTGGGCGCGGAAGGGGCCTAGGGGGGCATGCATGGCATGTGGATCCGATACCTGGTGGGTTGTTGTTCCTAGAATTCCACGGCGACTGCCTTATGAAGCTGTAGCAGCTGCGGCGTTGGCAAGCGGTGTCGCCCATATACCTGCAGTAGCATAGCCAAAACGGCTGCGGCCGGCTGTGCAGCAGGTCAACGCTAATGTTGATTGCCGCGTTACCCGGTGCTGCGCATTCAGTGCACCGTGCGTTTTTCGTCGAGCTGTCAGCCAAAGCAGGGGATTGACGGTCGCGCTGGGGCCCCTCAAGACCACAAATGTGTAAGCGAGTCCACTCAACGCAAACCATGACTCCATGAGGATATTGATCAGGTTGACTCGCCGCCGTAAGCCAGGGACTTTGAGCAAGCCAGATCGGTTCATGGGTCACTACCCTCGTGTACACATCCCGCGAACGGCATTGTACGTCTTATGCTCACGGTCACATGGACAACGCCGCCGTCTCGACCCGTTCCAACCTCTGGAGCAAACCACCAGTGCTGGGTTGTCACGACACTCCCTTGCGGAGCCATTGTGGGTCCCGCCCAGGTCCCGCGCTCCCCCTCGCCGCGCGGCCCACCGCCTGCAGCCCTGCCACATACACCGCCACCGCCCCCCAGCACGTCACGCACTGCACGCAGCGACACGCGGCACGAGGGTGTGGGTTTGGGGGCAGGGCCGACTGCTGCCCTCGGCTGTGGGGGCCCCACGCTGCCTACCGGCGCCTGCTGCCAGGGGGGCGGGCCAGGGGGACCCACGGCGCTGCACTAACCACGTACAACCTAGATACTCCTGCCGAACGCCTCCCAGTCCACCACCGCATACATTCACTTCCGGCACCTGAACGGCCTGCAGCACAGAACACTATGCAGCTCACAGCACACCGCCCGCCCGCCTAACGTAACCCAGTGCGCTTACGACCTGCCAAGTCAACACAACTCAAATCCAAAAACGGGCATGACTACACATGGGCAGTACAGGTCATGGGCAGGGGCATGCTGCATCTTACTAGAACCCAACCGACAATGCAGCATGCTACACCCGCAGCGCGCTTCAGCAGGCTTATATGAAATAAAACACTTGCGCCCCGCCCATCAGTTCGGCCATGCACCAGTACGTGATAGCTGTATAAATGCTATTTGCTATACTTAAACAACGGAAGACGTGCCCCTCAGCCAGTGCATCTGATGTAGGTGGCGTACGACTGGTACGCTGGCTCTAGCGCTCGCTGTCCTGCGTTCTGGACCTGGGGTGCTGCTGTTGAGCCGCACCCGGCCACAATCCCCAGCGGCAGCCATGGTGCGTCCGCCGTGCGCTCGTATCGTAGCATTAGTAGCATGCCGGCATTCATCATTGCCTGCGAGTTGAAACAATCAAGGTACCGGGCAGGGGCCTCTTATCCTCTCTGCTGCCGTCCATGCTAGCACCTGCCGTCATGCCGCCATGCTACGCAACAACCATCACTGTTCTCACTTAAGAAGACGTGTTTGCACACTCAAGTACGTGCGCACCTGTTTGCCTGGCACAGCTGTAGGGTAAGCCGGCCGTCGCAGTACCAGTAGGGAGTCTCGGGCGTGTAGGTGGAGCAGGTGGGATCCACCTGGCACCTGCGGACAGCCGGCCGCACGAGGGTAAGGCGGGGGGCTGGTGCAGGGAGTGGGCGAGTGTAGCCTCGAATGGGTGCTGCAGCGTCATGGGTGCTACAGCTTCATGGGTGCTACAGCCGTCAGTGAGTTCTGGTGAGTTGCATCAGCCTTAGGACGGAAGGCGCGAATGTGTGCACGTGGGCGCGTCCGTGGGCGCGGGCATGTGTTGGTAAAGGGGTGCATGGCCGGCAAGGGCGGCCTTTGGGCAGCTGACAGCCTTACCAAGGGCAACCCTGGAGCCCTTCGAGGGCGGCGGGACTACCAGACAGGGGTTCAAGCTGGAAGCTCCAAGCAGCCTGCTGCTTGACCCAAAGCCCCCAAAGCGATGCACTTACCACAGGCGGGGGTCGCTGTTGGGCGAGTCGCAGTACGTCCTGGGCGTCTCGTCCCCCGGCACACGCCAGCTCGCCAGGCAGGGGCAGCCCCCGGCGGCCACCTGCATGTGTGTGTGTGTGTGTGGGCGATGCATCACAGGGTGGTGCACGGACTGGGCGGCCTGTGCCTCGTCATCTCGTTGACTACGGACAGGGGCGCGTTGGCGTGTTACAGGGTGAAGCAGGCAGGGGTACGTCACCCTAGTCCTATCAACTACGATTGACTATGGCGCAGACTCAAGAACGGTATATTTTAATGGCGGGTTGAATGAATATGTGAGGTTATCCCTTGGGTGCGGATGGTGTAAGAAGGTCGAAGTGGTGCAGTGCGTGCACCAACCGACCAACCTTGCAGAGCGGATACAGGGCGTGGGGTGTCGGAGACTGATGCGACGGAGGCGGGGCCGGCAACGGCCGGGAGTACGACGGCGGGCCGTACGCTGGCGGCGAGTACGACGGCGGGCCGTACGCTGGCGGCGAGTACGACGGCGGGCGGTTCGTTGGCGGCGAATACGACGGTGGGCGGGCGGACGGTGCTGGCAATCCACCGTACACCGGTGGAGGCTGCGGTTGAGCCTGGCCTGCGGTGAGCAGGCAGGACGGTTCAGTTCGCATAAGGATACGGCATGCAAAGGGGTGGCACGCAATGGGTTGGCACGCAATGGCTTGGCACGCAGCCAATGATGGAAGTTTTTGCTACCGGTACACTCTCCTGCAAGAGCAGACAGAGGCCTACTCCAGTGCCGCGTAACGCGTTGGACTTCGCTACATGGAAACGTCTTCTAGCTGCGCTTAGAGGTAGACGGATACAAATGAGAAGCGGCCCCGGCATCCTGCTGCTCCCCAGCTGTCGTCCCGGCCGAAATCCCGTTGCAGCAGGTGGCTGCTGCCCACCATTCCCTGGACACAGACCTAGCCAGCACCTTAGTGGTCCAGCACACAGGCAAAGCCCGTCACATGTCCGACCTTTGACGCGAATCGAGCGCAACGCAAACTGTCGCAGTGTGCCATGAAGGTAAGCAGCCGTACAGCCCGACCCAGCGCCACAAGCTGCGCTGCTCACCCACGTGAGCAACCCACCGTGGCAGTGTTCCCTAGTCAGCTTGGGGTCGCAGGAGACGTAAGGCGCGCTGGTGCAGCCGGCCTCGGGGACGCACCTGCAAGTAAGGCCACCGTACGAGACGCAGCACAATAGTTCATAAGCTACGCCGCTCCCTGACTAGTGGCAAATACTCGGGCAGTCTGAACGGGTTAAGGCCGGGGCACCCCACACAAACTGTGCAAGCGCCAATGCCGGCTCCGGTTTGGTATGACCATCAGCACGAGCGTCTAAAACCTCTGTGCGTGGCGTTGGGCATGTGCAGCTGCAGGAGTCCGTGAAGACCCACCACAGGTTTGGCCGGCCGTCCGGCGAGTCGCAGTAGCTCCCAGACACAGACTGCCACGTCCACCGGGCCTGGCACGGGCAGCCCTCGCCTTGCTGCAAGTGGGAACGATTGGGGCACTGAGCCTGAACCGCCTCCTTATAAAGTGAGGCCTGCAGCCAGTCCCGCAGAGCCCAAGCCCCACTTACACGGGGCTAGATAGAGGACCCCCCACTTATACGGGGCTAGATAGAGGACCCCCCACTTATACGGGGCTAGATAGAGGACTGGTCCCGGCTATTGGAAGCCCACCGCAGAAGGAGCCTTACTGCAACCAGCGGCCATGGGAGTCCATGCATGCGAGCAGACTGCTAGCAGGTGCGAACCCCTGGCTTTAAGTACACACCGTATCGCTCACCCTGCACTCTTCGGGTACGATGACGTCTACCGGAGGCCAGTTCACGGCCGTGGGGCCGCCAGAGGGCGAGGGCTCAGTGCTACCCGGCGGCGCCAGCGGAGGCAGCGGGCTGGGGCTGCCTGGCAGCAGCTGGGGTGTGTTGGGCGGAGGAGGGGCGCTCGACGGAGGAGCCATGCGGCAGTAGTCGAGCGTAAGGTTGAGGGCGCAGGAGAAGACACTGGCTGCCAGGTTCGAAAGTAGGGGGCAGTCGGGCGTGACTTGGCACCTGCGCAGGCACGGAGCACGCACTTCCTGAAGAGCGCAGTGATGGCTCATTTCTATACCGTGCTGGTGTGCGCACAGCAGTCTGGCGTGGCGCGGATGGAGGCAGCAGCATGGGCAGTAGCGGTGCCTGTCATTTGTTCGCCGTATCGGGCGTACCGGTAGGCAGGTGAGTTGTACGGCACACGGGCAGCCGCCACCATGAAAGGCTTACGTACCAGAGACCCTCGTAGTCCAGAAACGTGTCGCAGTAGTGCTTGGGGCCCGTCCGTCCGTCAGACCACGTGCTGCGGCACTGCGGGTGCACACGATATTATATACTGCTTATGCAATTGTGAAACGTTAAGTACGGATAGTTGTTACCGCGGGTCAGGGGAGTTGCTACTGTAACGAATAACGGTACCACGCAGCCATGCATGGTGCATGCCACGTGTGTTGCACGCAATGGAAAACACAGTTGGGATTATAAACCCCACGGTGGAAAGAGTTCCGCTAGTCATGTCAGGCGCGTTGGCACCGCTACTTTTTGGAGGCTGGCCCATTCCCTGCCAGTGCGCCAACCTCGCTCGCAGTCGCCGACACGAAGCAAGCGGCTAGTGTGCGAGCTACCCCACGTTTACATACGCAAACACCGTGTTTACGCTGCTGCAGGCTGGCGCGAGATGAAAAAGGACTTACAGCCGACAGCAACGAGCCAACCTTACCTTGCAGCCCCAAAATGCGATCTTGCGTGTAGGAATGAGTGTGTAGGATGCCGTGGGGATGCAGGCAGGGCGGGGTGTGGGGAGCGGGGAGGGGGAGCGGTGCAGGCACGGTCAGCTGCGTAGAAGGCTTGGTACGGTCAGGCGCTGGCATTGCAGGCCAAGTGGCTAATCTAAGGGGTACGTGCCGTACCGGGGCTGCCGCTACACCCGTACGTACGTACCAGGTGCGCGTGATGCTTGCCGCCGCCCAATGCACGCATGCTGCTGCTGAGTCCACAGCTGCTGCACAGCTCTCAACAAACCGCTGCTTATGCGGTGGGCGCTTCGGGACCTTAACACGCGTGACGCCTGTCGGCTGCAGCTATTTGATAATGGCGCCCCACCTGGCATTCGGGCCTAACGGCTACAGGTGGTGGTGGCGGGGCGTGTACGGCGACCAACGCGTCCACTTGGGGTGGCGGTGGAGGAGCTGGCCCCTTGCCGCACATCCACGGAGTGCCTGGTTGCTCGTGAAGCGTACAGGGCGTCAGGAAATTGTTACTTTGTGTCATTAGTAATGTACGTTGCCACGACCAACCACTCCATGCCGCCTACCGTAATGCAGCAAGTGCAACAGATAGGCCCTTGCTACAACTAGCCGCTCAAAGTTGTGCTCATCGTCCCCGCCGCCGGCCTACCCTCCCCGTCCAAGCCCCACCGTCCAACACAGCGTTTGTCCACGCACTATCAGCCTATCGCACCTTCGCATGGTTGATAGCAGGGGCGTGTTGCTCCGCAGGTAGAGCATGCTTCTGGGGACTCGACTTCGCACCTGCGGGTATGCGTAATGGGCAGTAGTAAAACGAACCTCTTTGCAACCGTAGTAAGTGCCCCACGTCGGGTTAACCCAGCGGTCTCAGTTCGCGGAGGCAAACAACGTCAGGAGCGCAGCCCAGGGGCCCCTGGCGCAGCCATTGCTGTCGTTTTGCGTCAGCCCATCCAAGCCGAGCCAATGCCAGCCAGGCTGCGCCTTGCGTAATGCGAATATAAGAAACGTTTGCCAGCTGTGGTGGAGACAGTTGGTGGTTTAGAAGTGAACAGCAGCGGAGCGAGTGGGTGGGCTAGCAGCTTAGGTAGGTTGCGGACTCACACCAGCCTAGCCGGGTCGTCCGGCCAGAGCTCGCAGTAGGTCATGTTCTGCCCCTGGTAGGTCCACGCGGCCTTGCATCCGCAGCCGTACGCAGTCTGAGGCGGCGCAAGCGTTTGCAGCAACAGCGATGGCAACATGAGGAGCGTCAGCACCACGAAAGTAAAGATGGATACGCGGTGCCGTTCAGGTGCACGTAGCCGATCAGTACGCAATCGTGGGTCTGGTGGAACGGTACCCCTGCATATATACGGCGGGCGGCATGTGGCGAGGGCCGTTCGTAACAATGCTCCCCATGTAGCCCATCGACCCGACGTAATGTAATGCTGCACTCCCAAGTGCCGCTGGCACAGCCAGCTGCTGCCGCTTTAGAATGCCTTTCCTGGGCTCTCAAGCCCTGTGTTGTACCACCTTGCAGGGGTGTGTTGAAGGCATCGCCGACTCGTTGCCCTGCATGGCGGGCGGGGCCGGCATGGTGGCGGCGTAGTACTGCCCCCAGGCGTACAGCGTGGGGTTGAGCTCGGACGTGATGTAGTGCGCGCGGTCCGCCTGCGCAGGAGCACCGGTACGAAGTGTTTGCCAGGCACGGCAGTTGTAGCGCACGCCCATACAGGGGCATGGGCATCTGATCATGGTTGAACGCCCGTTCCCCGGCCCCAGGACGTCCCCTGGATCGACTGTGGCCTGCGCGCGGCCATCAGCACGCACGCGTAGCTGCATGTGATCGGTTGGCCCTCGTCCCCAGTTTCCACCTGTAAGTGGCTTGGCCGGCATTGCTCGCCGCCGCCTTCCTACCTTGAAACCTCTTCCACATGTGTGGTAACAATCTCAACCCAGCGGGCCGCAGCCCTTAGCCCCACGAGCACCTCACAACCTGGCCTGGAGTTAAATGTCCAAGCGCCGCGTAGCACACGTCAGGCGCGTACGTCATGAAGTTGCCCAGCTCGTCGTACCCCGGGTGGTTGGGGCAACTGTCTCCCCACGCCTCCATGTCCTCCTCGGGGATGCCGAGGTTGGTGGACCACCTGGGGGGCGTTAAGACACATGCAGAGGGCGTTAATTCACATGCCTGCCTGGGGCAATTGTCGCCCCACGCCCGCATGTCCTCCTAGGGGATGCCAAGCGTGGTGGACCACCTACCTGCTGGGGCGGGGCGGGGGAGGGCGCACCGCTTGAAGCCAGCCGGCGAAAGCAGTGATACGCCCATCGCAAACGTATCAGCAGGCAAGGAGTGAAGGTGCCAGACGAGGAGTGGTGAGAGGTTCTGGGGACACACTAACCAGTCCCAGATGCTGCACCAGGAGGTGTACCGGCGCTGGAGGTTCCGTTGCAGGTCAAATGTGGAAAGAGGTTAGTCAAAGCCTAACCAGGCCCAGTTAGAGTGCTGTCAGACTACGGTACGGATCGCGGCATCCGATGGACCCAGGCGGGGCACGATCCCCAGCCCCCGCCTGCAGCAGTGCACGCCCGGCCTACCTTCGAAGCATGTCCGGAAAGCTGCCGCCGTACTTGCCGTAGAATAGCTCCATGCAGTACTGGGTCGCTGCTCCCCAGAAGCCGCTGCCGATTAAGGAGCCTGTTCAGGGAGGCCACCGTTGGAATACAGCAGTTGGTAGCGCCCGGCCTTGCCCACTGTCAATATCCTTGTGATGCACGGGACCAATCAAGCACCCCTGCCCCCACCTGCCGAGTTACTTAGTAGGAGCTACTAATTCTCAAAACGTGACCACAGTCATTTGCATCTAATAACAAGTTTACACCCATGTTTGGGCACATAACAAGGGTCCGTGGGCTTGGTTCGTGTGGGCTTGGTTCGTGCAGCAGGAGCGCCACGGGGGTGCCAACCAGCCCGCAATAATGGCTTTGCAAACAGTGTGCACATGTACAAGCTGCTCACGCACCTTTCGTCCTGGGTGTGTCGGACACCTCGTCGTCGTCATCGCACGTGAACGCCCCTTCGTCGCCAAAGGTGTGCTCCACCCCCAGGTGATGCGCGACCTCGTGCACAAGGGTGGCACCACCCGCGTAGTACATGTCCACATTGTTGGTGCCGGCAGGTGACGTGTCCAGGGTTTTCCATGCCATGAACACGACGCCGTACATGGGCACGTAGTCGGACCTGCACGCACGTGCACGACACCACCGCATGCCGTAGTTGAGCACTACGTGTACAGTGCGCATGATGAAAAGTAGTTGGGTGGGCGGCCGTGCTTGACGCGCGGCTCGGGAGCGGCAGGTACCGTTACCGTTGTGGGCACTAGGCAGGGCTGCCCACAGTGTATAAGCAGCAGCTGGCTGCTGCCTTGGGTCCGTGCACGCGGGAAAGTCCACCACCACCAGCCAGGTGACGAGCATGGAGGCAGGGCTGCCTGGAGGCACACAATGTAACCAGTGGTCATGGACGCACCTACGTGACTGGCAGGGCTGCTGGTCTTGCCGTCCTTACCCTGGGACAAAAGCAGAGCCGCCCGTCGAGCCCGCGTCTCCAACGACAAACACGTTGATGGCGCGTGGGAAGTCCACAACGTGCCTGCAGACGTTCGACGCCGCAAGCCGATTGCGTCAAGCTCGGATGTACAATATGAATGCACAATGCATGTGATACGGTACAACGAACGAAGCAGCTGACCGCCCACCTGGACACCCGACTACTGTCCCGCAAGCACCCGTTCCTCCACGGTCCCCCATCATAGCACCGAGCCCACGTGTCCCTGTCTGACAGCATCAGGTAGCTGTGTTGGTTGCGGTCCCAGCGCACCTCCTGCATGCATGGCATCATGTATTGTTGGTGGCACGATTTCAGACGGCAGCGAGCGTCTTGCTAGCCTCGAGGCCGTTGTGCAGTAGTGTGCGTATCCATGCGTGCGCCACCAGGACCATGCAGGTGACGGCCAACAGAGAACAGACCATATGGTACGGGAACCCACGCAAGGCGCACATGCTAAGCAGGGTGTAACGGCAGCAACCCTGGGGACCACACCACGGTGGATGGGGGCCACCTGGGCGCGTCCCGGATGCAACACACCCCACCTCCTTAACCCACGCGGAGGTGCTTCGCCTCCCGCGTTAGTATTATTATTATTATTGTTGGGGACCACACCAGGGCGAACAAGGGAGGATGCGGGGCGAAGTTTACTGTTGGGCGTCGCAGTATGCGGTGCCCTTACGGACGACTGCATGACTTCGACAGTCACACGCTGACTAAGGCAGGCGTACGAGGCCGCGCATCTCACAGTACAACACAGCTGCACGAGGCACCAGTGGCAGCACTGGGTGGTGATAGGGGCCTGGCTTGTCATAGGTTGAGGAAAAGTGGTGACACTACTGTTCAATCCGCCCAGCTAATGCAAGTGCCACCTACCAAACCAGCCCTCACCTGTGCAAACAGCTGTATGTTGGCGGGCTTTAACGCCGCGTTGGCCACCTGCAGCCACAGGTCGACACTCGCGGGGGAGTCCGACAGCCCCGCCGGAATGTAAGCGTCGCCATCCATGTAACCCAACACGTGGACAACGATGGGAATGAGCAACGGGGGCCGGCCGGCGGGCGGCCGTGGCTGGAAGTTAGGCGGCAGCGTGTAGTTGTAGTTGGGCGGGATGGCCTGCACCCGGCGACGGACCGAAAGCTTGTGGCTGGCAGAAGCATACTGCTGCTGCGGTTGTCGTTCGTGTGGATCTGCGCCTTGCAGGACGGCCGCAACCCCGCTGTCACTGCCCTGGTGGGTGGTAAGCTGCTTGGCACGGCGTAAGCTGGCGACGTCCGTAGCACTGCCACGAGGCGTTGGTATCCAACGGCTGTCGTACATCTGCTTCGCCAGGTCCCAGATGGCGGGCAGGTCCCGGTGCAGCTCCGACAGGGTGGCGGCGATGCGGGGCACCAGCGCAGCGAAGGTCCCAGGGTCCACCCTGCCCTCGGTGGCAACCCTCACGCCCGTGCCGACCTCGCCCAGCTGTGTGGGGTCGGTGAGCGCTGCCTCCACGGCGGCAGCCATGTGGGCCGTGTCCCGCACGTCGGGCCACGCCGCGTCGGCAAAGGGCATGTCCGGCACGTGCTGTACGGCGAGGGGCACGTGCGCCGCCGCCCACTGGAACACGGAGCGCAGGGCGCGGTACAGGGTGTAGTGCACGACCTGTACGGAAACGACAGGCGCAGGGACACCATAGTGGTCAGCCCAAGCGTTCGTCCAGGGGGGGGGGGGGGTGCTGTTGCAGTATCTTGCGAAGGTGACGGAGGAGTGCCCCCGCCAACCAACCTGCCTGCCGATACGAAGGGCTCGCCTACGCACCAACAGGGCAGCCTAAACACGTTGACACCAGCGCTTACGTCCTTGCCATCGTTGCCGTACAGTTGGCTGCGCAGGTCGTACAGCTCCGCCACCAGGGGAGAGTCCACGCGGCCGGGCTGGGTGAGGTATGCGTGCATGACGGTTGGGTTCAGGAGCGGAAGCAGGACGGCGGTGGAGCCTGTGTGTAGGTACGCCGGTGGCACAGAGTGAAACGGAGCGGTACCAAACATTTGTGTCGTACACGCGCTGCAGTGCTGCCTTTCGATGACGCAAGGTAACGTCCGTCACAGTTGTCATTTACATGGTTACAGCGCCCGTACGTGGAGGCAGCAGCACACCAGCTCCCACATTTGGCTAGTATCCCAGCCATCTAAGACTTGGCACAAGATTGCAACAAGGCCAGATGGCAGAACGGCATGGCTACACCAGCCTGATGCAGGGCCGTAACAGCTGGTCCGCAGGGGTGAAGGCAGCGGCGATCGCCCCAACAAACCAAGTCGGTTCTCACCCGATGCTTTTGCCAGGGGCTGCGCTGCGGCGTAAAGCAGTTCCGCCATGCTGGCTGCGTGCCCAGCAGAGGAACTGCGGGCCTCAGGGGTGCTACGCTTCAGGAGCGCGCCTGCAGGGGTGTGGGCACCAGCAGCGCAGCAGGGCCGGACCGCCGACCAAGGGGCGTGGAGGTAAGCTCCGTGCACCGAGCTGCAGCTGCAGGTAACAGTGGGAACAGTGGCGCGTGGAAAGCGTTCCAACGTGCGCACAGGAGTTGTAAGATTTACCGGATGGCTCCTGCATACCTCGCAAACTGCACTAAATTTACGAGTACTGCGGTAGGGGGCAAACCATGGCGCCTGCAGTTGCCGGAGTACGACCGAACCGCCACACACCGCGGTCCATCACCTCCGGCACGCCTCCCAGGTACCACCCTGCCTGACCTTCCGAGCCGGAGTCCGCCGCACGAGCGACCGACCGGACGGCACTGAGCCCAACCGTCTGCGCATCTCCGCAGTGGGCAAGTAACAGGCTCAACAAGGCCAAAATTAGGAACCCTTTGGCGACACTCCAGGCCGCCGCGGAAGCTGCTGCATGGGCAAGTTCTGACGAAGAGCGACTCTGCCGCTGTCGTTGATGGGAAGTTTCTACTGATTTTGACTTCATTACAGCTCGTATTGGCTCTCGGTTGCGCGCTTAGTGGAAAAACGATGATGCAGGGGTGGAACCACAAAACAGTTTGGCGACGCCTTGCACCGTACGCAACAACAGGCGCTGCTTCATTAAAAAAACTGCCCCACTAAGTATCCGCCAATATTTGATTATCGTCACCGGATGCAAGGACCTCCCCTGCGGTTGGAACCAATGAGTGACCTGATGACCCGCGCGCATGAGCCTCTCGCTTCTAGGCACTAGGATAATACCGAGCAGCATGTAGCGTGTAGGTGAATATCATGTCGCATGCAAGGTGACACACTAGCTGTATCTTCAGTAACCCAAAGAAGCGGCAAAAGGCGAAGCCGTTTGTCAACGTCACGTGACAGCGGTTGACTAAGGGTAGCCTTAACGAGGGGCAACTGTCATCCCAGTGCCCTTCGCACAAGGTGTGACCATAAAGCCTGGCGCTGGCCTTGCCATATAGCTCCATTCAACAACCGCATAGCCCACAGCCCGTGTCATGCCCGCCTACCCGCCCACCCCCGTCGCCCCGTGTGCCCAACCTGGCCCAACGGCGGCAAGTGCATCCAGCTGGTCCCATCCTGGTCCCCCTGGCCGTCACTATGGTGGCGTAGCACTGTTGGGTTGAATCGCTTGAGGAGTACACCGGGCGCCACGTGCAGCACTTCAGAGATGGTGGCAAATGCGCGGCTCACTGGAATGCCAGCACGATCGTTGCTTCTCCCGCCTGCCGTGTTGGGGGCCACTGGCAACGTGGTTAGGGGTGCTAGCGCCATTTGCAAACCTTGTCCATCATGAACAAAGTGCCAGTCATACACAATGCCATACTCCCAACGCAGGGTATCGACACTCCTTGCTATTCTAGTGAGGCTCTGAGGGTCCCGCCCGCGCGGCCCACCCCCCGGCCCCCGCCACGCAGGACACCGCCCGCAGCTCTGCCCCGCCGCCACCTCCCCCTAGCGCGTCACGCACCGCACACAGTGACACGCGGCAGCAGGGAGCGGGTTGGGGGCAGGGCGGGCTTCTGCCCTCGGCTGCGGGGTCCCCACCCTGCCTGCCGCCGCGGCAGAGGCCAGGCCAGGGCAAGGGCGGGCGGCGGTGCGCTAAGCCACACACGTGGCACGGCCCATCAGGGCTGTTCGGCCAGCCGTGGACGCACAGCAGACGCTGGTCAGATCCCCATATACACGGTGTATGTAGACGTGGAGATGAACCGACACCACGCCAAAGTCCGTCAACGAATAAAAACGTGCACTGGTGCCGCGGTGCACGCAGCACGTCGCCTGGCATCAACCAACAGAAAACGCTGAAGGCGGATGTAAAGCCTACACCAAGCGAGTCCAGCACTGTAACACTGGCACAAAAGTTCTCGTGAGATTTCGTATACCAGGTGATTGGAATGCATCGTTGCCTGGTAGAATCAATGCATGCTCGCCACCTTGACCATGTATACAGCCCGTGGATCACATATAGGCCACGAGAAGCGCCATGTAACGTAGACAGTTTGTATCGTTGGCAAAGTGCACAAGGATTAACAGGGACCACGACATTCATCACGTGGCCATCGGCCACGGCAACCAATGTACGAAAAGTGTGTCGGCAGCAGTAGTACGAACCTTTACGAGCGCTTAGCTAATGCTGCATGTACCGCATGCCGCTGCTGCGACTGCTATATAACACGTGTATGATGCGCGCCGCTGAGCCACTGTCCATAGAGCGTCGAGACGTCATCCGTCCGGCGGGCAGCCAGCAGCCAGGCGGCTGTCGTTTGGCGTCCCTTGCCCACGGCAGCAGACGCAATGATCTTGATGCAGTGTTGGACACCCCGCTACTGCCTGCAGTGGCCCAGGGCGTACCGGTACTCAGGGGCACAACCGCATGCACGGTAATGTGGGTGGAGTTTGTAACTAGCGGGTGCACATACACCCAAGGTGAGCACGGGCGTGAGGCTGCCCAACAGCAGCGGCAGGGGGGCAGTGGTGGCTGCCAAGGGAGGCACCCCAAGCAACCCTTGCCATCCAACAGGCTGCTCCTGCTCACATCTGCTTAGTACGCACACACGTCACGATCGGTGCCCTCAAGTGGACCGAACCAGTGTCCCACAGTGCCACACGGCGTGTCAGCACCACCCCCATCACCCAAATCCACGCACCTGGCTTCGCCATGGCACATCTCCAGCGTGAGGTCCCCGTCACAGAACGCGTACGGCGCTTTGGGAATATAGGAGGGGCAGGAGGGGTCCACCTGGCACCTGTGAGGGCGGACGGGTGCAGGCAGTCAAGGTGTTGGTTGTTGTTGCGAGCAGGGATCGGGACAGGCATGGAAGCCGCCCAGCCCGTAGTCACGGTGAGCTAGGGCAAACGTGGTGCGTGCAAAGTCAAGCTTCTTCAGGGGAACTGGCAAGCAACAACGCGGTACATGTGTGCGATGTCATAGCCGTAACGCACGTGCAACACCGGTACGAGCATGTGGGTCTTGCACCCATGCTCTGCCCTAAGTACACATACGGCAGAGCTGGAGGGACTGTAAACAGCTGCTCACCACAGTTTTGAGGCGCCGTCCGGCGAGTCGCAGTAGCGCCCAGCGTACCCGTCAGACGACCAGCTAGCAAGGCAGGGGCAGTCGCCAGCAGTAACCTGTGGGAGTAGAGTCAAGAGCGGGTTGCAGACCCAGTTACATACCACGCCCAAATGTCTCGCGCGCAGTTGCTACCCTAGGGACTCGTACGGAGCGCACTGCTCGCAACATCGGAGAGGAGCGCATGGGCTGCTGCGTTGCTCGTGCATGATGCTTAAGAGTCAAGGCACAAGGACATGCCTGGCTGGAGCCTACCAACCTTGCATCGCTCATTCAAAGTGCTGATTGACGCTGCTTGAAGGGCCGAGGACGACATTAATGACCGACGAACCGCAACCGGTGGGGTTGGCTCCAAGCCCTCGTGTGGAGAGGGAAAGCCACCGTACGATGGTGGGGTCGGTGAATCCCCTGCACCGAAACCCACAGCGTGGAAGGGCTTGCTTGCGGCGGACAAAGCACTGTTCTTCCCTTCTATCTTGCACCTGATGAATGCCGTGAGCTGTGCGCGCGGCCTAGGAAGAAAGGACCCCACTGCCCACCAGCCCAGCACCCAACCCATACTTTCATCCACACCCACACCCAGCCACATCCCACAACCCACATCCGTGGCAGTACTCCCTGAAGAGCTCGAAGTCGCAGTAGACGACGCGCGCGGCGGTGCAGCCGGGCTCGGGGACGCACCTGCGCAGGAACTTGTCGGTCATTGGCGCGCTGGCGCTTCGATGCACGAGTTTAATCGGTACGCCTTGCCACTGTCACTCAAAGCACGCTCACCACAGGTTTGGCCAGCCGTCCGGCGAGTCGCAATAGCTCCCGGACAGGAAGTGCCACGTCCACTGCGCCTGGCAGGGACAGCCCTCGCCCAGCTGCGGGTAGGCAGGAACGGTCATGGGGCACCACGCTTTGTTTCAACCAGCTGACCAGCTGTTTAACCCACATGCGTAGGTGCCACTGGGAAGGTGCAACTAACAACGTGTATGTTCACCTGCTGTTGACATAGTCCCAGTCAGCAGAAGTCTCGTAGGCACGTGTGCTTTTCAGTCCCTATGCGATGACCCCGCGTCACGCACCTTACACTCCTCCGGCATATCGACGATCGCCGGAGGCGAGTACACCGGAGGGGTGGCGTAGGTGGCAGGAGGGGGCGGGGGTGGCGGGGGCGTTGACGTGGGACGCGGCTGGGCGCCGTACGATGGCGCAAGCGGCGAAGGCAGGACGCCGGGGCTGGTGGGCGGCGGCGGCGGCGGCGGCGGGGCGGCGCTCGGTGGGTCAGCGGGAGGCTCCATGCGGCAGTATGGCAGCGTCAGGTCTTGGGCGCATTCGAAGACGGTGGAGGTCAGGTCGGTTATGAGGGGGCAGTCGAGCGTCACCTCGCACCTGCACGCATGGTACGTATGTTCGCGGTAGGTGTATGGTAAGTCGGTAACGCTGTGGCCTGTTGCCGGGTATGGTGCGGCACGTGCCCCGGCAACCTGGTGTCAGCAGTAGCACGACGTAAAACGCACCAGTGGTCCAGGCCGAATGCTGTCAGTCCAGGCCAATGCACAAACGCACAACTTGGCTCACCATAGGCCGGTCTTGCCGCTCCTCACGTCGCAGTAGTGGCGCACCTCAAACTCGTCCATCCAGGTGCTGCGGCACTGCGAAACGCACAACGCACAACGCGCGCACACGTACGGTACTCTCTTGGTACCATGGTTGCACCATGTATCAATGCCCAGCTTCGAGCTGCCTGTCCCACAGCACGTGTCCCTCAGCAGCTGTGTGCATCCTGCCAGCATGATGCTGCGCACACAGGTACTGGCAATCGTGCTGTTCCGCATTCCCGTGCATCTGCGTGGTGGTGGTTGCAAGCTTGCAAACTCCCGAACGAGCTCCCGAACGCGCTAAACCCGAAGTGCTTGCACGTACTAACAAACCGCCTGCTCGGTCACACGTGCGATGCCTCCCCGGCCTACCTGGCAGGGACCCTCACTGGTGACCTGTGGGGCAAGGCAGGAACGGGAGTACGTTGGCGTGGCGCAGGGTCACGCATGGAAGGCGTGGCTCGGGGGCGGATGCTGTGTGAATTTTGTGGTTGTTGCCACGTGCAACGTTGCACGTGGGAGGGAGCAGGTACCGGTAGGGTAGGTGGAAGCAGGCGAAGGCAAGGCAGTCTTGGTTCAAGCTGTGCAAGGCGCATTAAGTTGGCAGTGTCTCACTTCAACAGGAGGTTTGGTCAGAATGCTGGGATCAAGCCGGCGAGAGCGCTGCTGCTGTTGTACAAAGGAAGCAGGGAGCACCTATGGGCTTCTACGCTAACCCACAGGCACGCAGTTTAGCTGAAGCAACATCGGCATGCGCATGGGCCCTGCCGCCAATCCCCATGCCTTGACAACCGTCCTGAGCCACTGCCGATAGTTGAATAGCAGGGCGCCCCTACTGCTCCTGCTCCTACAGCTCCCGCTGCTCCTAAATCTAAACTAAACTGCCTTGCCTCTTCGCATGTATACCAGCGATAAGCACGGCACTGGAATCGCCTGAACCAAGCGGCCGCAGCATGTATTTTCATCTGCATGCCTATGTAAGTGCCCACCTGGCACTCGGGCCGGACGGCCACTGGAGGCGGCGGCGGAGCGCGGACGATGTCGAACTTGTCGAGTTGGGGCGGCGGTGGAGGAGCTGGGCCCTTGCCACACATCCACGCCGTGCCTGCGTGCATGAGAGGTGCGAGAGTGGCAAGCGTGCGGTCAGCAGCACTACTGCCGACTGGGTGTTTGCTATCTTTGCAGCTGCTGTTATCGACAACACGATGTCGCAGGAGTTCATTCTGCTGCCTGGCACGCACCTTCGCAGGGGAAGTAGCAGGGCGAGGAGACACTGTTGCCGCTCTGGCACCCCGGGCAGCTCTCCGGGTTCTCGACCTGGCACCTGCGTACATCACAGACGGCAAAGCGCCTTGCTTGATGACGCGAGAAACTGCCAAGTGGTTGGATCCCAGCTGCGGCACCGCCGTTGTCTGGATGCAACCTAGATCACCCACGGTGGCACGTCCCTGGCGTACACCATCGAAAGACTTCACCACCAAACGCCAATTCTATTTCCGGACGTGCGTAGGTCATCAGCGTGCCGGTACCGTAGAGACAAGGCGATGGCGCTCGCTATCGCAAGCATGACTCACAGCAGCTTGCCGGAAGCATCGGGCGCGTCGCAGTAGCCATGGATTTGCTCCCGGCCCGCGAAGGTCCAATTAGACTTGCATTTGCAGCCGTAGGCGGTCTTGGTTGGAACACACAGGATGAGCAACAGCAGCAGAAGCAGAATCAGTGTCAGTAGCTTATCGAGGCCCGTACACGCGAGTGGACTCACAGCCTGGTTTCCCATGGTATGCAGAGCTGTGGGCCCCTGGACATCAAGCTGCTGCGTGCTGCTGCTGCTGCTGCTGCTGCTGCACGGCGCCTGACCCAACAATGGCATTCATCACAGCGCGACTTTCCTGATGGCTCAATCGTGTGCCCCGTATCTGCTTGCTGGCAGCTGCGCATCGCTGACTGGTGCACCTGGCGCCCCTGACTGGTGCGCATCGCTGACTGGTGCACCTGGCGCCCCTGACTGGTGCGCATCGCTGACTGGTGCACCTGGCGCCCCTGACTGGTGCGCATCGCTGACTGGTGCACCTGGCGCCCCTGACTGGTGCGCATCGCTGACTGGTGCACCTGGCGCCCGCCCCCTTAACACACACACCGACGGCCAACGACAGGCCACCGCACGAGGTCAGGTTGAGAGTCACCTTGCAAGGATTCTTTGAAACCGTGTCGGATTCGTCTCCTTGCGCAATGGGCGGGGCCGGCATCGTTGCCGCGTAGTACTGGGCCCAGGCGTACAGCGTGGGGTTGACCTCGGACGTGATGTAGTGCGCGCGGTCCGCCTACATACCAAAGGGGCGACGGGGAGCATACTTGTAACGCAACCCGGTTGCAAGGGTACTTGGGTGCGCAGAAGCCTCAAATTTGAGCATCTACGGTGCGAGCGCGCTTGCGCCACCGCGACACGTCATGGCTTGCTCGCTGCGACACCACGCACATGCAAGCACACAGGCGCCCGTTTGCACAGGTTACATGCACACTCCACGGCATGAAATGATGCATGCCCGGCGGGGTCTTGCTGGCATGGCTCACGGCATGATGCCCCACACGGTGAGTGCGTGGGTGCATGCAAACGGACCAGCTGCCTCAGCTCGTTGCGGCACGCTCCGTCCATGCACGTGCGCAGCTGCCTGCACGCTGCATCCTGCCGGCGGCCGCCCCACCCGGCCAGCCGCAGCCAACGCAGTCCACCCCGCCGGCAAGCGCAATACCGTACGTCTCAGAGCGGTTGCTTTGTTCAACTGCTTGCCGCTAATCTCGCGCTCCGCATGCCTGCTTGTTTCCACGTTTGTCACTTTGCCGCTCTGCGGTTACCATACCCACCCAGGTACCCACCTGGCCGGGCGTGAAGTGACCCAGGGCCGCGCGACACACAGTGTACGAGTACGTCATGAAGTTGCCCAGCTCGTCGTACCCCGGGTAGTTGGGGCACGTGTCGCCCCACGCCTGCATGTCCTCCTCGGGAATGCCCAGGTTGGTGGACCACCTGGGGGCGTTAATACACATGCAGGGCGTTAACACACATGCCTGCCTGGGGCAATTGTTGCCCCACGCCTACACGTCCTCCTTGGGGATGCCAGGCGTGGTGGACCAGCTGGAACAATGCGCCACACACACCGGGGTGTGTCGGTAAGCCAGAGTGCGTGCTGAACTGGTGGGCGGAACCAGCAGGAGCTCTCATGCGGTCGCGCGGGCTTGTGCGTGATGGGGCCACCGCACTGATCACAGTAGGTCAGTGGAGCCGCTCCCGAGATGCCAAATTACAGTTACAGTTACAGACCCCAATGGGGCACGTCCGGAGAGCCAGGGGGGCCATAAGGACGAGTAGTGCGATATAATAACTAGTGTGCGGGAGGACGGGGCTTATTCGCCACTACCCACACGCTCCACAGCTTGTCGGGCACGCCGCTGGAGGAT
>VFQN01001879.1_pt1 | contig 33937 bp, 27 predicted proteins | sample 3512371 | NCBI WGS metagenome assembly VFQN01 (sample SAMN10412370, study PRJNA504923) | tailings metagenome | isolation source: Replicate 2 from Balatoc abandoned mine | place: Philippines: Itogon, Benguet | collected 2017-08-28 | reverse complement strand
TCCGTACCTCTGAAGTTATCAACTTCTTGCTGTACGTGAAATCGAGGCAGGGTCACGTCTTCCAAGCAATCCGGCCAATAGAACTAGAACGGGTAGGCCACCTTCGCAAGAGCATCTGTCTTGGATTTCAAGCCAGCACCGCCAGAGTACAGCCCATAGGTGATGCGCAGTTTGTCGTGGCCCACAATATCTGCTGCAAGGTTCTCAGACACGCCCGCGTTCTCCATCTGCGTGATGACCGTCGAGCGCATCGAGTGAAACGTGTGGCCCTCTGAAAAGCCCATCGCCTTCTTGAGCCGACCGAAGCGCTTACCAATCGCATTCGACCTGTCACCGTACTTGTTCAGCGTCAGGCCCGACAGCAGGAAGCCGTCCTTCGACTCTTTCACCAGGCGCTTGACAGTCGCAGCCAGCTTCGGATGAATTGGCACCTCGCGAATGCCAGCCGCCGTTTTGGAGTCGGCAATCTTGAAGCTCTTGTCGGTGACCTCGATGGCTTTCAGTGAGCACAGCTCCTCGATGAGCGCGCCCGAGTACGCGCCAAGCATGATGAGGTCCGCCAATTGCTTGTCGCCATCACGGCCTTCGTAGGGTCTGGTGGCAGCCTCGGTCCACAACTTCACTACCTGCTCGGCCCCATAGGGCATGTTGGCTGTCTTGCCAGCCTTGGCCTTCTTGCGCTTTGAGAGCACCAGGACGCCGGTGAATGGCTCTGACTCAGCCGGCACGGCGTCATAGGTCTTGAGGTAGCGCCAGTAGTTGCGGCAGAAGGACAGGATGCGCTCGAGCGAAGCCGCCCCCTTCCCTTCCTTCGTCATCTCGTCGAGCCAGAGCTTCACAGCGCCCTTGGTGATGCCTTCCAGGGATTCGAATCGGGCGACCAGCAGACCAACGCCCTTGACCATGTGGTCCTTGGTTTTCTCGGCCAGATCAATCTGGCCCTTCCAGGCATCGAAGTACTCGCTGGCCGGTGTGCGCGCGCCCGTGGCGATTTCATAGAACTCCTTGGCCGCCTTGGCTCCCTTCTTGTCCTCCATCGCCTCCAAGCGGTCGATGAGCACGCCCTCGACATCGGCACGAGTGTCGTCGTCATCAATCGCCTTCAAGGCATCCCGCCAGCGCATCGCCTCGGTTCGGACCGCGCCCGTGGTGCCCCGAGCCTGTGCAATTTCAGCCTTCCACTGAGCGATGAAGGGAGCGGCCTTCAGAAGAGCATCACGCCGGTTCGGAGTGCCGAGCGACCGCTTGAAGCGGACCACGCCAAGCGCCTCGCGGACATCCTTAGGGACCAGGAGGGTTGCGTACCAGGTGTGGTGGCGAAGCTCGATGTTCATACTGCTCGGAAAGGGTTCGAAGAAAAATTAACCCCAATGTCAACCCCAAGCAGAACCCCATTTCAAGACCGATTTTCAGAGGAAGATGAGCCGAATCAACAGCTTAGATGGTGATAAACAGCGAGTCCCGCCCTCCCGCCAGGCGATCAATGAATACGGGGCTTTGCGCCCCGTTTCTGTTTTCTACCCACCCTGATCAACCATCGCCGGCCTACGCCGCCCAGCGATAGCGCGGCTGGTCGATCGCCAGACGTGCACGCGTCACGCGCCACAGGTGGGCGACCAACTGCTCATCGTCGAGCGCCGGATTTCTGCCCGCGATCCGTTCACAAAGCTGTTCGCGCAGCACGCCCAGCTGCTCCGTCGCTGCGCTGCCAAGCAGTCCTTGCAGCGACTCGCCCTCCTCCCGCGCCAAGGCTGGCCCGGACAGACGCTCGCGCTGGAGCATCTGGATCAGACTCACACCGATGCGCAGCGAGATATCTGCCTCCGGCGCATGCGCCTGTTCGCGCAGAAGCGCATCGAGCGCCTGCAGGATTTCTGCATCCGATGCCGGCGGGACAGAGTTGCCGCCATCCGCATCAGCAGCGTCCGGTGCGGTCTCGGCGCTGCGCGCACGCCCTTGCGGCGCCACCAACGCCAGCAAATCCATCTCCGTCTCACCCACCCGTCGCGCCACCGCCAGTCGCTCGATGCTCCGATCCGCGCCGGAACGCCAGGCCAGCCCCATCGCATCGCAGGTGACGCCCCATTTCAGCGTGCCCAGCACCTGCCACCAGCGCACGCGCGCCGGGTCGACGGCGCAGCCGCCCGCGGCTTCGTAGCCCGCGAACAGTTGCTCGCGCGAGCCCAGGCCGCCGGCGGGGCGATCCACTTCGCCGAAGCGCCAGGCATTCACGCAGAACCAGCCCAGGTCTTCCATCGGATCGCCGCGATGGGCGAGTTCCCAGTCGAGCACGGCGCGCACGCCCGTGGGGTCGACCAGCAGGTTGCCGTTGCGGAAGTCGCCATGCACCAGCACCGAGGGCGGCTCGCCCGCGTCGGCCGGCTCGTGCCGGGCCAGCCAGCGCAGCGCGTACTCGAACACGGGACGCGCGACGCCGTTGGCACGGTGGGCGGCCTGCCAGCGTTCACGCTCCACGCGCGCGCGGCCTTCGCGCAGGGGCGGCAGCGTGGCGGCGGGCAAGGCGTGGATGCGCGCCATCAGGGCGCCGCAGTCCGCGGCCAGCCGCGGCCTGACCGGCGCATAGGCCGCATCGCGCAGGATGGCCCGCGCCGACGACTCGCCGGGCACGCGCGTCATGAAGTAGCCCTCGCCCAAGCCGTCGTCGGCATGCAGGACACCCACGACCTCCGGCACGGGCACGCCGCCGGTCGCTGCCGCCGACAGCAACGCCGCCTCGGCCGCCATGCCGGCGCTGCCGGCCTGGCCGCTGTCGCTCCAGGGCCGCGCGCGGCGCAGCACGAGGTCGAGCGCGCCCTCTTCCCCTTCGGCCCGCAGACTCCATATCTCCTGGCTCGCGCCGCCGGAGAGGGTCTTCAGGTCATCGACGCGACGCACGCCGGGCCGGTGGCGGCGCAGCGCCGACAGCACGTGGCTGGCCTCCACGGGGTGCTGTGCGATGCTGCGCGACCCCTCCATCAGTAACCCGCCCGGATGCCTTCGAACGCCCCGCCGTCGGCCGCGTCCTGGTGGTCCATGTACTCGGCCATGCCCCAGCCTTCGCGCCCGTCCATGCGATAGCGCGTCATGCATTCCATGATCCGCGACTTGTCGGTGCGGCCGTCGTCCAGCTTGCGCCCGTGGCGGCACGGCGCGCTGGCGATCGTCTCGCCTTCCACGTCATACCGGCGGCCGCGGTCGTCTTCGAACGACAGGATGAAGCCAGTGGGGTAGCGGCGTTCATCGTCGGTGTAGCGCGAGTTCACCCGGATCGAATGCACGTGGTGCAACCGCCCGCCTTCGTTGAGGAAGCCGGTCTGCAGCAGCGCGCCGTCGGCCTGCTTCACCACCATCAGGCAGATCGACAGGTCGTCGCCAAACGTGCACGGATACCAGCGATACCACGGGATGGCCTGCCAGATGCGCGGGCCCCAGGAATGGTCGGCCAGGCCGTGGCCCGCGATCAGCCAGTGCTGGCCACCGACCTCGATCGTGCCCTCGCCGCGCAGCGACTGGTCGTAGTGCGCACGCGCGAAGTAGCGGCCCTCGCCCTCGTCGTAGGGCTGTCCCGCGTCGTCCAGCAATTCGCCGCCGTGCGCGGGCGCCACGGCGTGCAGTTGCAGGTCGATGCGCGCGGGCCGGCTGGCCTCGGGCACGAAGGCCTCGCGGGGCCGCTCCAGCGCCGTGCCGTCGGGCAGCACGAAGATCGGGCCGTCGTAGCGCAGGCGCGTGCGCACCATCGGCTCCAGCACCTCGATCGACAGGCCGGCTGCTTCGATGCGGCCCACGCTCACGTCGTCGGGCTTCGCGAAGACGAAGCCCAGGCGCCCGTCGGGCAGGTACAGGCACACCGTCATCTCCGAAAAGCCCTGGTTGGCGCGCTGGCCGATGCGGAACCAGCCGCCGATGCGCTGCCGGCCATCGATCAGGTGTAGATAGCGGCTCTCGTTGAAGAAGGGGTGCGGCTCAACGGGATGGTTGGCGGCGTCCTGCGGCAGCAGCGGGCGCACGGGGCGGAAGCGGCCCGAATAGTCCATGGCGTCTCCGGATTCGATGGAAGGAAGAGAAAAGCCGTTCAGCCCGCGCCCGGCGGCAGCAGGTGGCGGAAGTGGCGCAGCACCACCTCGCCATCGAGCCGCAGCGCATGGCATCCGCCCAGGGGCGACGAGCGCAGCCGGCCCGAGTCACCGGCGCGGTTGTCGTAGTTGGAGGTGTCGGACCAGATCACCTGGAACGCCGTGGTGGCCAGCGCAGGCAGCAGCTCGGTGATGTGCGAACACCCCTGCGTGCCGCGGAACATGCGCTTGACCGTGAGGTTGAAGCCCGGCTCGATCCGCATGCCCACCAGCCGGGCGTAGTCGGGTGCGATGCGGCCACACACGCCATAGGGGGCGTCGAGTGTGCGGGCCTCGGCCTCGTGGATCAGGAAGCTGGCGTCCACCGCCAGCCGCAGCGTCATCTGGTGGATGGGCTCGTGGGCCGGCAGGGGCCGCTCGGGCAGCACCAGGTCATACGGCTTGGTATCGACGAGGCGGCCCTCGATGTCGAACAGGCCGTCGTCGCGAACATAGCCCGCGCATTCGATGCGCCGCAGGTGCACCGGACGCCGGCCCACGGCGGGCACGGGCAGAGCGTCGTCGGCTGGTATCACGGCGGGCTCCTGTCAGATGTGCGTGAGCAACTGCGCCGGCAGGTGTGCCGTGCCGTTGAAGCTCACCATCACCGGCCGGTAGCGCCACATCGCGAACTCGGTGAACGACGCATTGCGCACCTGGCTCACCAGCGGCAGGAACAGGCTGTCGGGCAGGTCCATCAGTTCGCACACCGTGGCTGCGATCACGCCGGCCGAGGTCACGGCGAGCGTGTGGCGCGCATGGCCGGCGGATGCCGCCTCCTCGTCCTGGCGCAGCCTCTCGCGGGCCCAGCGCCCCACGCGGGCGCGGAACTCGCGGAAGGTGGGGCCGTCGCGCAGGGCCAGCTCGCCATCGGCCCAGGCGCCAATGCGTTCCAGCAGTTGCTGCAACTGGACACGCGGACGCGGGCCGAGCGCTGGCTCGCCGCCCGCCGTGACGTGCGCCGCGGGCGCGCGTTCGAGCACCAGGCTGCTGCTGTCGGCGAACTCGTCCAGGGCCGGCTCGGCCTGGCGCGCGGGTGCGTGGCCCCACGCATCCAGCAGCAGATCGGCCGTGTCGCGGTGCCGCTCGCGCGGGCCCACGCACAGCAGATCGAAATGGCGGCCCTGCTCCAGCACGAAGCGGCCCGCCGCCTTGGCCTGGGCGCAGCCATCGGGCGAGAGCCGGTCGTAGTGGCTCGTGCCGAACGACGCCTGGCCGTGGCGCATGAGCGTCAGCACGCGGCGCCCCCGGATCCGGGGGCCTGGAACACCACGCCCGCCGCCACCAGCGCGTCGATGTCGGCCGGCGCGTGCCCCAGTTCGCCCAGCAGGCCGGCGGTGTGACCGCCGATGGCGGGTGCCCGCGGGGGCAACTCGGCTGGCGTGCGGTCGAAGCGCGGCGCGGGCGCCGGTTCGGTGGCACCGGCGCGCTGCACGAAGGTGCCGCGCGCCACGTTGTGCGGATGGGCGGGTGCCTCGCGCATCGACAGCACGGGCGCGAAGCACGCATCGGTGCCTTCCAGCAGCGCGCACCAATCGTCGCGCGTGCGTGTGCGCAGGTGCGCGGCCAGCCGTGCCTTCTGCGCGGGCCAGTCGGCCTGCGACCACTGGCCGGCGCGCATCGCGCCGTCGTCGTCCAGCCCGATCAGGCGCAGCAGTTCGGCATAGAACTGCGGCTCGATGGGCCCGAGCGCGATGTGGCGGCCGTCGGCGCATTCGTAGCTGGCATAGAACGGCGCCGAGCCGTCGAGGAAGTTCGTCTCGCGCTGCTGGCCGTCCCAGGCGCCCTTGGCCATCAGGCCGTACTGCGCGGCCATGAGCAGCGCCGCGCCGTCGCTCATCGCGGCATCGACCACCTGGCCGCGGCCGCTGGTGCGGCTCTCGAACAGTGCGGCCACCACCCCCAGTGCCAGCAGCATGCCGCCGCCGCCATAGTCGCCCACCAGGTTCAGCGGTGGCGCGGGCGGCCGGTCGGCCGGGCCCATGGCGTGCAGCGCGCCGCTGATGGCGATGTAGTTGAGGTCGTGCCCGGCCGCCTGCGCCAGCGGGCCGCTCTGGCCCCAGCCCGTCATGCGGCCATAGACCAGCCGCGGATTGCGCGCCATCACGGCGTCGGGGCCCAGGCCCAGCTTCTCGGCCACGCCTGGGCGGAAGCCTTCGATCAGCACGTCGGCGCGCGCCGCGAGATCCAGCGCCACCTCCAGCCCGCGCGGATCCTTGGTGTTGATGGCGATCGATTCGCGCCCGCGATCGACGATGGCATCGTTGCGCAGCATGGCCGCCAGCGGTCCACCGCCGGGCTGCGGAATGCGGTCCACGCGCAGCACGCGCGCCCCCATGTCCGCCAGCATCATGCCGGCGAAGGGGCCGGGGCCGATGCCGGCCAGTTCGACGACCGTGACGCCTGCGAGCGGGCCGGCCATCAGCCCTCCGCGAAGTAACGCTCGCCGCGCGCGGCCATGTCGCGCAGCGCCTGCGGCACCTCGAAGCGCTCGCCGTGGCGGCGCGCCAGCTGGTCGCATTCGGCCACGAAGGTCGCCGCGCCCACCGTGTCGATGTAGCTGATGGCACCGCCGAGCGCGGCCGGGAAGCCCCAACCCAGCAGCGAACCCACGTCGGCATCGCGCGCGCTGACCACGCCCTCGGCCAGGCAGCGCGCCGCCTCCAGCGATTGCGAATACATCAGGCGCCGGCGCACGTCGTCCACCGTCGGCTGTTCGCCGGCGCGGGGATAGAGCTCGCCCAGGCCCGGCCACAACGTGCGCTTGCCCTCGGGCGAATAGTCGTAGAAGCCCTGGCCCGCCTTGCGGCCGAGCCGGCCGAGCTTCTCCACCATGGTCACCAGCACCTCATCCTGCGGCTGCTCGCGGTAGGCCGCACCGTCGTCGATGCGGCGCTGCCTGAGCGCCTTGTAGAGCAGCTCGACCGAGAACTCGTCGATCAGCGCCAGTGGCGGCATCGGCATGCCGGCCATGCGGCCCGCGTTCTCGATCAGGTGCGGATTGACGCCTTCGGCCAGCATGGTCATGGCCTCGTAAGGGAACATGCCGAACGCACGGTTGGCATAGAACGCGGGGCAGTCGTTCACCACGATGGGCGTCTTGCGGATCGCCTTCACGTAATCGAGCGCGTGGGCGATGGTGGCTTCGCTCGTCGCTTCGCCGCGGATCACTTCCACCAGCGGCATCTTCTCCACCGGAGAGAAGAAGTGCAGGCCGACGAACTGCGCCGGGCGCGACGATTCGCGCGCCAGCCCGGTGATGGGCAGCGTGGAAGTGTTGGAGGCGAAGACGGCGTCGGGCGCCATTGCGGCCTCGGCCCGGCGGGTCACGTCGGCCTTGACGGCGCGGTCCTCGAACACCGCCTCGATGACGATCTGGCAATCGGCCAGCGCGGCGTAGTCGGTGGTGGTCTCGATCAGGCCCAGCGTGCGCTCCCGCCTGTCGGCCGTGAGGCGGCCCTTGGCCACCTGCGCGTCCAGCAGCTTGGCGCTGTAGTCCTTGCCCCGGGCGGCGGCCTCGGCCGTGGTGTCGAGCAGCACCACCTGCAGGCCGGCCTGCGCGCTCACGTAGGCCACGCCCGCCCCCATCATGCCGGCGCCCAGCACGCCCACGCGCTTGTACTCACGGCGTGGCACGTCCCTGGCCCGGCCCGCCAGGCGGTTGGCCTCGCCCATCGAGTAGAAGAGCGTGCGGATCATGTTCTTGGTGGCGGCGCTGGTGGCCAGACGCGCGAACTGCCGCTGCTCGATCTTCAGGCCCGCGTCGATGTCCACCTGACAGCCGTCGTACACGCAGGCCAGGATGGCTTCGGGTGCGGGATACAGGCCCTGTGTCTTGCCCAGCAGCGCGCCGGCCATGCCGAAGAACATCTGCGTCGGGCCGGGCGTCTGCGGTGCGCCGCCGGGAAACTTGAAGCCCTTGGCATCCCACGGCTTGACGATCGCGCGCGCGCCCTCGGCCAGCAGCCAGGCGCGGGCGCGGGCCAGCAGGTCGGCCGCCGGCACCACTTCGTCCACCAGGCCGTCTTCCAGCGCCTTGCGCGGCGCGACCTTGCGGCCTTCGAGCAGATACGGCAGGGCGGCCTTGATGCCGATCATGCGCGGCAGGCGCTGCGTGCCGCCGGCGGCGGGCAGCAGGCCCAGCGTCACTTCGGGCACGCCGAGCTGGATCTTCGCGTCGTCGGCCACGATGCGGCGATGGCAGGCCAGGCAGATCTCCAGCCCGCCGCCCAGCGCCGTACCGTTGATGGCGGCCACGAAGGGCTTGCCCGAGGTCTCCAGTGTGCGCAGCGTGCGGCTGAACGGGCCCGAACTGGCCATCGACTCTTCGGCCGTGCGGATGCGCCGGATCAGGTCCAGGTCGCCGCCGGCCACGAATTCGGGCCGCGACGACGTGACGATGACGCCCTTGACGGCGGTGTCGGCGATCGCCCGGTTCACGGCCGCGTCGAAGGCTGCGATCGAGGCCAGGTTGAGGACGTTCATGGGCCGGTCGGCCACATTCCAGGTGAGTGTGCAGATGCCGTCGGCGTCGATGGTGTAGTCGATCATGTGTGTGTTCCTTCCTGCGGCGCGTGCATCAGACGCGTTCAATGACCATCACCGATCCCATGCCGCCGCCCACGCAGAGCGTGACCAGGCCGGTGCTGAGGTCGCGCCGCTCCAGCTCGTCGAGCAGCGTGCCCAGCAGCATGCCGCCGGTGGCACCCAGGGGGTGGCCCATGGCGATGGCGCCGCCGTTGACGTTGACCTTGTCGTGCGGCACGCCCAGCGCCTGCATGAAGCGCAGCACCACGGCGGCGAAGGCTTCGTTGCATTCGAACAGGTCGATGTCGGAGGCCTTCATGCCCGCGCGCTTGAGCGCGGCCTCGGCCGCCGGCGCGGGGCCGGTCAGCATGATGGTCGGCTCGCTGCCGATGGTGCCGAACGACAGCACGCGCGCGCGCGGCTTCAGGCCCAGGCGGCCGGCCATGTCCTTGCTGCCGATCAGCACGGCCGAGGCACCGTCCACGATGCCCGACGAATTGCCGGCGTGGTGCATGTGCACGATCTCGCCGAGCTCGGGGTAGCGCTGCAGCGCCACGTTGTCGAAGCCCATCTTCTCGCCCTGCATGGCGAACGACGGTTCCAGCTTCGCCAGCGTTTCCATCGTGGTTTCGGGGCGGATGTACTCGTCGCGCGCGAGGATCTCGACGCCGTTCATGTCCTTCACGGGCACCACGGACTTCGAGAAGCGTCCTTCGGCCCAGGCCGCGGTGGCGCGGCGCTGGCTCTCGACGGCGTAGGCGTCGACGTCCTGGCGGCTGAAGCCGTAGAGCGTCGAGATCAGATCGGCCGAGATGCCCTGGGGCACGATGCGTTGCGGCAGCGTGATCTGCGGATCGGTGATCCAGGGCCCGCCGGAGACGAACATGGGCACGCGCGACATGCTCTCCACGCCGCCGCCGATGGCCAGCTCGGCCTGGCCCGACTTGACGAGGGCCGAGGCGAAGTTGCAGGCCTCGAGCCCCGAGCCGCAGAAGCGGTTGAGCTGGACGCCAGGCACGGCATGGTCGTAGTCGGCCGCGAACAGCGCGGCCTTCGCCACGTTGGCGGCCTGCTCCAGCGCGGGCTCGGCACAGCCCAGGATCACGTCGTTGACCAGCGCGGTATCGAGCCGGTTGCGGTCGCGGATCTGCTGCAGCACCTGCGCGGCCAGGCGCACGGGCGCCACTTCGTGGAGCGAGCCGCTCGCGCGGCCACGGCCGCGCGGCGTGCGCACGGCGTCGAGGATGTAGGCTTCTGTCATCGGAGTCCTTGCAATGGTTCGGTACGCGGGGACGCGGCTTCAGCGCCCCGTGAAGGCGGGCTTGCGGCGCTGCTGGAACGCCTGGATGCCTTCGTGCAGGTCGGCCGTGGCGAACACCTGCTTCAACTGGCGCGCCTCGTGCGCGAGCATCGCGTCGAAGTCGCCGCCGTCCAGCAACACTTCCTTGGAGAGCGCGAATGCGCGCGTCGGTCCGCTGGCGATGCCGGCGGCCAGCGTCTGGGCTTCCGCCAGCAGGCTGCCCGCGGGCACCGCCCGGTTGATCAGGCCCAGGGCAGCGGCTTCGGTGCCCGACACGAGGCGGCCGGTGTAGATGAGCTCGGACGCACGCGCGAAGCCGATACGGCTGAGCAGGTGATGATGGGCGCCGGTGTCAGGCACCATGCCGATGTGGCGGAACGGGCTGCCGAACAGCGCACCCTCCTCCGCCAGCACCAGGTCGCAACACAGTGCGATGCCGAAGCCGAAGCCCAGGGCCGGGCCGGCGACGGCCGCGAGCGTGGGCACCGGCAGCTCGCGCAGCTTGCGGCACAGCGGGCCCACCACCTGGCCGATCATCGCCATCGGGTCGTCGCCTGCGGGATCGATCGACGAGATGTCCCACCCCGCGGAGAACACCGGCCCGGCGCCACGCAGCACCACGCAGCGGGCACCGCCGGCCAGCGCCGCATCGAGCTGGGCGCCCAGGGCCTGGGCGTTCTCGGTGCGGAAGCTGTTCTTGGGTTGGGGTAGATCGATGACGAGGGTGGCGACCGCCCCCTCGGTGTGCAGCGTGATGCCGGCGGCTGCGGTGCCGGAGTGCGTGGCCTGTCCCATGGCATCCACTGTCGTCGCCGGCGCCGGGGCCCGTATCGTCGCAAACGACGAATTCACTTCGGGGCATCCCCTAGATGGCTGCGTGCGATCACGACGTCTGCGCACCGTGGGCGACGGCCTGCTGGCGCCGCCCACGCGCCATGAGGGCATCCACGCGCTGCTGCAGTGCGTGCAGGTCCAGCCGTGCCAGGCTCTCGCGGGAGAGTTGCGCCTCGACCGCGAGGCCTTCGGCGAGGGTCGTGGATTGGCCCGCGCGCTGGGCCCGCTTCATCGCGCGCAGCGTGGGCCAGTCGCAGCCCAGCATGTCCTGTGCGATGGCGCGGCAGCGTGGCAGCAGTGCGTCGGGCGCCACCACCTCCAGCACCAGACCCCATTCGCGGGCTGTCTGTGCGTCCAGGAAGTTGCCCGTGAAATGCAGGTAGCGTGCGCGCTGCGCGCCGATGGCCAGCGACAGCCGCTGCGACAGGCCCCAGCCCGACACCAGCCCGACGCGCGCATGGGTGTCGGCGAAGCGGGCCCGCTCGGACGCCACCAGCACGTCGCACATCAGCGCGAGTTCGAAACCGCCCGTGACGGCGAAGCCGTTGACGGCGCCGATCAGCGGTTTATCCAAGGCGTCGAACGCCCGCATCATGGGCGTGTCCGGGCCGAGGTCGTCGGGCGTGAGCGGCGTGCGCGCCAGCTCCTGCAAGTCCATTCCGGCGCAGAAGGCCTGCCGGCCCGCGCCGGTCAGCACCACCGCGCCCACCCGGTCGTCGGCGGCGACATCGCGCAGCGCCTGCAGCAGTCCGGCGCGCACGTCGGCAGACAGCGCGTTGTGCCGGTCCGGCCGGTTGAGCGTGATGCAGGCCAGGCCGGCGTCGATGTCGACGGTCACCGGTGCGGATGCGCTGGCGGTCATGAAGGCTTCTCGCTTGCTTGAGCGTCAGCGGCCACGGAAGACCGGCGGGCGCCGCTGCAGGAAGGCCTGCACGCCTTCGGCGAACTCGGGACGATCGATCAGTTCGCGTTGCCGGTCGCGCTCGTAATCCAGCTGCGCGGGCAAAGTGGCGCCTTCGGCATGCGCGAACAGATCGCGCGATTCCTGCACCGCGTACGCGGGCAAGGCGGCCAGTCGCCTGGCCGTGCGTGCGACCTCGTCGGCCAGTCGTGCGTCGTCCACACACGCCCACACCAGCCCCCACTGCTCGGCGCGCTCGGCCGGCAGGCGATCGCCCAGCAGCGTCAGGGCCAGCGCCCGGGCACGGCCGGCGGCACGCTGCATGAACCAGGCACTGCCCATGTCGGGCACCAGCCCGAGCGCAGGCGCGAACGGCAGGTAGAAGAACGACGAGCGCGCCGCCACCACCACGTCGCAGGCCAGAACCAGCCCCACGCCGCCGCCAGCCACGGCACCATGCATGGCACACACGACGGGAACCGGCAGGGTGCGCAGGCCGTTCACCAGTGCGTGGCCGCCTTCGTCCATCAGGCGCGCCGTCTGTTCGCCCAGGCTGGGTGCGCCAGCGGCGCGCGGCGCGGACAGCTCGGCCCCCATGGCCGGCAGGTCGGCGCCGGAGCAGAAGCCCCGGCCGTTGGCGGCCAGCACCAGCACGCGCACGGCGGGGTCGGACCGCACCGCCTGCAGCGCGTCCAGGCAGCCCTGCAGCAGTTGCGGCGACAGCGGATTCATGCGGCCGCCGTCGTCCAGCGTCAAGGTGGCCACTCCGTCGGCCACGCCGTACTGCACCCGTGAATCGTTCATCGCAGTTCCTCCGGTCGCGCTGCGGCGCGCCCCTCACATCCGCTTGGCGACTTCTTCCAGCATCACCTCGGTGGCACCGCCGCCGATGGTGAGGATGCGCGCGTCGCGCGCCATGCGCTCGATCGGCGTGCCGATGATGTAGCCAGTGCCGCCGTGCAGCTGCAGGCAGCCGTGCACGACTTCCTGCAGCGTCTCGCAGGCGAAGGCCTTGAGCATCGACACCTCGCGCACCGTGTCCTTGCCCTCGTCGATCATCTGGGCGCACTGGTAGAGCAAGGCACGCGCCGCCGCCGTCTTGCTGGCCATCCACGCGATCTTGTTGCGCACCACGGCCTGATCCCACAAGGTCTGGCCGAAGGCGCGGCGCTGCCGGGTGTAGTCGACCGTGAGCTCGATCGCCTTGGAGCACTGGCCCGTGCTCATGGCCCCCGCCACCAGACGCTCGGTCTGGAACGTGCTCATGATGTAGTAGAAGCCCTTGCCCTCCTCGCCCAGCAGCGCGTCGTCGGCCACGCGCAGGTCGTCGAGGAACAGCTCGGCCGTATCGGAAGCACGCCAGCCGTGCTTTTCGAACTTGCGCGTCACCTTCAGGCCCGGGTTGTCCTTCTCCACGATGAACAGCGAGATGCCACGGCTGCCCTTGGCGGCCGGGTCGGTGCGTGCCGCCACGATGTAGATGTCGCCGTACACGCCATTGGTGATGAAGGTCTTGGAGCCGTTGATGACCCAGCCGCCGTCCACGCGCTGCGCACGCGTCTTCAGGCCCGCCACGTCGCTGCCGGCATGTGGCTCGGTCACGCAGATCGCGCCCACTTTGGTGCCGGCGATGCAGTCCGGCAGGTAGCGCTGCTTCTGCTCGTGCGTGCCGCGGTGGGCGATGTGCGACATCGACATGTCGCTGTGCACGAGAAAAGCCGATGCCACGCCGCCATAAGTGCTGCGCGAGAGCTCTTCGCCCAGCACCACCGATGCCATCGAACCGAGGCCGCCGCCGCCGTACTCCACGGGATGCCGCATGCCGAGGAAGCCCAGGGCGCCGAAGTCGCGGAAGGCCTGCCGCGGGATCTCGCCTGCGGCCTCCCAGGCATCGGCCTGCGGCACGATCACGTCGTTGACGTAGCGGCGAACCTGCTCGCGGATCATGCGATGGTCTTCGTCGAGCAGGTCGGGTTCCAGGAAGTCGAATTCGGTCATGTCTCGAAGAGGTGTGGTTTCGCACGCAGGCGTCGGGCGCCCCGTGCAGGAAGACTGATCTGGCTCAATTATAGACCGACGTGTCGGCTTATAAATAGGGTTTTCCAGGGCTGTGTCCACCGGGCGGCAGCAAGCTGCCGCGCAGCCTGGCGGTAACATCGCCACCCGGTGCGCGGATCGCCCGCCTCCTTGAACACATCACGACTTCACACCAGGGACAGCCACCGCCATGCCACGCGTACGCGCCGACGACTACGATGCCAAGACGCAGACCATCCTCGACAGCGCTGCCGGCCTGTTCGCCAAGGTGGGCTATCCCAACGCGAAGATGCAGGACATCGCGCAGGCCTGCGGCGCATCGAAGTCGATGCTCTACCACTACTTCCCGACCAAGGACGACCTGCTGTTCGCCATGCTGGAGGAGCACCTGCAGAAGCTGATCGCGGGCCTGGAGGAAGCCCTCGCCCAGCCGGGCAGCGGCCCCGAGCGCCTGGCGGCGTACGTGCAGGTCTATGCACAGAAGTCGTCGCACTCGCGGCGCCGCCACGTGATTGCGATGAACGACGTCAAGTTCCTGCCCAAGGCGCTGCAGACGCCCCTGCTGGCACTCGAAACCCGCGTGACCGACATCGCCTCCGACGTGCTGCGCCAGGTCAACCCGCGTCTGGACGACGCGGCCTACAAGCCCTATGCGATGCTGCTGATCGGCATGCTCAACTGGACCGACTACTGGTACAAGCCCGGCGGCGCGATGAAGCCGGCCGAGCTGTGCGAGCGCATCTCGCGCCTGTACCTCAAGGGCTTCATGGACGAGACGGGTTGACGGCAACTGCGGGAGGGCCGGCCCAGGCGGGCGGTCCGGGGGTCAACCCACGTAGCCCTCCAACAACAGACGGCTACAGGTCCCGCGAAATCAGCTCCTTCATGATCTCGTTCGTGCCGCCATAGATGCGCTGCGCGCGCGCATCGACATAGGCCCGCGCAATCGGCACCTCCGCCATGAAGCCGTAGCCGCCGTGCAGCTGCACGCAGGCATCGACCACCTTGCACTGCAGGTCGCTGCACCAGTACTTGGCCATGGTGGCCTCCTGCGCATCCAGCCGGCCCTCGGCCATCAGTTGCAGGCAGCGGTCGACGAAGGTGCGGCCGATCTGGATTTCGGTCTTGAGCTCGGCCAGCACGAAGCGCGTGTTCTGGAAATCGGCCACGGCCTGACCGAAGGCGCGGCGGCCGCGCACGTACTCCAGCGTGGTGCGATAGGCGTCTTCGGCCGCGGCGATGGCCGAGATGGCGATCTGCAGCCGCTCCCAGGGCAACTCCTTCATCAGGTAGCCGAACCCGCGTCCCTCCTCTCCCAGCAACTGGTCGGCCGGCACGTGCACGTCCTCGAAGAACAGCTCGCCCGTGTCCTGCGACTTCAGGCCGATCTTCTTCAGGGGCTGGCCCTTCTTCACGCCGGGGAGCAGGGTGTCGACCACCAGCAGGCTGACGCCCTTCGCGCCGGCCGCCGGGTCGGTCTTGGCCACCACGATCACCACATCGCACGTGGTCGCGTTGGAGATGAAGGTCTTGGCGCCGTTGAGCACGTAGTGGTCGCCCTGGCGCACCGCGGTGCTGCGCACGGCCTTCACGTCGGATCCGCCATCGGGCTCGGTCATGGCCAGCGCGCCGATGGCCTCGCCCGTGACCATGCGCGGCAACCACTGCGCCTTGAGCGCCTCGCTGGCGAAATGCAGGAAGTAGTTGGTGACGATCTCCGAGTGCATGGTCAGCGAGAGACCGAAGTTGCTCAGCGGCGCGGCTTCTTCCAGCAGCACGGCGGAGTAGAGGAAGTCGGCGCCCGGCCCGCCGTAGGCCTCGGGCACGGTGGGACACAACACGCCCACGTCGCCCGCCGCGCGGAACACCGATGCGTCGAAGCAGCCGCGCTCGGCCCAGCGGTCCAGATGAGGCGCCACCTCTTTCTGGAGGAAGCGCCGCACGGTGTCGCGGAACAGGTCGTGTTCGGGACGGAAGATCTCCCGGTTGATCGTCATCTCTGGTGTCTCCTTGGGGAAAGCGTTGGCGCGCCGCCGGCCCTTCAGGCCGCGCGCCGCTCGCGGTCGGCCCAGTGCGCCTCGCGCAACTGGTACTTGAGCAGTTTGCCGGCGCCCGACACCGGCAACTGGTCGCGGAATTCGACGCTGCGCGGGCACTTGTAGCCGGCGATCAGCGACTTGCAGTGGGCGACGACGGCCGCGGCATCCACGGCGGCGCCCGGATGCGCCACCACCACGGCATGCACGCGCTCGCCCCACTGCGCGTCGGGCACGCCGATCACGGCGCACTGCGCCACGCCAGGCAGGGACAGCACGGCGTTTTCGACCTCGGTGGAATAGACGTTCTCGCCGCCCGTGACGATCATGTCCTTGAGTCGGTCGACGATGTGCAGCAGGCCCTCGGCATCGAGACGGCCGCCGTCGCCCGTTCGCATCCAGCCGTCGTGCAGCACCTCGGCGGTCTGCACCGGCAACTGCCAGTAGCCGAGCATGACACCCGGGCCGCGCAGCCACACCTCGCCCACCTCGCCCGGCGCGGCGTCTGCGCCATCGGGCCGGACCACGCGCACTTCCATGCACGGCGTGGGCAGGCCCGCCGCCAGGTGCCGGCCGAGGGCGCGGCTGTCGGCGCCGTGGCACCAGTCGGGCAAGGCGACGGCGATGCCGGCCGTCTCCGTCATGCCGTAGAACTGCGTCAGTGCCACGCCGGGCAGGCACGCGATGGTCTGCTCCAGCAAGGTGCCATCGATGGGCGACGCGCCGTAGTAGAGGCGCTCGAGCGACGACAGGTCGGCCTGCGCGACGCCCGGGTGATCGACCACGCGGCGGATCATGGTGGGCACCAGCGCCGCCTCGCTCACGCGCTCGCTGGCGATCAGCCCGAAGAACACCGCCGGATCGAACGCCGCCAGCATCACCTGCGTGCACTGCCCCGCCATGGCCTGCAGCACCACGGCCAGCCCGCCGACGTGGAACATCGGCAGCGCGTGCAGGCACACGGCGCCCGGCGCGCGGCCGCCGATGACGATGGACGCCAGGGTGGTGGCGAACAGGCCCGCATGCGACAGCAGCACGCCCTTGGCCCGCCCGGTGGTGCCGCCCGTGTAGAACAGCACGGCCGCGTCGTCGCCGGCCGCGCGCACGTCCGCCACGGGTGCGGCACCGGTCAGCCATGGCTCCCAGGCCAGGGATTGCGCGGGCCGGCGCGCATCGTCGCCCATCCACGCCACCTGTTCGAGCGCGGGCGCGCGGGCGCGCAGCACGGGCACCAGCCCGGCGAAAGGATCGTCTGCCAGCAGCAGACGCGCGCCGCTGTCCTGCAGCGCGTAGGCCAGCTCGTCCGCGCTCCAGCGGCAGTTGAGCGGCGTGGCGATCGCCCCGATCCACCAGGCGGCATACAGGGCTTCGAGAAAGCGGTCGGTGTTGGGCGCCAGGATGGCGATGCGGTCCCCGCGCGCCACGCCCAGCGTGCGCAGGGCGCCAGCCAGCCGCGCGACGCGGTCGCCGAATTCGGCATAGGTGGTGCGGCGCGTGCCACAGATGACGGCCAGGCGGCCGGGTTGCTCGCGCACGGCCTTGTTCAGGGCCAGTGTCAGGGGCATGTCTGTCTCCATACTGCGTGTGCTGCCGCTGTCTCGTCGTGTGTCTGCGCGGCGCGGGGCTCCCGGCGCGATGCTAATGCGGATGCGGTTGCGGGCAGCATCGCGTTCATGCGGATTCGCCGAAGAGTTCGCGCTCGTCCAGCGCCGACAGGCTGGCCACGCCGGAGCGCGCCACCGCGATGTGCGCCTGCGCCTGGGGCAGGAGCCGCTCCACGTAGAAGCGCGCCGTCGCCTGCTTGGCACGGTGGAATCCGTCGCCGCGGCCCTCGGCCAGGCAGTGCCCCGCCACGCGTGCGGCACGCGCGAACAGCCATCCGCACACCAGATGGCCCAGGGCACGCAGGTAGTCGCAGCCCGATGCGCCGGCCATGTCGTCTTGCGCGGCGGCGATATCGGCGGTGAGCGACTCGAGGCCATCGCACAGGGCCAGCAGCGGCTCCCGGAAGAACGCCTCCATCGGCCGCGCGTCCTCGCGCACCTGCGACAGGAAGGACTTCAGGCCGCGCCCCTGGTCGGCCAGCACGCGGCGCGAGAGCAGATCGCGCGCCTGCACGGCCGTGGTGCCGTCGTAGATCTGGGCCACGCGCACGTCGCGCACGATCTGCTCGACGCCGTGGTCGCGCACGTAGCCGTGGCCGCCGTGCACCTGGATCGCGAGGTTGGCCACCAGCGTGGCGTTCTCGGCCGTGAAGGCCTTGAGCACGGGCGTGAGCAGCGCCACAGTGCGGTCCGCGCTCTCGCGCCGGGCCGCATCGGGATGCGTCTCGGCGATGTCCAGCGTCAGGGCGAGCCAGGCGGTGAACATCCGCGCGGCCTCCACATGCGCCTTCTGCGTGAGCAGCATGCGGCGCACGTCGGCATGCAGCACGATCGGATCGGCCGCCAGATCGGGCCGCGCGGGGCCGCCGGCCACGCGCATCTGCAGGCGTTCGCGCGCATAGGCCAGCGCGCTGTCGTGCGCGGCCTGCCCCATGCCGGTGGCCTGGGCGCCGATGGCCACGCGCGCCGAATTGATCATCACGAACATGGCGCGCAGACCCTGGTGCGGTTGCCCCACCAGCCAGCCGATCGAGCCGTCGAACGACATCGCGCAGGTGGGCGATCCGTTCAGGCCCATCTTGTGCTCCACCGCGGTGGCCACCATGGCGTTGACCGCCGGCGCGAGACCGCCCGGCGCGCCCGCATCCGGCAGGTGACGCGGCACCAGGAAGAGCGAGATGCCGCCCACGCCGGGCGGCGCATCGGGCAGCCGCGCAAGCACGAGGTGGACGATGTTGGCCGCCATGTCGTGGTCGCCACCGGTGATGAACAGCTTGCTGCCATGGATGGCGAAGCTCCCGTCGGGCCGCGGCTCGGCGCGGGTGCGCAGCAGTGACAGGTCGCTGCCGCACTGCGGCTCGGTGATGGCCATGGTGGCCGTCCATTCGCCGCTCACGATGCGCGTGAGGTAGTCGCGCTGCTGCTGGGGCGATCCATAGGCGCGCAGCAGGCGGTAGGCGCCGCGCATGGCGCCGGGAATCATGCCCCAGGCCGGATTGCAGCCGTTGACGTATTCGTACACCGCCATGGCCACCACCGACGGCGCGCCCTGCCCGCCCAGCGCCTGGTCGGACCCGAGCGCGGGCCAGCCGGCCGCCACGTAGCGCTGCCAGGCCGCGGCGAAGCCGGCCGGCAGACGCACCCCGGCCGGCGCGCCGTCGGCGTCGCGCACCACGCTGCAGCCCTCGCGGTCGCCGATGGTGTTGAGCGGCAGCAGCTCGGCCGCCATGAAGCGGGCGGCCTCGGCCAGCGTCTGGTCGATGGTCGCGCGATCCCAGTCGGCGCCGCAGGGCAGCGCAGCCAGGACGTCGGCGGTGCCGAGCAGCTCGTGCAGCACGAATGCCTGGTCGCGCAGTGGCGGGCAATAGCGGTACATGGTGGGCAGTCTCCGGAGCCACGGCCAGGGGGCTGGCGTGGTCTTCTGCCGGGAGTGTCGGCGCGCGGCGCGGCGCGCGCATCGTCGCATGCGACGAGTTTGGGGCCCCGGCGTGCCGGGTGCGCGTTCAGGCGATCAGGCCCGCCCGGCGCGCGAGCGCGATGGCTTCCATGCGGTTGCGCGCGTCGAGCTTGACGTTGATGTTGCGCAGGTGGGTGCGCACGGTGGTCTCGGCCACGAACAGGCGCTCGGCTATCTGGTCGTTCGACAGGCCCTCGGCCGCCAGCCGCATCACCTGGATCTCCTTGCGCGTGAGCAGCTCGCTGCCGGGCGCGGCCGCGGCCTGCGGCAGGCGCGCGGCGGGCGGCGCGGCCTCCGCCACCGGTGGCGGGGTGCCATCGGCGGGCAGCAGCCGGTCGATGAAGGCCAGCGGTGCATCGTCGCCGGCCGCGGCGTCTTCCAGCAGCACGGTGGGCACGGCACGCAGCTCGCGCAGCAGCGCCAGCACCATCGGCCCTTCGTCGAGGAACAGCCGCACATAGCCTTCCACGGCGGCGATGCGCACGGCCTTGGCCAGCACGCGCATGGCCTTGTTGCGCTGGTCGTCGCGATGCAGCGCCTGCGCCAGCAGAAGCCGGATGGTGAGGGCCCGGCGCTCGCGCTGCGCGCGCTCGGACGCATCGAGCTCCTGCCGCAGCGAATCGATCACGTCCTTCGCATGCCCGCTGGCGATGGACCAGCGCGCCGCCGCCACGTCCCAGGTTTCGACCTCGTTGGCGCGCAACGACAGGCGCGAGACGCGCTGCCACATGGCGCGGTCGCTGCAGCGTTCCAGCTCGGTGCGGGCGCGGGCCAGCCGCCCTTCGACCACGAGTACCCGCACGCGCTCCAGGCGGGCGCTGGCGACCACGCGCGGCAGGCCCTCGCGGTGGCCGATGTGCTCCAGCTCGGTCAGCAGCTGGTGCGCCCGATCACCCTCGCCCTGGTCGCTGGCGATGCGTGCCATGAGGATGTGCGAGATGATGAGCTGGTCCGGAATGCCCACGCGCCGGATCAGCGGGATGTACACGGCCAGCAAGCGTTCGGCCTGCTGGCACTGGTCGGCCTCGTACAGCGCCTCGGCCAGCAGCACGCCGGCCATGGCGTTGCCGTTGGTGGTGCGCGAGCCCTCCAGCGCGCCGGCGCTGGCCGCCAGCCGCAGCCGGGCGATCGCGCGCCGCAGCCGGCCCTGCGTGAGATCGACCGCGCCCTCGGCCGCTTCCGACAGCGCGAAGTTGAAGCTGCTCGCATGCTCGGGCTGGCGGCTGCGGGCGGCATCGACCAGCCGCAACGCCTCGTGGTAACGGCCAGCGATCATCGCCAGGTTGGCCAGCACCACTTCGAGGAAGCCGCGCACGAAGGCCGCGCTGGACGGCAACGCCTCCAGCAGCGGCTCGGTGAGCGCCATGGCGTCGTCGGTGCGGTCGGTCAGCACCATCAGCAGCGGCTTCATCGCGAGCTGGTGGGCGCGCAGTTGCGGATCGTCGTGCCCGTGGCGCTCCAGCCGTTCGAGCAGCGGCGCGGCGGCGCGCGGCCCGCGGGCCAGGCAGACGGCCCAGGCATGCACCGCCTGCAGCATCGGATGCGAGTCGAGCTCGCCCGATTCGAGCAGCGGGTCGAGCCAGCGCGACAGCAGCCGCACGCGGCCCTGCTCCAGCAGCGCCTGGGCGCAGCCATCGAGCAGCGGGAACGCCAGCGCCATGTCGCCCGCCGCGAGGGCATGTTCGACGGCCGGCACGGGCCGGCCGCTGTCCATGTACCAGCGCGCGGCGGCGCGGTGCAGGCCGGCCACTTCGCCCGGATGCTGGCGCGCCAGTTGCGCGCGCAGGAATTCGGCGAACATGCCGTGGTAGCGGAATTCGGCGTGGTCGGACTGCAGCGGAATCAGGAACAGATGGGCCTGGTCGAGCGCGCGCAGCATGGCGGCGCTGTCGCTGCGCCCGCAGACCGCATTGCAGGCCGGGGCGTTGAGCTGTGCCAGCACGCTGGTGCGCAGCAGGAAGCCGCGCACGTCCTCGCTCTGCCGCGACAGCACGTCTTCCATCAGATAGTCCATCACCGCCGCGTTGGAGCCCGAGAAGCCGGCGATGAAGCGGCCGGGCTCGTCGCGGTGCTCCAGCGTGACCGAGGCCAGCCACAGCGCCGCCACCCAGCCTTCGGTGCTGCGGTGCAGGCGGCGGATGTCCTCGGGCGCCAGCGGCAGGCCGCGGCGCTCGCGCAGGAAGCCGTCCACCTCCTGCTCCGAAAAGCGCAGCTGTGCGGGCTCCACTTCCAGCAGGCGACCCCGCGCGCGCAGGCGGCCCAGGCCGATTTCGGGCGCACCGCGCGAGCCGATGATGATCTGCGCGCCGCGGGGCAACTGCTCGATGAGTTCCTGCACCAGGCCCAGCACCACCGGGCCCTGCAGCACTTCGAAGTCGTCCAGGAACAGCGCGAACGGCGCGGGATGGGCGGCGACGGTGTCGATGAGGGCGAACGCCAGCTCGTCCGGCCCCTGCCCGGCCGCGAGGTCGAACTTGCGCAGTGCGGGAACCAGCGGCTCCAGCGCGGCAATCAGCGCGGCGAGAAAGCGGCCGACGTCGTTGTCGGCGCGATCGAGCGTGAGCCAGGCCTGCGGCAGTCCGGTCTCCTCGAAGCGGCGTCGCACCTGCAGCATGACGGTGGTCTTGCCGAAGCCGGCCGGCGCCCGCAGCAGCACCAGGCGTGCGGCGCCGGCATTGAAGATCTTCTCGCAGACCTCGGTGCGCTGCAGCTCGAACGGCGTGGCCAGCGGTGGCCGCAGCTTGCCGGCGATCGGGAACGGCCGTGGCTGGGCGGCCCCGGCCGCCGCGCGCGCCGCCACGTGGGCGCCGCCGGCTTCGTCAGCGGGTGGATGCCGGGGTGGATCAGCGGGGTGTCGGGACATCATGGATCGTGCGGTATCGGCGCCTGGCGCATGGGGGGCGGCGCGGCCGTTGCCGCCGTCCCCCCGGAAGGCGGTACGCGCCGCCGGCGTCTGCGGGGCGCCCGGGGGCCGCACCTCACACCTGCCGGTAGAGCGTCACGACGCAGGCTCCCCCGAGCCCGAGATTGTGCTGCAAGCCCAGGCGCGCACCCGCCACCTGCCGCTCGCCGGCCTGGCCGCGCAGCTGCCACACCAGTTCGGCGCATTGCGCGAGGCCGGTCGCACCCAGCGGATGCCCCTTGGAGAGCAGCCCGCCCGAGGGGTTGGTGACCACGCGGCCGCCATAGGTGTTCTGGCCGTCCAGCACGAATCGCTCGGCCTCGCCTTCGGGGCACAGGCCCAGCGCCTCGTAGCTGATGAGCTCGTTGGTGGTGAAGCAGTCGTGCAGCTCCGCCACCGGAATGTCGAGTGGATCGACGCCGGCGGTCTCGTACACCTGCAGCGCCGCACGGCGTGCCATGTCGTAGCCCACCAGCTTGCGCATGTCGCTCTCGTCGAAGCTGCTGTTGCCGTCGGTCGTCATGGCCATGGCCGCGATGGCCACTCGGGTGTCCAGCCCCCGGCTGCGCGCGAAGTCGGCCGAGCACAGCACGGCCGCCGCGCCGCCGCAGGTGGGCGGGCAACATTGCAGCCGCGTGAGCGGATCGAACACCATGGGCGAGGCCAGCACTTCGTCGAGGGTGAGCGCCTCGCGGAAGATGGCGTTGGGGTTGTGCCGGGCGTGCTCGCGTGCCTTGACGGCGATGCGGGCGAACGTCTCGGCGCGCGTGCCGTAGAGCTGCATGTGCATGCGCCCCGCGCCGCCGAAGAGTTGCGCGGCGACGGGGGTGTCGGACTCCAGCCCCTGGATGGCCTGCATCGCATCGATGAGCGGCTGCGACGGATCGGGCCGGTCGGCCCACTTCGCCGAGATGGCGCCGCGCTGCATCTGCTCGAAGCCCAGCGCCAGCACGCAGTCGGCCGCGCCACTGGCCACGGCCTGGTGCGCCAGGAACAGCGCGGTGGAGCCGGTGGCGCAGTTGTTGTTGACGTTGATCACCGGAACGCCGGTCAGGCCCAGCCGGTAGGCGACGGCCTGGCCGCTGCACGAGTCGCCATACACGTAGCCCGCGTAGACCTGCTGGACGGACTGGTAGTCCACCCGCGCGTCGTCGAGCGCCGCGCGCGCGGCGCGGGCCCCCAGTTGCGGATAGGGCTCGGAGGCGCCGGGCTTGACGAAGGGCAGCATGCCCACGCCGGCCACGTGCACGGGGCGGCTCATGGCAGGCCCCCGCTGCCCGGTCGGTTGCCGCCGGTCATGCTGGGCTGGGCAGATGACATCACTTGAACTGGTCGTAGTCCAGCACGACCTTCCAGCGCCCGTTCTGCAGCTGTGACAGGCGGGCCTTGTTCGAGCCCAGGTGCTGCGTGGGCGTGAAGCGCATCGGCGGGTTGCCGAAGATGTCCGTCGGCAGCTCGCCCATGGATTCGAGCGCGCGGCCATAGCTGTCTGCGGTGATCTGCGGCCCGTTCTTCTGCAGGCCCTTGGCGAACAGGTCGATCATGGTGTAGCCGTAGGTGGAGAACACCGTCGGCGCGTCGGTGAAGCGGGACTGGTACCTGGCCGCCCAGGCGCGTACCGGCTCGGACGCGTCGTCCAGGTACGGATGCACGGCGGTGGTGGCGGCATAGAAGCCGTCCATGGCCTTGCCGCCCAGCTTGGGAATCAGGTCGGTGTAGGCCGACGAGGTCGACAGGAACACCGGCGAATAGCCCAGCTTGCGCGCCTCGGAGATCACGCCCACGGTCTCGCGGATCAGCGTGCCCATCACCACGAAGTCGCACTCGGACGCCTTCAGCCGGGCCACCTGCGACGAGAAGTCGGTGGCACCACGCTTGAAGCTGGTCTTCTCCACGATCTGCGTGCCCGCCTTGCGCAGCCCCGATTCGGCGCCCTGCACCACTTCGTGGCCGAAGTCGTCGTCCTGGTAGATGACGCAGGCGCGGCGCGAATTCGTGCTCTTGTAGAGCGGCGGCACGACGGCGTCGAGCTGGTCGAAGTACGGCGAGAGCAGCGCGAACTTGAGGCGGTCCACCGGCTCGTACATGTCGCGCGAGAGCGACATGGGGAACAGGTTGTAGACCCCCTTGGGCGACTGCACCTGCACCGCGGCCAGCGTGTGCACGGTGCCGAAGGTGCCGATGACGGCGAACACCTTGTCCTGGTTGACCAGCTTCTGCGCGGCCAGCACGGTGCGCCTGGGGTCGTAGCCGTTGTCCTCGACGATCAGCCGCAGCCGGCGGCCGTGCACGCCGCCCTGGGCGTTGATCTCGTCCACGCGCATCAGCATGCCGTTGCGCAGGTCCTTGCCGTAGCCGGCCACGGGGCCCGACAGGTCGCTGATGGTGCCGATCACCACTTCGCTGGCGCTGACGCCCTGGGGCTGCGCGGCGGCCAGCGTCGCGGCCAGGCCGAGCGCGGCGGCGGCCGCGACACGCCGGAATGTGCTTGTCTTCATGTCGTTCTTCTCCTTCGCGCCGTTCTGCCGCGCGCTCACTTCGCCATCTGGTCGTAGTCGAGCACGACCTTCCAGCGCCCGTCCTGGATCTGCGACAGGCGAGCCTTGTTCGAGGCCAGGTGCCTGTCGGGGCCGAAGCTCATCTCGGGCATGCCGAACATGTCGACCGGCGTCCTCAGGCCTTCGATGGCGCGTGCGAGCGCGTCGGTGTCGAGGTTGGCGCCGGCCTTGTCCATGGCCTGCACCAGGCGATCGGCGATCACGTAGCCGTAGATCGAGTAGGCCGTCGGCGGCTCGTTGAACTGGCTGCGGTAGCTGGCCATCCAGGGCTTGAGGTTCTCGGGCGCCGTGTCCTCGTATGGATGCTGCACCGTCATGGTGGAGTAGAAGCCGTCCATCGGCTTGCCGCCGAGCTTGTGGATCAGGTCGGTGTAGGTGCCGAAGGCGCCCAGGAACGTGGGGTTGAAGTCGATGCGGCGCGCTTCGTTGATGGTGCCCACGGTCTCGCGGATCAGCGTGCCGGTGACGACGAAGTCGCAGCCGGCGGCCTTCATGCGCGCCACCTGCGACGAGAACTCGGTGGCGCCGCGCTTGAAGCTGGTCTTCTCGACCAGCTCGACACCGACCGACTTGAGGCCGGCCTCGGTGCCGCGCAGGATCTCCAGGCCGTACTCGTCGTCCTGGTAGATGATGCAGGGCTTGCCCGCCTTCTTCTCGCGGTAGAGCCGCGCCGAGGCCGGCGCGATCTGCTCGTAGTACGACGAGATGAAGGCGAACTTGAGCTTGTTCACCGGCTCGTACATGTCGCGCGAGAGCGCGGCCGGAAAGAAGTTCATCACGTTGCGCTGCATCTGCACCGGCAGCGCCGCGTTGTTCACGCCGGTGCCCAGCGAGCCGGCCATCACGAACACCTTGTCCTGGTTGACCAGCTTCTGCGCGGCCAGCACGGCGCGGCGCGGGTCGTAGCCGGTGTCCTCCACCAGCAGCCGCAGCCGGCGGCCGTGCACGCCGCCCTTCTGGTTGGCTTCGTTGATGCGCTGCAGCATGCCGTTGCGCAGGTCCTTGCCGTAGCCGGCCAGCGGCCCCGAGAGATCCTGCAACGTGCCGATCAGGATCTCGTCGCGGCTCACGCCCTGGGCCTGGGCGAAGGCGCTGCCGCAGGCCAGGAGGGCTGCCGTGGCGATCAGCTGTCGGGTGGTCGTGGCGAAGGTCATGGTTGTCTCCGTAGGTGGGTCGGCCGGGATGCGTGTGCCCCGGTCCTGTTGTCGCGCCTGAACGTTAAGCAGGCCGCCGGGCGCCGGTATCGTCGTATCCGACGAGGCCGGCGCCAGCGGGGCTCAGGCTTTTCCCTCAGTCAGGGGCCGACCACGACCCAGCGGCCGTCACGGATCTGCGACAGGCGCACCACTTCGCTGCCCAGCCGCTTGGTGGGCGTGAAGGTGAGCTCGCCCGTGCCGTAGGGCGTGGCGGGCAGCGAGCCGGTTTCCATCGCGCGCGTCAGCGTCTCGGGCGTGAGGTCGCGGCCGGCCTTCTGCGCCGCCTGGGCGAACAGGTCGATCACGACGTAGCCGTAGGTGGAGAACACCGTGGCGTCTTCCGAGAAGCGCGCCTTGTAGCTGGACGCGAATCGGCGCAGCTCGGCCGGGCCGCTGTCGGTGTAGGGCTGCTCCACGCTCATCGTGACGTAGAGCCCCTCGACGTCCTTGCCGCCCAGATCGACCACGGCGCTCGAGTAGGCACCCGGGGAGCCGAGGAACACCGGCTTGAAGCCGAGCTTGCGCGCCTCGGACATCACGCCCACCGTCTCGCGCACCACCGTGCCCAGCACCACCATGTCGCAGCGTGCCGCGGCCAGCCGGGCCACCTGCGACGAGAAGTCGGTGGCGCCGCGCTTGTAGCTGGTCTTCTCGACCATCGCCATGCCGGCGTCCTTGAGCCCGGCCTCGGCGCCGCGCAGGATCTCCAGCCCGAACTCGTCGTCCTGGTAGAGCGCGCAGACGCGGCTGGCGTTGGCCTGTTTCGCCAGCCTGGGCGTGTGCGTGCCCAGCTGCTGGAAATACGGCGAGAGGAACGCGAACTTGAGCGGGCCGGGCGGCTCGTACACCTCGCGCGTCGAGGTGAGCGGGAAGAAGTTGATGGCCTTCTTCTGCGTGAGCAGCGGCACCGTGGCCAGCGTGGTGGCGGTGCCGATCTGGCCCACCATCAGCATGGCGCCGTCGCGGCCGAACAGCTTCTGCGTGCCCAGCACGGCGCGCTTGGGGTCGTAGCCATGGTCTTCGACCAGCAGCGTGAGCTTGCGTCCGTGGATGCCGCCCTGCGCGTTGATCTCGTCCACGCGCAGGCGCATGCCGTTCATGGCCTGCTTGCCGGGGCCGGCCAGCGGACCCGACAGGTCCTGCAGCGTGGCCAGGCGGATTTCGGTGGGGCTGACGCCCTCGGCCTGCGCCAGCGCCGGGCGCGGCAGCAGGGCCGGCGCCAGCGCCAGTGCGAAGGCCGAGGCGAGGACGAGCTTCGTCCGCGCGGGCGCGCGGCCCGCGATCGATGGTGTGGTCATGGGGTGCTCCAGGGGCGCCGTCAGGCGGCGGCCTTCTCAAGCAGCGGCTTGAGCTGCATGCGGTCGAAGTAGACGGTGTCGCGCGCGATCTGGTCGCCGCGCACCATCACCAGGTCCATGCCCTTGGTGAGCAGGCGGTCGGTGGAGCCCGGGCGCCAGACTTCCATGTCCCAGAACACGACGATGCCGTTCTGGCCTTCGAGCCGGTAGTGCTCGTAGATGGCCCAGCGCGAGTCCCAGGCCTTGAAGTAGCTGCGCAGGTAGTTGCGCAGCCGGTCGCGCCCCTCGATCTTCACGCCGGCGCCCGGCTCGCTGTACTGCACGTCCTCGGTGTAGTAGTTGAGTGTGGCCTCGATGTCTCGCTGGTCCCAGCAGCGCGTGAGGCGCTCGGTCACGTCCAGCAGGTGTTCGGTGCTGCGAAGTTCGGTCGTCATGTGTGTGTCTCCTTTGGAAAATGGATGCGGGGGCGCGGGCGGCTATTCGGCCGCGATCCAGCGCCCGTCCTTGATGCGGGCCAGGCGGATGGTGTCGATGCCGATGCGCTTGGTGGGGCTGTAGCTCACCTCGGGCGTGCCGAACAGGGTGGCGGGCAGGCGCGTGGTCTCCAGCGCCTTCACGAGGCTGGCCGTGGTGAGCTGCGGGCCCGCCGCGCGCGCGGCGTTGGCGAAGCTCTCGACCACGAAGTAGCCCTGGGCCGAGAACACGCTGGGGTCTTCCTTGAACGCGGCCTTGTAGCGCTGCGACCAGGCGCGCGACTCGGCCGGGCCGCTGTCGGCATAGGGCTGGTCCAGCACGACGGTGGCGTACAGGCCTTCGACGTTGTCGCCGCCCAGCTTGGGCACGGTGGCCGAGTAGGCCGACACGGTGGAGACGAAGGCGGGCTTGTAGCCGATCTTGCGTGCCTCGGTCATCACGCCCACCGTCTCGCGGATCACGGTGCCCAGCACCACCGCGTCGCAGCCGGCAGCGGCCGTGCGCGCCACCTGCGACGAGAAGTCCGTCGCGCCGCGCTTGTAGCTGGTGCGCTCGACCACGGGCAGGCCCGCCGCCTTCAGGCCCGCTTCGGCGCCGCGCAGGATCTCCTGGCCGAACTCGTCGTCCTGGTAGATCACGCACACCTTCCTGGCGTTCACCTGCTTGAGGAACGGCGGCATGGCCTTGGAGAGCTGGTCGACGTAAGACGGCAGGTAGGCGAACATCAGCGGCTGCGGCGGCTCGTACGTGAGTGCCGTGGCCGTGAGCGGCATGAAGTTGACCGTGTCCTTCTGCCTGAGCAGCGGCGCCGACGCCATCATCGTCGCCGTGCCCAGCTGCCCCACCACCGCGAAGATGCCGTCGCGGTCGATCAGCTTCTGCGCGCCCAGCACCGCCTTCTTCGGGTCGTAGCCGTGGTCTTCCACCAGCAGCCGCAGCTGTCGCCCGTTGATGCCGCCCTGGGCATTGATCTCGTCCACGCGCATCTGCATGCCGTCGCGCGCGTCCTTGCCGGCACTGGCCAGCGCGCCCGAGAGGTCCAGCAGCGTGCCGATGCGGATCTCCTTGTCGGTCACCCCGCGCGCCTGGGCCTGCGCGGCGCCTGCGCCAGCCATCATCACCAGGGCCAGCAGGCTGGCCCTCACACGAATCGTCGTCTTCAAGATATGTCTCCTTCTGTTCGGGTCTTCCGTCGATCCGGCGCGCGCGACGCGGCGTGCGCCCCGTACTACATCGTGGGCAGGTGCTCCACCTCCGTGTACTGGCCGTAGCCTTGCGACAGACCGCACTGCAGCGCGCCGTAGCCCACGCGCGTGCCGTCGCCGATCTCCAGCACCTGGTCGGCGATGCTGCGCAGCACGGCACGGTCCGCGGCATCGGCGAAGTTCCAGCGCGTGCTGCCCTCGTGCAGCGGCCCCTTGTCGTCGCCGTGGTTCCAGCCATCGAGGCCGCCGTAGAGGCCGCCCTTGAGGAAGTAGCGGCCCGGCAGGGCACGCAGGGTCAGATCCATCGACGAGCCGTCGGCGAAGCCCAGGCTCATGCGCCCGCCGGTGACGACCTGGCTGGGCGCGCGCGCATCCCAGTCCAGCGCGTGCTGCACGGACGTGATGGGCACCGGGGCAGCGTCCCCGCCCCGCCGGCCGCTGCGCGAGCCGCCGAGGAAACGCACCTTGCCCGGGGCCTTCTCCTTGAGGAAGAAATGCACCGCCTCGTCCTCGAACTGCAGGCAGGCGAAGGCGTAGAACATCGGCGGAAAGCGCGAGGGCGCGTGGTCGCCCGATTCGGTGCGCAGCTCCAGCCGGCGGCCCCACGAGCGGTCGCGCGCGCCCCAGCAGCCCCGGGTGTCCACGTCCACGCGCCGGCCGTCGAATTCGATCCAGCCCTCGTAGCGGCCGAGCTGCACGAAGCGGTTGACGTCGGAGTAGAGCGTGCCGTCCTTCTGGATCAGCTCGCGGCCCTCCTCGTTGGGCTCCATGCGGCCGTGGAACAGCAGGTCCATGGCCACGCCCGATGCATTGGGCGTGACGACCAGGCGGTGGCGGTCGAACCCGGCCTGCACCTCGATGCGCAAGGCCCCGGCCTCGGGATCGAGCGGCCGGTCGCCCGCGTGGCGCGACACCTGGTAGTCGAACTGCCGGCCGTCCAGCGAGACGCCGGCATAGCCATCGATCACGCCGCGTCCGGGATAGCGTCCCATGCCGACGTTGAACGCGAGCCGGCCGTCCGGCACCCCGTGGCCGGTGTACCAGAAGCGTTCCGTGAACAGGGTGATGCCCGAATCGTCGGCCGCCGGCTCGTGCAGCGGCAGCGCGGTCTGGTGGCCGAAGTGGTCGTCTCGTGGCGTGATCATGTGCCCTCCTTCGCAGTGGCGGGCGCAGCGCGCCGGCGCGTCAGCTTGCCCAGGTGGCTGGGCGCCATGAAGCGCAGATCGGCCTCGGCCGCCGCGCGGCCATAGGCCAGCAATGCACGCCCGATCGGCGGAGCCAGCGCCCTGCCCCCGCCCACCTGCGCCGCCGCCCAGGCATCGCAGTCATGGATGGCCTGCTCCAGCGCCACGGCGTCGGTGCGGGCGGGCAAGCCGTCCGGCATCCCCGTGGCGCCGGCTGCGGCCAGCCGGGCGAACGCGTCGCGCCGCGCCTGCAGGCGATCGGCCAGCGGCGCAGGATCCCAGGCCACGGTGACGGACAACTGCGCCAGCACCTGCAGCATGCTGGCTGCCGCGGCGCGCGAGGACGCGTCGTCCAGATGCGGCATCAGCTGCTGCTCGACGGTCTCGGCCATGGCGGCGAAGATCATCTGCGGCGTTTCGGTGAGCGGGTTCATGCCGCGTCCTCCATGGCCTGCGCGAGCCGCACGAGGAAGCTCGGGATGTTGTTGGCCAGGCAGACCAGCCGAAGGTCGCGTCCGCCCGAGAGGAACCCCGACTGGCCACCGATGTTGATGGCCACCATCTTGTAGAGCGAGAACACCTCGTAGTACGCCAGCGCGCGGCGGTCCACGGCCGGTCCGCCAGCCGCCTCGTAGCGCTCGATGAAAGCCTCGTGGTCAAGCAGCCCGCGCAGCCGCATGTCCGGCAGCATCACCCAGGCCAGGTCTTCGTGCGGATCGCCCAGATGGGTCATCTCCCAGTCGAGCATGGCGGTGATGCGGCCGCCCACGGCCAGGAAGTTGCCCACGCGGTAGTCGCCGTGCACGATGACGGGGCGCGGCAGCACGGGGGTGCGCTCGCGCAGCCAGTGGGCGGCATAGTCCATCAGCGGCTGCGGACGGCGGCTCCAGCCGCGCACACGCTCCTGCCAGAAGCCGACCTGCTCCTGGCTCGCGCTGCGCGCCGGGTCTTCGCCCTGCAGCGTGGCGATGCCGTGTGCGCGCCAGTCGATGCGATGCAGGTCGGCCAGCACCTGCGCGAGATGCTCGCCCACGGGGCGCAGCACGCCGGCATCGGCAATGCCGTAGTCGCGGGTGAACGGATTGAGCTCCACGCCCTCGATGCGGTCCGTGACGAGGAAAGGCGCGCCCAGGATCGCCGCATCGTCGCTGTACCAGCGCAGCGATGGCACGGGCACGGCCGAGCCGGCCAGGGCCTGCAGCACGCGCGACTGCGGCAGCGCCGAGTACGGCGCCATCAGCCCGGCGGGCGAGCCCACCTTGACGATGAACTGCCGCCCGTCCAGCGCATGGCCCGGCGCGCGCAGCACGAAGGCCGCCGTGATCCACGAGAGGCCGCCGGTGAAACGGCGGAACGCCTCGACGCGGGCCGGCAGGCCGAGTTCGCCCGACAGATGCCGCTGCAGGCCGGCGGCGATCGATGCGTCGCTCAGGTCGGGCGCAGCCTGCGCCGGTGGTTCGAGGATGTCGGCCATGGCGCTCACCGGTACATCGCCTCGATCTGCTCGGCGTACTTCTTCTGCACGAAGCTGCGCTTGAGCTTCATGGTCGGCGTCAGCTCCTCGTCCTCGGCCGACAGCTGGGTTTCGAGCAGGAAGAACTTCTTGATCTGCTCCACGCGCGCGAACTTGCGGTTGACCTTGTCGATCTCTTCCTGGATGAGGGCCTGGATCTCGGGTGCGCGCGTGAGGCTGGCGTAGTTGGAGAACGGGATGTCGTTGTCCTGCGCGAACTTCTCCACGTTCTCCTGCTCGATCATCACGATGGCCGTGAGGTAGGAGCGCCGGTCGCCGATCACCACGGCGTCCGTCACGTAGGGGCTGAACTTGAGCTCGTTCTCCCATTCGCTGGGCGTGATGTTCTTGCCGCCGGCCGTGATGATGATGTCCTTCATGCGGTCGGTGATGCGGAAGAAGCCTTCCTCGTCCACCACGCCCACGTCGCCGGTGTGCAGCCAGCCCTCGGCGTCGATGGCCTCGGCGGTTTTCTCGGGCAGGTTGAGGTAGCCCATGAAGACGTTGGGCCCGCGCACCAGGATCTCGCCGGTGGTGGCGTCGAGCCGGACCTCGTTGTACTGCGCCGCCGGGCCGATGCTGCCGGGCTTGATGCGTTGCGCCGGCACGCCGGTGGAGGCGCCGCAGGTCTCCGTCATGCCCCAGACCTCGAGCATGGGCACGCCCAGCGCGAGGTACCAGCGCACCAGGTCGGGCGAGATCGGCGCCGCGCCCGTGACGAGGAAGCGCGAGCGGTGGATGCCGATGAGCTTGCGCACGTTGTCGAGCACCAGCAGGCGCGCGAGCCGGAAGCGCAGCTTGAGGCCGCCTGGCACGGCCTCGCCCTTGAGCACGTGATCGGCCACGCGCTGGCCGACGCCGATGGCCCAGGCGTAGGCGGCCTGCTGCAGTCGGCTCGCTTCCTTCAGGGCGATCATCACGCCGGAGTAGAACTTCTCCCACACGCGCGGCACCGCGGTGAAGACCGTGGGCGCGATCTCGCGCACGTTCTCGGGCACGGTCTCGGGGTTCTCGACGAAGTTCAGACGCGCGCCCGTGTAGAGCGAGAAGTACTCGCCGCCCATGCGCTCGGCGATGTGGCACAGCGGCAGGAAGCACATGCACTCGTCGCTGTCGTAGCGCGGCAGGATGGCGTTGTAGCCGCGCACGGTGTAGACGAGGCCCTTGTGCGAGTGCATGGCGCCCTTGGGCTTGCCCGTGGTGCCCGAGGTGTAGACCAGGATGGCGAGGTCGTCCGGACCCACGCTGGCCACGCGCTGTTCCAGCATCTGCGGGTGCTGCGCCAGGTGTTCGCGGCCCAGGGCGCGCAGGGCGTCCAGGCTGATCACCTGCTCGTCGTGGAAGTCGCGCAGGCCTTCCATGTCGACCACCACGATCTTGCGCAGCAGCGGCAGCTGGGCGCGCACGGCCAGGGCCTTGTCGAGCTGCTCCTCGTCCTCGACGAACAGCACGGTGGTGCGCGAGTCCTCGCAGAGGTAGTGGGCCTGCTCGGCCGAATCGGTCGGGTAGATGCCGTTGCTGACGCCGCCGCAGGACAGGATGGCCAGGTCGGCCAGCATCCACTCGACGCGGGTGTTGGCGAGGATGGAGGCGCAGTCGCCGCGCTCGAAGCCCAGGCTCATCAGGCCGTGGGCGATCTCGCGCACCGCCTCGCCGGTCTGCGCCCAGGTCCACTGCCGCCACAGGCCGAGCTCCTTCTGGCGCAGGAAGACCTTCGGGCCACGCTGCGCCACCGCGTTCCAGAACACCGCGGCCATCGTCTCGCCCGGCACCACGATCTCGGTGGCCGGTTTCAGCGAGCTCAGGTCCCAGAGGTTCGGCACGGCATCACCTCCACGTCTTCTTCTTCTTCCAGCGCCGCTCGCCGCGCACGCCAGATTCCTTCATGCCAAGGTAGAACTCCTTGATGTCGTCCTTCTCGCGCAGGCGCTCGCAGGCATCCTCCATCACGATGCGGCCGTTCTCCAGCACGTAGCCGTGGTCGGCCACGTTCAGCGCCATGTTGGCGTTCTGCTCCACCAGCAGCAGCGTGGTGCCGCGCTCGCGGTTGATGCGGATGACGATCTCGAAGATCTCGCGCGTCAGCCGCGGCGAGAGGCCCAGGCTGGGTTCGTCGAGCAGCATCAGCTCGGGCGCCGCCATCAACGCACGCGAGATCGCCAGCATCTGCTGCTGGCCGCCGGAGAGCAGCCCGGCATCCTGCTTCGCCCGCTCGCGCAGGATGGGGAAGTAGCCGTACACCGTCTCGATGTCGCGCGCCACGCCGTCGCGGTCCTGGCGCGTGTAGGCACCCATCAGC
>VFQN01001878.1_pt1 | contig 33941 bp, 51 predicted proteins | sample 3512371 | NCBI WGS metagenome assembly VFQN01 (sample SAMN10412370, study PRJNA504923) | tailings metagenome | isolation source: Replicate 2 from Balatoc abandoned mine | place: Philippines: Itogon, Benguet | collected 2017-08-28 | reverse complement strand
GGGCCGGGGAGGGGGTCGGGGGCGGCGGGGGTGGACGTCAAGATGGGGGACTGGGACTGTGTGCGGGGAGGCAGGGGAGGGTGTCGGGGGGCACTGCAATGTCTTTCAAAGGGGATATGGCAACAAACTAAGGAGGTGGACCTCAAGGTGCGGGACTGTGTTGCGAACGCGGTGCGGGATGCGGGCATAACAAGCCTGAGACAGGTGCAAGCGAGCAGGATTAGGAGACAGCGTGCGGCACGGCGAAGTAGACAGGTGGCCGTGTGGGGCTGTGTGCGGGGAAGCAGGGAAGGGTCTCACAGGGCCAATGCAATGTTGTCGATCACAGGGGATGCAGCAATAACCAAGGTCGAGGTTATGCACGGGCGGCACCCTATGCACGGGCGGCAGCCAGGGTAATTGGCAGGGTGGATCCAAACATGTATGCAATCGGGTTACGGTATGCAGTTTTGACTCCCTCAGTACCGTTACTGGAACGGTAACACACACCTGTTTGGTGGCTTCCCTAATCCTGTCTTGAGACACGCTTTGTCATCCTGTTCCGCATCCTTATACACACCTGTTCGGTCCTCGCCCCGCAGGCCATGGCCGATGGCGACGTGCTTGTGAAGCAGGTCCGGGAGGAGATGGAGGCCAGCAGGGCAGCCACGCAGGTGCTTGTACAGGACATGCAGGTGCGGCGGGGAGGGATTTGCGGCGGGGAGGGATTTGCTGCCGTACTGGGGGGAAAAAGAGGTATGGCACTTGCGTGGTACCGGTAAAATCCGAGTGGTTCGGGTAAGTTGCAGTACGTCCAAGTGGGAACTGGGGGCGCGTCGGAAAGTGGGAAAGGGAGGGTGCACTGCCTGTCCGCCTGTCCGCCTCTGTGTGCACTTGTGTAGTAGGATGAGGTGCAGGGATGAACAAAGCAAGAAACAAGGCAAATGTGACAAGGGGTGAGAGCGTGCTGCGTGCTGCTTGCCGCCTTGTTGCTTCCACCCTGCAGAAGAAGCTGGAGTGGTACGCCGAGAACCAGGAGCTGGTGACCAAGAACGACGCGCTGGTGGCGGAGCAGCGCGGCATCATACAGCAGCTGCAGGCGCGGCTGGCGGCGTACGAGGGTAGGGAGGAGGGGAGGGGGGTCCGCGTAAAACGCGAGGACACCGTAGGGATGGCGGAGGAAAGGTGGTTGGCGGTGGTGCACGCGTGGTTGGCGGTGTGCGAGGGTGGGTTGGGAGCAGGGGGGGGGGGGGGGGGATGAGGCCAGCGGGTCCGGGTTCAGTTGTGGGCTACGGCAAATAGGAGTGTAATATCATGGGTATCAAGCAGGGAAACAGGAATGGATGAGACGTTAGGTACATAGGAGCAATGAGTTTGCGTACGGGGCGTGGAGATGGCCGGCGTTGGCCTAAGCTGGCAGCTGTGTGCACCTGCGGCATGCAGGGCAGGTGCGGCGTCCAAGCAGTCTATCACTTGCTGGCATGGCGTGAGTGCTCAAGTCCTGACTATTGGCGTGCCTCGAACTGTCGCTGTGCTACATGGCGCCGCTGCCCCCGCAGGCGGCACTGCTGCCAAAGGCCCCTCCGCCACGCGGGCCGCCGCGGCCCAAGCGCGAGTGCGGGAGCTGGAGGCGCAGGTGGGATGCTCTTAATTACAGTTTACTATGATGGCACTGCAGTTATTCGCACTGTAGTGTGCCGCACCGCTGCTGATTAGTGATAACCAGCGAACACGGGCGAGTCATGCGGGCGGGTGCGGGAGCGGGAGGCGCAGGTGGGTTGGGGCCGCGGCACAGGCCAGCAGCAGGCCTCGCGCGGTGTCGGTTAACGGTGGGACATGGCATGGCCGCTCACGTTGCATGCGCTTCTAAATCAAGCTCCTTCAAAATCATGGCGCCCCTTGGGCGTTGTACCTGTGATACGCAAACGTTCACACCTATGACTGCTTATCAGGGATCCCATACATCCTATGTGTCTGCTTGTCAGGGATGCTATGTATCCCATTCTGCGCATCCACACATGTCAACACTGCCTATGACATGCTGCGTGCTCCCGGCCATGCAGGTGGACCAGCTGCACAAGGCGCTGCGCGGCCGCGCCCCAGCCAACAGCCTGGCGGCGGTGGTGGCGGCGGCACGGCCTACGTCCGAGGAGAGCGCGGCGGCGGCAGAGCTGCGGGAGCAAGTGGAGGAGCTGGAGGGGCAGCTGAGGCACAAGGTGTGGTGTCGGGCGTGTTTGTGGCGGGAAATGCAGTGCGGGTTGCAGGCGCAAGGCTTTAAGTAAACAAAGGCGAGTAGGACAGGATAGGATATAAACTGCGGGATAGGGCAGGCAGGCAACAGCGGCGTGTTTGTGTGTGTTCGATGTTGGAGTTGGGAGCGCGACAGAAGTCGTGGCGTAGGGTTGTGGCCTACTGTTTAACGTTGCGGCGCGCACTACGGTATCAAGGGGGTGTACGGCACCGCCAGGGTGTAGGGCCCTTTGGGGCTCAACAAGGCAAAATAGGCGTTTTGTGCTCGACCGGTGCGACGTGGCAGGACGTGGGGGTTGGATTAAAGCGACCCATGTGTGTGACTTGTTGGCCATACTGTGCGTGTGCGCAGGACGAGGAGTTTGAGGTGCAGCTGCGCGCCTACCAGCAGCAGTTCGAGAAGCTCAAGGCACAGTACGCGGAGCGGGCGGGCAGGCTGGAGGCGGCAACCAAGGTGCGCGGGGGGTGGGGCCCCGTGCGTTGACGCCTTGAAGTGGTCCGGCAGCTGTGCGGAACTAACGTTATTTGCTCACCAGGGCGAAAGCGGAGGAGCATAACCGAAGTGATGTCGTGCGCAGTAGCCTCTGACCTTCTGTATCTGTGAGCTTGGACGTCCAATGGTGTCCAGGGAGCTGACGTACGTAGATAGGTTGCAGCTGTGCACCAATGTGCCACAGAACAACAGCAGCAGCAGCAGCAGCGCTGTCGTACTGGCACCTTGGCCCTGAGCGTAGCAGCAAAAGGCCTTCATGGCGTTGACCAGCATGCAGAGTGGCTGCCGCCGAACTTTACTGTTTCGTACTTGCTAATATTCCGGCCGCAGTCCCGCGGGCGGGTCAAGGAGCTGGAGCGGCAGCTGGAGGACCAGAAGGGCATCTTCGCAAGACGAGTGCGGGAGCTGGAGGCAAAGATCCGGGTGGGTTTGCACCGAGCCACCTTGTCTACACCGCGCAGCACTGCTGCACTGCTACCACCCATTTCCGCCAGCAATTTTGCAACCGCACGCTAACCATCACATCCGCCAAACCCACATCGGTAACACACATACACACGCACCTCGTCCCGTCGTGGCCCCCGCTGCGGGCCCCCTGCAGGCCATGCAGGAGCAGGGCGCGGCCATGCCACCCACGCCCGCACCCGGGGCGGCCGCGGGGGGCGTCCCCGGCTCGGCGCTGCAGACGCCCACCAAGGGGCAGCCGTCCCACGGGTCGGCCGGGCAGGCGGCGGGGGCGGGCGGGGCCAGGAGGGACGACCTGGTGCCCGCCTCCCAGCTAAGGTGTGTTTGGGAGGCGAGGTGGGGGAACGCATAGGGTCTCATGATGACACGGGAGTGGTACAAGAAGTGTCAGAGTTGCAGCTTTTCGGACATTGGTGTCCATGACGAGGGAGGAGGGCGGGCGTGCACCTCGTGGCTGCGGAAGGATAGCCCAGGGGCTTGGCGCTGGTGGAGAGCAATGCAACGCGCGAGCTGAGGCCGTGCCGAGCTGCCAGAGTCGCACGCAAGTGGAACATGACCAACCTTCCTTGACGACAGCTGATGCATGTAACAGCAAATTGCAAGCAACGGTTCGGTGCCTGTGCGTGCAGGGCCAAGGAGGCGGAGCTGAAGAAGCTGACGGCGGAGCTGGAGCGCAAGTCCAAGCAGGTGGGCAGGGCGCGCAGGGATGCCATCGGACAAGGTACCACATGGACATGGGCCAAGGGAGGGGGCGTCACAGGGTCGACCTCAACAGTCGTGGCGACACCAGCCGCATGTGCGCATACGTGTACCCGCGCGGCGGGTGCATTACCAGTCCTTTGCGCTTGCGGCATAACTGCACATCAACGCCGTATCGCCTTCCTACGGCTCTTCCCCCTGCCCGCCAGGTGTCCGAGCTGCACCTCAAGCTCGGGGAGGCCGAGTCACGCATCATGCGGCTTACGGCAGACCTGCGGCGGGCGCAGAACAACCCCAGCCACTCGCCGGGCCCCTTCGCAAAGTAAGCAGCCTGCATGCACCAGCTTGGGCATGACTGCACCTTCTAGCTCCGCCGCTCCCAAGCCTCATGCCATGGGATAGAATGCAGCACGGTCACGACCTTCCATGTGCTGCCTGCCCAAACTGCATGCCCTGTGCTCGACCCCCCCTGCTCGTCAGCGCACTCGGTCGCACTCTTCACACTGTACCCGTACCTCTACCCCTACCAGATCCCTTCATGCCGTGCTTCTGCCCCCACCTGCACCAGCTGCCTTCTCGCCGTATCCCTCGCCCTCCAGACTCCCTTGACACCGTACCCCTGCCCCTACCGCTTGCCTCACCCGCAGGCGCCCCTCCCACGACTCCCACCTGGACCACGACGACCGACCCGTGGGTCCGTCCCGCGCCGCCTACCCCTCAGAGGACGGCAGCGGCCCCGGCCTCCCCTCCTCCAGCAGGGTGGTGCCCCTGGAGCTGGTGGAGCGGCTGGAGGAGCGGTGCGGCGGCCTGACGGTGGAGAACAAGGGCCTCAAGGGGCAGGTGGAGCGGCTGACGGGGCAGCTGGCGGCGCTGCGGAGGGAGCTGGAGGGCGTGCGCAGGGAGCTGGAGGCGGCGGTGGCGGCGGGTGGGTTTATGCACCAACGCATGGATGTGCGGCTCGCGTTTGGAGGTACTGATTGCGCTGGCGTGGCAGCCTTGTGCACGCTCCTATACGGTACCCCTTGTGCGCAAGGATTCCCGGGTGCGGACGGGGGAGGCTGATCATACTTGTTGTTCGGCTGCTACGTGACTGAGCGCGACAGGAGTCACTGCTGCGGTGTAGTGAGCGGTGCCGCCGCGAGCCTGTCTGTACCGGCATGTCTTTTGTGCTCCGCCTACGCGCAGCCCGCTGCCGTTCCCGCGGCCTTTACCCCAAGGGACAGCAAAGCCAGCGGTGCCAACGTGAAGCCATGCCGCCGCCGTGCCCAAGCTGCTGCGGCAGTATGGCGCCTATGGCCCCAATACTACACATACCAGTATGCTTGTCGCCCCTCGTCCGCTGAGCCCGCTGCCCGTCCCGCTCCCCAGGGGACAGCAATCCAAACGGAGGCAATGGCGCCACCGTGTCTGAGCTGCGCCGGCAGCTGGACGCCGCGCAGCTGGCGCTGGCCACGGTGCAGCGCTCCGCGGCGGAGGCGGTGGAGGCCAAGGCGCTGGCGGCGGCGGAGCACCAGCGCGCCATGCTGCGGCTGGCGGACGAGGTGGCGTACCGCGAGGGGGTCAAGTGGCAGCAGCGGGTGACCAGCCTGGAGCAGGTGCGGGTGCCGGTGGGCCCGGACGCCGTGTGAGGCACGGCTGTTGGCGGTTTCGTGGCGTTGCCGTGGGACATGCATTCGATTATTACGTCCGTGCGTACCGGTATCCCACTTAGCTGCGCGCTGCCAACTCCTACACCATAAATGTCAACTGCCTAGGTGACTGACTGGGTTACTCCACACTTAATGCCAGAGTTACGCAACGATGCCAGCCATGTTCATTATGCGCTTCGCCCCTCCCCTGTCCCATTGCCCCTCTTGCTTTGCTTTATTTCCTACTACAACGTCTTGACCCCGCACGTCCAGCCTTCCTGCTCCTTCCTCCCAGTCTGATGGTATGCTCCCACACCCTAACTATACCAGCGTTCCCACCTCGCACATAAATACTCCTTTCCTTGTTCCTCCCGTTCCCTCAGGAGCTCCGTAACGCCCTGACGCCGTCCCTCTTTACCGTTACTCCCTGACGTCTGCACTGTTTCCCGCACTTCACGCGTACCCCCCGTAGGAGCTCCGGTCGGCGCAGCAGCGCTGCGAGGCCGCGGAGGGCGAGCTGGCGGTGGCGGCGTCGCGCGGCGCTGCGGGCACGTGGACGCCCGAGGCGGCGGCGTTCGCGGCAATGGAGCGGCGACTGGACGAGATGGCACGGGAGATGGTGGGTGCTGGGATTTGTGGTGCAGAATGTGAGAATCAGGATGAATGCATGTGGCCCGGATACAAGTGTATGGTAGCTGCGAGGAGCAAGCGTTGAAGCACTCCCGGGGTTGGCGAGGGAGGTGCTGGGTGCATGAGGTGGGGCCGGCCCGTTCCGTCACTGTGTGCTGCCCTCTGCGGCGCGTGTGGCTCTTGGGCGCAGGGTGTGGGGTATGCAAATGTCATGCAGCTGCGCCGTGGTGGGCGATGGCTGGTGTTAATGTGGTGCCGTACGTGTATCCCACGCAGGCCACGCGGGAGTCCAAGTGGCGGGCGGTGCTACAGGACACGCAGAGCCTCCACGGCGTGCAGTCAGACCTGGAGCGCAAGAACTGGTGAGGCGGGCTGCGCCCCGGGAGGTCGCACTCCCTGAGAGTATTCACACTCCATATACTCGTATAGACATTGCGTGTTTCAGTTGAGTAAGGCTGAACCAGCTGCATCGTACTCAGGTGGGACTGGCTGGTGGTCGCCTTTCCAAATTGCAGTTGTGTGGCTCGTAAGGTACGGTACACTGCGTGTGCAGGGAGGCGGCTCTTGCTGCCAAGGAGGCGGAGGTGCAGGCCACACGCGCGGAGCTGCGGTCGCTGCTGGAGGAGGTGGCACAGGTGCAGGAGCTGCAGGCGCGGGCGGCGGCGAGGCAGCGGAGGCAGCAGCAGCAGCACGGCGAGCAGTAACGGAAATTGATGAACGTGTTGGCTGGTGATGATGTCCTGACCATTGTTCAGGTTGCTAATCAGCGTACCGGTATGACACGTGCCCGCGATGTTTTTACAGTGGGTTGTGCTTGGCGAGCATTGGCCATGGTCTGCACTTACGGTAGCATTGCACCTTACAATCAGACATGCTCTGCGAGCCTAGGGCGCGCTGCACGGGGCACCGTTGCAACCATGTTGTCAAACTGCATTGCAAGATATGCAGTTACATGCATCGTACCAGTACGGATGTGTGGCTGCAACGAGTGCATGCCCCAAGCCGTGAAAAACTAATGTGATGGGATCTTGCCCCGCATCTCGGCAACGCCCACAATGCAACGCGTGAAGGCACGCCGCATCATGTAGCGCACCATGTTACAAAGCGTGCGTTTCCTGTACAATGGACTGGGTGTAATCAACACAATGCTCACGCGGTCAAGGGCATCGCAACTAGCCCGGGATCATCATGTCAGCTTGTCAGCTCAATCTCCATCTTCGTATGTCAGCGTCGCCAAGCATAATGCGGTACACAGGTGTCCTCCCCTGTCATCTACCCTGTCCGCTGCTGCTGCTGCTGCGCCAGCTCCCGCTCCAGCCGCTGGTCCACCCAGTCCAGCAGCCCACGCAGGCTGAGCCACCTGGCGCCCAGCCGCGCCTCCCCCGCGCCCTGCCCTGCCGGCCCCTCGCCGGCTGCCTGCAGCTCCGCCTGCAGCCCGCCCACCAGCGGAGCCAGGTCCTGCGGCAGCACGGCACACAGCCCCCAACACTTCAAGACATACCGTAGTCCTTGCTCCAAGGTCAACATGGTTTCGCAAGTTGCGCATAGCAAGCCGATAACACATCGGGTTGCACAAGTACCCTGCAGGTCAAGTCCCCAGCCTGGCAGGGAAGGCGGACGTCCGCGGCTCTTGCCTTTCCCACCTGGGACAGCCTGGGCGCCTGCAGCTGCACCAGCCCCAGCCGCGTGCCGGGCTCGTCCGGCCAGCCGGGCGGCACCCGCACCTCCGCCTCCACCTTGCTGGGCAGCACGCAGCGCAGCACGTCGGGCGCGTCGCTGGTGGGCTGCAGCGGGTAGCGCTCCTGGGCCTCTGCGCAGCAGCACCATACCATGGACGGGCCGCGTCAGTACAGTCTGCTGCCGGAAATCTAAATTGTGATGTCCCAACACGCAAGATGCACACTGGCTTGCAAGGCCTTTCCACAGGTACTGCCCCCACGGCGTCCAAGTCACATGCCAACACGGCACCCTGCCCCCGCCGCCGCACGCACCTTCCAGCAGCAGCTGCCTCCTGCAGTGCCTCCGCACACGTGCCTTGACGTCCACCACAAGGTCCGCCAGCGCCCGCGCGCGCAGCGCAGCCGCGTCAGGGCCGGAAGCCCCTTGCGCCGCCCGGGCCGCACGCACGTCCTCCGATATGTCCACCACGGCAGGGCTCAGCCCCGCGTCACGAAGCAGGGCCGAGCCCCCGGGCTCGAACTCCAGGGTTAGTACGTGCTCCACCACCACGCACTGCTGCTCGCCGTTCTGCGTGCTGCTGCCGGTAGCCTGCGTGGGAGGGAAGCCCTGGGACGCATCCGGTAGGCTGCCGCCGCCGCCGCATAGCACCATATTGCTGTCCTGCGTGCCGGCGAGCTGGCTGTGCGGGGGCTGGTGGTGGGAAGAGGAAAGCGGGCTGGCGAGGAGCGGGCCGGGCATGGCCCTTGGGATGGACTGCGTGAGGGTGAGGTGCAGCGTGGTGCCGTCCTGCTCCGACAGCTCCACGCCCGTCAGGTGGCTCAGCGTGCTGGCCAGCGTGCTTAGCCTGCGGGAACAACAACATCCGCATCAGGGCCTACCATATCCAGGTAGCACACAGTATCAAAACTCAACTCGTTCCTTGCAGCCTTGGGTACTGGTGAAGGCTGGCGGTCTGATGCCCGGTGCCAAGCGGGCCATAGTCCTGGGCATCACGAGGATCGCGAAGACGCACCTCTGCAGCTGCTCCGTGTATTTTGCGCCCTGCTGCCGCGCCGCCGCGCTGCACGCCTCCTCCGCCGCCGCCACGTCCTCACGCAGCTCCGCCAGCCGCGCCGTCACCGCCGCGTACTCGGCGCTCTCCGCGCCCCACTCCGCCTCCTCGCGCGCGGCACGCTGCTCCAGCAGTGCGGCGCGCGCCTCCTCCTCGGCCACCAGCCGCTCAAGCTCCACCTGCGGAGCGCCGGCACACGGTACGCACTGTTGCAGCTGAACATGGGCTGTGCCTTGCGATACCACCGCCGTGTCAGGGACACGTTGGGACCCACTTCATGACTCACGTATTGTAAGCTGCAGCGCTGCATGGCCACGGACACAGGACACTGTGGCATGCGCTTACGAAGCCGTTTGTGAAGTGCAGGATGGTAGCACAATTGCGACAGGCCGGCCTCTGCACAGGCCACGCCCGGGGCGGGCAACTCACCTCCTCCATGCCGCCCGCGGTTGCGTCCGGCAGCTGCTGCCCCTCCATGTCCCGGCAGTACTCCTGCAGCTCCTCCATCATGCGGGACAGCTGCTGCGCCAGCTGCGCCGCCACGCCGCTGCCCGCCTCGTAGGAGCGCACCACCTGCTGGATCACGCCCGACAGCTGCTGCTCAACCTGCGATGGACGGGGCAAGCCAAGCCGCATGGGGGCCGATGCGTTCGTTGTGGACGGGTGTGCCAAGGCCGCGCAAGGTGGCACCGCGGTTGAGTCATCGAGTTTACTTTGATTCGGTGAACACTGACAGTTGGCTGCTGCGGCGTTTGATGAAAGGGACTTCGGTGTATCAGGGGTGCGCGTGCGCAGGGCCCTTGTCCGTCATCCCATGTCCCGTACCTTGCCGATAGCCGTGTTCCGGTCGCGTATTTCTTCCTTGAGGGTGGCCACCGCTTTGTCAGCCATGGCAATGTCGGACGAGAAGTCATGCTGCAGTAGCTCCTGAAGGCTGTGGAACTCCTTGATGCCTGTACAGCACAACAGCCAGCGCAGTCCCATGCGTTGGCACCTTGGCAAGATCGTCAGCAATGCGGCTATCTGCTGCTCCCTTGCACCATCATACTACGTGTGTCTATTCCCCTCACGTTCGAGGAAGGCCTCCTTCTGGCCGATGAACTTCCAGTTGGCCTTCTGGGCTTTCAGGTGACTTTCCAGAGCCTGCTTGCCACCTGTCGCCTCCAGCTGATCGAGGGCTACCCTCCGGTTATCGTCCACGCGTAGCTGCATGGTATCATGGGCCTCCTGCAAAGCCCTTGCGTCCAGAACGTCGAAGGACGCACGGGCCGATAGGCGGGTCGAAAAGCACGCCAGGTCAGCGGCCAGGTTGGGAGAGGCAGCTTTTGCTCCCGGTCAGTCCCTAACCTGCAGCATCCTCCTCACCTCGCTATCTCCCCCATCTTGACGCTGATGTCCTGCATGCCATGAGCATTCGCGGCGCTTGGCCCAGCGTCGCGGGTTTGCTGTTGCTGTTGTGACTTTGGCGCGGCAGCCTCGTCAGCTTGCGCCTGAGATATGCTGCGCATTTTTCCTAGCGTATCGGTCAACGTAGCCGATAGGTCCTCGAAGCTTAGGTGGCGCTTGACCTCGGCCATGTTGCTCTCTGTCTGTCGCTGTCGTCCCAAGGGGGTCGCACAGGGGCCCGCAACAGTCACGTCCTGACTGTGTCAACAAATGAGTGCATGCAAATGTACATGCATGTAAAACATCCTAGGCAAGGTTCTGGTATTCAAAGGCTTCAAACCGTTCCTACGAACCCCAGGTTCCTAGAGGCTCACAAAATATACCAAAGGGTTAGAACAACTAGCAAGCAGCAGCTACGGTCCAACAAGGTGCGCTGAACACGTCCACTCCCTCTGGCATGGCGCATGGGGACATCTCTCTCACAATCTAACACCGAGCTTGTCCCTACCGCTCCACACTTTCTCCCTGCACACTAGTGGCACTGGTTTCTTCTTATCATCTCCTGGGCCCTTTGCGGCCATTGAGCCTCCCACGAGGAGGCATTGCTTGTGAACCGGGCTTGATGGTTACGCCTGGGCTCTCGCCGTCCTACCGCTTAGTATCCCAAGCAAACTTAGGAGAGCAGTCGTTAGACTGGCTAACACATTATAGCCTACAGTGCGCAAGTACGTAGGTCCCCCATTTCCGGAAAATGCCGTTTTCCTCTCCAGCCCGTTACACGGGGCCCAGGCCTGGGTTTCCCGAACTTCAGCAACAGAGTCCCAACTCCAATCGTCAGCTACCTTTGCTGCGACGCAATCTTCTTCCGCCGGGCGTCCCTGCTCCTCCGCCTCATCTTGGCCCTTCTCCGGGCCGCCTTCACCAACACCAAGCGCCCAGCCCAGCACCAGACAGAGCCAATCCCGCTCCAAGGGCGTCTGTATACACTGTGAGGCAGGGGCCCACGCGCTCGCCTTGCTCCGACGATGAGGACCATTCTTCGACACAGGTGGGTGCTCTACCAGGCATGCAGTGCGAGACGTCCTCGTTCTGCGCTGTTCGTATCCCTTGGAATGTAGCCTCAGCAACGATAGAGTCATGGTCCCTTGTCAGCATCTTTAGCCGTCGCTCGAGGACGTGACACAGCGGTGCCATTGTGTGCCAATTCTGAAAACCTTGTAGAGGACTATGGATTTTGTGATGGGAGTTGTCTGGTTGGACGCCGGTACAAACTCCGTCCGGGTCGTCCCAGCCGGTCGAATGTCATAAACGAACCCGCTCTCATCCCAACGTATCATGCTCCTGTGACTGCAGCTCATCATGCTACTCATCATGTCGGTGCTCCTCCTGACGTTGCCTTGGGTGGTGGACCACCCGGTGACGCTGCTGGTGCCGGTCGTGCTCCTCGTCCTTCCCTTCACGTCCGGAGTTCTGCGCTCCGTCGTCTCCGAGGGCTTCTCCATGATGGCCAACGGCTTCCGCTGGTTCTGGCAGAACCGTACGCCCACCACTCAGGCGTCACAAGCCCCTCAGCAGCAGCACCACCACAGCGCAGTCCCCGGGCAACAGCAAGCGGCCCACAACGTTGCGCCTGGAGTCTGGCAGCAGCAGCCACACGGGACCGCTGTGCCTCCGGAGGGCTGGCATGCCGCTGCAGCGCCACCACACCACCACGCACACCCTCAGCACCTCCACCACCAACCCCATCCCCACAACCACTATGGGGGCATGCACGCCCCGGCTGCAGCGGCCATGCAGGCCGCCGCCCAACGCCCTCAGCCGCACCCGCGCGAGTGGCAGCTGCAGCAGCAACAGCAACTCTACCCACAACACCCCCAACCGCTGCTGCACCCTCAGCAGCACGCGCATGCCATGTACGCGCGGACTCCAGCCATCCAACCCATCCCCACGGCACAGGGCCCGGCGTGCCCCCTGCCCGCGCCCCCTGCGCACTTGCAGGAGCTCGTAACGCCCGACCTGGATTTCGATTCTGAGTCCGACTGGGAAGACCGCCATCCCGCTTCGCGCGGCGCGGCACCCGTGTCCCAGCCGCACATGCACGCGCACCCTGGCCAGCCGTACCCCGCCGCCTACATGCCCCTTGGGCACCAACCCATGCCGGGGGGCCAGGCCGTGGGGTTCTATGTTGCGGGCGTGGGGCAGCAGCAGCAGCAGCAGGCATTCGGATCGCCAGTGCAGCAGCAGCAGCATGAGCACGAGCTGGAGCAGCAGGCGGAGTGCACGGTGCGCAACTGGGAGAGCCCGGACTGCAGCAGCCGCAGGGGGCACAAGCCCCTCGCGGAGCTGCTGTCGAATGGGCAGTGAGCACAGGAGGCGGCGTGGCTTGTGTGAAGCGCGTCCGCACGGTTTGGGGTCTGGCGTTGCGTGGCGTGGTAGCTTAAGCGCTGTTAGTAGTAGCAGGTGAAGTTCACTGTGAGTTGAGAAAACGCGCATGATTAAGCGACGCAGTGAGCTGGAAGGAGCCGGAACAGGTTCTGTGTTTTAATCCCCGTCGTGAATGCGGGGTGCGCGTTGGTGGGTTGGGACACGAGCCGCGTTGGGCTGACGGCGTTTCCACGTTACGGGCCCAAGTTTTGCGAGGGGCGCTATAGACCTTGCAGTAAGATAAGAAACGTTGACAGTGATGGCCCTTGCTTTGGGGGCCGGGACGTAGAGGTACGTCGATTCATGGAACCATGCTGTTGATACGTACGGTCTGCAGTCTGCCGGTGCATGCGGACAGTGTGCATGCACTGTGGAGTTGCAGCAACAAGCACAGCACATGCCATGCATGTGAGGCGTTTTGCAAGGTAGAGAAAAGGCCCTATCGTTTTTGGTGGACGATGCTACACCCACTGCTTTCAGTCCCCTGACGTGCGGACGGCATGCGCGACACGAGGTGTCTTGGACGTTGGACGGCATTGTTGTTTCTTTGTATCATAGTTGCGAACGGGGTTGCTTGGCCGTTGCATAAAAGCTTTGCGCGATGGTTACCCTGGTTACAGTGCGCGAAACACCTGTGCGTTGCGGGTTCGGGTGCACGTAGTTGTGGGGCCGTTGCTATGTGTACGATCATGGTGTGCACGATTATGGCCCTGATCCACTACAGCTAGGATCAAAGCGTGTGCTCTTGTTCAGCATGACTGCACCGAAGAAATTCTGCCGCTGGTGTCAGCAAGTCTTGTTCTTCGGCACCAATCGCGTTGTTGTTATGAGGTTTAAGCCCTGGTTTAAGCCTTCGCTAGCTCTTGACATTTTGTGGTTGCGCGTCTCGTGGAAGCCTGCAGGAGTATCGTGGGCTAAAGGCAGCACCGTAGCTGCTTGCGTAAGCAGCTGAGCGGAGTAACACCCCGTGTAACCTGTTCGGAAAATGTGTCTCTCGCGTTGATGGTCAGCGTGGCGCCCTCTTGGAATTTAGCAGTTGACACGATGTGCTCAACCGAGGGTTTGACCTCCTGGGCAGATGCCCTGCAGCCTACGTTGTCTTTGGAGCATATGCTCTGCACCATTGTTACAGGTGGAAGTTCTTGGACACAGTGCCACATGCTCTCAAGCGTTTAGGGCACAAGAGCCCTAAGACAAAACGTGCCATGCCGGTGGAGCCTCCCACACACAAAGGGGCTTTGTGCTCGGACCCGTGCAAGCCGCCAACCTTTTTCAGCCGATCATACTCCGTTGAAGTACTACAATGAACGTAGGAACACCGTGTCGCTGTCATCTACGTGCAGTATTACTCTCCTGCTCTGTCATGTCACGAGTACGATGCTGGGGGTCTCCCCTGTACGATGGAAGCACCACAATTCCACAACCCGACACCAGTGCTGTAGGACGACCAGGGCATACGGTACAGCTGCGCGCGGACCGTATACAGTGCGCATACCGCATAGGGAATAATGTTACCGCTTATCCCCATCACACTCCTGTGCACCGCAACCTGCTACGGTACACTCCGATGCACGATGCCGCAGGGTGGCGACACAGCCGCCTGCTGGCATCCTCTAGCTGTGCAAGTTTATGTACGATTTATGCCAAGCTGTATACTAGTGCTCCTGCACCGTCCAACACCAAGCTGCGCTCTGTCGTAGCTGGCCGTAGTATATATAGTAAGCAAACCGTGCGTAGATACCAACACACCTCACGCTCCTGACTCTACCCGATAAAGCGGCCCGCGGGTGCGGGCGCAGGGTACCCTGCCGGCGGCGCATGGTAGATGGGGTATGCCCCGGGCGGGGGCGGGGCGGCGTAGTACGCTGGGGCAGCGGGGTAGCCGGGCGGCGGGTAGTAGGCGGGCGGCGCCCCGTAGGGGTAGGGCGCGGGGTGGGCTGTTGCTACTGTTGCTGCTGCTGCCTGCTGCTGCTGTGGCTTGACATTGGGCTCCCACTTGATCGCCACCGACAGGAAGCCGCGCTGCTTCTTGTTCTTGCGCACCACCGGCACCTGCAGCCTGTCGCTGCCCGCCTCGCGCGCCCTGGCCAGCGACACCACGGCCGAGCCCAGGTGGTCGTCCCGGCTCACGGTGTCCTCGTCTCGGAGGGTCACCTCGGCGGTGTTCTCGTTGATGCAGTTGAAGTGGAAGGTCTCGTTCCATACGGGGTTCTTGCCGCCGTCGACCGCAGTGCGGGTGCGGTACTCCTGGCCGCCCACGCGGATTATGCAGTAGGGGTCCTGCCTGGGGAGCGGAGGGGAGGGAGCAGGGGGGGGAGGGGCTGGGTGAGGCGAAGGGTACGGTATGGGTTGTTGGGCGTGGGTGTTTCACATGGTTACTCCGTGCACCTAGGTGGAACGCGCATCATACAGGCATACATCATGTCTAGTTCTTGATGCAGCGTCGGGGAACTCACTTGCCGAACCAGTCCGAGTCCTTGAGGTCCTTGGCGAACTCGAGGGTGATGGACATGACGCCGGCGGTGAGGGCCATTACGGCCTGCTTGTAGCACTAGAGGTTTGGGAAAATTTCAAGATGTGCGAGGATGTAGCAAGAAGCGAAGCGGTGCACCGAAGCTTGAAAGGAAGCGCCCAAGGTAATTGGCTGTTGCAAACGGTGTAACGGTCACGTTTAGCTGATTGTGGTCAACGGCTATGCGTCTCTCGAAGTGGTAGTGTGCTTATATGCTGCAGTGGCTCTGCGATTTATGCGTATGTTCGCGGGGCTCGTCGTGGGCCTGTCGAGGCCCAACGAGCGACCCTGCCGTACAGCTTCCCCGTTGCCCGCTACCTTCGGAGTGCATTTGTGATGTAACTTTGAAACTCAGGTTTCTGTGATCGCAATTGCGCCCAGCAGCAGGGCCCGCACTACTTTGCCTCGGGGAAGCTTCGCGTGCGGAGCGATTAGTCGGGGCCCAGACGAGGCCCAGGCGGGCACGCGGCCCCCAAAGCGGGTACAAAAGAAGCACAATGAGCATTCGTAACGCATAGTGCCAAAGTTTAGACACTCATACACTTGCATTGGAAACCTAACAGACACGCTTAGGGCAGCAGCGCAACTCGCAACACAACATCCCCGGACACGCGACAGCGTCTGCACCCGTTTGCTACGTGTGGTGTTTGCTCTTAGAGGCTTTTAGCATCCGCCATACAACTAACAATAGGGCTTGTGGCAGCACATAGCCTGCATCTGTACACGTTACGGCGAAGGTACAGTGCGCGGCAACGCGATGGCCCTCACCGCCGGCGTCATGTCCATCACCCTTGAGTTCGCCAAGGACCTCAAGGACTCGGACTGGTTTGGCAAGTGAGTTCCCCGACGCTGCATCAAGAACTAGACATGATATATGCCTGTATGATGCGCGTTCCACCCAGGTGCACGGAGCTCCATGCCACCATGTGCAGCATCCCTTTCAACACTCCCCTCCCCCCTCTTGCCCCCAGGCAGGACCCCTACTGCATCATCCGCGTGGGCGGCCAGGAGTACCGCACCCGCACTGCGGTCGACGGCGGCAAGAACCCCGTATGGAACGAGACCTTCCACTTCAACTGCATCAACGAGAACACCGCCGAGGTGACCCTCCGAGACGAGGACACCGTGAGCCGGGACGACCACCTGGGCTCGGCCGTGGTGTCGCTGGCCAGGGCGCGCGAGGCGGGCAGCGACAGGCTGCAGGTGCCGGTGGTGCGCAAGAACAAGAAGCAGCGCGGCTTCCTGTCAGTGGCGATCAAGTGGGAGCCCAATGTCAAGCCACAGCAGCAGCAGGCGGCAGCAGCAGCACCAGCCCACCCCGCGTCCTACCCCTACGGGGCGCCGCCCGCCTACTACCCGCCGCACGGCTACCCCGCTGCCCCGGTGTACTTCGCCGCACCGCCCCCGCCCGGGGCATACCCCGTCTACCACGCGCCGCCGGCAGGGTACCCTGCGCCCGCACCCGCTGGCCGCTTTATCGGGTAGACCCCTAGAGCGAGGGGCATACGCTGCTGGACGGATTCGTGTCAAAGCTTTATTGAGTGACGGGTATAGCAGGATGAGGTGAAGGGAGGTACAACGCATGTATTGGAGCAAACTTTTGAGGACTAGACCGTGATGGCATGTGCGGTGTGCTAGTGACGGGTGTGGCGCAGGAGTGGTTACTGGTATGCGCTGAACCTGGCTCAACCTATTCATCCATCTTACGAATTAATTATGTACAGCTCTCGTACTTCGAAGTGCACCCGATGTGCACAGCAGCTCCCTGACGGCACCAAGTGCATCATGGGACATCCATATGTATAGCGGTGGGCGCCTTACTTGGGCAACGCCACTGGTGTGGTCTTAGTGCTTGTCCAAGTGCACCTGGTGGTGTTGGGCGCCGGCATTGCGTGGCAGGTGGTGCTGGAAGTCACGGCTACGTACCTGCTGCTACAAATGTTCTACCGCACAGCATTGCAAAGTCACCAACCAACGCATGAATCATGGCTAGGCTAGGCGCTGCGGTTGCCTTAGCACCAAGCCTTTGCGCCGGCGCAACCAAGCTGTAACGGCATAGCGGTGCCGGTACACACGGGGAAAAACAGATCCAGACGTATTCTGAATGCACGCCTGTCATGTGATAGTACCGGTACAGTACCGTACCCATAGGAAGGGGGCACGTCGCACGTGTACCGCTACCCCAGGTCGAGGTAACGTGGACAACATTCCATCCCAGCTGCGTAACCTTGCACGATGCCGTTGTTGCATGCTACTGCCAGCCCCCCAGCGGCGGCTGCTTGGGCTGCGGGCCCTGCGGCTGCGGTCTGGCCGCCTGCTATCCATTGCTCCAGTCCTGGCCGCATTTTCACAGGATTACTACTACCCTTACAGCGCAGGATTGCCAAGCGGGTAGGCACAGCTTTACAAGTCCTCGATGTTGCAGCGCGATGTCGGCACGAAGGAAGCCCCCTTACGGTTCCCTTCGGCACGTGGGTAAGGATTCCCGCCGCACTCGCCATAGAACAAGCTAAACGGCTTCATGTTGTGCTACCATGATGTTAATGTTTGCACATTGTAGCGGTTGCATCTCATGCTTCCGATGGTGGGCCATGCCGCTGCCGGCGGCTGCCGGCGGGTCAGTCCCTGCACACAGTGCACGTATGGGGCCACACGCATTGACCTACATACAGCTACAGCCACAGCCAAACGCAGAGAGTGTGCTGTGCAAATACTCAGGATTACAGGCTCTATGCATAGGAGCAAGCTGGAGCCCGGCTGGCCCTGTCGCGGGCAAGGTCGGTTCGGGCCTTAACTCACGACCCATGGGTCGGACCCAGCGGAGGGGTTTGTCGAAGCAGGTCCCGTGTCCTGCTTTGCATGCCTCCCTCCTTTTCAATACAATGTTGCATAATTTCTATTGCCAAGGGAGGAACACTGTACTGGACTTGTCGAAAGCCCAACCGCCCGCTGCAAACCTAGTCCCAATATTTCCTGGCCTGCTTACAACATGCATTTGTTTCAGTCGCGCACAACGCTGAGGTCATACGGAAACAGCAACACACAAAGCTGTCCATACCGCAAGCACGTAGGACATCGCAGAGCGTTAGCTCGTATACCGAACACCTCTTCGCCGCAAGGGACCAAGAAAGCCTAGACAGATGGCGCTCACTGCTGGCGTGATGTCCATTACCTTGGAGTATGCCAAGGATCTGAAGGACAAAGATTGGTTTGGCAAGTAAGCTGCGTCTCTGCGTTCGTCTCGGAACTCCTTGATGACAACACCTTGCATGTACGGAACTAGCAAATAATTGGTGTCCCTGTTTTGTGGTCCTACTGGCCTATTGCACACGTAGCTAGCATATCCGGCACGTGAGAATTGATCGGTGGGGGTGGGGTCTCGCAGCGACGGCCAACGCGTGCCCCGCGGCGGTCTGGCAATTGAGGCATTCACAATATTTTGCGATTACGGGGCCAAGCGCTCAAATCGGTGGCGTTGGAGCCAGAGCACGCAGCCAGCCCTCGTTGATATGGTACCTTGACTCGTGCCTTGACTCGCAGGCAAGGGCCCGAAACGCCGTAATCCGTGCTGGCGGCCATTAGCACTGCTGCACCCGCCCCGCCTCGCCCCTCCCTCCCCTCCGCCCCCCAGGCAGGACCCGTACGCCATCATCCGCGTGGGTGGCCAAGAGTACCGCACACGCACTGCGGTCGACGCTGGCAAGAACCCCGTGTGGAACGAGACCTTCAACTTCAACTGCATCAACGAGAACACCGCCGAGATAGTGATCCTGGACGAGGACCTTGCGAGCCGCGACGACACCATCGGCACCGCCATCGTGTCGCTGGCACGTGCCCGCGAGCACGGCACGGACCGGCAGCAGGTGTGTAAAGGTGTAGGAGGGTGTGGAGAAGCTGTTGCAGAAAACGGGATGCGTGATGCGGGAAACGGGATGCGTGACCCGCCATATACAGACAAGGTTACGGCAGTTGTTAACAGATCAAGCAGGGTGTACGGTATGCAGTGCAGGTGTATGTGTTAGGGTGTGTCATAAGCGGTGTGAGCCTGTTCCCGCCGCAGTACAGAGCACGTGCGTACGGTAACATGCTCTCGGTTGTGCCTTGCGTCATCTGTGTGTGACGGGCTGATAATAATTTACGGACAAGCAGGGCCTGATGGGGCGGCCTGATGGCATGCATGTGCGCCATCGGCCATGACTACTGGCGGCCCTTAGACTCGGATAGAGCAGCACATGGCGCACGCACGAGCGAGCATGGGATTGAAGGGGCCGCCACTGAACGCACCTGTCATAGCTTCACGGTTGCTGAGCTTGCGCGAGGAGTACGGTAGCTTGTCTGCTTGCCAACGCATGCCTTCCGCACTGCCGCCGCCGCTATGCCCTGCAGCCTGGTGCGTGACGAGTCCATGCAACTTGGTACCCACAACGCAGGCGCCGGTGGTGCGCAAGAACAAGAAGCAGTGCGGCTTCCTGTCGGTGGCCCTCAAGTGGGAGCCCAACATTAAGCCGCAGCAGCAGGCCCAGGCGCAGCAGGCCATGCCGTACGCGTACGGCGCGCCGCCGCCTGGCATGTACGGCCAGCCGGGCATGTACAGCCAGCCGCAGGGCGGCGGCTACTACCCGCCGCCGCAGGGCTACCAGCAGCAGCAGCAGCCGCAGCAGCCGCAGCAGTACTACGGCCAACCGCCGCCTGGGGCATATCAGCCGTACACCGGGTACCCGCCGCGCGGTTAGGGGGCGAGATGGGAACGTGGGCGGGGCTGCATCGCCGCTGGGCCTCCTGGTGGCCTGACTCGGGGGTCCACTGGCCTGACTTCCGCGTGCTTGATCAAAAGAACGCGGTTACTTTTGTTGGCAATATGCCGTATACTCAGTTGTGTAGTTGGAGCAGACTTACGCAAGCGCAGTATGTGTACACGTGAAGATTAGTACGAGGATGTGCGAGGATTGACCATTGTTGCCGTTGCACACGCATGAGTCAATTTGGTGCGACGTGTTTGCAGGCTGGGTCTCCACCAGTCTCCACCACATACAGGAAGCGCATCCAGCCCTTGGGTTTTCTTGCATGGGTGCATGTTGCTTTATGACTACTGCACCAGAACTGTTGGTATGGCATGTGTCCTGTCGAGCAGGTGGCAATATTACATATGGCAGTGCCTGTACGGCAGACGGCCTCCCCTTGCTGCCGCTTACGCAGATGTAGGTGCCTATTCCGTCTAGTGCACAGCGTTTTTTGCATAACACGTCCCTGTCGAGCAGTTGCAGCGTCTTCACGCTCGGAACATCTGCCTGTACGGCAGACGGCGTCTCAGTAATGCCGCTTACGCAGGGGCAGGCTACTCAGCCCTGTCCGTTTGCAGTACGTTGCAGCCTTACGCACGCACGCGCGTGGATAAATCTTAGTGCCTTTGCGGCCGCTAGGGCTACCGTATCGCATATAACCGTGTTAACATCGGCATAAATAAATGGGGGCACTGTAACGCACGAAAGGCGGTGCTTGTCATATACGGTAGTCAGGTCCCTGCTTCTCACACAGCAGCTCCAGCAGTCTGGGTTGTATGCAACACGAGTGCTACGGTATCCAGCAACCACTGGGTTCACGGCTCCGATATGCGCCTAGCAGAACCCACAAAGGAAGTCACCCGATTCATACCATACCGAAGTCTCTTGGTCCGGGGCATACCGGTACTCCGTCCATCCGTCATGCCCTACACACGGGCGCCCCACATGCCTTCAGTATCCCACAAGCCACAGCACGTCCTCCTCACAGCCAGCCTGTCTCTGAAGGCCCGGCAACGCATGCACCACACACAGAACCCAAAGCCCTCACCCCTTTGTCGACAGCACCTCAGACGTCGACACGCTGTCCACCTCTCCCCACTTGAGTCCCAGACCTGACCCCGCCGACACGCCCACACCATCCGCATCCCCTGCCGCAGCAGCCTTCACCACCAGCCCCGGTCCCGCACGCCCCCGGCCCCTGCTGCTGCTGTTGTCGCTCCTGTGCCGTTCCAGGCGTGCCATAGCATGGTCCGGCGGCGCCTGCACGCCCAGCCACTGAGGCGCAGGTGGGTAGTGCCACCAGCCGTTGGGGTCACGGTAGGGCTGTGGCGGCAGGGGCTCTGGCGGTGGCGGTGGCAGGCCCTGGCGCGGCAGGGCCAGGGCACCGTAGGGCTGCGGAGAGCCGGTGGGGCGGTAGGCCAGGCGGGTGGGGTTGACGGAGGGTGGGCCGGGGCCCTTCCATGGGGGCCGGGAGGGGCTGACGCTGCGGGACCTGGGGATGGGGGCAGGGGTGGAAAAGGGGTGCACCGTAGGTGGTGTGGAGGGTTGCAGGGAGTGCGCGAGGTTCACTTCAAGAAAGGAAGGCGTGGGCATCAAGCGGGCCGCTGTACACATACCCCACGTGCTCGGCATGCCAGGTCACAAGCCACGAGTCCACACTGGGGACACGCCAAAGGGCCTGCGGTATAAGGACACCTCTGCTTGCATGTGCCACTGGCTAACGTCATCTCGGGTGCAGCAGGCACCCCCCGCACCTTGCCCCCGCCTCCGCACTCAGCCGCAGCGTGTCCGGCCACTGCACCACCGCCTCGAGCATGCTGGCCGCTGCACGCCCCTCCCCGTCGGGCATCTTACTCCACCGGCCGCCGCCGATGCCGCCCGCCCCGCCACCGCTGACACGCACTTCCTTAGCCCGCGCTGCCGCCGCCACTGCTGCCGCCGTCGCTCCTGGTACGGCCACTACACCACCCTGCTCCCCACCGCTTGTGCTCATGCCCTGGTCCCTAGCCTCCCCCTTGACACCCACATCCACGTCCCCATCCACAGACCCAGCTGCAGCGGTCTCAGCGCCCGGAGTGCCCCCCTTGCCCATACCACCTTCCCCTGCGCCGCTACCCGCAGCTGCCGCACGCTGCTGCCCCGCACCAGTCCCTCCAGGTGCACCAGCCCCTGCCGTGGTTGCCTCCTGCGCGACTGACGCACGCGCAGACGGCCCTGGAGCCTTACTGGCAGGCGACGCGGACCCACGTGGAGGGCTGACGCCGGCGGTGGGGGCGCTCCCACTGCGCAGCCTCCCCGTTGCAGCTACCCCACCCCCATCCACATGGCCAGCATTGGTTGCAGCCCGCCTGGCGGGACTGTTGGCGCTCCTGGCCACGCGGCCTAGGCCCGGGGCCGCTGCACCTGAGGCCCCGCTCTGCCGCTGTGTTGTCTTAAGGGGGCTGCGTGCGGACGAAGCAGCAGCCATGCCGCCTAGGGGGGACGAAGCGGCCGCAGTTGCGGCGGCGGCGGCGGCGGCAGCGGCAGCGGTGGCTTGACTCGTGGCCGCGGCGCGGTGTGCGGTCCGGTCGCCATAGGCGGTCGCGGTGGTGATGGCTGGTGCCGCCGCCTGCTCTGCGGGCATGTCCGGTAGGCGGCGGCGCAGTGCGTCTGCGATACCTGCAGCGAGGCCAGGGGGGCTGAGGCCTAGGCTGAGACCAGGGGCTGCGGGGACGCCACGGTCTGTGTTGCCGGGGGCTGCGGGGGTGGAGCTGGAGCGCAGCCTTGGCGGAGTGATGGGCTGTGAGCCAGCAGCAGCCAAGCTAGCGCTCCTGGGGTGGCCCTGGGGTGCTGGACTCGGGATGGGGCGGAAGCTTGGGGGCGGGAGGTCCCCGTGGGCACCGCCCAGTGGGTCCCCGAGTGGGGCGCTGGGGTGGTCGCCTGGCGCAGGGCCGCCACGGGCAGTGTGGTGGCTGGGGTGCTGCTGCTGGTCATGGTGGTCGGGGTCAGGGGCGTGCGGCAGGTCGGCAGCACCCATGGCAGCGGCGACGGCGCCCCCCTGCTGGGCCGCCAGCTCCTGTGTTCAGTTACGTGAGGAACGGGTGTGTATTACCACTAGCGGCGGGAGCTTGACAGGAATGGGAAGCAGGCAGATGGCATTCAAGCGTGGAGTCCTGCTCGTAGATCAGCACTCGGTCCAATACAAAATGAAGCCATGCTCCGTACCTGCTTTGTTTGTTTCCTACATGAAAGGATCCCGAACCCAACATGTAAGGACCCGTATACGAGCCAGGGGCTCCAAGGTACGGTACCGTCCGTACCTGCAGCAGCTCCCGCGCCTTCTTCCACGCGGTGGCGTACCTCCACGCCGTGTACTGCCACGCCTGGGGGCAGCCCACGCATGCAGCAGCAGCAACATATGAACGCAGGTATGTGGGTGCTGGCCACATGTGCGCAAGACATAACATGCGGCGATAAGGCTACTCGATTCCCTCCACGACTGCACGCTGTGCAAGCGTAGCAGCTGTTTCGTCACGGTCGGCTGAGCCTCTTAGGAATTGGCAAGGAAGGAACTATTTTGATATTTTGCCGGCGAAGAAAACTATGTGTCCCCACCCCATCCCTGCCACCCGTCCCCCCTAACCCACCTGCGCCTCCTGCTTGAGCTTCGCCTTCTTGGCGTGCCAGCGCGCCTGCTGCTGCCGCATCTGTCCCTTGAGCAGCTCGATCTGCCCCCGCTCCGCAGAGACCACCGGCTGCCCGTCCGCATTGCCCCCTCCCCCCACCCCTGTCCCACGGGCCCCAGGGTGCAGCTGCGCGGCCCCAGTTCCTGCACCACCAGGCTGGCCTGCGTGCACCCAACCCTCAGACTGGTGCTCCCGGGCACTAGCAGCTCCTCCAGCCACTGCCGCTGGCCATGTCCCGTGGGCTCCTGTTGTGGAAGCGCCCGAGCCTGCGGCTCCAGCTCTGGCTCGTGCTGCTGGTGCAAGTGCAGCTGCTGCAGCTGCTCCTCCACCTGCGCGCCCCCACGCCTCCGCCACACGCACCGCCTCCGCCACCAGCCTCTCCACAGCCTCCCCCTCCCGCACCGGGCGCCTCTCCACGCCCTCCTCCCCATGGCTGTGCTGCTGCTCCTGCTGCTGCACACTGGCCCCAAGCGAGATGGACCCCTCTGCACTCGAGTCCCCTGCACCTTCCGCCTCACTCACAGCAGCTCTCACCCCACCGTGTGCGGCACCGCCACCAGCCTGAGGCCAGGACCCAGCCGACCCCCCTGTTGCAGCTGCTCCACCCTGCTGCTGCACGTGTGGCTGCTGCTGCCTGCGGTCCTGCTCCTCCTTCAGGGCTCCCAGCTGCCCCAGCGCGGCGTCCAGCGCACGCTGCATGTCGGCCTGCAGCCGCGCGCTCTCCGCCAGCTGCTCAGCCAGGGCGGCATTCAGCGAGTGCAGGGCGTGCACCTGCTGCTGCTGCTGCGGCTGGGCCGGCTGCTGCTCCCCGTCATGTGCAGGGTGATTGTGATGCTCCTGGGCCTGTGAGCGTGCTGGCGCAGCTTGCGCAGCCGGCTGCAATGACAGTGCGCCTTTTTGGGCCCGCTGCTGCTGCTGCTGTTGCTGCTGCTCTTGCACAGGAACATCTCCGTCAAGCGCTGAGCGGACTTCACTTGCCGCACCGGAGTCTCTGCGCGGGAGCGACGCGGTCCGCAGTGCCGCCGGCGGAGTTTCGGCCAGGAAGCCTGCAGCCGTGGCCGCGTCGAACAGTTGGCTGAGGCTGGGTTGGCGCTCCCCTGCTGTGGCCGCGCCAGGCTGTACGGCAACGGAGCCCGGCAGCTGGCCCTGCGACGGGTGCGACGCGGCTGGCTGGCTGGTCGTCACACCAGTGCTGGCGGCGGCAGGCTGTGCGGAGGGCTGTGAGGAGGGCTGTGAGGAGGGCTGCGCCAGAGGAGCGGTGGCTGTGCCGGGTAGTCCGGTGGGCTGTGTGGAGGAGGGCTGCGGCGCTTGGCCCGGCCCGTGGTGCCCCAGGGCTGCGTGGTCTTGAACCACCTGCAGAAGGACACGGACCCAATTATGTTCCACGCGCACGCATTGCCAGCTGCTTCACTCATGGGTGGCAAAGGACACATCACGGTGTAACTGCTAGCGCCAATAAAACACAGGTCGGTAGTGTGTTGGTGTTCCTGATGGCAGGCTTATTGCGTGCCGCTGCGGTCGGCGTTACAATGATAGGCACGTGCGTCCCCGATTGGCCCACCTGCTGCACGGCCTCCTGGTGTTGCACCAGCAACTGCGCCAGCGCCTCACGCAGCGCCGCAGACCCCTCGCCCGCACCTTGGGCCTCGTTCGGCTGGCCCTGCGCACCCTCCTGCGCCCCGCTCCCGCTTCCCGCCCCGCCGCCGCCCTGCACCCCAGGCGCCTGCCAGCCCCCATGCCTCCCCATGCTGCCTGTCGCGCCAATGCCAGCCACCCCATCCCTGCCCCCACCGGGGAGCAGGTCCCTGGCAGAGCCGGGCATGCCGGTTTGGTGATCTTGTGCATGTGGTGCGGCACTGCCATGTTGCCCTGGCCACAAGGGCATCGACCCTCGCAGCGGCTGACTGTGCGGACTGGCGGTGGCCCCGCGGTGTGCGGTGCCGTGTGCACCGGAGCACGTGCTGCCCAGGACCCACGGCAGCTCCATGTCCGGCCTCCCAGTGGATGCTGTGTTGTACAGATCCACCGTAAAGCCACTGGGAGCAGCGGCAAGCTGGCCGGGGAACATGGGGCGAGCCCCCGCCGTGGTCTGGACCGGACCCGAAACCACTGACGGTGGTATGCCGTACGGCATATTAGCAGCCCCACCGTACTGCTGCTGCAAGTATGCGGGCGGGCTGAGCGCCGCCCAGGCTGGGAGGCCGTTGCCCGCCGGACCATGCGGCACCTGAGCCCGTGGGTCGGATAGTGCGGTGGGGTCCGTCCACCCGCCGCTGGTGCTTGCGCCTGTGCCAGCTGTAGCAGGGGCACCACCACCACCACCAAAAGGCGGCAGGGCTGGCAGGCCGCTTGGTGCTTCGGGCTGGCCCCAGCCCCATGCGGGGCCCCACGTGGCGCCAGCAGGCGGCGGGGGCCCCATGGCCCCCCATGGGGACCCGGGACCTCCACCCGCAGCCGGCGCTGTTGCATGCGCGCTGCGCCACCCGTCGGCCCCGAAGCCGCCCTGTGGGTGGTGTTGCTGCGGGTGTGCTGGTGGCGGGGGCGGGGATGGCGGCGGCGGGGACCGGAGGCTCTGCTGCTGCTGGGCGGGCTGCACCGCGCGAGGCGGGGTGGCGTTTCCGCTGTCTGCCACGGCCAAAGAGCGCGGGCTCAGCTGCACTGTGAGACGGTTAGGGCCGTCTGCAATAGCCGTGTACTGGCCCTCCACCACAACCCGCCGTCCCGGAGAGGAGGACGACGGCTGCAAGGCACCATGCTGGTGCGTGGGGTAGTCAGGACCCGGACTCTGTTCTCGTCCATGTGCCTGGAACCCTGTGGGCTGTGGGCTGTACGGCTGGGCTCCCGAAGTGCGAAGTACACTGAACGAAGCGTCAGTCCTCGCTGGATTTGCGAAGGGCTCCGTGTGGTAACGCGGCTGGGTTGCTGGCGGCGCGCTGGCGACTGGCCCCGCAAAAGCCACGAGAGCTGACCTGCAATACAGCAAACAACCAGGACACAGCCAAGTATCTGTGCATACGCAAAACAAGCCCGTGAGTGGGAGACGGCACCGCGCAGAGGGACGCACCTGGTGGCGTCTGTGGGGGCCGCTGCCGTCGAGCCCCCGGCTGCTCCCTGGCTGACGGGCAGCACAGTCACCCGCAGGTAATGGCCCACGTCCGCATCCACAGGGCGGTATAGCGGTTTGGTGGCGCCGCGGATGGGCACCCAAGCAGCCGCTTCGTTGGGATCTGGAGGTGGGAAGCCAGCCTGGGGGTGGGGGCCAAAGGAGCGGGTTGGAGAGCGTTGAAAGTGTGGGACATGTACAAGTACTGCACTACTGCTGCATCTGCGAGGGTGGGGGTCACAGCTACGCAGGGCTACGAACCTGGTGAGGCTCCACGCTGCGGTGCCATGAGAATTTGCATAAGACGCTCCCGTGTCCCGAATGTCCTGTTTTACGGATAGGGTGCGGTGTGAAGGAGGGCGTGAAGGAGGACGAGTGACGATCGACCAGGCTCGTTGGGGCCAGCGGAATTGCGCTTGTCCATGTTTCCAGCTGCCACCAACCCACCTGCCAGGCGCCGCACGCTCTGGCTATCTGCTGCGGCTATGAGCTCATCTCCCAACCATGCACCTCCTAGAATAGTGAGGGCAGGCTGCGCCATGGTTGTTTGGGTCATCGACCAGCGGAAGGCATGCCGACAGCTAGGAACAGGCGGAGGGACCCATCACTACTGTTTAAAACAGCACCATAATGCTGACTCGCATAATAGAGTTGTCATGTAGCTTTATGGCCTGGTAGTTTGTCGATGTGCTTCCGCACGGTTGCTAGTCAAAGGTTAAGAAGTCAACAATCATAGACTGAACGGTGTCCAGGTATGTGCTTTCTGAGGCCAATTATGTTGTGCTGAGTTCTTGACAAAGCTGTTTTGAGGAAGGCGGCAACGGGCAAGGGCGCAGCAGGGTGGTTGTGTGCCGTACAAGGCGACAACCCCCTTCTCCTGGTTTGCCAGTATGCCCTTTTCGAGAGTGTCTTGCTGCGTTCGGCATCCTGTCTTCTCGGGCCTGAGCACCATATAATGCCTGTGTTCAGCCGTTACTACAACACAGGGCTGCTCTGCGGCATCGCAGCTGCCAGCGGTATCTCGATATGGTGGTACAACCGTGAGAGCATCTACCTCCGTGTTAAGGCCGAGGTCGATAAGGAGAAGGGGACAGCGGGCGCAAAGCACTAGAAACCATGGGGGGCAAGAGGAAGCGGCAAGGCCCACAGGGCGCAGGAAACAGTGCAGACAAGCCAAAGCGGCCACCGACAGAGTTTGAAGGCCGTCTTTACAAGGTAAAGTTGCGTTTGCACACGCAAGAGCTGTGCACTTTACTGGGCATAGCAAAACGTGCTCCCCCTGCTGTTGGGCCACGCAGCTGTGCAAGTGCATTCCTTCCGGAAAGGTTACCACATACGGTACTATGGCGGAGGTCCTTCACAGCTCAGCAAGGGCGGTAGGCCAGGTGAGTCGGTGATGCCTCGGAAATCGACCATTGCCACCTTGCTCATCGTTGTAGCAATGTCAGTTTCTCTGTTAAGAACGCTGTGGAGTCGTTATAGACAAGATACAGTGTACCCACGCCTTTCCTCTCGTGCAGGCGCTCCGACGAAACCCGTTCGCGCCAGTCGTGCCTTGCCACCGCGTGGTTGCTGCGGACCGCTACATCGGCGGCTTTTGCGGAACCTGGGTGAGCTGCAGCGTGCATGGGGCATAGCGGGACACCTCCTTGTGCTAGCTCGCTGCCAGTGTCCCGGCAAACCCTGGCTATCCCCGCCCAAGGGCCCAGCCTTTTCCTTCCTTCCTTCGTAACCTCTCTGCATGACGCTCGCAGGGCACGGACGAGGCTCAGGTGCAGCGGAAGCGCCGCATGCTGGAGGAGGAGGGCGTCAGCTTTGAGGGGCACTACGTGGTCAGCGGCTGCATGCTGGGTGCTGAGCAGCTGGGGGTCCTGTACAAGGGCGCAGCAAAGCAGGACACAGCCGAGTGAGGGGCGCAAAGGGTGATCTGTACCCACTGCGGGGGGCGGCTGTTACAGGCTCAGGGCCAGAGTGTTGAGCGCAGGATGTCGGTGGGTAGGTCGCGGGGAGGTTGGCCGTTCTCGGCCGGTTCTCTGGCTGGGGCAGGGATGGTTCCGTTGGTGTCGTTCGAGGCCTTTACACCTAGTGCTGTGCTAGCAGTGCATCTTGACATTAACCGAACGAAATCGAATGTAACGCGGTTGCTTACATGACTTATCGTCCTCCCGAGCCCGGCGCTGCAACTATTCCTGCTTGGTGCGACACCGTGAGGATGAGACACGGCGACAGCCCTGCAGACCCACAGGCACGATAGCTAACGGCAGCACCCAGACTCCTGCCAGTGGTGTCATCGCATTTACGTCGTACTGCGTACCACAGCCAAGGATATTGCCTGCTATGCAGCACACAAGGGTCCACCAGGTCCGCTCTCCACACAGCCACAAGACCGCCACCTGGCCCTGGCCGCTGACTAGCTCCCCCCTGGACTTGCCACAGTTGGCACTCGTCGTCTCGTCCCACGTGATCGCCAGCAGAGTACTGCCCCACCCTTGGTTTGGATTCATTATTGCGCTCTTGCTTGGGTTCGGCGAAATGCATGTCCTGATGGTGCGGCGTATCGATACACCAGGTCAAAAGCATAGACATACTGACAGTCCCATACATGCACGCTCCAGATATGGTCGCATAGTTGCACTGTGTAAATACCAAGGCCTGCACATCGCGGCAGCTTGCGGCAGCCTTACCACTGACACACTGCGTCGTACCAGTTGTCACGGCACACGGGGCGGTGCCTGAACTGAAGGTCCGGTAATGCTGCCACTTGTGCGTGCATGCTGCTAGCCATGCGCCGCCCCCCTCCCACAACGGGAGCCAAGCAGCCAACCCAATCTCAAGGCGCTGCATGACAACTGAAACGGACACCACACCTCACACCACACCCCTTCGTGCGGACCACGCCTTTGCAGGCGGGCGGCTGTGAGGAAGAGCGCCAGTGCCGCCAAAGTGCAATCCTCTTGCATGAAATATGCTGACTTCAGGCAGGCGTACATCGCAGTACCACCACACACTGCACCTGAACGGACACACAGGCACTCCACGTCACTGTACACAGCCATCGGAGCATGGCCGACCACACCCATCTGACCACTCAATCTCAAGTATTCACCAAACCGCATGCTCTCGTTCGCTTGATCATCATCCCGCAGGTGTTTCTACCCACGCCACATAATACAACGTGCAACCACAGTTAGGTGCCGGACTGCGGGTGGTCATCAGCAGATAAATTACATCCCTGTCAGTGTTGCGCTCCCCTGGTCGCTGTTGCGCCGTTAATACACTGTTCTACATCACTGTTGCACACCAGGCGGCAGCACCCGCGTGATTGACAGCAGTTGTGTACCCGGTCCGCCGCCGGCCGCCGCCGGCGACCCAAGTACGACGCTCCGCCGCCGCGACGGCAACGGCCTGCCGTACATTGCCGCCGCCGCCTCCTCCGCCGCCTTTAGGGGGTCCTGCAGCTGGCCCTTGCGGAACGGCACGCGGCTTCTCCGAACCGAGGGGCTCAGCGGACTGCTGCTGCCGCTAGGCTGGCGCAGGGGAAACGGCGACGGCGGCGTCGGAGTACCTACCGTAGGCGTGTTGGGCTGCGACCATGCCGCCGCTACAGGGGATTGCGCTTGGGCTGCACCCGCCGACCCACCCGCGTCCAGGGTAAGGTCCGGCGGCTGCAGGAGGCGCGGGGGTCGCGGTGTGGGTCCCGCCGTGGACGGGCAGCTGCTGCTGATGGACCCCTCACCCGCTGGCGCCGGGCCGGACTCAACACCTGGCTGTGCGTCCGTAAAGGCTTCTCCTCGCTCCTCGCCACGCGTCACTTCTTCCTCCGCTGCAGCTCCCTGGACCTGGCCCTCCTCAACCCCAGCACTCCCAGCCGCGCCCCCGCCATCGGCACCGTCTGCCGCTGCTTCCGCATCCGTAGCAGGCGCACCGGCCCCTATCGCCTCCGCTCGCTCCGCCCTCGCCTCCTCCTCGTCCTCCGCCTCAGTCACCGTCTCGACCGCAACCGCATCCATGCTCCCGGCAGCCCCCTCCCCTCCCTCGGCCGCGGCCGCCGCCGCTGCCGCCGCCTCCGCCGCTGCATCCCTCTCAAACGCGGCCACCATCGCCTCCGCCACCAACGCGTCCACTGAGCTGTTCTGCGTCACCAGCTTGGCCGCAAACCTGTTCCTGCCCGTGCTCACCTGCCGCCGCATCGACGGCCGCCTCTCAACCCCCTCGCGCCCCTGCTCCCCCACACCCTCACCCACAACCCCGTTCTCATGCCCCTCCACTGCAAGCCTGGACACCCACCGTTGCCTAACGGAACCCCGCTGCTCCAGCTGCCTTGACGCCTCCGAGGGCTCCCCTGCTGCACCCGCACGAGCGTTACTTTCCTGCTCAGAATGACCCATGGGTCCTTCGGGCTGGTCCGCGTCAGACGACTGGGACGCAGATCCCAGTACAGATCCGGACCCGTCTTGGCCGTCCATGGGGTCCACAACGAGGTACGGGGGGTACCCGCTCCCGCTGCTGCTGCGGCTCTCGACCCCCAGCATGGCGGGCGGCCACTGCATTAGGTGGCTGGGGGCAGCAGAGCCCAGGATGAGGGGTCCGGGGCGCAGCAGGCCGCCGGGGGTAGAGGGAGGAGCAGGCCCTGTTGCAGTGCCGTTGGCGCTGGCGCCGAACGGTGGGCCGAACAGGTGTCCCCCCCCGCTGGCCCGGCCCTGCTGTGTCACTGGCGAGCCCGCCCGGCCCTGCTGTGTCACTGGAGAGCCCATTAGACCACCGATACGCGAGAGAGGGCGGGAGGAGGAGGGAGAGGCCTCGTTGATTGGTACGGATGTCCACGTGTTGTACGACGCAGTGGGCGCCGGTGGCGGCGCCGCCGTCAGTGCGCCCTCGCCGCCGACGCCGCTGCCGGCTGCCGTACGTACGACAGGGATGCTGCCGCTGTAGAGCGGGTTGTGCGGGTGCGCTGAGCCGCTGCCCGTGGAGGGTATGATGCAGCTGGATGTCCGCGGCACGGTGAAGCTGTTGCTGCTAGTGCCGTTGCCAACGGCCCATGCAAAGGGTGAGCCGCCGCCGCCGGCGCCGCCAACGGGGGTGGCGGCGCGCGAGGACGCGCGTGCGCTGCTGGCACGTGCCGCACGTGGAACGCTGTTGCCAACGGCCACACTGCCAACCGCCACGCTGCCTGGTCTCGGAGCCATCGCTATGCCCATGGCACCCGTGTAGAAGGACCCGGCCCCGGGCGCGAACAGGTGGCGGGTGTAGGGGTGCTGCAGCTGCACGGGCGAGGCGCTGGGGCTGTGTGTATTAGCGTTGTGTGGGTTAGCGAGCAACGACGCGACGGGCGGACTTTCGTAGGTGGCGGGGGAGGAGGAGGCGATGAAGGGACTGGAGGGCGCGGGGGCCTCCTGGCCCGTGGGGGTGGGGGAGGGGGAGGGGATGTGCAAGGGGGCGGAGCGGCTGTCGATGGCTTGGGTGCGGCGGGGGAGGGAGTGGCTGTGGGAGGTGGGGTTGGGGGAGGGGGCGGCGGCGGTGGCGGGTCGGTCTATGAGGCCGCTTAGCATGTTGCTGGGGCCCAGGCTGAAGGAGTAGTTGACGTCCGAGGGGGCGTGCCTGTGGTGGTGGGAGGGAGGGAGGGAGTGTTGCGGCATGAGGACAAAGGCCAGCAACACTGCACAGCACACCCAACAACATGGGGTTATGCATGACCCATGTACATTGATACAGCCGCAGCCTGAGGCCGACCCAACTCCACATACCGCATTCAAACCCTGCCGAGACACGGGACATGTCCCCACCACCCAGGCCCTCCACCTACCCTGACGGGTAGCCCTGCGACGCCCTCCGGGCCTTCCCCTGCTGCCGCCTGTCCGCCACACCGCCAGCCGCCGGGCCCCCTCCTGCTGCTCCCCCTCCCCCGACCGCAGCCTGCGCCTTCAGCATCTCCCTTGTCGGCGTCGTCGGCCGCGAGAACCGAGCCCGCGCGCCCTCAAGCGCCGCCGCCGCCGCCGCAGATGACCCCACCGGGCTCGCCGGCCCCAACCCCCCTCCCCCTCCCCCCGCCCCCGACGCCCCCGCCACCAAGCTCGACACAGCGCCTCCCAACGGCGTCCCCTGCCTCCCCTGCCTGCTCCCTCCCCCCCTCTCCCGCTCCCTCTCCCCCACCCCCTTCGCTACCCCCAGCACCCGCACTCCCCCGCCCCCGCCCACCACTCCCCCTCCCCCTTCCCCTGCACCCCCTGCCGCCCCTGGCGTATCCGCCAGCCCCACTGCCGCCGCCACCGCCGCTATCCCATTCGCCAACATGGCCTGCACGTTGCTTTTGAGCGCGCCGGGCCCTGGGCCCCGCAGGTCCAGGGGTATTAGGTTCTGCGGCATGGACAGCTGCCGCAGCTCGTGGCCGTGCAGGATCTTGTCGCGCAGGGTGGTCAGCACGGGCGCGTGCGGGGGGCCCTTGGCCAATCCCGTGTTGGCGTTGCCGCCCGCAGCCAGGCGGTTCTCCGTGATCTTGAGCTTGGCCTCGGCGACTTGTCGCAGGGCCTGTTGTATAAACAGCAAGCAACGAAAGAACTGTCAGTGTGCTAATATACTTTCAGCGTGTAGCTGGGCAGTAGCCTGCCGCGATTGGTTTCGTTTTTTGCGCTCCGCATGCAGCTCTCACTGTGTCCTTCATTGACTCCCTGACGCCTGACAGTGTTTCCTCGCGCTGGACGCGTACGGAGCCCCTTCCCTGCCCCACCTCCAGCTGCATGGCCGGCACGCGGCGCACGAACGTGGCCCGCCGGATCTTGTACACCACCACCTCGGCCAGGCACAGGATGGAGGCGGTGCGCTTGCGCACGTTGGCCAGCACCGTCATGTCGCCCACGATGTTGCCGGGACCGATCAGGCACACCTGGGAGGGGTAGGGTGGAGGGTGTAGGTTGCATGTGTATTAGGGTGGGTTAGGGCCAGAACAGGTTGTTGGCCAGCACCGTCATGTCGCCCACGATGTTGCCGGGGCCGATCAGGCACACCTGGGAGGGGTAGGGTGGAGGTTCCAGGTGGGATATGCATTTGGGTGTGTTAGGGCGGTACGGGTACAGGAAGGGGCGCACCCCACAAGAGACGTGTCCCGACTGCGCTCACAATTCCTACACCACTAGCTCTATACCTCAACAACCCCCCCCCCCCCCCCCCCCCCCCCCCCCCCCCCCCCCCCCCCCCCCCC